>Ga0114951_10001263_pt1 | contig 32063 bp, 18 predicted proteins | sample AM7aDNAmetaG_FD_88677 | JGI IMG/M metagenome (GOLD analysis project Ga0114951, IMG submission 88677) | Freshwater microbial communities from Finland to study Microbial Dark Matter (Phase II) - AM7a DNA metaG | ecosystem: Environmental > Aquatic > Freshwater > Lake | place: Finland: Lake Alinen... | reverse complement strand
CTGCTGGCGTAATTTGTACTTGGCCCTCCCCGCAGCGGTCTTCATGCGATAGTGCATCACCTCGCTGATGCTGGCGCCAGGGGTCGGGGCGCTCGGCTCGGACTTTTGCTCCAAATCGCTCACCGTGCGATGGTGCGCCTTTTTCTCCAATAAGTCGCTTGTTCGATGCGCCGGGAACCAATTACCCCGGTGGCATAGCAATAGAGCAGCAACGCCAACATCATCCAGGGGGAATACTGTTCACTGCCCGTGCCCCGTTCATTGACCCGGATCTGGCGCAAGTCCAGTTCCTGGACCACCTCCAGGATGAAGTGAGCTATGTGATCGGCTGGCACCCAATCCCGCAGATTGGGCGGTAGCAGCAAGTGACTACCGCTGAGCGCTTTACGCCTTGACTAAGCGCCATTCGGGACCCTGCCAATCTTCCTTACCATTTGCTTCGCGGCCTTGGTGGCACCTGCCAGATACGCCCTTCCAATCTCACTGAATTTCAAAATCCTTGCCTGAGGCAGGGAATCACACTATCAAGGCGAGGCTGGTTGGGCGATCGGCAAGCGCGTCCTAGCGATACCTGAATGGTATCGCCGGGTGTGACCAATCCAGTGGAAATTTTGACGTGAATAAAGCAGGGTCCGTAGCGGGACCGGCTTGGTCCGCTGATCGGCGGCAAATGATGGCGATTTGTGGTAAATGCGGTTTATATGCCTGCTCAACAAGATCCACCTGCGACGGAACATCCCGGCGGCGATCCGGCGTGGGGTCGGCTGCCGTGGCGCGCGGAGGCGACGCCAATTGACCAAGCCAGGCCTGAATCTAACGGAGAGCAACTGTCTTTTTTTCATGCCATTGAGCAATTCGGCATTCTGAAATCGTTCCAGCATGACCTTTATCTGCTGACGGGTTTGCCGTTCGACTTCGTGGATTTGCGCATGAGGTCATCGGACAAACTCCAGGCTCATCGGCTGTTCACCTCGTTTTGCACCCTGGTCAATAGCACGCACATGGGACGACTGGCGTGCGAACGCGACGACCAAAAAGCGGCCTCGACTTGCCTGAAGGGAAGCGGTTGCTTGGCACGGCACTGCCACCTGGGGCTGATTGATATCACGACACCGATTGTCATCAATGGTAAAGCCGTCGGTTTGTTGTGCACCGGCCAGCTACTTTACCACCGTCCGACGCAGCAGGCGTTTCAACGAATTCAAAAGCGCCTGACTAGCCTGGGGGTGGAGGTGGCGAAGGCCCGGCAGGCATATTTCAAGCTCCCGGTGTTGGAGAAGCAGCGCGTGATGGCCGTCATTGATTTGATGCAAATGGTCGCCGAATTGATCGGCAACCAAAGATTGCAGACGCTGAAGACGGTCGTGCTTCATCACCCCCTGGCCAAGGCGCTGGACTTCATGGAGGCGCATTACGCTGACCCGCTGACTCTGCCGGTCGTGGCGAAGTCAGCCGGCTTGAGCGTGTCCCGGTTGGCGCATGTCTTCAAGGCTCAGGTCGGCATGAGTGTGACCGCCTACCTGAACATGGTCCGCGTCAATTGGGCGAGGTACTATCTGACGAACTCCAGTCTGCGGGTCAGCGAAACGGCCTTCCAGGTGGGGTTCGGCAATCTGAGCCACTTCAATCACGTTTTCCGGCGGGCAACCGGTCTCTCCCCGACGCAATATCGCCGACAGCAAACCAGCACAAGAAAGTAGTATTCCGCCGGTAGCCGCTTTCCGGCTTCTGCCGTAGCCTTATCCTCAATACGACGAAAACCAAAACGAACCCCAATGCCGAAAGGACCAGATCATGCCCTATCTTGAGAAAGCAGAGAGTGACAAGCGAATCGCCCAGGTCAAAAGTTTACTGAAGGCGAAGAATCTGGATATCGCGCTCGTTTACTACGACGAGTTCAACATTGGCAACGGCTGGTATCTTACCGGCTGGTGTCCGCAGTTCGAGAGCGGAGCGGTGCTGATCCCGCGCACGGGTGTGCCGCGCCTGCTGGGCGGGCCGGAGAGCGAGCCGTTCGCCAAGCTCGACAGCACTATCACGGAGACCCGCAACTTCCCCGTGTTCATGGTGCCCGACGAGGAATATCCCAATGCCACGATCATTGACTTCCCGAAACTCTTCGCCGAACTGAATGCCGAGATGGGCAGTGTGCGACGTGTCGGGCTGGTCGGGGCTGGACGCATGCCAGCCGATTGTTACAAGCAAATCGTCACCGGCTTCACCGGGGCTGAACTGGTTGACATCACCGCGGACTACGTCCAGATGCGCTTCGACAAGTCCGACTGGGAGCGCGCGCAGATCCGGGCAGCCTTCGCGCTGGCAGACCATGCTTATGACGCCATGAAGGCGGAGATCAGGCCGGGTGCCTCTGAGATCCAGGTGGCGGCGGCTGGTGAATACGCCGTGCGCAGCCGCGGGGCCAGCGGCTTTGGATTCAGTGCAATTGTCGGCAGCGGCCTGCGCTCGAACGCCGTGGTGCCCACCGCCAGCTCCAAGCGCCTGCAAGCGGGGGAATTGGTCATGATCGGCATTGCACCGAAAGTTTCCGGGTATGCCGGCGTGGTGGGCGATTCCATTCCGGTCGATGGCCGTTATACGGAACGGCAGTTGGTCTGCCTGCGGCACCTTAAGGAGGCGTTTCGGTTGACCAAGGCGCAACTGCTGCCTGGCAAGATCGGCAAGGAGATTGATGCTCCCGCGCGCGCCTACTTCGCAAAGCACGACCTCTCGAAGTATCTGGTCTGCCCCTTCGCACACACGATCGGGCTGCACGAGGCGGAATCCCCCTTCTTCGGGCCCCAGAGCCGGGACGTGCTCAAGCCGGGCATGACGGTCTGCATCGATGTCAGTTTCTTCGGGCACCCCGAGTTCAATGGGGTTCGGATCGAGACCGGGTACGAAGTCGCGGCGAACGGGCCGGTGCCGTTCAGCAAGAAGATGGATGCGATTCTCTGCGCGGACTGACGGCCATGAACAAAGCCCAATCTCAAACCCGTTCTGCGCGCAGCATGGTTCCAGGCTTCGATGTCGTGCTCGGGTTTGACATGGAGACTGACATTGGCTCCTTCACTCCGTTCTATGAAGGTGTGAAGCGCGGGACGCCGCATCTGTTGAAGCTTCTGAAGAAGCACGGCATCCGCGCGACTTTCTTCTGGACCGGGCACGCCGCGGAGACAAATCCGGAAATGGTCCGGCGCGTGCGCGATGCCGGTCACGAAACCGGCTGCCACGGGCTGTACCACGAAACGCTGGGGGATCCGCTTTTCCCACTGCCGAATAACTGGCCCATTCTGCCTTCGGAGGTAGAAGGTCGGTTGCGCGTGGCGACTCAGATCGTGACGAGGACGAGCGGCGAGCGACCGGTGAGTTTTCGTTGCCCCCGTCTTTGGGGCAGCACGAATGTGCTCAACGTCCTGGAGAAACTGGGTTACCTGACCGACGCATCTTTCCCGCTCTATTTTTACCGCAAACCGTTCGTGCCGTATCATCCGTCGGCCAAAGACTGGACGCGGCCCGGCCGGATGCGGATCCTGGAGATTCCCAATTTCTGCGACCTGAGCATGGAAAGCCACGATCCGTATCAGCGTGACCGCGACCAGTGGCCCCTGTTTCGCACCGAATCGGCGGAGGCGCTGGTGCAAAAGGCCGACAGTTTCATCGCCTACGTTACGGCCCGCAAGGCGCGTCCCGTCCTATGCTTTTACCTGCATCCTTGGGAGTTCTACCCCATGCCGAAGGGCGCGCTGGATTTCGGCGAGTGCAGTGTGAAGACGCTGCCGTTCATCGTGAAGAATTGCGGTCCGAAGGCGGTGGCGCAACTCGATCGGGTTTGCACCCTGCTCCGGGATCGGGGCGGCCGATTCCTCACCGCGAAAGACCTGGCGGCTGAGCACGACGCCAGGAACTGATGGATTCAACCCCTGCGAACGGAGAGCCATGGTCCGCAAAGCGTTTGTAATCCAAGCCAAGCCCGGCATGGCGGCGGAGTATGAACGAAGACACAATCCGATCTGGCCCGAGCTGGAGGAGACTTTGAAGCGCCACGGCGTGGCCAATTACTCCATCTTTCTTCGGGAGGATACGGGCGAGTTATTTGGTTACCTGGAAGTCGAGGACGAGGCGCGGTTCCAGCAGATCGCGGAAGCCGCAGTGTGCCGGCGTTGGTGGCGACACATGACCGAAGTCCTCATCTGCGCAAGCGCCGACAGCCCGAAGGCCAAAGAGGAAACGCTCCGAGAAGTCTTTCACCTGGATTGAACAGAAACGAGCACGCATGAAGGCGACACGCATCCTGAAGGTCTTCGCCAAGGCCGGCAAACAAGTCCAGTTGGTGGGCGATCTTGACGCCGGTGTGATCATCGCGCTCGACATGGAGGGCCGATTGTTCGCGGTGCTCGATGGCGAGGTGCTGAACCGTGTCAACCTCGATGCCATAGCGGGGGAAAGCACCCAGAAGCTGTACCTCAACCCCGGCGGCGATGGACTCTGGCCCGCGCCTGAAGGCACGTCGCGCGGATACCAGTATTCCACGGGCGCCTGGAGGGTGACACCCGGGTTACGTGCCGCGCGTTACCTGGTTACCCAGGCCGGGAAGAACAGCGCCGAGGTTGTCGCCGAAGTGGATTTGATCAACGCCCAAGGGCGGGGCATCCCAACCCTTTTCAAGCGGCGAATCACCCTGACTCCGGGCAGGCGGTGCGTCACCCTGCGGACGGTGGACAGCATTTCGTATGTCGGGCAATCACCTCTGCGGCGGACGGATTGCCTGTTGGCTCCCTGGACCCTCTGCCAGTTTGACAGTGGTCCGGAATGCGAGGTCGTGTTTCCCTGCGCGAGAAAAGCGGCTGTATGGGACCTCTATGACGATCCAAGTGATGCGCAACGCGAATGGCGAGGCGGCCTGTGCCGAACTGCGACCAACGGTTCGCAGCGGTACCAGATCGGCATTGGCGCGGAAGTGCCTTGGATCGAATTCCACGACGCTCGGCGCGGCCTGGTTGTGCGCCGCAGCGCTAGTCGGCTCCCTGCAGGCCAATCATATATCGACATCCGTGACGCGGCCCCCGGGGTGGAGCCGGCCCGGAAGGGTGTCCGCTACAGCGTTTACAGTGACACCGCCAACTTCATGGAGATCGAGGCCGTCGGCGGTTGCCCGGCTTTGATCCGCCCGAATGTTGAGTTGAGCATCGAAGTCAACACGCGGTTTACACGAACCTGACTGAACCCAGGCTGGCTACGCCGGCCGACGCCAAATTATGGAACAACTCTTCGGGATCATCCTCCACTCGATTGGCGGCTTTTCCTCAGCCAGTTTCTACGTTCCGTCGCACAAGGTGAAGAAGTGGGCGTGGGAAACCTACTGGATCACCCTGGGCTTCGTGGCTTGGATTATCATGCCCACGATCGGCGGGTTGCTGACGACGCCAGACCTCTGGAAGATTTTCAGCGGGAGTCCCCGCAATAGCATGTTGTGGTCGTACGTGTTTGGTGTGCTCTGGGGTTTCGGCGGACTGATGTGCGGACTGGGCCTGCGCTATCTCGGCCTCGCCCTGGGTCAATCCATCTCCCTTGGAGTCTGCGCCATTGTCGGAACGGTCGTGCCGGCAATCATTGACAACAAAATAGGCATGTTATTCACGACGACTGCAGGATTGATTGTGCTGCTGGGATTTGTTGTTTGCCTGGCCGGCATCGCCTGCTGTGGCCATGCGGGTTTCTTGAAAGAGCGGCTGCTTACTGAGGAGCAGAAGAAGGAGTCGGTTAAGGAGTTTGCTGCAGTCAAGGGAGTCACCCTGGCGATCTTTGGCGGCGTAATGAGCGCCTGCATGGCGCTGGCTATCAACGCGGGTCATCCGATTGCCGCCGAAGCCACCAGGGCCGGCACGGCCAAGGTCTTCAGCAACATCCCGATCTTTGTCTTCGCGCTGGGGGGAGGCTTCACCACCAACTTCATCTCCGCGATGATCCTCAGCGCGCGAAACAAGTCCTTCGGCAACTACACCCTCCGTCCCGCCTCGACTCTGATGTTCAACTATTTCCTGTCGATCATCAGCGGGTTGATGTGGTACGGGCAGTTCTTTTTCTACGGGATGGGGACGACCAAAATGGGCAAATTCGACTTCGCCAGTTGGAGCATCCACATGGCCTCCATTATCATCTTCAGCAATCTATGGGGGTTGTGGCTGAAGGAGTGGGCGCACGCAAACCGCCAGACTCGCGCTTACCTATGGCTGGGCATCATCACGCTCCTCATATCCGTAATCATGATCGGCATTGGAAACAACCTGGCTGCTGCGCAATAGTCGGGAAGCATGGTTTATAGCGGACAAGTTCCCAGCCTAGCCAGGCAGGTTCTCGTTATTCGAGCTATTGGTGCCAGTCGCGATGATCGCCATCTTCATTTCCTTTTTCCGCCAAGGCGATCGTGTCTCCACCAGCCTGATTCCACCGGCAGCATACCCGCACAAACAAGCAGCATCCTGCCGGTAGCCGATTTCTGGCTTCTGCCGTACCTTTAGCCCATAACCTGATACAATGAATGACAGTATCGAGTCAGGGCCTATCTGGAGCGAGCAGAGGGTGACCGACGAATCATCCGGATTAACAGTGACTCTCGGATTCCGTCCGCGACGCACCGGGTTTACCCTCATCGAATTGCTGGTCGTCATTGCGATCATCGCCATCCTGGCAGCGCTGTTGCTTCCAGCCCTGGCCAAAGCCAAAGCCAAGGCCCAGAGCATCCAATGCCTGTCGAACATGAAGCAGTGGGGCCTCGCCACGGTTATGTATGCGGGCGACTACGAAGACAAGATCCCACTCTTTGGCGACGAGTTCCCCCCCACCCCAGACACGATGTGGTGGTATCAGAAGCTGGCGCCCTACGTGATGAAACAGGCCGCCGGAGACAAGGGCAACTTTGAGGCCATGACCGCGCAAATCCGGAAATGCCCTTCGGGCAACGCGGGGCCGCCGCCGTTCACTGGCCCCGCGACGGCCGCATACGATCAATGGAACTGCTGGATCGGCGTCTATTATGGGGCTTTCGGCAAGCCCCTGACCGGCACTTTCTACTACGGCAACGACATGAAGCCGATCACTACCGCCCGCATCAGGAAGGCCGCCGATGCCCTGCTGTACACGGATACCGTAACCCACTATGTTTACTCCCCGCTGGTTTGGGATTTCAACAAGGACGTCGATGGCGACAAGATGATGGACAGCCACGAAGGGGTTTACGCCGGGGAGTTTTCGTTCAATGACGGTCGGCCTACAGTTCACAGCAGCGGCGCCAACGTCACGTTACTGGACGGACATGTCGAACGCGTAGCCTTCAAGAAGCTTTGGGAATGGCGCAACAATAAGATCGTTCACTCATTCTGGTATTTGGAGGATTGAGACAGCGTCACAACCTACGAGGAATAGTGTTTTTCTCAACTTGACCAATCCCGATCACAAGACTCGGGGGGCGCATTTAACCGGACACCAAGCTGCGGCTCAGCCACTCCACCAATAGAAAAATGAGAAACCAAACCTCAATGGTATCCTCGTTGGCACTTCTGTCGGTGGTAATGCTGCTTTTCCCGCTAGTCGGTCGAGCGGCGGGCCTCGAAAAGACAGGTGAAGACAAGAAGCAGGGAGACCGGATTACCTGCGTTGACGTTTTTCCGGACGGCAAGCCGCAGTTCGACATCCAGGACAAGCACTTCCCAACCCGGCTGCACGCCTTTGTCTGGCGAAACTGGGAATCCGTCAGCCTCGAACGCATGGCCAAGACGGTCAAGACCTCACAGCGAAATATTCGGCGAATGGGTTTGTCTATGGGCCTGCCAAAAGAAGTTGGGCCGGTCGCAGAATTCAAAACCCGCGGCTATGTTACCATTATTCGCCGAAATTGGCATCTTCTGCCTTACGAGCAATTGCTCACACTGCTTGATTGGGACATCAAAACGCTGGATTTCCACCTCAATGAGGATGATTTTCTTTTCATCAAGCTGGGCAACTTCAAACCTGTCTGCGAACCCATCGAGTATGTTGAGCCCGATGCGGCGACAGAAAAGCGATGTGCGGAGATCAGGTTTGTGGCAGCCTCCTTTTTCGGCAACCAGTTGAATCAAGCTGGCCAGCCGAGATTTGATTTCATCAGAACCTTGTCGCAGCTCGACAAATCCAAACCGCAATCAAGCTCCGGCACTGACAAGGATGGCCAGATTCGGTTTCTGTATTCCTATTTTGCGCTCTATGGCGACCCGCTGGCAAATCCCGGCCTCGACCCATTCCCCGACGGCTTGCTGCAAAATCTGTCCTCGTCGGGTGTTAATGGCATATGGATGCAGGCCCTTCTGCGCCAGATATCGCCTCCCACAAAAGCCTTTCCTGAATTTGGCCAAGATTATGAAAAGCGTATCAGGAACCTGCGTCATCTGGTTGATCGTGCGGATGGCTATGGCATCAAGATATATCTCTATATCAGCGAACCGCGAGCGATGCCGCCGGATTTCTTCAAGGAGCGTGAGCAGCTAAAGGGGACTCCCCTGCGGGGCTTCTACGCGATGTGTACCAGCGCTCCCGAAGTGCGCCAGTGGGTGACCGATTCGCTCGCCTTCGTCTTCAAGGAAATCCCTGGACTGGGTGGCGTCTTCACGATCAGCAAATGCGAGAATCCAACCAGTTGTTACAGCGATTGTGTCGCTACCGATGCTAACAACTGCCCTCGCTGCTCCAAACGTACCGGGCCGGAAGTCATCGCCGAAATCAATTGCGCCATCGCGGCTGGTGTCTGGCGAGGCAACCCCAAGGCCAAAGTAATCATCTGGGACTGGATGTGGCCGGAGGAATGGTTTGAGCCGATTGTCAGCCGCCTGCCCCGGAACGCCTATCTGATGACCGTGAGCGAATGGGACAAACCCATTGTCCGAGGCGGTGTCGCCAGCAAGGTGGATGAATACTCGATTTCGGCGGTTGGACCCAGCGAGCGGGCCGAGTATCGCTGGTCGCTGGCTAAGAAATACGGTCTGAAAACCTCCGCAAAATTGCAGGTCAATACAACCTGGGAGCTATCAACCCTGCCGTATCTCCCGGTCCTGAACCTGGTCGCCCAGCACTGCGCAAACCTGACCCGCGAAGACATGAACTCGCTGATGCTGAGCTGGTCGCTGGGCGGTTGTCCTTCGCCTAATTTGAAACTCGTCAAGGTCTTCAGCCAGAAACCGGCACCCGCGGTCAACGAAGCGTTGACACAAGTTGCAACGGAATACTACGGCGCGGCGGCAGCGCCCGATGTGCTTGCGGCCTGGTCAAAGTTTAGCGATGCCTTCACCGAATACCCGTTCAGCCGGGGCATGCTCTATCTTTGCCCCATTCAGCAAGGCCCGGCTAATCTGCTTTACCCTGCACCCACCGGCTATCCCGCCACGATGGTCGGTTTTTCTTATGACGCCCTCAGTTCCTGGGTTGCGGTTTATCCGGTAGAGGTCTTCGCCTCCCAATTTGAAAAAGTGGCGGCGGGATGGCAGTCGGGATTGACTGCGTTCGAAGCGGCGGTGGCCAAAACCAAGACGGACGTCCAGACCGCCAATGCGAAAGCCGACCTTCGCATTGCCGAGGCGGCTTACCTCCATTTCAAGAGCGTCGCCAACCAGGTGCGATTTACCCAAGGCAGAAACATGCTGTTGGAGAAAACGCTCACGGCGGAGCAGCGCCATAGCCAGATAGATATCATCAAATCCGTCGCGGCTGATGAAATAGGACTGGCCCAGCGTCTTTACCAACTCGCCAAGGAAGATTCCCGTATTGGATTTGAGGCCTCCAACCAGTATCATTACCTGCCGTTGGATTTGGTCGAAAAAGTCGTCAATTGCGAATACGTGCTTAGACACTGGCTTCCAAGTCTGTCCGATTAACAACCTCGACTAGTCACTGCCTATGAAAGAACACCAGTTCACCATGCGTCGATCCATCGGAAACTTCCTGGCCGTTTGCACGGCCTCGCTGCTGGCGATTTCAAGTGGCGCGCAGACCATCGGCAACCACGCTGCGGTTTACGATAAACGCGGCAATCTTCAGCCGTGGACTAGCTGGCGCGACGCGCTCAAGCGCGAGGTGAACTGGTACCTGAAGTGCCCGGCAACAAACGGCTATCCCAACTTTGTCGCGATGACGTTCATGCGTGACGACTATAATCCGCGGCTGGACCGGCCGGATTTCATCCCTGCCACACAGAACGGCATGGGAATCATCTCTTACCTTAAATACCACGCGTGGACCGGACGAAAGGACCCCAAACTCATCGAGATCGCGCGCGCGATGGGCGATTACCTGGTGAAAGAAAGTCTCACCCCGGATGAAGGCAAGTATCCACGCTTCCCTCGCTCGACCGGCATTCGCCTCAAATTTCCGCAACCGCCGGATTGCGGTTCACAGGCGGATCAGCCCCACGAAATCCAGCCGGACAAGGGCGGTATCGCCGCCTACGCGCTCGTGCTGCTTTACGAGGAAACGCAGGACGAGCGCTACTTGAAGCAGGCGTTGCAGATTGGGCGAGTGCTCGTTACCAACATGGTTGCAGGCACGGATCAAAAATCTCCGTGGCCGTTTCGCGCCGACTATCGCACCGGGGCGGGGCGCGGTGATGTAGGAAGCAACCAGTCCTTCACGCTGCGACTCTTCGACAAGCTGCGGGACTTGGGATATCGTGAGTTCAGGGAGCCACACGCAAAGTTGTGGGCGTGGATCAAGAATGTTCAAATCCCGAATGCCGCCCAGGATGGGCGGTTGTGGGTGCAGTTCTTTGAAGATTATGATGCGACAACTAACCGCAACTCCTGGGCGGCGATGAACACCGTTCGTTACCTCAGCGAAGAGCAGGAATCGCTCGATCCCGACTGGCAGCAAGACGCGCGCATATTGATTAACTTTGTGAACAGAAACTTCACGAGTATTCACAGCGGCGTGCTTGTGTGCGGCGAGCAGGATGTTGACACCAAACCGTGGGGCGGGGCAGTGTCCACTTATGGCGCCGGGTTGGCGATGTTTTCCCGGGCCACAGGCTCGGATGAGTTCAAGGGGCTTGCCTGGCAGGCAATGAACTACGCACTCTACTCGATTGATAACGATGGTTGCCCATCCGAAGCGGTCTGGAAGGGGAGACGCCGCGGTGGTTGGCAGGAGGATGCGCACACCGACAAGCTCCACAATTTCGTGGACGCAATGACCGCTTTCCCTGAATGGGCGAAATGAGCCAAGTGCAACTCCTTGCTTTTCTTCGGGGTCTTGCATTTTCATTGGTCCTGGCAACGGCCACTTGCGTGGCGGAAGAGGAATACACAAGTGCGCGCTCCAAGGAGGCCTGCTTGGCTTACCGGGCGAGCGCGTTTTCCCAATTGTCAGTGGACTACTTCGCCCGTTTCAGTCGCGACCCGGAGGCGACGCCTGCCAAGAACGAGATGGTGATCGGCAAGACCTGGCGCATCCTTCTGCCCGTTGACGCTAAGCCACTGACAGGACTAATGGCGGGCCATCTTAGGGATTTTCTAAACCAAAGAATGGAACTGAACGTGTCTGTCGAGAACCGGGCTCCCGAAGTTTTGTCCAAGAACACAGATGAAACTGTCACGCTCCTTGAAACTGAGGTTGGCGACACAAACACGCCCCCGGAATCTTTCAGTATCACCGCCGAACCACGGAGAATCATCGTGCTGGGCAAAGGCTCGATCGGTCTTCGCAACGGCATCATCAAACTGGTCAGTGTCATCGGGCTCAGACAATCGCCCATTCTGGAACTGGGTAAACAGGTTTATGAGCCCCGCGTCCGCCTGCGCGTCGGCGAAGTCCCCTGGATGGGTTCGTATCGCGATCTCGTCTTCATGGGTTATAACGGTGTCGTCCTGTCCGGAGCGGAAAGCAAAGGCAGCTTCCGGCCCATTCCCGATCCGATCTTCAGCATCTATGCCCTCTCCACCAGTGACGCCATTCCTGAACTCAAGACCCTGCGAAAACCAGAAGCCTTTGCCCGATTGAACCGGTACGCTGAAGGGGCCCGGAAGTATGATCTCAAAACTTACATTTGGTTAAACCTGCGACCCATATTCACGCAGGACCACCCCGCCTTCAAAGCTCACCCTGATATCCGCGGTGCACTGATGTACGACGACACGACCTGGTATCAAAAATCCGGGAAATACATCCTTTGCACCGAATCCCCCCTGGTCCGGCAGTATATTTCCGAAACGGTAAAAGGCATCTTTCAGGCGCTGCCCGGTTTGTCTGGCATCGGCGTGATCATCGGAGGTGAAGAATTCCACCACTGCTTCATGCGGCCCTATGCGGTCGAAAAAGGTCACACGACTTGTCCACGTTGCGAAGCTCTCGGTCACGACGCCGTGGTGGCGAATCTCTGCAATTACATGGCTGACGCTGCGCGCCAGATCAATCCTGCCGCCGAGGTCTTTGCCTGGCCTTACTCCGCCGTCGCTGTCTGGTCCATCGGCGACCCCGCCCAGTTGGGTTTCATCCGCAAACTCAAACCCGGCGTGGCTCTGTTCACCGATATCGTGAAAGACGACACCGTCAGTAAGCCCGATGGTGTCAGCAAGTTGCTCTGGGATTACAGCATTGATTTGCCTGGTCCCGGCAAACTTGCCCAACAGCAACTCAATGCCTGCCACGAGCGAGGCATCCCCATCCACTTCAAAAGCGAACCCGAACTGGCCTTCGAGGCATCGAGGCTGCCCGGTTTGCCCTGTCTGGATCGCTGGGTGAAGCGCGCCGAGGCGATGACCTCGAGCAACGCCGACGGTGCCTGGGTATTCCCCTGGTTTGTACCGTATTTCGGTGCGAGCACGGCCGAAGTGTTCGGCTATTTCTGGTGGCAGCCCGCGCCGGCCCCGGAAGAATTTCTGCGGCGGTTCGCGGACCGCATCGCCGGCCGAAAGGCCGGTCCGCATCTCAGAAGTGCCTGGCATTACGCCTCCCAAGCCGTGGACTATTCGCCCGAAATCGGTCCCTACTTTACCGGCGTCTATTACCTGGGCCCGGCGCATCCGATGTGCGCCGACCCGAGCGCCCAGCTACCTGATGAATTCAAGATGAGCGGTGGAGCAAGCTTCGTCCTGCCTCCGACCGGAGATGTCTCCGTTTTTGCCAAGCTCTATCGCAAAATGGCGGATTCCCTCGACATGTCGGTCAAAGAAATCAACTTGGCCGACCAAGTCGCTCCAAAGACGAACTGTTTCGCCTACGATGCCGAGGCCTCAAACTTGCGCTGGTTCTACCACACCTTCAGAAGTGCCGCCAATTACTATGAATCCTGCCTGCTTCGCGACAAACTGCTCGCCTTCGCGAAAGGACGCGAACGGTCCCCAAGCGAAGTGGCGGAGGCCAGGGGGCTTTACGGTCAGTGGCGGAGAGTCCTGTTGGATGAAAAGCGAAACGCAAGGGAAGCTATGCCCGTTATGGCTGCCGACATGAGGCTGGATTTCTATTATGGCTTTGCCGGCAGTGTCGCCCCTGGCCAGGCCCACGGTGCCGACATGATTCGCAAGAAGCTCGAGATTCTCGAAATCGAAATCAACCAGTTTCTCCCCGCGCTCGCAAAACGTTGTGGGTTCGTGACCGAGACCTTCCGCCTCGATGATCCGTAAACAACCCTGGCGAAGCAGTTATTTCCAATGAGTTTGCTTTCTTGATGTTGCGCGGTTCATCCAAAGCTCGACCCACACCGGCATTCCGACCCACACGAGATAGCGCAATTATTCGGTCTTCCAGTCCGCCGGGTCAACCCCGAGAGGGCTGACCAGCCGCCGCGGCAAGTTGCGCGCCGAACTCCCGAAAGCTCCACCGCGACCTGCCGATGTGCCATGCATTATCCGGGGCCATGCCCGGGTCAACGTCGGCAAAAATAAAATCCTCGCGATGCCTACGGCTGCGGACCACGATCTCACCATACGGGTCCATGATATAGCTATCGCCGTAGCCGACGCCCTCGTAACGCTGGACACCTGTGTCGAGGCCCTCGCTGACGTTGTTGCCCCGGACGAAGTAAACGCGGTTCTCAACCGCCCGGGCAACATGATCGGCCCGAACTTCCTGAAAGTGGGTCAGGAGATACTCCTTGCTGATGTAGTTGTAGTGAGGCGAGAAGATGATCTTGGCCCCTTTGAGCGCCAGGATGCGGGCCGGCTCGATGTAACCGCCGTCGGAGCAGATCACGATGCCGAACTTCACGCCATTCCGTTCAAACACGGGAAATTCGCGCCCCTGCTGGTGAAACCGGTGATAAGCCGAGCATTTGCTGTAAAGGCCCAGCACCCGCCCTTGGCGAATCACCGCGGCGGAGTTGTAGAGGTCCTGCCCGCGCAGCTCATTGAAACCGACAATGTAGGTGGCCTCAAACCGGCTCGTGCGGTCGAGAAGCTTAAGCATGCTCGGCGAATCAACGGCAAAGGCATCCCTGCGGGCCGGCGCTTCGGTGTCGGGATAGCCGGTGAGGAAGCACTCGGGAAAGCAGACGATCTCGACGTGCTCCCGGTCGGCTCGCTCTAACCCTTGAACAACTTTGCCCAGGTTGGTTTCAAACGCTCCGCATTTGGATTCAAGCTGACAATGCCCGATTCTCAGGGGGATGTTCTCCTTTCGATGGCTACCCGCGACGGCGGTGGGCAACGCTGATGAATTTCGAGCCGTCTGCCGTTCTGCAGGCGTGGCTGGGAGTGTGGAAGGTGCGTTGGATTGGCCGCTCGCCGTTGCGGCAACGATTGGTGCGACGCCGGTGGCGATGGCGGATAGGCGGACAAATTTGCGACGGGAGATCGGTTTCATAACACGGTCGTTGGCTGTTGGCCGGCACAAAGTTACATGATGGTGCATTTGGAAAACAGATGAAAGTCACGCCGGTGAGAATTGACCGGACCGGCCTCCTGACGATATGTTCCATACTGTTTCCATAACTGCCGTCGGCAGCATACCAGCACAAACAAACAATATCCTGACAGTAGCCGTTTTCTGATTTCTGGCTTCTGCTATACGTGTCGTCCAACAGACCATGAGCTAAACATTTGAACCAAATCCGCAGTCACCCAAGTGGATCCAAATATTTACTGCAATAATAAGGTCATAAAACATGAACATTAATCGTCGCGATTTCGTTAAGACCGCATCCGCGGCTGGGCTGGGTCTGTTGGCCCGCAACGCATTATCGGAAACCAATCCAGCCTCCAAAACGCCACTGATTGGCAAGCAGGCCATTGCCGACCGAATGGCCTTCGGCGCGTGGATCAACGATGTCCGGACCGAGCCGCTTCCGTTTGGTTCCTGGCCGCCGGTGATTCTCGATGATATCGCCGAGCAGAGCATTATCAGGACAATGGATTTGCAGGCCCAGTCGGGTTACAACATGTTTGATATGTTCGGTCTGTTCGCCGCCTGGGGTTGGCCGGTGGATATTGTCAGCGCCGTGGACAAAGACCGGGATGCGCGCGTTCGAAGAATCATGAAAGCCGCACATGACCGCGGCATCAAGGTGGTTTATGGCCTCGGGGTCTATAGTTGGGGATTCGACAAAATCATCGAACACGACCCGGCGGTGAAAGGGCCCAATCCGCACGCGATGTGCGCTTCCAAAGAAGAATCGTGGCAGTGGCAGAAGAAGATTATCGACTTCATCCTGCGCTATGATTTTGACGGCTATCACCTGGAGGCCTCCGATTTGGGCCGCTGCACTTGCGACGCCTGTATGAAGAAATGGCCGGTTCAGGCCACCTACTACAATGGCATCACCGCGCGCTGCGCCGACTACATCCGCAAGCAAGCGCCCGACAAATATATTGCCGCAATAACGATCAGTTGGGCGGACTGGAACACCGGCTTCACCGAGGAAGACAAGAACAACCTGGTTGAACTCAGCAGGAAGGTGGACAGCATCCTCGACCAGGGACATCACGGGCAATACATCAAGCAGGCTGAGCGCAAGGCGTTCATTGAACGACTGCACTGCAAGTTTGGCACGTCGGGAGGTTTCTGGGTTTATCCACCGTTCCGTTGCCATCGCCAGCGTTGGTTCCTGCCCTACACCCAGAAGACCGGGGCGCATATCAAGCAGCTTTATGCCGACGGCGGCCGCGCGACCCTTTATTACCAGGGACCGATTACGAATCCCGGGGTGGAGGTGAACATCGCTTTCGGCGGCAAGATCATGTCGGACACCAGCCGGAGGGTGGAGGATGTACTGGCGGAGGTCCTCGAGGAACTGTACCAGCCCAAGAGCCCGGCGGCGCTGGCCAAGCTGGTGGAAACCTTCCAACTCGCGGAGAACGGTTACTTCAGCAACATGGACTATGATGCGGATGGCGTCCATTTGAAGGCATTACCGGCTTATCCGGGGCCGGGAGAACTGCACATCGGATTCGGAATCGGACTGGCAGGTGGCACCTCGGCCGTTCCCGTTTATCTGCTGGAACCCAACCTTATTGATAAAGGCAGGGCAGCCTATGCGAAGGCGCTGGAGGCGTGCCTGAAGAATGTTTGCGACATTGAAGATCAATTCGCGGCCGCCCAGAGGATCCAGCGCCTGAAGAGCTCCATTTACACTGCCCTGGACGACGTAATTACCATTGCCTACGCGCGGGAAACAGCCAAGAAACCTTGATAGAGGAGGCATCCTGTGACTTCAGACCTTGAGTCCGGCACGGCGTGCGCCCTCGCACGGCGCAAAAAGCTACAGATTAAACGTAAAGGCAAGGTCGCAACACTCGGAGCGTACGGCTATCTAGTGACTCTGCTGTTCGTATTCTTCGGTTGCGCGCTGGCAACCAGCGCGGAGATTCAAAAAGACAAGACTTATGGCGCGGACCAGCAGCAGGCTAGCGAATGTTTCTTGCCCGACGTGTTCTCCTTTCGATACGGATGTTTCCGGCCTCGGGTGGATCTGAATGGAACCTGGCAGTTCCAGTTGGACAAAGAAGGGGTCGGGGTCGCCCGGGGTTGGCATGAAGGCAAGGGAAGCTTCGACCGCACCATCGAAATTCCCGGCGTGCCGCAGGCCCAAGGGATCGGCACGCCGAATTCCCGGCAGAAGAGCCAGTTTCTGGATTCGTTCTGGGTGAGGCGCAAGTTCCAGATGCCGCACCTTGAGTCTGGCAAGCGCGTCTGGCTGCGCTTGGGCGGCGTCCTCCCCGCGGCGGAGGTGTATCTCAACGGCAGGCGTGTCGGCTATACCAAGAGTTCGCGCACACAGCAACGAGTGGACGTTACCGAATTCGTGCAGCCTGGGGCGGAGAACATGGTGGCAATCAAGGTGTGCGACTTCCCCAAGGTCCGGCTGGATGGAATGTATGAATGGCAGGAATTGAGCATGACCTGGTCGGGTGTTTACCGACCGGTGTGTCTGGAGATCACCGACAAGGTCTCGTTGATAGACGAATACATCCAGCCCAGGCTGATGCAGTCGAAGGCGGCCGTGAGTTTTGCGCTGTCGCATCCTTCGCCGTCGCCGCTCCGGGTCGTGCTCAAGGCGACGGACGGGCAGCGAACGCTGGGCAGCGCAGAAGTCACGCTCCCGGCGGGTGAGACCGAAGGCAAAGCGGAGGTGAAGCTCCGCAAGTTCATCACCTGGTATCCCACCCATCCCAAGCTCTACACGATGGAGACGCTGATCTACCGCGAAGGGGGGCGGCAGCCCATTGACAGATCCGGGCTGCGCTTCGGCATGCGCGAAATCTCCACCACCACAAACAAGTTCATTCTGAACGGCAAGCCCATTTACGTCCGCTGTATGGGCGACATGGCCCTCTATTTGGATACGATTGCTCCACCGGTGGACCTCAACTGGTACTTGCCCAGGCTCAAACTCGCGCGCGACTTCGGGATCAACATGGGCAAGGTCTGCGTGGAAACCTGGTCGCAGGACTTCGTGGAAGCCGCAGATGAAGCGGGGATCATGCTCATCCAGGAAATGCCCTTTGGCGTGGGGCCGGTACTCAGGGCCAACCGCTACACGATTGACAAGGATTTTAGAAACTACTTTTCACAGGAGCTGGACGGTCTGGTGAAGCAAAGCCGCAATCATGCGAGCGTGGTCAGCTACAGCATGTCGAGCGAATTGGAGTTTGGCGCCCAGACCCAGGAGTCATTTAACTTCTTCAGCCGGGAACTTACCTCCCAGGCGAAAAAGCTGGCACCACACGCGCTGGCCATCGACTGTACTGGCTACCTGGACTCCGTAAAGACCGCCAAGGGCGACAGGCTCACCGACTTCTATGCGTCGATCATCCCGACCTGGAGCAAGGAAGTGCTGGACGAGACGGTGGTCAACAACGATGGCCAGCATCCTGCCTTGTTGCACGAGTGGAACTGGTGGAGTTGCTACCCTAACCCCAACGACAAGCCCAAATACAAGGACACGCAGATGCTGCCCACCTGGTTCGACACGCTGGTCGAATCGGCGCGCAAGAACGGCCAGGAGGAACTAATCCCGACCTACCGCAAGAACTCACTGTGGGTGCAGGCCCTTTCCCGGAAGGACGGGCTGGAGTATGCCAGGCGCTGCCCGCACGTCGAAGGCTTCATCCTCTGGTCGTGGGTGGACTTTCATCAGTATGCCGAAGGCGTGGTGGACGATTTTTGGCAACCAAAGAACGTCTCAGCCAGGGAGTTCCTGAAGTCCGTCGGTGACACCGTGGTCGTGCTGGCCAAAGAAGGCAACCGCGCGCTCAGGATGGGTGGGCCGGGGCAAATTCCATTGGCCGTGAGCCACTATGGCGAAGCGAATCTTGCCGGCTCCGTTCTCAAGTGGAAAGCAGTCCGCGGCGACAAGGTGTTTGATCAAGGGCAGCTAAAGCTGGCATCCGTCAACTACGGTGAGCTGACCCAAGCCGGAAACGCGGAGGTAAACCTCCCGAACGCGGACAAAGGGTATAAGATCGAGCTGCTGGTTTCGCTGGAGAAGCACGGCAAAGTGGTAAACGCGAACAACTGGTCGTTTTGGGCGTTTGCCGAGCCAGGGCCGGAGGTGGTCGCGCTCGGGCAAGTAACAAACGCCGGCCATGCCATCGGTGATAGGGTGTTCCTCCGGTTGAACCCCGCCAGTTCTGCGCCGATACCCAGGGACACAAAGTGGTCGTAGCCGATGGGGTGGACCAACCGCTGGAAGATTACATCAAGACCGGAGGCAAGTGCCTGCTAATGACCAGAGGCGCTGTGATCGAGCAGGACAAGATATACTACAAAGGGATGCCCAATTTTTACACCTATTTCCGGGCGCTGCCTTGGAACGCCGGGCCGGGAAATGCCGGCTCGGTGATAACGCCTCATCCGGCGCTGGCGGGCTTTCCCTGCGAAGACTTTTGCGACCTGCAATTCGTTTGGGCCATCAGGGGCGTCGTCCCCATGAACTTCGAACCGTTGCGGCAGTACGGGGCGAAGCCGATCATCCGCATGATTGATTTTTACAAGAACAATGCCAACAATGCACACCTGCTGGAGTTCGGAGTCGGCCAGGGCAAGGTGCTCGTGACCAGCCTCAACCTCAGGACTAACCTGAACCAGAAGCTCGATGTGAGAAATCTGACTGCATCTCTGATACGTTACGTCCAGAGCGAACAGTTCGCCCCAACCGCCCAGGTGCCCGAGGCGGAGTTCGTGCGGCTGTTCAGCCCCCGCCCTGAACCCAAGCCGCCGGCTGAAGCTCAGCAGAAGAAAGAAAAGCAATAGAGCGGTAACAAGGATGCAATCAAACACCCGACTAAGAAGCAGGCTGGGATTGCTCGCTCAAGCATTCGTGTTGGTGGCAGGAGTGTTGACTCTCAACGCGGAAACGGCCGGGCCTATCGAGCTTGAAAACGAGTATGTGAAATATGTCATTGCGGCGGATGGCTCGAATTCCGGTTTTGTGGACAGGAAGTCGGGAACGGACTACTGCGACCACAAAGGAGCCACTAAGTTCGCGAGGTTGAGAAAGACCGGGAAGCAATATGGGGCAACGCACGCATCATTTGCCGACGGCAAGCTACAAGTGCAATTTGGCGAATCCGGCGTAACGGCTGTCATCCGGGTGGCCATCGAGAAGCGATATTTCACGTTCGAGTTGCTCTCGGTGAGCGATGCGGCGGTTCAGGAAGTGGTATTCGTTGATGTGCCCCTGAGCGTTGCGGGGTCGTTGGCGGATAAGTTTCAGGCCTGTACGCTGGCTTTGAGTATCCAGACGGACATCAACGATCTGCCTGGCCCGAGCCGGCACCTGCTCGCAAGTTGTTTTCCTCGTCCGGGTTTCGTGGGCGCCAAGGCCGCTATCCTGGGCTGCCCGCAGGGGGAGCTTCGTAATGTCATAAAGGAAGTTGTTAGGGCGAACAGGGATCTTCCGCAGACCGACCGTGGCGGACCGTGGGCACTGGATGCGGGAGCCAACCGCGGCTCCTATCTGATAGATTATCCGGGCTCCATCTCGGAAACCAACGTGGATAAGTGGATTGCAACCGCCAGGGGAATAGGCGCGAAGCAGATTGATTTTCATACGGGGCATACGCTGCGTTTTGGAGATTATGAGCCGGACCCGAAGGTCTATCCGAAAGGCTTCGACAGTCTCAAAGCGGTCATTGATAGGCTCCATGCAGCGGGGATTGCCGCCGGCCTGCATACTTACGCCTTTTTTGTAGCCAAGGACAGCAAATGGGTCACACCGGTGCCGGACAAGCGGTTGGGGAAAGACGCAAGTTTTACGCTGGCCGCGGCCCTGGGGGAAACCAACCAAACCGTCGCGGTGGAGGAAACTACAAAGGACATGTCCACGCTGACGGGCTTCCAGGTGCGCAACAGCGTGACGGTGCAGATTGACGATGAATTGATCACCTACGGCGGCATTAGCAAGGAACCACCTTACGCATTCACCGGTTGTCAGCGGGGCGCCCACGGCACTAAGGCGACCACTCATGCGGCGGGCGCCAAGGTTTACCATCTTAAGGAATGTTTTGGCCTGTTCACACCGGACGGCGACTCGTCGATGTTCGAGGAAGTGGCCGAGCGGACCGCCGATGTGTATAACCAATGCGGGTTTGACATGATCTACCTCGATGCGCTGGATGGGACGGACATTCTCGGCCGCTGGCCCAACAGCTATAAATATTACGCCACCAAATTCGTCCACACCCTCTGCCACTCCATGAAGCGGCCGGCGATCATGGAGATGAGCACCTTCAACCATGATCTCTGGTTTGCGCGTTCTCGCATCGGGGCTTGGGACGCGCCTTCGAAGGGATATAAGCGCTTTATTGATCAGCATTTTCTCGACAACAAAAGCAGCCAGCAGTTTTTCCTGCCGGCCAACCTCGGCTGGTGGTGCGTCTTTGACTGGTCACCAAAGGACCGGATCCGGACATTCTCGGATGACCTGGAGTACATTATGTGCAAGGCCATCGCGGGCGACCACAGTCTCTCCTGGCTGATGGGATTTGACCCGGAGTCGTTTGAGAAATCATATAACGCACGGCGACTGGGGGCGCTGGTCAACCAGTACGAGGAATTACGCCTCGCGAATTACTTTTCCCCTTCCGTTCGGGAGAAGCTCGGAGCCTCGGATAGCGACTTCACCTTGGAGAAAACCGCCGGGGGGCAGTGGCGCTTCCGCCCGGTTAAATACCAAACCCACAAGGTCCTGGGCGTGGACGGGAGGAGCGACCAATGGAAGGTGGAGAACAAGTTCCGCAAACAGCCGCTGAAGGTTAGAATTGAGGCGCTGTTGTCACTGGCGCCTTATGAAGGCAACGGAGAGGTGGTGGCGACGTTTGATTCGACCAATGAGTTCAGTCTGAAGCAGGCGGCCGAAGGGGTCACGAGTCGGTTGCAGACCGTTTCGACTCCCATCAAGGCAGGCGCAGCGAGCGGATGCTTGAGTGCCAGGAGCGACAAGACCAATACGCTCTGTGCCTGGGCGATGTCGGGCAAAACCTTCTCGAAGCCTGTCAACCTCCTGGAAAAGGGGTTCGGCGTGTGGATTCATGGCGATGGCAAGGGGGAGGTGCTCAACTTTCAATGGCGAGCGCCGGAGCATATCAGCGCCGGCTTGAGCGAACATTACGCGGTGATTGATTTTACCGGTTGGCGCTATTTTGAATTTGTGGAGCCAGATTCCGAGCGGCTAATGGATTACGGCTGGCCTTATTTCTACACGAACCCGGACAAGGATTTTGGCGGCGTTGATGGCATTAAACGCCTGAACCGCGTGGCAGCGACCTTTTGGGTTGATTACGGGCGACTCGATTCGCTAAGGCTCTGGTACAACAACCTGCCGAAAGGGGAACGAGTGGAATGCTATCTGAGTCCGGTCAAAGCCCTCCGGCATGTGAGGGTCGAGCTGGTGAATCCCTCGATTAAGATCGGCGGCCACACGATCACATTCCCAACCAGTCTTCCGAGCGGGAGTTATTTGGAGTTTCGTTCCCTGACGGAGTGCAAGGTGTACGACGCCAAGGGTGAACTGATGGGCGACATCAAGCCGCAGGGAGATGTCCCGCAACTGGAAGCCGGGAACAACGTCGTTCAGTTCGCCTGCAAGGTTGCTGAGGGGGTCAGTGCTCGTGCCAACGTGACCATCATCAGCCAGGACGATCAATATGTCGGCGAATAGCCCGGATAACAGATTAGTCGCCGATCGTAAGTAGGCGCGCCTGGTAGAAATTGAACACAAGAAATCTTATGCGGCCGATCCTTCCTTTCCTCTTCTGCTGGCTGAGCGCCTGCGCTGTGGCGAGCAGCGCAGACCCTATTGATCTCCGCTGCGAATACAGTGCCAACCCGCTCGGCATTGATTCAGCCAAACCGCGGCTTTTCTGGAAACTGGCTGGTGACGACCGCGGTGCGCGCCAAACGGCGTATCACGTTCTCGTCGCGAGCACTGAAGAACTGCTGCGCCGCGACCAAGGCGACCTCTGGGATTCCGCCAAGGTCAAGAGCGGCCAGGCAACATTCCTCCCTTATGCCGGCAAACCGCTGGTGAGCCGCCAGCCCTGTTTCTGGAAGGTGCGCGTTTGGGATCAGGGCAAGCGAGGTTCGAATTGGAGCACGAACGCGGCGTGGTCTATGGGCCTGCTTTCCGAATCCGAATGGCGCGGCCGGTGGATCGCTTCAGATCTGGAGTTGATGGATTACCAGAAGTCGCTCCGCGCACTGACGGATTTTGGCATGGAGCTCGAGAAGGAAATGTGGGTCCTGAGCAAGAAGATTCGGGAGATGACCACCGCCGTTTCCAACGCCCCGGCCGTTTGGTTGCGGAAGGAATTCGACGCACCAAAACGGGTTCGACGCGCGACGGTTTCAGTTTCCGGGCTTGGCCTGTACGAGCTTTACGTCAACGGCCAGCGCATTGGCGATCGCCAGCTTGATCCAGCCTTCACCGATTACCAGAAGCGGGTGTTCTACCTAACCCACGACGTAACCGCCGCGCTCCAGTCGGGCCGCAACGCCCTGGGCGTCGTGCTCGGCAACGGCTGGTTCAATCTCGTCATCCCGCACGCGCTGCGCTATTACGCGGCCGATTATATCGCCCCGCCGCAACTACGCCTCGACCTCGACATCGAATTCATGGATGGCACGCACGCTTTCATCGGCAGCGATGAGAGCTGGAAATTCACGACCGATGGCCCGATTCGCTTCAACTCCATACTCGCGGGCGAAACTTACGATGCGCGGCAGGAAATGTCCGGTTGGGCTGATGCGGGCTTCAACGAATCGAGTTGGAAACTGGCAAAGTCCGCGCCTGCACCCGAGGGCCGTCTTGTCAGCGAGCAACTCCGCCCTGTGCGTAAAGTGAAACAACTCGCTGCCATCAGCGTGAAGAAACAGGGGGACACCTGGCGCTTCGATCTCGGCGTGGAAACAGTCGGTTGGGCAAAATTGCGCGCCCGAGGCAAGCACGGACAGGAAATCACCATCTACCTGCCTGGCTCGGATTCGCACACGCTGGGACGCTACCAGACGAGCAAATACATCTTTAAGGGCGATGGCTTTGAGACATTCGAGCCACGCTTCTGTTATGCCGGGTATCGTTACGTGGACGTGACGGGGCTGGATTACGAACCGGCTGTGGCGGATTGCGCCGGCCAGGTGGTATGCACGGACTTTGAGCCGGCGGGCGGCTTTGCCTGTTCCGACGAGCGGCTGAACAAGCTCCAGGAGATTTTGCTGCGCACGGTGCAGAACTACGTGGTTCATATTCCGAACGATCCGACACGCGAGAAGGCGGGCTGGACGCAGGATATTGAGAGCGGCTTTTACGAGACCGTTTACAACTTCAACTCTGCGGCGATGTACGTGAAATGGCAGCGGGACTTCCTCGACATCATTCATGCCAATGGGTACATGCCGCCCGTTGCGCCAGGTCGCTTCGACGGCCCGACGATCAACGGTCCGTGGTGGGGCGGTTGCGTGGTCTATGCCCCGTTGTGGCTTTACGAGTTCTACGGCGACCGGGAGATTCTGGCAGAAAGCTACCCCGCGATGAAGGCGCAGTTCGGCTACCTTAGCAGCATCGCCACCAATGGCATTGTGCGCTGGGGACTTGGCGACTGGATGGAAGTCGGCAGCGTGCGGCCCAAGCGGACGCCAGTCCCACTTACTTCGACGTGCGCGTATTACTGGTTCGCGTGCATCCTGCGCGACACCGCAACCTTGCTTGGAAAACCCGATGAGGCCGAGCGATTCTCCACCGCTGCGGCGGAAATCTGCGCCGCCTACAACCGCCAATTCTTCAATCCTGAAACCGGTGACTACGCCAGCGGCAGTCAAACCTGTCAACTCGTATCCTTATTCTTCGGCTTGGTGCCGGAAGAGAAACGCGACCTTGTGCTCCGGCGCCTGGCCGAGCGCGTGGCGAAGGATGACCATCATCTCGCCACTGGCTTTGTTGGGACTCCTCTGCTGCTGCAAGGCCTTACGGATCTCGGCCTGCCGGAACTCGCCTGGAGCATCGCCATGCAGACCAATCAACCGAGCTTTATTGACGCGATCCTCAATCGCGGCAACACGGTGATGAAGGAGGATTGGAACGGCGGTCTTGTGCAGATGCCATCGCTACAAGGCCCGATCGGCACCTGGTTTTATCATTCGCTGGCGGGCATCCGCCGGGACCCCTCCGCACCCGGCTTCAAGCGCATTATTATTAAACCCGAGACCGCCAACGACCTGACATGGGTTAAGGCGCATCACGAAACGTTGCACGGTCGCATCGTGAGCGAGTGGCGGCGCGACGGCAGCCAACTCACGCTGAACGTCACCATCCCGCCCAATACGACGGCCACCGTTTTCGTGCCGGCGGTCCAAGCCGGGGACGTGAGCGAAGGCGGCAAGCCCGCGAAGCAGTCGGCAGGCCTGAAGTTTCTGCGCGTGGAAAGGGGCAGGGCAGTTTTCGCAGCCGAACCTGGCAGCTATAGCTTCACGGTGCAGCAGCGTCAACCACGCGGCTGACGCTCGGGCCGAGGTCGCGCCATACGACTCAAAGCAGCCGAGAAGAACTGACCAAATCAACTCTGTAATCCAGCATCCAAACACCGGATAAGGTATTCGCAGTTCAGAACTTTCTCAGCCAGGTCCAGCGGGCGGTAATAGTAGTGGTTGGAAGCCTCGTATCCAATGGTCGAGTCCTTCCGGGCTATGGAGTAGAGCCGGCGCGCCAGTTCCATTTCGTTCCGCGCAATCTGCTTCATTTCATTGATCTGGCTTGCGGGGGCCGGTGAGGCTGTTCCAAGTTGGGCGCGCAGGTTATAGAAGCGGATTTGGTTTGCCACCGATCGGTAATGGAGCCAGCAGGTTTCCGCAATCCCCAGATCCTTGCGGGCCAAAAGCGCTTTTTCCTTGGGAATGTGCGGTAGTGCCTGGCGGAAATGCTGCAAGCCTCCTTCCCAAAGTTGGGCCAACTTCTCGAACTGCTGCCGCGCGATCTCTGGCGAATAGGGTCCCAGCCAGCTTTTTAGGTCGTCGTAAGGAAAGAGAATCATTGCCGCGTTGTAGCCGGTGGGTTTGAGGCGAAGCAAATTTGCGGGGCCGTGCTGGGTGGGAATGCTATAGCCTGCGACCACCCCGTAAGGAAATTCCTGGAACGCGGTACTGAAACTTTCCCAAGCGGAGAGAATGTGAGGCGCGGCTCTGGTCCCATACCGGCGTCGTGCGACTCGCTCCAATACCTCTTTCCCTGCGGGTTTGGGTGAGTAGTAATACTCCTTGGCGACTTCGAGGTTGGGCGACGGATACCCCCCCAGTGTCCAGGAGAGCATCAGCCCGCTCACGTCTTCAGCCAGCAGGTTTTCCATGTGCTGCTGGATCAAGTTTGGCACGGGAATGTAGGGCACCGCCGAGATTTCCCAGGTATTGTTGAATTGGACCTTGGCCAAGGCCGGAACTTTGTGCTCGCGGGCCACTCGCCAGTGATCCAGCGCATTGGCCCCCGGGCCGACAACGGAAATGGAATACTCCGCCACTGACAGCGGCACTCCGCCGCGAGTATAGGGCTTTCCCCATTCGCTCACGCTGAGCAACTGCACACCCTTGGGCATGTGCGCGATAGTTTGTCCGGCGTCGGCGCCGTTCGGCACCCAACCCCAGCCCCAATCCCACGCAATGACCTCTGCCGTCGGACTGGCTTTATGCACCGCCTCGCTGAAGGTTTCCAGCAATTCGGTCACCACCTCCCAGCCTTGCCGCTTCGAGCACTTGGGACAATGCTGAGCCTGCCCGTGGGCAAAACAGTTCGTCAGGTTTTCCGACGCCGTGATGCAGAAAATGCCGCCGAGTTCAGGCACCTGCGTGAAGACATGGGTGAGGCTTTCGCTCAGCCAGGTTCTGACTCGCGGGACACTGGTGCAGACCGCGAATTCCTGCGCTACGTCGGGAGCCCCGGCGTAACTCGTTCCGCGCATTTCCGGATGCTTTTCAAAGAACTCGCGGGGCATCGGTCTGGGCTCGTTGATGTAGAGGTAGATCTTCAATCCGTATGCGTTTGCGCGTTGCACGAAGCGGCGGAGATTCTCCAGGCGAACTTGCCATTGGTCGCCGAACTCCGGGAAAATGCGAGAAGGCGCCAGGTTGCGCAGCACGGCTTGTATCCAAACTCCATCAACACCGCGGCGCCCGAGCTTCTCCAGATAGCCCTCCGGAAACGGATCAATGCTCCGATCCAACAGCGGATCGCCATAGAGAGCAAAGTAAGGATAGATGTAACTTGGGGTCACGCGTCGGGTGCGGTGCCAGGTGCCTCGCGGCAGCAGTGGCCCCTCGTGCTCCTCGCACAAGTCCTGCAAATGATAGATGGCCTGGCGAAGACTGGCGGGATTTGAGGCGGCTACGCTCAGGCCCTCGTCCCCGCAATTGACTTGGAAGCTTTCCTCGCCCTTGCGCCCCGGTGCAATTGCGAACCGAATGGTTCGAGCGCCAACGCCGGAGGACCGGGCGGTCAGCTTCAGTTTTGTTCCGTACGTGGACTGCAAATAGCCAAGCCAATTACGGACGAGCGCCTGGGCAACTGGCGACTCGGGATCAAGAACCGTGCATCCCCTCAGGGCGAATTCACCTGCGGAGGGCCGGGTTCTGGGAGTGAGGCAAACTGCCGGCTGAGTGCTCGACAATTCCGTGATGAAATGAAACGGAGCCTCGCCACGCTTGGCAAAATCGGCCCCGAAGAACTCATGGACGGTAAGCCTGATCTCGGCGGCGCGCTGAACTGCGTTCGCGGAGGGCTCCGCATAGCGCAGCCATTCGCACCTCGGCTTTACCCCGAGCCCGAGTTTGCTCCAGAGAAAATCATCCTCCTTGAGCGTGAATTCATACCGTGCCCGGTTCCAGCCCAGCAGCTCGATCAATTGCTCGTGGGGCAGCACATGCCAATTCTGGCGGATCACCGTGATGTAGATGCGGCGTAATTGGTCCTCGGTGAGTTGGGGCTTCGCAGGCAGGCCCAGCATGGCGCCGAGTTTGAGGACTGACTTCTCGCGGGTCTTGAGCACCTTGGCCAGGCGGTCCGTGTTGGCGAGTTCCCAGTTGCGCCAGACAAAGAGAAACAACCGGTTGGGGAAGTGAGGCTCCGCAATGGGGGCGCCGCCATCCTTGAGGTTCTGGGCTAACAGGGGCAGATGCAGGAGCGGCAGCGCCAGCGCGGCGCCAGCACCCACTCGCGAAAGAAAGTCCCGACGGCTCAATCGTTCCGGCAATTTAACTGGTCCCGCTGGCAGAGCCGCTGAGTGATTGGGTTGGGCCCAGGCAACGGAGCGCCTTGTCAAGTTAGCAGCCTGATCCTCCCTCCTGGGTAATTGCTTCTCGATCTGGTTCATTGGCACCAATTTTCTGACTGACTTGGCTGCAATGCAAGGCCTGTCTTGTAGATGAGTGAGCGCCATCACCGTTGCCGTCCGGTCTGACAAACAAATCGCTCTTGCGGGGGCGCTCTGACTAAATCCGAAAACCGAAAACCGAAACACCGAAACATCCAACCCCCAACATCCAACACCCAACACCGAAACACCGAAACACCGCCCCCAGGGTGGCTGGCCCTTTTCGGTTCTCGGGCTCGGGATTTGAGCCCGAACGCCGCGTGGGGGCACGCGGCCTACAGGGAGCTGCTTGCTGGGAACGGGAGAACCTTAGAGCAGCCCTGTTCCGGCCCCAGGGGCGCTCAGCGCCTGGGAACACCTCGTCCCGCGCGTTCGGCATCTGCCACTCGGTGCAGGTCCTGGTAGAGCTTTCGTGCCTGCGCGACGCGATCGAGCAGCAGGTCGCCTTGCAGCGCGAGCTGTTTGCGGCAGCGGTCCTGCTCCAGCTTGCCCTCGGCGTTGTCGCGGCGCGCCTCCGCGACGATCTGTTCGATTTGGCCAAGGCTCGATTCCCGCTTCTCCAGAAGCGGCTCGAGCTCGTCAAACTTCCAAAAACGCAAGCCCTCGCGCACGACATAGACGGGCGTCGTGTGGGCGCTGGTGCCATCGACTGCACGTGCGCGGGCGGCGAGCCAGCAGCCGTAGCCTGAGTCCACGGTGAAATCGAGAACGACCTCGGGCCGTTCCGGATTGTCGGACTCGGCCGAGCGAATTACTTCTCCATGCCGAACTATCTCCAGCCGCACCGGCGCCATGCGTTTGGGATCACCCCAGGCCCGCGCGCGGATGCGGAGTCTGCGGTCTGACTTGAGCCGGAGTTCATCGCCGGGCAGCGCGTTATCTACGCGGAAATCCAGCATCGGCCCGCTGGTGGTGAAGGTGTGTCCCCGGCGGAACGCCTCGAACCAGGCATCGGCCGAGAACGGCTTTTTGCCCAGGCAAGCGTAGGCCCGGCCTTCGCCAATGGTGCCGCCCCACGGCACGTCCGAGCCGGACGAAGCGGTCAGCTTGCACCCGAGATTGAGGAACTCGTAGTAAAGATCGGTGCCGAGTTGGTTGAACTGGAGAATCTCCACGAAGTCCACTTTCTCTCGCGGCACATTGAGGCTCATGTCGCGGTGGACGTGGAAGATGCCTGAGTTGACGTGGGCGTAGCCGGTGAGGCCGCCCTGCGCATGCACAGCATCGAAAACCTCATCGTAGAGAAAGTAACGTTCCGTGTCGCGGACCATACTGGTGATGTTCATGGCTAGCGTATGGCCAATCTGATCATGGGTGCGGGGGCATTCCTGGCCGGGGGTCAGGACGAATTCCCCGTCCACAAAACGGTAGGTTGGGCCGAAGCCGCGTTGCTCGAAGTAAGTGCGGTAGATGTCGCCCATCTTGACGATGTTGGCGAGATGCACATCCTCGGCCTGGACCCAGTGCATCAAGTGACGCGCATCCTCGTCCGAGAGAATCCGGCAGTGGACGTGATCATCCCCCGACCACCAGCCCCGCTTGCGCATGTCCACCCAGCGGTGAGGGCGGAAGGTTCGCGCGATTGTCTGGCCGGAGGCGATGGTGATATCTTCGAAGACGGCCTGGTGCTCGACGCCACGGCGCACGCCGATCTGCCACTTTCCGGGCGCCAAAGCCATGTCGAAGGGCCCTGGCACACACCAGAAGGAATCGGCAAGCGGGCCGGGCAGATTGGCGTTGCGCGCGCCGCTGGCTTTGCCCTGTTTGTCAAACTGCGGGGCGAACTCGATGCCGTTACCGGGTTGGCGCGAGACTCCGTCAGTGCGCCACAAGAGCCGCACCATAGCCGGCACGGGGCGGCCCGTATCGTCGGAAAGCACGGTAAGCTTGAGATGCCCCGGCGGGGGAGTGGTGACATCGAGGGCGAACCGAATTGGTGGTTGGCCTGATCGCCGGAATTCAATCCCCAAGGTTGTGCGGCCGAAGGGGAGATGTTCAAGCCCCAGCACGGCATAATTCGTTCCATTTGCAGACACATCCAGCGTCGCGAGGCTCGATTCCCCCGGTGGCAGCGACAGGTCAAAAACCGTCGTGCTGTAGCTCAAACCTTGGTCACCGGATAGAACTTGGAAGATCAAGGCTCCCGTATCTCCGGGCATTGCGAAGGGGCCGGTGGGTGTGATTCGGGGGTGCGATCCTGTCAGATCAACGCGGATCAGTCCAGGGCAGGCTTGCACATGTTCGAGTAACCGGCAGACTGCGGTCGTGCCGCGCCCGGTGGCAGCACGGCGGGCCTGATCATTATCAGCTTTGCCGAGTTGCTGCGCAGCTTGACGCAAGTCGCGGTTGATCGTATCGAGGTCGGCGCGCTTCTCCTCACCAAAGAGATACCAATAATTGCGCGCGATCCGAGCCGCGAAATCTGCGGCACCCGGCGGCCAGGGCGTGGGGGTTTCGGCAGCCCCTGCCAATACGAGGTTGAGCAACACCATCATGGGCACGAAAAGAAACTTCATGTGGTTGAGAGTCGGGTGGCATGTTTTCATAGCGCAGGCCGGTTGTTTCAGGGCAGGGGGGCCTGACCGGAACCGGGTGACGCGGTTGGGACAGGTCCGCGGCGGTGCTCCGCCTGGGCAGCGGGCTTGGTTGAGGGCGGTTGGAGGCATTTGAAGGCAATCCGTCTTGATTGGCCGGCCTTTCCCGGCAGCAGATCGGCATCCGCCGGCAGCCCGGTTGCGAGGCGGCACCCATTGCGACCTTCCATCTGAGGCGTCACGAGGATGTTCGCCTGCGGCCAAAGCTTGTTCTCGACCGCAATCTCATCACCGGCCCGCAAACCTGCAGGGGTGGTGACGAAGAAGAACAAGCGGAGCCGATGATGAGCCGGGCCAACCCGGTTGTCAGTCAGGAGGTCAATTTCCGGGGGGTATAATGACCCCAGCGGCACCTCGTGTCCCCCCACGAACAGCTTCACATGGTTGCACGTGTCGGCCTCGATTCTTCTCAGATAGGCTTCCTGCTCCGATCGCGTGATGATGCCGCTGCTGTCGGCATCCATTGCCTTGCGCTCGCGTGCAGACCATTCCTCGAAGAAAGTCAGGTCGAGAGTGACATCAAGGTGCTGCGCGCCGACAGCGACGTGGACGGTATGCTGCACGAAGGAACCGAGTCTATCATGCGCTCGGCCTATGAGGGGCAGGATGATGAGGAGGCCGGGAAGCAGGCACAAACATAGGCAGGTCTTTCCCCACCTACCGGGCGAAGCTTGAAATGGGTTGGTCATGCGCTGGGTCTTTCGCTGGTTTTTACAACTACTCCAAGTGCTTGGCAATGCCGAATGGCTGCTACAGCGCAATGCCTCAGTCATGGCGCTGCCTCATCACTAGCTGTACACGCCATGACTGACCGATTCCGTTACAGTTCACGAGGCACTTACCACTCTGGAAATGGCGCGACAATCGGATTGTGAACTTGTATTGGTTTCTGGAAGATTGAGCCGGCGTTATGCCGAACATCATCGTCACCAACGCGAGGAAAGCTGTTTTCCGCGCAAGAAAGACAACCGGCCAATGAGGTCGGACGAAGAACCGCATCTGAACCTGCCACGTATGAAGAGACGCGAATTCCTGGTGCTCGCGGCGACGCTGCCCGCCGCGATGCAAACCCTGGCCTCAACCAAGCCCGAGAGGTCGGCCGAGTTTCTCGAGACGATCGTGAAGGAAGGGACCGTGCCTGGCGCTGCTCTCGTGGCGTCCCGCCGAGGCT
>Ga0114951_10001261_pt1 | contig 32067 bp, 27 predicted proteins | sample AM7aDNAmetaG_FD_88677 | JGI IMG/M metagenome (GOLD analysis project Ga0114951, IMG submission 88677) | Freshwater microbial communities from Finland to study Microbial Dark Matter (Phase II) - AM7a DNA metaG | ecosystem: Environmental > Aquatic > Freshwater > Lake | place: Finland: Lake Alinen... | reverse complement strand
GGCGAAGGCGAATCTCTGGACACTTCCTGACGCTCAGGGACGAAAGCCAGGGGAGCAAACGGGATTAGATACCCCGGTAGTCCACGCCCTAAACCGTGCTCACTTGGTGTGGGAGGATTCGACCCCTTCCGTGCCGTAGCTAACGCGTTAAGTGAGCCGCCTGGGGAGTACGGCCGCAAGGTTAAAACTCAAAGAAATTGACGGGGGCCCGCACAAGCGGTGGAGTATGTGGCTCAATTCGATGCAACGCGAAGAACCTTACCTGGGTTTGACATGTACCATGAAAGCCAATGAAAGTTGGTGACGGCCCGAAAGGGTGCTGGGGGTACACAGGTGCTGCATGGCTGTCGTCAGCTCGTGCCGTGAGGTGTTCGGTTAAGTCCGGTAACGAGCGCAACCCCTATGTCCTGTTGCGAAGGCCGCAAGGCACTGCACTCTGGACAGACTGCCCTGTTTCAACGGGGAGGAAGGTGGGGATGACGTCAAGTCCGTATGGCCCTTACACCCAGGGCTGCACACGTACTACAATGCACGGTACAATGGGATGCAATACCGCGAGGTGGAGCAAATCCTCTAAAACCGTGCTCAGTTCAGATCGTAGGCTGCAACTCGCCTACGTGAAGCTGGAATCGCTAGTAATGGCGCATCAGCTACGGCGCCGTGAATACGTTCCCGGGCCTTGTACACACCGCCCGTCACATCATGAAAGCCCCTTGTTCCCGAAGTCATACCAGCTAACCGTAAGGAAGCGGGTGCCTAAGGAATGAGTGGTGATTGGGATGAAGTCGTAACAAGGTAGCCGTAGGGGAACCTGCGGCTGGATCACCTCCTTTCTAAGGAGTCCATGAGAGGTTGAAATAGACCACTCGGACATCTAAGGTCGAAGCTCTTAAGCGTATCGCACAATTCAGTCTTCAAAGACACGGAAGCCTTGGACGAGAAATCGTCCGGGGCTTTTTGTTTTCGTGCGCGGCGCGCGGTCCGTGCGTTCCGTCCGGTCTTTGCGGCACGAACCGCCCGTCAGCTTGTAGCCGCCGACGTAAGTCGGCGGATGCTTTTCCACTCGCTACCTTTCCGCCGACTTACGTCGGCGGCTACGAGAGGGACCGCAGCGACTGCACGGGTGGGGCTTGGCCCACATTTGTCCGCGTCGGAAAAATACCAGTATTGGTCGGCTTCCATGTAGCGGGGCGGACGCCCGCAGGCGTAGGATGCGCGCGAATCTTGAACCACTGGTAAAATTATGAAACCTGATCAATCTTCCGCCTCCCAAACCTCCATCAACCGCCGCAGCTTTCTGAAAAGCTCCGCGGTCGTCGCCGGCACCGCCGTGCTCGGCACGCTCGAGCTGAGCCGCAGCGTTCACGCGGCGGAGAGCAACATCATCAAACTCGGCCTCGTCGGCTGCGGCGGACGCGGCTCCGGCGCCGCGAGCGACGCGTTGACGGGCGACCCCAATACCAAGCTCTGGGCCGTCGCCGACGTGTTTTCCGACAAGATCCAGGCGTCGCTCAAGAACTTGTCCAAGACGTATGGCGACCGGATTCAGGTGGACGCCTCGCGCCAGTTCAGCGGCCTCGACGGCTATCGCGGCGTCATTGAGAACTGCGACGTGGTCATGATCGCCTGCGCTTCGCGGTTCCACGCGCAATACGGGTTGGCGGCGGTGAAGGCAAAGAAGCACGTTTTCGTCGAGAAACCCGCGGCGGTGGACGTGGCCGGCATTTACACGATCATGGAGGCGGACGCGCTCTGCAAGCAGAACGGCACCGGACTCCTTGCCGGCGTCACCTACCGCTACCACCTCGGCCGGCGCGAGGCCATCAAGCGCATTCACGGCGGCGAGATCGGCGACATCCTCGCCATCCAGTGCGATTACCTGCGCACGCCTTACCGCCTCATCGAGCGCGACCCGGCGTGGAGTGAGATGGAGTATCAGTTCCGCAACTGGTATCACTTCACCTGGCTCTCCGGCGACGACGTGCCGCAGTCGCTCATCCACAACCTCGACTCCGCGTTCTGGGCGCTTAACGATGAGTTGCCGGAAGCGGCCTATGGCATGGGCGGCCGTTCGACGCACTTCCAGGCCTCGATGGGCACGTCGTTCGATCATCACCACGTCACCTACGAATACCCCGACGGCCGTTGCATCTATGGCTCCTGCCGCACCGCCGCGGGCTGCTACGGCTCGAACAAGGACATCTACCACGGCACCAAGGGCCGCTGCCACTTCGCGGCGTTCCAGCCGCCGGTGTTCACCGACCTGAAAGGCAATGTCACGTGGACGGCAGAGCCGCTGCCGAAGGGCAACACGCCCTACATCCAGGAGCACAAGGAGTTCCTGGCGTCCATCCGCGAGGGCAAGCCGTTCCAGCGCGCGAAGATTCTCGCCGATTCCACCATGGGCACGGTCTTGGGCCAGATGTCCATTTACAACGGCCAGCGCATCACATGGAAGGACGCGATGGCTTCCAAATTCGCCTTCCCGCCGCAGGGCGAGATCACGATGAACACGGAGCCGCCCGTCAAGCCCGGCGCGGACGGCATTTATCCCGTCGCGGTTCCCGGCAAGACGAAGCTGTATTAGGGCGCGGCGGTCAGTGGTCAGTAATCAAAAGAACGCAGAGAAGCGCCAGGGGCGGCGAGCGCATGGTGACGCGCCGCTGTGTTCATGCGGAGCATGACGATGAGAACCAATCTTGGTTTTTGCCGGATCGCCTGCAGTGTGTTGCTTCTGACGACGTTGCAGGCGCTCGCCGCCAGCCCAATCCAAATCGAAAACCGCAAACCCGGCGCGACCGACTGGCAACTCACGCGCGTGCGGCTCGACAAGAGCAACTACCGCTCGCCGTGGATTGAGGGGTATTGCTCGAAGCAGTCGGTGCTCGCGGGTGACGCGCTCGACATCATGGTCAGCACCGACCCGCCGGCGAAGTTCAAGATCGAGATCTTCCGCACCGGCTACTATGGCGGCAAGGGCGCGCGGCTGATGGAGAAGCTAGGCCCGTTCCAAGGGAAGGCGCAGGCCGTGCCGGCGCCCGGCCCGAAGAACATTCACGAGTGCCGCTGGGAGCCGGCGACACGACTCGCCATCCCGAAGGATTGGGTCAGCGGTGTTTATCTTGGCCGGCTCACGACGCTGCCTGACGCCGCGGACCAGCCCTACTGGCAGAGCTACGTCATCTTCATCGTGCGTGATGAGCGGCCGGCGGACATTCTGTTCCAGTGTTCGGACAACACGTGGCAGGCTTACAACAAATGGCCGAGCAACTACTCTATTTATACCCATCCGAAGGGCAACCAGGGTCCGTGGGCCGATGTGAGCTTCGACCGGCCTTACGGCCGCGAGGCGCAATTCGCCGGCGTCGTCAATGACCCGCTCACGGTCGGCTCCGGCGAGTTTCTGCCACTGGAGTTCCCGCTGGCGTATTTTCTCGAAGAACACGGTTATAACGTGACTTACTGCTCCAACAGCGACATGGTCTCGCCCGATCACGGTCTGAAGTGCAAGGCGTTCATCAGCGTTGGCCATGATGAGTATTGGGACATCCGCCAATACCGCAGTGTCGAAAAGATGCGTGACGAGGGCGTCAACCTGCTCTTTCTATCTGGCGACACGATCTGTTGGGTGACGCCGTTCCGCGCCAGCAGCGACGGCCGGCCCAACCGCATCATTTTCCGCGGCGGCCCCTACGGCGGCAATGACAAGTATGCGGTCGAGCGTGAGAAGGAGCACGGTCCGTTTCCCGAACACGGTCCCGACGAGGGTTTGCTGATGGGTGGCCGTTGCATCGAGCCGGACAACGGCGGAGGCGATTGGACCATCGTCAAACCCGATCATTGGATGTTCAAGGGTGCCGACGTCAAGAAAGGCGATTGCATTCCTGGTCTCGTCGGTTGGGAATATCACGGGGATCCTCCGGCGATACCCGGCCTCGAAGTGGTCGCTGCGGGCACCGCGTGGGTCGGCGGTGACAAACCGCAGCATTGGTGCGCGACGATTTATCCCGGCCCCAAAGACAATTTTGTCTTTAACGCCGCGACGATCTTCTGGTGTCAGGACCTCAGCATGCCACCAGGCCACACGCTGCCGTGGTCGCACTGGAACCGCCCGCATGGTCCCGACTCGCGCGTGCAGCAGATTGCACACAACCTGTTGGAGAAGGCCGGTTGCAAATGCGCCACCCGATAGACCCATCATCTGTAGAAACACCATCATGAAGATCAACCCCTTCCTCACCAAACTCGCCTGCTGTGTTTTGTTGACAACCTGCGTCGGTTCTTCAGACGCAGCCCAGTCGAGCGTCATTCGCGACGAAAACCGCAAACCGGGCACATCGGATTGGCAACTCACGCGCGTGCGGCTGGACAAGAGCGACGGCATGCGCTCGCCGTGGATAGAGGGCTACTGCTCGCGGCAGAGTGTGAAGGCAGGCGAGACGATTGATATCATGGTCTCCACCGATCCGCCGGCCAGGTTCGGCATCGAGATTTTTCGCACCGGCTACTACGGCGGCAAGGGCGCGCGATTGATGAAGAAACTCGGCCCGTTCCAAGGCAAGGCACAGCCCGTGCCCAAGCCCGGTCCGAAGGACATTCACGAATGTTGTTGGGAACCGACGACGCAACTCACCATCCCGAAAGACTGGGTCGGCGGCGTTTATCTCGGCCGACTCACGACACTGCCGGCGGACCAGGAGAAACCTTATTGGCAAAGCTACGTCATCTTCATTGTCCGCGACGAACGGCCCGCCGATATCCTGTTCCAGTGCTCCGACAACACATGGCAGGCTTACAACCGCTGGCCGACGAAGTATTCGCTCTACACGCATCCCAAGGGCGGGCAGGGGCCGTGGGCCGACGTCAGCTTCGACCGGCCCTACGGTCGCCAGTCGCAATACACCGGCATTGTCAACGACCCGCTCTCGGTCGGCTCCGGCGAATTTCTCTCCTTCGAGCAGCCGCTGGCCTACTTTCTCGAAGAGCATGGCTACGACGTGACCTACTGCTCGAACAGCGACATGCTCACGCCCGACCGCGGCCTCAAGTGCAAGACCTTCATTAGCGTCGGCCACGATGAATACTGGGACATTCGCCAATTCCGCAGCGTCGAAAAACTGCGCGACGCGGGCGTGAATCTCATGTTCTTCTCCGGCAACGCCGTCTGCTGGGTTACGCCGTTCCGGGCGAGCAGCAGCGGCGTGCCCAACCGCATCATCTGCCGCGGCGGCCCGTATGGCGCGAAGCAGGAATACGCGGTGGAGCGTCAGACCAAACACGGCCCATTCCCGGAGAACGGCCCCGACGAGGGCTATCTCATGGGCGCCCGCAACGGTCGTCCCATCAACGGCGGCGGCGACTGGATCGTCACCAAGCCCGACCACTGGATATTCGCGGGCACCGGTATGAAGAAAGGCGACCGCATCCCCGGCCTCGTCGGTTGGGAATACCACAATCTTCCCGCCACCGAGATCCCCGGTCTCGACGTCGTCGCCGAAGGCGCCGTCTGGGTCAGCGGCGAGACACTGTCGCACTACACCGCCACCATCTATCCCGGTCCGAAAGGCAACTTCGTCTTCAACGCCGCGACCATCTTCTGGTGTCAGGACCTGAGCATGCCGCCAGGCCACACCCTCCCGTGGTCGCATTGGAGCCGTCCTCACGGCCCCGACCCGCGCGTCCAGCAGATCACGCACAACGTGCTTCAAAAAGCCGGTTGCAGACCATCGGCGCAATAGAGACGACACATCCGTAGGAGCATCATCATGAGAACCAACCTTCTTTTTGCCCGTGTCGCCTGCAGCGTGTTGCTGTTGTCCGCGCTTCACGCGTTCGCCGCCAACCCGATCCAGGTCGAAAACCGCAAACCCGGCGCGACCGACTGGCAACTCACGCGCGTCCGGCTCGACAAGGCCGACGGCATGCGCTCGCCATTCGTCGAGGGCTACTGCTCGAAACAATCCGTGCTCGCGGGCGAGCCGATTGACATCATGGTGAGTACCGATCCGCCCGTGAAGTTCAAGATTGAGATTTTCCGCACCGGCTACTACGGCGGCAAGGGCGCGCGGTTGATGAAGACGCTCGGGCCGTTGCAGGGCGCGGCGCAGCCCATCCCGCCTATCAGTGAGAAGCGGTTGCGCGAATGCCATTGGAAATCGTCGGCGACGCTGACGATCCCCGCCGACTGGGTGAGCGGCGTTTATCTGGGAAGGCTCACGACGCTGCCCGACGCCGCCGATCAGCCGTATTGGCAGAGCTACGTCATCTTCGTCGTTCGCGACACGCGCCGCGCAGACGTCCTGTTCCAGTGCAGCGACAACACCTGGCAGGCCTACAACAAATGGCCCGACGCCTATTCCCTCTACACCGATCCGCGTGGCGCCCACGCGCGCGAGGTGTCGGTCAGCTTCGACCGGCCCTACGGCCGCCAGCCGCAGTTCACCGGCATCGTCAACGACCCGCTCTCGGTCGGCTCCGGCGAGTTCATTTCCTTCGAGCAGCCGCTGTCCTATTTCCTCGAACAGCACGGCTACGACGTGACCTACTGTTGCAACTGCGACTGCCTCGACGCGTCGCAGATCACCCGCAGCAAAGTCTTCATGGACGTCGGCCATGACGAATATTGGGACGTGCCGCAATATCGCGCCGTCAAGACGGCCATTGATGCAGGCGTCAATGCCATTTGGCTCAGCGGCAACTCGGTCTTCGCCGTCAGCACATTTTCGCCGTCGAGCGACGGCCGCGCCAACCGCATCATCACGCGCACCGGCCACTTCGCCGGCCTCAGTGACGAGGAGTATGCAAAGGAGGAAAAGACCATGACGAAGGATTGGAAGCGTGCCGGCCCGGACGAGAGCCTCATCATCGGCGCGCGGACGATCATGCCGGCCAACGGCGGCGGCGACTGGATTTGCGTGAAGCCGGAGCACTGGATCTTTGCCGGCACCGGCATGAAAAAGGGCGACTCCATCCCCGGCCTCGTTGGTTGGGAACACCATGGCTCGCCCGCCAAACTCCCCGGTCTCGAAGTTCTCGCCGAGGGCACCGTTTGGGCCGGCGGCATCAAACCGGCCCACTGGACCTCCACGATTTTTCCGGGACCGAAGAACAATTTCGTCTTCAACGCCGCAACCATCTTCTGGTGCCAGGACCTCTCCATGCCGCCCGGCCACACGCTGCCGTGGAGCCACTGGAGCCGCCCGCACGGTCCCGACCCGCGCGTCCAGCAGATCACGCAAAACCTGCTCCGCCACGCCGGCTGCAAACCCGCCGCGCCATGAGTCGTGGGCTAACGTCCTGACGTTAAGCTGCGGCCATCCGAGCGACCGAAGGGAGCGATGTGGCCGTCAGCTTCAACGGCATGTTGGGTAGCCTACACCAACCGCGCCCAGTCGAGCGTCGTTTCCCGGACATCTCTGGGCTCTACTACTGCGACGACGTCGAGCGCCCCACTCCGCAGGGCCACCCACAAGATAGGATGACCATCGCTCGTTCGAAGGAACGCCCGGGGTGTCTCCTCGAAGGTCACGGTGCATGGCTGGAAGTTGTCGTCGGTGGCGGCAGCGATCAATGCGTCCACGAGCGACTCTCGGCGATGCCCCCGCTCGATGGGATACTCGCCGGTATTGAGCTTGGCGATGCCGACTTTCTCAAGCCCGCCCATAACCTGTTGCACGAGACACGCGAAGTCCGCGTCCCAGTCCTCATCCGAGTCCGCGAAGTCGCGAAAACCCGCCGCTTCGAAGCAGGCGTCGTGATCGACCGGCGACGGCCACACCGCCCAGAGACGCCAACCCTCCGGTAGCCACGGCGGCTGCGCGGTGACGACTTCATCCCAGTTCACGAGTTTGATGACCATCGTCCGCTGTCTGCCCAACATGTATTCGGCTCCCTATTTGACGCCCTATAAGGCGACACGCGGAACATTGGAACTTGGCTTTTGTCGTGTCCAGAACAATTTAGGCGGCGGGCGGGTTCCCTATTGAACCCGCAAACACGAACAGAGCGGGCAGGCTGCATGGGCGGAAGTGGACCGCGTGCGGTGCTTGGGCGGGGCCGTCGCGTGCGGAGCGCGCGACCCACGGGGGGCAGACGGCTCACGGAGCGGGCGGAAATGGATTGCAACCCCAGCAGGAGGATGCCGCTGCGTCGGGAGTGGTTGCGCGGGGCGGGGTGGGCAGCGACTGGCGTTGTGTCGCTTGTTAGACCGCGACTGGCCTGATAGTCTAAAGCCATGCCAGTAGTCAGCAGATTTTTCGGCATCATTTTTACGTGAAGATCAAACAATATCAAGTTGATGCTTTCACGCGTGAGGTGTTTCGGGGCAACCCAGCGGCGGTTTGTCCGCTGAAGACATGGTTAAAGGATGAAGTTCTTCAAGCCATTGCCGGAGAAAACAATCTTTCGGAGACTGCCTTCTTTGTTCCAACCGAAAAAGGCTTTCATCTCCGCTGGTTCACTCCGGTTGCAGAAGTTGATCTCTGCGGTCATGCCACGCTGGCATCGGCGCATGTCCTGTTCGAGATTTTGGGCTATCCGAAACCGGTGATTGCGTTTGAGACCCGCAGTGGAGAACTGTTCGTCGAACGAAAGGACGGGTTGCTGGCCATGAACTTTCCAGCCCGTCCTCCGAAACCCTGCCCTCCGCCCAAGGCATTGATCGAGGGGCTGGGTCGTCGCCCCGTGGAGGTCCTGGCAGCCGATGACTACGTGGCCGTATTCGACAATGAGGCTGATGTTCGCGCCCTTTCACCAGACTTTTTGAGGATAAGCCAGTTGGATTTGCGTGGTGTCAGTGTGACCGCCCCAGGCCTGAACGTTGATTTTGTCAGTCGTTTCTTTGCGCCAAAATTCGGTGTTCCCGAAGACCCCGTGACTGGCTCGGCCCATTGCGAACTCGCTCCTTACTGGTCGTCCAGGCTTGGGAAAACCACTTTGAAGGCATTCCAGGCATCCAAACGTGGCGGTGATGTGTTGTGCACGTTGAATGGAGACCGCGTTGTTTTGTCGGGGAGTGCAGTTACGTTCATGGAGGCGGAGATTGATATAGGAACCTAACCTTTCGATTCGCCGGATTTGCGCGAAACATCGCGCGGGTTGGGGCAGACTTTATGAAAATACAAATCGCTTTGGCAGTGTTGTGTTCGACACTGGTTTGCGCGGCGGCTGAGAAATACGAGCCGACCTGGGAATCGCTCGACGCGCGGCCCATCCCGCAGTGGTTTGCGGACGCGAAGTTCGGCATCTTCATCCATTGGGGGCCGTATTCCGTGCCGGCGTGGGCGCCGGTGGGGACTTACTCGGAGTGGTATCAATATTGGCTCCAGAACAAGACCTGCTCCGGCAACAGCCACCCGAAGCCGACGGCGGTTTCCGATTACCACGCGCGGGTCTATGGCGAGGACTTCAGCTACTACCGGTTTGGCGAGATGTTCAAGGCGCAGGACTTCGACCCCGCCGCGTGGGCGGAGTTGTTCGCGCAGTCGGGCGCGCGATACATCCTCCTGACGAGCAAGCATCACGATGGTTTTTGTCTCTGGCCGAACCAGCACGCGAACAAAGCCTTTGGCCGCCCGTGGAACAGCATGGATGCCGGCCCGAAGCGCGATCTCGTCGGCGAACTCAAGGCGGCGGTGGAGAAGACGCCGGTAAAGTTCGGCCTCTATTACTCGCTGTTCGAATGGTACAACCCGCTCTGGAAGGACGCGGCGCAACGCGGGCGGTTTGTGGACGAGCATTTCTGGCCGCAGGTCAAGGAATTGGTCACGCGTTACCAGCCCGCGGTCCTCTGGGCCGACGGCGACTGGATGGTGGACGACACGGTTTGGAAAAGCCGCGAGCTGCTCGCGTGGCTCTACAACGAATCGCCCGTCAAGGACACCATTGTGGTCAACGACCGTTGGGGCAAGAACTGCCGGCTCAAGCACGGCGGTTACCCGACCACCGAGTTTCAGTCCGGCCCGAGCTTCGACAAGCCGTGGGAGGAAGGGCGCGGCATGGGCTTTTCGTTCGGCTACAACCGCAACGAGGACGTACAGGATTACAACACGCCGCAGGTGCTCATCTTCGTGCTGGCCGACGTCGTCAGCCACGGTGGCAATCTGGCGCTGGACATCGGCCCCGACGGCACCGGCAAGATCCCGCCGATCATGCAGGAGCGGCTGTTGCAGATCGGCCAGTGGCTCAAGGTCAACGGCGAGGCCATCTACGGCACGCGCAAGTGGAAGACGCCGGTCCAGTGGTCCGCCGGCCGGCAGATGGACGGCGAGGAATACAAGAAGCTGATGAAGCTCCCGTATGTCGGCGGCAATTTCATCTTGAAGCAGACCGTCAACCCGGAGCCGGGCATGGCGGTGAAAGAGGTGTTCTTCACGACGAAGGGCGACGCCGTCTATGCCATCGTCCCCAAACTGCCCGAGGGCAAACTCCTGCTCAAGGGCGTTGTCCCGGAGTCGAAGGCGCACGTCAGCCTGCTCGGCACGAACAAGACGTTTCGCTGGGAGAAGACCAAGGACGGCATGAAGATCACCTTGCCGCCGCTGTTGGCGAAGGATGTGCCCTGCGAACACGCGTGGGTGTTCAAGCTGACGGGCGTGAAGTGAGGCGGAGTGGGCAGGGGACAGTGGTCAGTGAACAGTGGTCAGTGGACAGTGGACAGTGGACAGTGGTCAGTGAACGATAGTCGGTCAGTGGGCGGAACACTTTGCGTCCCTTCGCGTCCTTTGCGTCTCTCTACCGCGTGACCTCCACCGTGACCTCCTGTTTCGTGACGGCGCTCGAAAACGGCAGACACAACACCAGCCGCGCCTCGCGGAGGGTGCTGCTGCCGTCTTTCTTGTAGGGATTGTGCCGCATCTTCGGCCACACCAGCTTCGCGCCGGGCGGAACGTTGACGCGGACGGGGCCGAGATCGAACCACGCGCCGATGTCGGCGGCGGACCATTCCATCGGCTCCTCGCCCAGCTTGGCGCTCTTGCCGGAGTCGGTTTTTATCTCCGTGCTCAAATGCGGCAGGAACACCACGTGACCCTCGACCGGCTGGCCGGATTTGCTGGTGGCCTCGCAGACGAGTGTCAGGCGTTTGTCGTCAAGCGGGCGCACAGTGACGCGGCAATTTTCCGCGCCGTAAGTCAGATCAAGACTTGGCGAGGTTTTGTCCGCGTGAAGTTTCGCCGCCGATGGCATGTGGATCAGGCCGCCTTTGGGTTTGAAGTCGGGGTTCTCGTCGCCGGGCTTGTGTTGGAGCAGGGTGGTGTCGCCGACGGTGAAGTTGCTCCAGAACGGTTGCAGTTTCGTGTTGCCGCCGCCAACGATCAACCCGGCGCGGTCGTGGTAAACACTGACGAAGTTCTGCCGGTCCTGAATCCATCGGGCGGTGGACAGTTCGCAGGTGAACGACGACAGGCAGATGAACCACGGTTTGTGGCGCAGCACCATCGCGTCGTTGTCGCCGATGACGGTGAACCGCTCGTCGCTGTCAGCGGCGATGGGCGCGGCGGGGCCGGTCTCGCCGTGCAGCAAATGGCTGGCGGCTTCGTCGGCGGTGATGGACCATTTCCGAAGCTGGAATTGATGCTGGAGAAAACCGCGTCCCTCCGGCGTGAAGGAGAACCCGACGTTGCCCTCGACCGGTGTGAAAGTGAAGCCGACGTTGCCGTGCGCGGTGCCCGGCTCGTAGGGGTTGCGCTCGTCCACCGTCTCGACGATGGTGCCGTTCGGATAAATGAACGTGCCGTGAAAAACCGCCGAGCGCCGCAGCGCCTCCAGCACGCCCGCGTCCCGCGACATCGAGTAATAAACGCCGAACGCCTCCACATAGACAAAGTTGTAAGCCACCACCGGCCCGCTGTGCTCCGACCACCAGCCGGCGGGCGTTTGCTTCGCGGCGACTTTGGTCATGAATTCCCGCGCCTGCTTCTTCCAGTCTTCGCGGTTGAAACAAACTCCGGCGCAGTAGAGCGCCATCGCGTGATGGCAGGGGATATTCCGAACCTCGCCGAGGCAGTTTTTTGAAATGCCGGTGAAACCGAGCAGAAGTCCTTTTTCCCAACGCTGCCGCCGGTCGGCGGGCATGTCATCCTTGATGAGTTGGAACGCGCGAATCCAGCGGCTATAGGTCCACGGCATCAGAATCTGGCCCCACGTGGAGTTGTCCTTCTTGCGGAACGTCCACGCGCCGTTCTTGTCCTGATCGGCGACGAGCGCGTCGCCGCCCGCCATGATCGCCTCCAGCAACTTCGCGTCGTGATAGTAGGGATTCGCCGGGTCCTTGATGGCCCACGCGGCGGCGAGCGGGAGGAGGACGTTTTGATCGGCGCAAATCCACGGCTGGCTGCCGAACCGTCCGGTTGCCGGGTCCTGGCTCTTGAGGATCGCCGGCACGCCGCCGACGAGCGATTTGAGGAACGGCTCGCGCGGGTTCCATTCGGTCCCGGCAACACCGGCGGCGGCGCACGCTACGGAAAGAAACAGCGTAATCATCGAGCGCATTTTCTCGTTACACTCCCTTTGTATTGTTCTAATGATGTCGCCAGCGCGAGCAGGGCGGCCAAGAACCGCTCAGCGCGCAGTGATCGTACTCATCAACTCATCCACCCGCCGCTTCACTGCGTCATCCATCTTGAGGATCGGCGGCCAGGGGCGCGTGTCGCGTTCGCCGGGCAGCTTGTGTGTGGCGTCAATGCCCATCTTTGTGCCGAAGCCCAACGCCGGCGTGGCGTGATCGAGCACATCGGCGGGGCCTTGGGTCATGAGGATGTCGCGCGCCGGGTCCACGTTGGCGCAGACGCGGAACGCCACCTCGCTCAAGTCGCGGACGTTCACGTCGGCATCCACCACGACAATGCACTTGGTGAACATCATCTGGCCCATGCCCCAGAGTCCGTGCATCAGCTTCGTTGCGTGATAGGGGAAACTCTTCTTGATCGAAACGATCACGAGATTGTGAAACGCGCCTTCCGCCGGCAAATACAGGTCCACCAGTTCCGGAAAGTTCAACTGGAACATTGGCAGGAACAGCCGCACGCTGGCGTCGCCGAGATAAAAATCCTCCATCGGCGGCCGGCCGACGATGGTGCTCGGATAAATCGCGTCGCGCCGGTGCGTGATCGCAGTGATGTGGAAGCGCGGATACGGCTGGGGCAGGGTGTAGTAGCCGGTGTGATCGCCAAACGGCCCTTCCATGCCGGGCGGTTCCTTCGGGTCCACGTAGCCTTCGAGCACGAAATCGCAGTCCGCCGGCACCTCCAGCGGAATGGTTTCGCACTTCACCATCTCCACCGACTTTTGCCGCAGGTAACCGGCGAGCATCATCTCGTCCACGCCGTCGGGCAGGGGAGCAGTGGCGCAGAAGGTGTAAACCGGATCGCCGCCGAGGCAGACGGCCACGGGCATCCGCTCGCCGGTTTCAACGTAACGCCGCCCGTGCCGCGCGCCGACCTTGTGCATCTGCCAGTGCATGAACGTCGTGGCGCGGTCAATCACCTGCATCCGATACATCCCGACGTTGCGCGCGCCGGTGTCGGGGTCCTGTGTGAAAACCATTGGCAGCGTGATGAAACGGCCAGCGTCCTGCGGCCAGCATTTCTGGATCGGCAGTTGCGCCAGATCCACCTCGCCGCCCTTGAGCACGACCTCTTTGCACGCGCCGCCGGCGACGCTCTTCGGCTTCGCGTGGCGCAACTCCAGGGCCGTGCCGAACAGCTTCATCGCCTCGGCGAAACTTGTCGGGGGTTTTGTGCGGAGCAGCGAGCCGAGTTCGTCGGCGCATTCCCGGACCGTGCGACCGAGCGCCAGCGCCATCCGCTTCTCGGAACCCCACGCGTTGATCAGCAGGGGAAACGGCGCGCCTTTCGGTTTCTCGAACAGCAGCGCCTTGCCGCCGCCGGGCGATTTCATCTGCCGGTCGGCGAACTCCGTGATCTCCAGCGCCGGGTCCGCCTCGAACGGCACGCGCATCAACTCGCCTTCGCGGTTGAGGCGCTCGACAAATTCACGTAGTGAAGCGTAGGCCATGAGACGGGGCGGATGTTCTCACGCCAAGACGCCAAGGCGCAAAGAGAAAATTATCCACGGCTCCGTTCTTTTCGCTTTTGCGTCTTTGCGCCTTTGCGTGAGACAAAAAAATCGTTTACATCGGCACCGGCCGATACATCAAGTGCAGGATGTTGCCTTCCGGGTCGCGGAAGAAGACGACCTTGGCGCCGTTCGCGCCGTCTTTCGGCGGTTCGATGAAGTTGACCTTCTTCGCCTGCAACACCGCGTAAGCTTTGTCAAAGTCGTTCACCGTGATCGCGAGATGGCGCAGGCCGGGATCGTTGAGCGCGGGCGCGCTGCCCGGCGAGGTTTTGGGGGAGGGGATGATCTCGATCATGCTCCCGTCTTCGGTCGCGAGGAAAAAGGCCGGCGGCTTGCCGCGGCTGTCATACACCACGCGCCACCCGAGCACGTCCTGATACCATTGCGCCAGCGCCGCGCTGTCGCACGCGTAAATCCCAATATGTTCGATGCCTTTGAACATGGCCGCTCCTTCTGTTTCCATTTCCAGTTTGTGCCCGCACTGTAGAGGCGATTCATGACCGCCGAAATCCTCTGCGAAGTGGATGACTGGCGGTCATCCCCGAAAGCTCTCGGGGCGCAAATGGCCGCTACAGCAATGCGGTTACAGCTTTGGGTTGTCGATGAAGGCGTAGCACAGAATGTGCGTGACGATGAAGAACGAATCCTCCAGCCGGCCGTAGTGCGCGCTGGGAATCGGCACATAAATATCGCTCGCCGCGCGCAGCGGCGTCGGCGCGTCCTTGCCGAGGCCGATGGTGCGCAGGCCGTTCTCGCGCGCCCATTGGTGGGCGAGGACGACGTTCTTGCTGGTGCCGGAGCAACTCATGCCGATCAACACGTCGCCCGGCTCGGCGAAGTTCTTCAACTGCTCCAGAAACACCACGTCGTAGCTGATGTCGTTGGCCAGCGCCGTGATCCACGGAATCTGGTCGGTGAGCGTGATGATCTTGAACCGCTTGGGCCGGTCCAGCGACGCGCCCTTGCCAATGTCCACCACCATCTGGCTGGCGATGGCCGCGGAGCCGCCGTTGCCGGTGACGAACACACGACGGTCGTGGTCGCGGGCATCGCGCAGTGCTTCCACGGCGCGCTCGATGGCGGCGCTGTCGAGGCGGCCGAGGAGTTGCTGCAAATCAGTGAGATAGTTGGCGGCGTAGTTCATAAGGGAAAACGGCGGCTTCGTCACGGGTGCTGCCGCGACATGTGAATAGCCACGTAGGCGGTATCGGGCATCGCGAACTTGCGGATCTCGACCGACACGTTGTTAAAACGGAAATTGGAGTGAAGAGACTGGAGGATGTCGCCGGCCATGGCTTCGATCAGCCGCCAGCTTTTTTCCAGCACCAGTTGTTTCACCTTCTCGCAGACGCGCTGGTAGTCAATGGAATGCACGAGTTGATCGGTGCGCGCGGCCATGCTGAGGTCGCGGGCCATTTCCAGCGTCACCAGCAGCTTCTGCCGCTGCGTGCGCTCTTCGTTGGTGACGCCGACGTGGCACCACACTTCGAGGTCTTTGATGACGATCGCGTCCTCAAACACTTCCACCGGCGCTGCTCCGGGCCTGACTTCGCGTGAGACGAGCATAGTTTTCGATTAAAATCCGTGTCGGTTTGTTCAGCGGGAGATTAAGAGCATCCTCCGGCGAAAGCCAACGAAAATCTTCAAGCTCCTCGTTCAGCCGCACCGCAGTTGCGTCGGCGCGGCAGGTGAAGTTCAGCAGCAGGAAATGCTCCCGCTTGTAAAATTCCGCCGGCTCGATGCAGTCCTGCGCCATCACAAACCGGATGTCGCGCACGTCGAGGCCGGTTTCCTCCTTCATCTCCCGCGCCAGCGCCGCCTCCATCGCTTCGCCGTAGCGGACCTTGCCGCCGGGAATGCCCCACGAGCGGTTCCACTTTGGCGTGCGCACCATCAGGCACTCGCCGCGCGCGTTGAAGATGAGCGCGCCCACCGTGACAATCGGCTGGCGGCGTTCCGCCTGCGGCGCGCGCGGGCCGAGCGACCGCTCGAACATCTGCCGCAGCTCGCCGAGATGTTCGATGATGAGATCGGGACCGGCCGGGCGCAGCTTATCCAGCTTGTCGAAGCCGGTGAGCACCACGCATGACTTCATGCCGCCGTGCCGCGCCGTCTCGATGTCGTGAATCATGTCACCGACGTAAAGCGTGCGCGCGGGATCGAGATGGTTGTTCTGGATGACGCGATGGATCTCCTCCATCTTGTCCATGATGCCGACGTAGGCGCCTTCGTAGAAATGATTGATGCCGAGCCGCCCGCACAGCCGCTCGAACACCACCGGGTCCATCGTCGAGAGCACAAACATCCGCAGGCCGCGGCTCCGCGCGAACTCCAGAAACTCCCGCGCGTGCGGCAGCAATGTCACCTCGTCCTGGATGGCGTTGTAGCGCTCGAAATAATAGCGGTCAATCTCCTCCAGCGATTGCGTCGGCAGGTAGCGGCGGTAGAACGGCAGGAACGGCAGGCAGAACTCCTCGCGGAACGTCTCCCGGCTGATCGGCCCGACGCCGAACTTCTCGAAACAATAATTCGTCGCCTCCCAGACCGCCGTCAGGTCGTCCACAATCGTCCCCGACCAGTCGAGGATGAGCGCGTCGATGTTTTTCAGTTCCAACATGCTGACGTCACGATAACCACGGAACCGCAAAACGCAAAAGGGGAATCGCGCGCTGCGTCAGCTTCTTAGTCAGGAAGATTCGATTTAGCCACGGATGAAACACGGATTGAACACGGACGGAGCGGACAGTTCAGCGTTGGACTGAAACGGCGCGCCACAGGTCATTCGGTGCGCCTTCCGGCAACAGGAGAGTGTCCGTTACGGACTCAAAAATCCGTGTTACAATCCCGCAAAATCTCCGCGGCCTGCAAAGATTTCTGAAGGGTGGGGCGAGACTCCGTCGAGCCTCTTTTTGGGATGCGCCGTGTTCGCGACAATCGGAGGCTCGACGGAGTCTCGCCCCACCACATTTGGTTGTGGCTCCGCCACTCCGTGTTTCATCCGTGTTCGATCCGTAGCTCCAACTCCGTCGTTCCGTCTCAGACCTCTTTCCACTGGCCGACCACCGGCACGGTGAACTGGCCGGTCGCGTCCGCGATGGCGGGCGGCGTGCTGTTCTCGTTCAACGCGTCGGGGTCCTTGCAGAAGGCGAAGTCGGACTTCATCATCTCGTCCCACGTCACCATCTGGCCGGTGTGGACGGCGGCGCGGCCCATGATCGTCGTCATGTCCGAATAGCACGCCCGCTTGCACTCGTTGTACGGCAGGTCGTTGCGGATGCTGGTGATGAAGTCAACCCACTCGTATTGCCACGGGCTGGCCGTGTCCTTCGGGGGTTCCCACGCGATGTTGTCCTCCGCCACCCGCTGGTCCTTGAAGCGGCGGACGGTCGGCGCGTGCACGTTGCCGGAGAACTGCGCCGCGCACTTGGTGCCGTGGATGTAGGTGGCAAAATCGCTGCGGGCCTTGTTGATCCGGTAGAACCCGCAGAACGCCTTCGTGCCGTCGGCAAAGGTGTATTCGATGGAGTAGTTGTCCAGGTTCTGGCCGCAATCCTTGCTGTCGGCCACGCGCCCGCCCATGCCGATCGCGTTGACCGGCCAGGCGTCTTTGATCCAGCAGCACTCGTCAATCTGGTGAATGAGATAATCCACCATGTGGCCGGAGCCGACCCAGTAGAGTTGGACGCGGCCAAACTGGAGCTGCTCCAGGAAGGTGTTGCCTTTCTCGCCCTGGGGTTTGAGCCAGCCCGTGCCGCCGAGACGGTTGGCGCGGATGAGCGGGATTTCGCCCAGCTTGCCGTCGCGCACCTGCTGGATCAACGCCTGCCGCGCCGGCGAATGCCGGCACTGGAAACCGGCGGCGATCTTCACGCCCTTCTTGTCGGCCTCCTCGCCCGCCCGCAACAGCCGTCGCAAACCGACCGGATCCGTCGCAAACGGCTTTTCCATGAAGACGTTGATGCCTTTCTTGACGGCATACTCGACGTGCGTGGGCCGGATGTAGGCGCGCGTGGTGCACATGGCGATGTCGCCGGGCCGCAGACAATCAATCGCCTTCTTGTAGGCGTCGAAGCCGATGAACTTCCGGTCGTCCGCCACATCAATCTTTTCGCCGAGCTTCGCCTTGAGCGCGTCATGGACCTTGCCCAACGTGGTCCCATTCAGGTCGGCCATCGCGTGGAGCTTCACCGGCCCGTAGTTTTTGACATCCATCGCGTTGTCCACCGCGCCGCTGCCGCGGTGGCCGCAGCCGATGAGCGCGAGGCGGATCGTGTGGTCGTCGGCGGCGTGAACAGCGGGCAACGTGCCGCCAAGTACACTCGCGCCCGCGGCGAGCGCGCTGGTTTGCTGGATGAATTCACGGCGGGTGGATTTCGATGCGACGCTGGCTTCGTTCATGTTGTCCTTTCAGGTGGATAATGACGGACGCAAAAAACCGATGCCCTGCGTTGTATCAGTTCCGCGATTCGGTGAGCAAGGGGTTTTGATGACCAGAAAGTCGTAGCCCGCGACTCTGTCGCGAGACATGATTTTTATGATTTCCGCCTCGGAGTGTTGGACTGCCAAGCGTCATCCCCGCTTGGCGGCTTGGTGCTTTCGCGCCCGGCAGTTGGCACCGCGGCTTCACGCGGATACCAGAAAAAAAGATTCGGGCAGCGCATGCCAAGGAGGTGGGGGTCGGGGAGACCCTCATAAGAACAAGCACTGCCCGAATCGGAAGTCACGCAGATAACCAATGCCCTGCATTATATCAGTTTCGGAATTCAGAGCGCAAGACGTTTTGTTGGTCGCGGAGTGGCAGGCTGCCAAACGAATCAGCTCACCGATGGCGGCCCCTCCGGGACCTGCCAATGGCCCTGCGGCGTTGCAGGGCCGCCATTCGGTGGAACGCATGGTTCGGCCACCGGTTGTTCTCATTCATGTCGTTGCCTGAAGAAATAGCGCCCGACGCGTCTGGAGTAATCCCGGTAAGCGTCACCGTAAAGTTCCGTGAGAAAACGCTCCTCTCGATCCATGATGGCGTGTAGCAGCGGCACGCAGACCAAGACGAGCACCAAGAAGGCTAGCCGGCCCATCAGCAAGAACGTCCCCATGAACCAGAGGTCGAAGGCAACGTATATGGGATGCCGTGTCCAGCGGTAGACGCCTCCCGTGACCAGAGGTCCGGGCGCATTCCGGTCGAAACCCAGTCGCCAGGACGCGCCGAGGTCGCGGAGCGCGAGGGCGTAAAGTGTCACGGCCCCGGTAACGATCACGGCTCCCAACGCCTGGCTGGCTGGCCCCTCAACCACCGACCGGTCCAGAACCGAGGGTCCAATGTGAAAACGAAGCTGCCACGCATACGCAATGATCTCGTAGGCGAAGGCCAGCAGACACGCAAACAGCACCGTATCGGCCAGCATTTGCCAACCGGTCCGCTGCCGGTCCACCACGAAGACCGACACTCCGCGCGCCCGCAACAGGAGAACACGCATCAGGGCGAGGCCCATCCAACACGCAAGCGCGCTGAAATCGAACCACTCAGGGAATCGTGACATTGTCATGGCGCGTGCAGATGTCGGCCGAACATTCTTATTCACCGCAACTCGTCGGCAAAAGACAAACGGATTGGGTTGGGCGGGAACGATTGATGGGGCTGGGGCTGGCTCGATTCATGTTGTCCTTTCAGATGGATAATGACGGACGCAAAAAACCGATGCCTTGCGTTGTATCAGTTTCGGGATTCAGCGCAAGGCGTTTCGCTGGCTGCGGATTTGCAATCGCGACGTCCAGATCGTTTGTTGGCTCGTTCATCGGCAAGCGATTTGGCTCTAACGCAGTAAACAGGTTGGACAGAGATAAGCCAGATTGCCGAAATTTTCCGTCGGTGGAGTTACGTTCACTTGAGCGTGCGCTGTCGGAGTTCCGCACGCAGTGCATTCCACTTTGAGGTCGGGCAAGTGCACGTGCATTCCGATGCCAGCGGGCAGGATGGCTTCGCAGCCGGAGCGCATGCGCAATCCCTTGACCAGATCAATCCTGATGTCGGTAAAGCCAGCCCAAAACTCGGCAAGCAAGGCCAACTTCGGTTTGCACTCTTTAAGTAATCTTGCCGTCCCTCGGTAGCCCAAATGTTCTTTTTTCCCTTTTGCCGGGTCTTGAAGCTCATCAACGGTCGGCTGGCTGATGTGGGCTATTAGCACGTCGCACTTCGAGAGGTGCCCCGGAAGGGCATCAAAGTAAGCAGTGTCGCCCGTATAACCGATGCGGAGGGCAACACCCCCCTTCTGGTCTAGAAGCTCGATCATTGCTCCCATCGCACTTGGCGCGTCATCACTGTGCTCTGCGTTGAAAGGAGTTACGCGCACCGGAAACTTGGCGGCATGTTTTGTTAAAAGGTCGAGAGTCACCGGAAGGCCGGTGGTAAATGTAATCGGAGGGTAATGGTGTTCCGGATGTTCTGCTGAAAACTTGGTCGCTCCTTTAGTGTCCTCATCCCATAGGATCACATACGGTGAGATACCCGCGCCTTTTTTGGTGGCACGCCGCTTGTAGATTTCGTAACGCAAGTCATCAATGGACTTGAGGTCGTCGTTATGGTCCGGGTGATTATGGCTGACAAGCACCATGTTGATTTCGCGGCCATGGAAACCGGCGTCATGAAAATTACGCAGAAAATCGAAGCCCGGATCAATCACAATTCCGCACCCGCGCCACTTCAGAAAATAGCCGCCACCGCGCCAGCGACGCTCCGAGCCTTCCAGCAGTGTGACCGCGCTGCTCCAGCCGCGCAGAATGCTAAGAATATCATTGCGCTTGGAATCCTCTTTTTCCAAATAGCGGTCGTATTGACTTTCTCCCGCATCCTTTATCTTCCCGATCAGTCTGGCTTCTGGGTTGTCGGTGGCTGGTACAAAGAGTGACCTTTCGACAAGGGCACGGTCATCGGCCGAGAGTGCGGCAAGCTTTAGGTTGCTCTCCAATAGTCCCAATCTAAAGCGCGCCCTTGCGTGAGAAGATCCGGCGGGATCAGGTGCTGCGAGAGCCTTGTTGAATGCCTCGCGAGCGAGTTCGGTTTTGCCAGCCGCGTAATAAATGGTGCCGAGGTTCACCCAAGTACCCGACCATTTGTCGTGGTTCGGCTCGGCCAGTGCATTGCGATAAGCCTTAATCGCTTCGTCGAAATCGCCTTTGCCAGCGAGCGCGTTGCCGATGTTATTCCACGCCAAACCTGGCGTGTCGTAGTTCGGCTCAGCCAACGCCTTGCGGCATGCCTTAATCGCTTCGTCGTGATCACCTTTGGCTCCGAGCTCGTAACCAATGTTATTCCACGCGTATGCCGGCGTGTCGAAGCTCGGCTCGGCGAGCGCCTTGCGAAATGCCTTAATCGCTTCGTCGTGATCGCCTTTGCCAGCGAGCGCGTTACCGCGGATGAAGTAGAGATGACCGCGGTATTGTTCCGGGATAGATGTCTCACATGCCGTCATAGACTTGAGCGCCGCAGTCTCTTCACCCGATGCCTCCAGTCTGCTCGCCTCGATCAGCTCCTCGGCCCACTTCCAGTTGTGGGTCTGAGCGAATGCGATGGCTGCCTTGTGGGCAGGATCGTTCACAGTGGCTGTTTTCGTCAGCCAGATATGTTCCTTACGTGCTGCCCAGAAAAGCTTTTTGAACTCTGCATCCGTGGCACCTGTTTGTTTGATCATTTGTTACCACCTTGGCTTTGCGTTCCTTCGATTGCGCGGCGCACGAGAAATCCTTATCAGTTTTCCGAGCGTTGCTCAAGCTATCAGTCCGCTATCTGTGCGGTTCCCGCCGTGTTTTTACGCCGGCTTGTTCTTGGCTTGGAGCGGCGGTTTTGGTAATGCGGCGAAACGCTGGCCGAAGGCGTCGAGGCTGCCGGCATTGCGAGCCATCCTCAGAAGCACGCTTGAACCGTTCCACCATCCACCCGGAGGGCGGCGCCGTTGGTCGCGGCGGACAGCGGGCTGCACACATACACCACCAGATTGGCCACTTCCTCGGTCGTCGCGAACCGCTTCAGGAGTGACGACGGACGGATGGACTTGAAAAACTCCTTCTCAAATTCCGGGAAAGGTTTGCCGCCGCCAAGCTGCGCCACAAATTGCTCCACACCGGCGGAACGCGTCGGGCCGGGCAGCACCGCGTTCACCGTGACGGCGGTGCCGGCGCACGATTGGGCCAGGCCGCGCGAAACGGCAAGCTGCGCGGTCTTCGTCATGCCGTAATGGATCATTTCGGCGGGGGTATTGATCCCGCTCTCGCTGCTGATGAAAACGATGCGCCCCCAGTTCCGCTGCTTCATGCCGGGCAGATACGCGCGGCTCAGGCGCACGCCGCTGAGCACGTTGACCTCGAAAAACCGCCGCCACTCCTCGTCGGGAATATCCTCAAACGGCTTTGGCTCGAAAATGCCGAGGTTGTTCACCAAAATGTCCACGAGCGGGAACTGCTGGCGCAGCGTCTCCGTCGCCGCCGCCGTGGAAAGATCTCCCGCGAAGGTTTCGATCTTTGCATCCGGCACCGTTTGGGCGATTTGCTTTTTCGCCTCAACGACCGCTTTCTCCGAACGGCCGTTCACGATGACGCGTGCGCCTTCGCGCGCCAGCCCGGTGGCGATGGCAAATCCGATTCCCTTGGTGGAGCCTGAGACGAGCGCTGTCTTGTCAGTGAGTTGTAGGTTCATAGATTAAAGATCATTGTGGTGAGCGATGGCTCACGTTTTTATTTGCCGAAACCGGCCGGCAAAAAGGTCGGTCCCGTGCGGCGCAATGTAGGCAGAGGATGGGCGCGGGTCAAATGACGGTGCCGCCTCAACGAGGTGGCAATCACTCAGCCCGGCGTTGGCCGGTTCCTGCGGCCTACGCCGGGAATCCGTTTGCAAAAGCCCTGTAGCGGCGGTCTCTGACCGCCGAAATCATCATCAATGACCGGCGGTCAGAGACCGCCGCTACAGTGTGGCGCATGCTTTTGCAGAGGTTTTCAACGGAGTTGCATTATCGTGGGGATGTGATCCTACCCTTTCAGGGTAGTGATATTTCTTGGGCGCTGACCCCAAGGTAGCTCGTTCCTCGCAACCCTTGGGGCTGATTGATTTGAATCCCGTTGGGATTCGCTTGGACTTGCTACTTCTTCATCTCGAAACCCGCTCGCACCTTGCCGTCGAGACCGATAAGGGGCAGGGGATCGGCCACGCGACCCAAGGGACGGCAGCCCGGCCCCACGCCGTTGAGGCCGAGGTCGTCCTTCATCGTTTCGGCGATGGCTTGGAGGCGCTGGACGATGTCGGGATGCGCCTCGGCGACGTCGCGGGCTTCGCCGATGTCATCGGCGAGATTGAAGAGATGCGGCTTCGGAGACGCGACCTGTTTCTTCGCCGGGCCGACGCCCGCCGACGCGAGGCGGAGTTTCCACGGGCCGGAACGGACGCCTTCGAGTCTGAGGCCGTTGAAGTAGAAGAACACATCGTGGGGAGACTTCGCGCCCGGTTCGCCGGCGAGCACCGGCCAGATGTCGCGGCCGTCGAGTTTGTGGTCGGCGGGCACGGCGCCGCCGGCCAGTTTCACGAAGGTCGGCAGGATGTCCATCATGGCGGTGGTTTCGCCGGTGGCGGTGCCGGCGGGAATCCTGCCGGGCCACCACGCGATGGTCGGCTCGCGCATGCCGCCCTCCCAGGTGCTGCCCTTGAAACCGCGCAACGGCGCGTTGACGGCGCGCGGCGTGCCGCCGTTGTCGGAACTGAAGATGACGAGGGTGTTGGCGTCCAACTTGAGTTCCCGCAACGTGTCGAGGACGCGGCCGACGCTCCAGTCCACCTCCTCGACCCAGTCGCTATAGAGGCCGTGGCCGGATTTGCCGGCGAAGCCTTTGCCGGGATAGAGGGGGAAATGCACGGCGTTGTAGGGCAGGTAGAGGAAAAACTTCCGGTCCTTGTTTTCCTTGATGAACTTCACGGCCTCGTCCGTGTAGCGCGCCATGAGCTTCGCCTGTCCCTCGATGCCGACGCGCTCGATGACGGTGTCGTTGCGCAGCAGCGGCAGGGGCGGTTGGTGCGGGCCCATGATGCCGGTCTCGTCCTGACGGCCGGCGGCGTTGGCCTTCGGCTGCGGGAGCGGATCGCCGAGGTTGCTCTTCGCGCCTTCCTCGCCGGGCCCCATGTCGTTGGAGTAGGGGAGGCCGACGTAATAATCGAAGCCCCGGCGTCGCGGCAAAAACTCCGGCTGGTCGCCCAGATGCCACTTGCCGATGATGGCGGTCGTGTAACCGGCGTCCTTGAGCAGTTCCGCGACGGTGTGTTCCTTGGGATTCAACCCAACCGCGGCGCCGGGAAACAACACGCCGGGAATGGGCAGCACGCGCTTCGGATAGCAGCCGGTCATCAACGCCGCGCGCGAGGGCGAACAGACCGGCGCGGCGTAGTGGCAGGTGAGCTTGCGCCCTTCCTTCGCCATGCGGTCGAGGTTCGGCGTGAGGTTGATCGTCGAGCCAAACGGCCCGATGTCGGCGTAACCGAGATCGTCGCTGTTGATGAAGACGAGGTTGGGTTTGTCGGCGGCGCGGACGGCCGGTGACAGCAGGAGTGCGGCGCAGGCGATGGCGGCGGCGAGTTTGAGGCAGGTTGATTTCATCATGGCGTCATCCGTTTTAAAAGCGCCGCCAGTGTGGGCAGCCTCCGCGAACGCGTCAATGCCGATGCTACGGTTTTTTACGTCGCGCCAAAAACCGTTCGGGCAGCGCCCGCCAAGGAGGACGAAGGAGCCGAGTCTCCCTCGTTTTGTGACGAGCCACTGCCCGAAACGAAAACGACAAGTCGTATGCTACCAATTCTGCCCTGCTTTATCCATTCAAAAAACGCTCAGCACGCTGTTACCAGGCGCATCTTATTTTTGGACAGGCCGGGGCAACGGACTTCCAAGTCCGTTTTCCCAGTCCGACCAAAAAATGAGATGTGCGTTTTGCAGCGGCGGTCATCCGCTTTCGCTTGGAAAATCCCGGCGACCGGCTATAACTGCATCCATGAACTCGCCTCGGCCGACCTCATCGGAAATCACCCGCAGACGTTTTCTCCAGACGATGGCCACTGCGACGGCGGCGGCGATGTCGCCGCTGGCGCGGGCGCAGGCGGCGGGCGGGCCGCGGTTGTTGCTCGGCTACGACACGTATTCGATCCGCAATCTGCGCTGGAAGGCGGCGCAGGTGTTGGAGCACGCCGCGGCGCTGAAACTGGACGTGGTGATGATGGCGCCGCCGTGTTTCGAGAATCTCGAGGACGCCAGTTTGCAAAAGGTGAAGGAGCAGGCGGAGCGGCTCGGCGTGAAGGTCGCGCCGTCGCTGGGCTGCATCTGCCCGCACTCAAAGTCGTGGCGGCCGAAGCAGGGCGATGCGCAGACGTTCCTGCGCGATTGCATTCGGGTGGCGAAGGCGCTCGGCGCGCCGTATTTCCGGGTGTTGATGGGCGTGGCCGACGACCGCAAGGGCACGGTGCCGATTTCGCAGATGATGGAGGAGACGATGCGGGCGTTGTGGGCGGTGCGGCAGCCAGCGCTGGACGCGGGCGTGAAGATCGCGCTGGAGAATCATCAGGACCTGCAGGCGTGGCAGATGAAGGTGTTGATCGAGGGAGCGGGGAAGGATTTTGTGGCAAGCTGCTTCGACGTGGGCAATCCGCCGCCGATGCTGGAAGACCCGCTGGCGGCGCTGGAGATTCTCGGGCCGTATGTGGCCGTGTCGCACATCCGCGATTCGGTGGTGTATGAGACGGCGCGCGGGGCGGCGTATCAATGGCTTGTGCTCGGCGACGGGATGATTGATTTCAAACGGTTCGTGAGCCGGTTTCAGGAACTTTGCCCGAAAGCGCCGTTCCTGTTCGAGACGATCACGGGCCGCGCTGCGCAGGAGTTGCCGTATCTGGAGCCGGAGTTCTGGAAGGAGCACCGGGACGCGCGCGCGCCGGACTTTGCGCGGTTCCTCGCGTTGGTGAAGAAGGGGCATCTATTTTCGGGTAAGATGCAGGTCTTCCCGGACGGTCCGGTGTCGCAGGAGAATATGCCCGCCGTCTGCGCGCAGCAGCAGACGGACTTGGAGCGGAGCATCGAATACGCGAAGAAGACGCTCGGCGTGGGCGTGCGCTGGCAGAGCTAGGCGCGGATTTTTTACGCCTCGTAGCCGCCGACGTAAGGAGGCGGGTTTCTGCTCATCGTCTCTGCTGATTCGTCCGCCTCCTCACGTCGGCGGCTACGAAACGCTAGGAGGCGGACGAATCAGCAGAGACAAAAAACGCTGCTGAAATCCGCCTCCTTACGTCGGCGGCTACGGGCGGCTGGGGGAAAATTATTCCGAAGCGCGGATTGACCGCGCCAGCGGAACATGCGATGATGAACCCAACGCAGGGAGTTCGTCATCATGAAACGATTCCCCATTTGCATCGTGAGTTTTGCCGGTCACGCGCTGTCCAAGGGAGTCTTTTCGCCATGAAACTGACCTTTTACTGTCAGAGCTGTAGTCAGAAATTGAACGTCGGCCACTCGCAGATCGGGAGCATCGTGCGTTGCCCGGCGTGCGACATGGCCCAGCCGGTCACGACGCCGTTGGCGAAGCGATACTACGGAATGCGAATCGCCTCGGTCACGCTTCAGATCGTCGGGGTCGTGGTGGCGCTGGCGCTGGCGGTTGGCGTGTTGTATCTGATGGCGCGCTACGAGCTTTGGGACGCGCGGCAATTGGGCAAGGCGTTGCTGGTGCTGGGCGTGGGGTTGCCCGGAGCGTTCACCGTGGGCGCGGTGATCTTCGCCACCGGCGAGGGACTCCGGCTGCTGGTGGAACTGGAAGACAACGTGCGCACCACGCGTCTGCATATGGACCTGTGGCGCGCCGAACGGGAGGCGGGTACCGCGCCGCTGCCCCAGATGCCGCTGCCAACACCGCCGCCAACACAACCGCTGCCGCCACCGCCACCGCCACCGGCCGCATCAACGTCATAGTGGCATCCGCCGGGCTGCGTTGTTTGAAAGAGTTTTAGGTCACACTGGTGCTGCGCAAGCGTTCGCGAAACCGGTGCGAATGAGGATGCGGAAGCAACGCGGAGAGGTCCTGGAACCCGCCGCCGCGTTTTCGCGCGGGAATGTTTGGATGACAAAGTATCCGCTCATCTTGTTGATGGTAGCCGGCGTGGTTCTCCACGCGGCGGCAATGGCTTTTTCCGCGCCACCGCCAGCCGCCACGACTCTGCCGCCGTCTCAGATCGCGCCTGCCGCGCCCCGGCCGTCGCTCGAGGCCGACGCGCAGAAGCTAGTGGTGGTGATGGCGTCGGCGTTGGATGCGGGCTGGCAGCGGGTCAGTCGGACGATGGATGAGTTCTTCCGCCTGCCGCCAGAATCTCCGCCGCCTGCCGATCAACCTGCGCCGTCATCGCCGGCGACCACGGCTTCAGCCGCTCCCGCTGCTCCGCCGCCCGCGCCAGCATCGCCGCCGATTCAGGCGGCAGTGGCAGTGCCACCCGCCGCGGCTCCGGCATCGTTGCCGCCGTTACCGCCGCAGACTGCGGCGCCTGTTCCGCCGCCCGCTTCGAAACCCGCCGTCGCCGTCACCGCGCCGCCGGCCCAACCGCCCGCGCCAGCGCAAGTGGCATCCGTATCCGCAGCCGACTCCAAGCCGCCGTCGCCATCGCCCGCGCCGGTGCCGCCGGCGTTGATCTCATCGTTGCCGGTCCAGCCCGCCGCGCCGTCGGTCATGGCTCCCGCGTCGTCGTCCGCGACCCAGGTTGTCATCAATCCGACCAAGACGAGCACGAACCCGCTGAAGTATCTCGTGGCCAAGTACGCCGCGCCATCGCAGTCGTCAGGCAGGCGCGCAAACTCGTTGGTAACCTTGGACGTTCACCGGATCGTAAAAAGAAAATATTTGCCCGATGCGACGGACAATCCCGCTTTGGGCTGGATGGCACGCGCTCATTATCGCGAGACTGCTTCCTTGCACATCACGGTGGAAAATCTCTCGCCGCAACTGCTGACCAACGTGGTGGTGCAGTGGGGTGTCGTCAAAAAGAGCGTCGCGCGCGATTCCACCACCAAGCCCGTGGTCTTTGGCACGAACGAGACGGTGACGCTGAAGCCGCTGGACGTGAAGAGCATCGAAACCGCCCCCGTCGAGGTCGAGGGGAGGATAGACCAAAGCACCGGCCGCGGTTCGGGCGACATCATCCGGGGCCACGCGGTTCAAGTCCTGGTCGGCACCAACGTCATTGCCGAGGAATTTTTCCCGGCCACACTCAAGATTTCATTCAAGGAACTCCAGCCTGTGCCCAAGCCGCTGCCGCCGATCCAGCAGTGAGCCGGCGTGTGGCGGCCCTGGATTCGTTCGCGGTAGCGGTGATCTCCAACCGCCGAGTTGCCCTCGCGGCGGATGGTGAAGGAAAAGTCGGGGACGATTTTGTAACGGCCCGCGCAGGCGTCGCAGAGGCTTAACCAATAAACACCGGCGTGCCAACCTCCACGAGGTCGAAGAGCGCCGCGATGTCGGCGTTGCGCATGCGGACGCAGCCGTGGCTGTCGGGCGTGCCAATGCGGTCTTCGTGGGCGGTGCCGTGGATGTAGATGTAGCGGTCGTGGCTGTCCATGTCGCCGCCGCGATTGAGGCCGCGCTCGCAACCGTCGAGCCAGAGGATGCGAGCCATGATGAGGTCGCCGGTGGCCGGCGGGCGCGGGACGGAAGCCGGCGGGACGGGCTTGCGGCCCTTGAAGACGGTGTTTAGCGGCATGCCTGCGCCGATTTTTTCCGCGACGCGATGGAGGCCGAGCGGCGTCCTGTAGCTGTTGAGCTGGCTGCCGACGCCAAAACGCGAGGTGGAGACGGGCCAGTCGGCCGCGAGCGCGCCGTCGCGGAACAGGCCGAGGCGTTGCTGGCCGATGCTGACGACCAGCGCCAGCGGTGGCGCGGCGTCGAGCCGTAGGCAAAGTTCGTCGAAAAGCAGTTGCACGTTGTCCGGGCGCGACTATACTGCGCCGCTTTCGGCAAGGAAAGCCGAAGGCGTATTACGGAAGAAATTATTATTATGAGCCGTCAGTATCACGTTGCAGTCGTTGGCGCCACCGGTGCGGTGGGCGTCGAGATGATCAAGACACTGGAAAAACGCAATTTTCCGGTGGGCAAGCTGTCGCTGTTCGCCAGCGCTCGCTCCAAGGGCAAGACGCTGTCGTTCCGCGGCAAGCCGGTGCCGGTGCGCGAACTGACGCACGATTGTTTTGACGGCGTGGAAATCGCGCTCTTTTCGGCCGGCGCGGGCCGGTCGCGGGAGTTTGCCGCCGACGCGGTGAAGGCCGGCGCTGTGGTGATTGACAATTCCTCGGCGTTTCGGATGGACCTGAACGCGCCGCTGGTGGTGCCGGAGATCAACCCGGAAGATATCCGCAAACACAAGGGCATCATCGCGAATCCGAACTGCTCGACGATCATCATGTTGATGCCGCTCTGGCCGCTGCACCGTATCGCCAAACTGCGGCGCGTGGTGGTCTCGACTTACCAGGCCGCAAGCGGTGCCGGCGCGCAAGCGATGGCGGAATTGGAAGACCAGACCCGCGACGTGCTGGCCGGCAAGCCGGCGGTGCCGAAGATCATGCCGCATCGCTATGCCTTCAACCTCTTCAGCCACAACACGGCGATTGGCGAGAACGGCTACAACGAGGAGGAAAACAAAATGGTGAAGGAGACGTGGAAGATTCTCCACGACGACACCATCAAGATTTGCCCCACCTGCATCCGCGTGCCGGTGTTGCGGGCGCATAGCGAGAGCATGGTGGCGGAGTTCGAGAAACCGATCTCCGTCGCGCAGGCTCGCGAGGCGCTGGCGAAAGCGCCCGGCCTGAAGCTGGTGGACGACCGCGAGCGCAATCTGTTCCCGATGCCGATTGACGCGACGGAGCAATACGACTGCCTGGTCGGCCGCATTCGCGAGGACATGACCCACGCGAACAGCCTCGCGCTGTTTGTTGCCGGCGACCAGTTGCTGAAAGGTGCCGCGCTCAACGCCGTCCAGATCGCCGAGGTTCTCGTCGGCTGACGGCAGCATCCGCATCCTCCGCATTCACTGGTCCGGTGGCGCCGCCAGCCTTGACCGGGGAAAGCGTCTTATGCCAGCGTAACGGCGATCAAGACAACCCGGAAAATCAAGCGGGAGCGCTGACCATTCGCAACACGCCCATGCATAAAACTATAAGCCGGTTGAATGCGATTCTCTTTCTTGTCTTGTGCGCCGCCGCGGTGCCGGCCCCGGCTCAGCTTCAGCTTACCGTCCAAGCCATCAGCCATCGCAAGGGGGTTGGCGGCGGGTTCACCTACTCTTCGACGCAATCGAGCCGCGCCTTGGAAATCACCCTCAAAAACACCACGCCGAAACCGGTGACCGGCGTGACGGTGCGGTGGGGCATCGTCAAGACGCGGACCGGCTATTCTTACAGCTCCCGGGACAACGATCGGAACTGGCACGAGCGCGCCTTTGGCGGCGAGGAGAAACTCGACCTCAAGCCGCTGGAGCAAAAGATCATCGAGACCGCCGAGGTCAGCGGCTACCACGAGGACAGTCATTACAGCGGCACCTTTTGGGGTGAGAAAATCACCGGCCACGGCGCCCAAGTGCTGATTGACGGCAAGGTCGTCGTCGAATCCTTCGTGCCGCCCAACATCAAAAGGCTCTTTGAGAAACTTTCGCCCGTCGAAAACGAATCCGATCAGGGCAGGAAGAAAAAGGGCAAAGACTAGCGTCCGGCGGAGGCCGTTTTTGCCGCGCCGGGATCAGTGCGGCGGAAGCAGTTTCTTTTCCGTGGCGGGCGGCGTGACCGCCTCTCCCGGCGATTCCGGCTTGGCCCATGCGCGGTAGCGCATCTGCAACACGACCGGCCGGCCCGCCGGCACATCCAACTCCCACCGCAGCCAGCGCGCGCCCGCCGCGTCGCGCTCCACCGTGGCTGGCGGCACGGTTTCTTCGACGACATTCGGCACCGCGCGCAACACCAGCGCCCGCAACGGCGACGAGGCGCCGTTGCTCAAGAAGAGGGTCGCGACCGCCAAAACCTCCTCACGCGGCGCGGCGGCCGGCGGGCCGACTACGCGGCGGCTGATCTCTTTCACGCGCCGGTCCACGCGCAACGGCGTGGCCTCGTCCAAATCCACCATCACCGCGCTGCCGCTTGCCGTCGCCGGAAACATTATCGCTCCAACCGGCGCGGCGGGCCACGACCGGCTCGTGTTGTTGTGCAGCCGCAACGTGGTGCGCGCCACCGCCGGCGCATCCGGCCGGTCCGGGATCACCACGCGCGCCAGCCGTTCGCACGGCGCGTCCTCGCTGAACAACACGGTCTTTGCTCCGGCGATCTCCGTGGCTTCCCACGCCGCCTCGCCGGGAGCGAGCGCGAACCGCGCCGGCGCGCCGCGCAACCGCGAAACATCGCCTTCGATTTGCGCGAGCAGCGTCAGCCGCGCCGTCGCCGCGCCGCTGGCCGCTAATTCATACGCCGGCGACCAGCGCACGTCGGGCAGCGTGTAGGCCAGCCGCACGTTCAGGGGCGTGTTGGTGCTCACGCAACGCGCCAGCAGCGCCGGCACCGGCTGGATCGTCTGGCGGTGCGTATGCAATGCCCCATCGAGCCGGCGCACGACCGTGATGGCCGGGATGGCGATGGCGACGGCGCGGTTGGTCGCTTCCTCGATCATTGCCAACTCGCCGGCCAGTTTCAGGCGGCCCCTGAAAAACTCGTTCGTGCCGCTGGCGCGCACCTCGACGACCGCCCCGGTGTTGGCCGCCAGCAGACCGGCGATGTCCGTGGCGATGACCGTTTGCGGCCGGCCGGCGTTGCCGAAACGCGGCGGCCCGTCGAACAGCGAGGCCGGCGACAGCTCGATCTGAGGATCGTGTCCCGGCTTGCGCAACGCGTCCAACGGCAGGTTGAGCCAGCAGACTTCGCCGGTGGCGGTTGGCGCGGGGCTTTCCGTCTCGACGCG
>Ga0114951_10001260_pt1 | contig 32125 bp, 28 predicted proteins | sample AM7aDNAmetaG_FD_88677 | JGI IMG/M metagenome (GOLD analysis project Ga0114951, IMG submission 88677) | Freshwater microbial communities from Finland to study Microbial Dark Matter (Phase II) - AM7a DNA metaG | ecosystem: Environmental > Aquatic > Freshwater > Lake | place: Finland: Lake Alinen... | reverse complement strand
TTTAGCAAAGATTGATCGTGCGAGAAAGAAACTCGAGAAAATCAAACCTGGCTGCACTCAACCTCCAACTCGACAACGGAAAGTCAATGCTGCATAACTATTTATGAAACACTACACTAGAAACCCAACTACGAAGGCTTGAGCGAATGGAGGCTATAGAAACAAAGCGACCCCTGCTAATCATAATAAACAAAACGCCGGATGGGTATGAATGCAACGGTATTAATTACTCTTCACTTGAAGAACTGCCCGAACCGCCAAAGGGGCGAAATTGTTTTCAGTTTCTTTTGGATTTGGGGGGGCAGCATAATGGGTGAACAAAAACAGACTAAAATGGACGGTTTGAGCAGAAAGCAAATATCTGCCCTGCCGCACTTCATTGCGCCGAAAAGCATTGAGGTCGGTTGTCGGGCCGCAAAGATCAGCAAAAGCACATTCTATGAATGGTTGCAGGATAATGCTTTTAAAGTAGCGCTGGACACGTTGAGAACGCAAACTATAACCGGAGCAATTGACTGCTTGAAAGCTGGTATTGTCGGCGCTGTTGAAAAGCTTCTGACTCTGCTTAACTCAAAAGACGAAAGCATAAGGCTCCGGGCATCGCAAACAGCAATCGATTATTACCTTAAGATTGTAACAGCAGCTCAATTTGAAACACGGCTTGCACTGTTAGAAGAAACACTGAAAACAAAAGAGGCCTTGAAATGAATCTACAAACAAGAATAACACGGCTGGAAAAAAGCGCCAACATCCAGGGTGATATAGGGCCATTTATCGCTATGGAACGTGCATCTGCAAATCTCCTACAGAGGTTAGCAGACAGGTGCGAAGCTAATCATTTATCATCATCATGTAAAGTACCAACAGAAGAAGAGATATTAACGAGGGCAAGAGAGCTTCATCAAAAATATAGAACAATTGAAGCCTACAACGAGGCCCAGCGCAATGTAGTGTTTTCGCCAAAACTACAGGAAATGATTGATCGTTTTAAAAAAAGAAGAAGCACAACGACTGCTGACTCAAGAATATAAAAAAGGCAGAGCCGATTATTGGCCCTGCCCTGATTTTGAAGAATAGTTAAATCAGCTGTAGCCTTACTGCTTATTCCCCACCATTGGCGCAATAACTTCAAGCATATTTTTAGCTATTGCCCGTAAAGCAGGACTACGGTTAAGAGCTGCATTGATGCTTTCAGAGTTATTATAATAGATTGCAATAAGTTTTCGCCCAACTGTGTTTTTGGCAAGGGTATTGTCACGGAAGGAGCGCAGATTTTCAAGCTTTGGGTTATCTTTTCCCAAAACCATAGAGAACGGACATACAGATGATGATGGACAATTTCCTACCGAGGAGGAGCATATACCGTCACCGCAATAGACAGGAGTGCTTGACGGACAGCACGCCACACCTATAATGCACACGTTATATAATGGACAGCAAGTGCCATCACCGCAATCTACAGGATATGTTGCGGGACAGCTTTCTATGTCCACAGATGTATCTGTAATTGTTTTTTGATATACATCCATGCTGCTAGTGAAATTTTGAGCTTCAGATGTTGCAGAAAAGGTTTGAACAAAAAACAAATTAAAACAAACGAGCCATAATAAAACCGACAGACCATTTTTTTTCATACTCCCTCCTTCTTAAATTGTTTTTAGAACCCCTAGTTTTGCCCAAAAAAAAGGCGCGATCTCCAAGCCTATGTCCCGACTGAGGTACCGCCAAGTACCCGCATAGGAAACACAAAACAAGGAGACGCGCCATTTCTGGCGCGCCCCTGTTAGTGTCGATCCCTATGCAAAAAATTTGGCGGTTTTCAGTCGGAACGATACTACAAGAACGCAATTTTTTTACTGCGAATTGCCTAAATTAATTTTCTATAAAATATCTCCTTTGTTTGAAAAAATTTCCTTATTTAGTAAAAACAAGGATGCAATTATAAAATCAAGAAGTCAAACGAAAATTTTCCAATAAAGGGGAGCCCCGAGGGGCGGACGGGAGGCAAAGCACAGATGATATTCAGCACGCGCAAAAATCAAAGCGGCAAAATGGATGATAACGGCCCATTATGTAAGAACGCAAAAGGCGTGACAGCAGCTTTATCGCTGGCATGAGCTTTTGTCTTTGATTTCATAATGTCGCGTTATCAGCTGTATTGACGCGTTCTACTATTCGCGTGCGTGCCAGGTCTACAAAGAACAAAAAGTCTGGGCGGGCGGGGGAATAAAAAGCATTTGATTTCTGCCTGGGAGCGCAGGAAGCGAAGGACACAGCGGCTTTTTGCGGTGGCCGCAGCCCGAGCACCCAGACAGCAATGCAGAGTAACTAAGTCTGAATATGCCCTCGCCTGTCGCCGGAGCGATAGCGACAAGCAGGCGCAAGACGGGCGAACGCACACGGATAAGCAAAGGTGCAGATGCGGCCCCTGTCGCCGGAGCGATAGCGACTAGCAGGGTGCCGACCACAGGACTCGGGCAAACCACGGTGTAGCGCAGCGGAGGCCTGCAGGCGGTTTAGCTGCACACAAAAGTAACATTTGGATAGAAAGGCAGGGCAAAGAAGTTGGTCCGCCTGGAGGCCGGAGCGGAGCGGTCGAAGTTATGGAATTTTATTGCAAACTAAATTATTTTTTTATAAAGTAATTATTATAATAATACATAGGTGGATATTATGATTAAAATTATTTTTTCATTTTTAGCACTACTCTCCATAACAAGTTGCGCCAGTTTCCAAATGAATTTATTAAATCCCAAACAGACCATATCACCTCAATTGCCCTATATTGAAGCGCAATTTGACGTAACAAGCATTGAATCCGCCTATACGCTGGGATCAACAACAGGAGGGGCAAGTACTATTGGTGCTGCGAATTGGAACTTTAACAAGAATAGAGCTTTTGGGCTCGGGACGTCTTTCACGGCTTTAAATACAACATCTTTCCGAGACAAACGAGTACAAGATGCAATTACGATTTTTAAACGAGAAGTTGAAAATAATATCTGTGACAATGCCATTGATAATAAAAAGGGAATTGCTGTCTGCCGTATAGCTGCTGCAGATACAAGCAAAAATTGGGGGTGGTTTGTACCATATTGTTTAACACTTTGTACATCAGCTTTATTTGGGATACCTCCTTTATCTTATACTGTAGAAATCGATGCACAAATAGATATTTACGATAATCAAAATAACCTTATTAAAAAATATTCGGCACTGGGTAATGATACAGAATATTGTGCGCTTTACTGGGGGTATACCGAAAGTAATGGGGCGAGAACTGCTGCAGCAGTAGCACTGCTTAATGCACTAAAGGATATTAAAACCCAGATTCAAACTGATCAGGTTGCCCTTTCCAGAAAACTCGTTGCACGGTAAAATTAGAGCAATGGGCTGGCATCAATCAAAAGCAAATTTGCTGCTTTTGGAATCACTGGTTAAGTAGTTTATTTTTCTCTTTTTCAAATTCTTCTTTAGTGATTACACCGGTATCTAAAAGTTTTTTAAGATTTGTTAATTTCGTATATTTAGCATCATCGAAAGTTGGGGGTGCAGTGGCATTTGGCTTATCGACACAACCAAAAACAATTTCTAATCTTGGAAAGTTGCCCAAAATATATGGTTGATGAGATTGTTGCTCACTTACAACCTCCATTGCTTTACCTTTTTTCTCACAGAAATCAGTAGCTCTTTGTTCTATGTCATATCTGAGAGAATTAATAGACACAAAACCTGTAGCAGCTCGATGATAAATTCGATATTGCTCGTCTTCTGGAATATTTTCATTGACTGTTATCGGATTGTCAAAAAAGAAAGCTGATTTACTTACATTAGCTTTTTGAATAGGAGTAGTTGTTGAGCAACCACCCAATAAAATAAAACCAAAAATAATAATAATTGCTTTATCCAGCATTATTGCCCCCCCCCCTGTTATAAATTGATAATGGATACCTTTAGTGGGCAAGTATAGTATGAGGGTGGTTGTGTGTCAAAGCAAATGACGGTTACTGACGGAAGCAGACGTCTGGCGAGGGATCGATAGTGTTTTATCATTATTTTTTTGACACACTGGTTAAATGTGCGATAACAATGGCCAACCTCAATACAAAAAGGATCGCATTATGAAAAAAGCAAACATAGGCCTGCTTATAACAATTTCAGTCTTTGCGATAGCAGCACTTGACGGCTGCATGTCTTCAAGAGTTTTTCAAACCTCCGGAACTCCGCAGCCCGCAGGCATTATATCTGATGTGCAGGTTATCGTACCTAAAGGAACTTTCGATCAGGCGACGGAGGTATGGTATCAAGAGAACACCATGTCAGGGGCTATACGCAGCGCTTTAATTGAAGAATTAAAGGACTATAAAAAACTTGGGCCTTCAGAGTTGACCATAGAATTTACCGTTACCGGTTTTTACCTGCGTTCTTTCGCGCAAATTTTTTGGTTTGGAGTTATGGCCGGAAGCGACTCGCTTGTTGGAAATATTGCCGTAAAAAAGGGGGATACCGTTCTAAAGACGTTTGATGTAAGTGCAAAAGGCTCAGATAGTGCATGGAGTGGTACTGTATTACTGCGTCTATCAGCCGGGGGGAGAGCAGACACGCTTTGCAGCATGATTGCTGAAAAAATTGCTCGTGAGCTTTAAAATAGCTACTAAATAAACTCTTAATTTCATAACCGAGAAACCAGACAGACCCTCTGTCGGGCATGCAGCCGTCCGGCAGAGGGCTTTGGCAAACTTCATTGCAGTGAACCTAGACTAGACCGGCAGCACCAGCGCCGGTGCATGGCACACCTTGCCGGGATAATACAAAAAAATGAATTGCCAAACCATAGCTTTTTTGCGATACTTCAGGCGCACAGAAAAAGAGCATTTTAAGCCCTTTTCCCTAAGGTTTGGGGGTATATTTGGGGGTATGATGCCTTTTGTGATTTTATAAATGAAAGTATTTTCATGCGGTTAGCGTATCCGTTCTATGGATACTCCCTCCGCCATATATATCTGTCACCGAAACAGCTCTGTTTTTAGCACACCACAGCTGTCGGGCTTTTATAGTTTTATCGCGGAGAGATGGCCGAGTCGGTCGAAGGCGCTCGCCTGCTAAGCGAGTATACGCCTTTAAAGCGTATCGAGGGTTCGAATCCCTCTCTCTCCGCCATTTTTTTATCCCTCACAGCTTTCTTCGACTCAAAGCCTTTCAACCCTTGCCGCATAGATTTTCCAGCGTATTGTTTTTAAGTTCCAAAAAACTTCAGAAAAGAGTATAAAAAACCATCGATACAGCCTTAAAAATTATAAAATAATATCTTCACTCTCTTGGCGGCGTTTATGATTGAATGGTATATTCTGCTGGTGCTTTTTCTTTTTGGGGGCATTGTTGGAAGCTTCCTTAATGTATGCATTGTACGCATACCCGAAAAAATTTCAATCGTCATGCCGCCCTCGCACTGCCCGCAGTGCAAAAAGCCCATAGCTTTTTATGATAATATACCCCTTCTGAGCTATATCATACTGGGTGGCCGGTGCCGCCACTGCAAACTGCCCATTCCCTTGAGGTATTTTGTTGTTGAACTGCTGGCAGCCGTGCTGCTTCCCGGGCTGTACTTCTGGTTTGGTCTCACGCTTCCGCTGGTCTTAAGCTTTATTTTTTGCGCAGCGCTGATCATTATCACCTTCATAGATCTGCAGCTGCAGATCATTCCTGATGTTATCAGCCTGCCGGGCATACCACTGTGCTTCTTGTGCTCGTTTGTCGTGCCCTGGACAACACCGTTTGAGTCGGCTATCGGCATTCTCGTGGGCGGAGGCGTGCTGTACGGCGTAGCGGCGGGATATTATTTTTTAACGAAAAAAGATGGCATGGGCGGCGGGGATATTAAGCTGCTTGCCATGATCGGGGCATTTTTAGGCTGGAAAGGGGCTCTTATCGCGCTTGTGGTGGGAGCTTGCGCCGGAAGCATCATCGGCGTCACCGTAATGCTGCTCAAGGGAAAAAATTTAAAGTACGCCGTGCCGTTCGGGCCGTTTTTGTCTTTAGGTGCGGTCTGCTCGCTGCTGTACGGCAAAGAGCTGCTTCTCTGGTACCTGACGCTCGGGCGATGGTAACCTATTTTGGATTGCGGATTTTGGAGTTAAGAACAAAGAGGATTCCATTACAAGCATAAGGTCGGAAGGTGAAGCAAGATACAACCGACAATCGGCAACAGATATCAGCGCCTATGGTGGATGAGCATTATTAAATCCAAAACCCAAAATCTAGAATTCAAAATATTACAATCATGCACATCGGCCTGCGTACAACCATATTCTGGAATCTCTGCCTGCTTATGGCGCTTTCTGCAGCGCTTATAAGCTTTGTGGTATACCGCGTCATGGAGAAAGAGATGATTCGGGAGGGCGCGCATGCAGGCAGAGCAGTGTTTGCCGCAGTGGAAGCCGGTGTGGTGGGCATGATTGAGAAGTATCCAGAGCTTCTTAAATCGCCTTTGGCCGGGCCCGACATGCAGGTGCTGTTCAGGCGCGCTATAGAGGCCGGTAGCTGCCTTGAGCTTATTCTGGTTGACAATGACAACAGGGTTGTCGCTGCATCGCAGGGCCAGAGCGGCCGCACGCTGTTTGACGGCGATATAGTCGGGGCGCTTGAAACCAGCTCTCTCTATACACGCATTGAAAACCGCTTTGCTGCAAGCGGGCCTCGCCTTGTTGCCGCAGAGCCCCTTCGCATTGACGGCAGGCCCGTGGGGGTACTCAAGGCCGTGCTGCCGCTGCAGGATATTCATCGAAGCATGAAAAACGCCTATGCCTTTATTTTTCTGTATATCATCACCAACGCCGTCATTCTGATTATCGTGGGGTTTCTGCTTTTCAGCAGGTATCTGGTGAGTCCCATGCAGCGCCTCATCGGGCAGACCGAAGGCATTGCCCAGGAAAATTTAAGCGGTCTGCCTTTGTTCCTGTCCGGCGGCAATGAGCTGCAGAAGCTTTCCTTTGCATTAAAATCCCTGGCCGATAATCTCAAGATCGAACGAGAGCGGCTGCGGGGACAGATGCAGGCCCTTGCGGAGAAAAACGTTCAGTTGCACCAGGCCCAGCGGGAAATAATTCAAACTGAAAAGCTTGCCTCCGTTGGCCGCCTTGCTGCCGGCATTGCTCACGAGGTGGGAAACCCGCTGGGCATCATACTCGGGTATATCCACCTTTTGCGCTCTGACGATTCAACCGATGCTGAACGCGCCGATTACCTTAATCGTATGGAGCATGAAACCGAGCGGATGAAAAACACAATCGGTGATCTGCTGGATTTCGCCCAGCCTTCATCCCAGGAGATTGCCGAGCTTCAGCTCAATGATATTGTACATGACACCTGCGCCATGATTGACTGCCACAGTGAGTTCAAAAATATTCAGATCTTACAGGATCTGGCAGGTGAGCTGCCTGCCGTTCGGGGCAATGACAGGCTGCTGCGGCAACTGCTTTTGAATCTGGCGCTAAATGCCTGCGATGCCATGGCCAGCACGGGAGGCGCGCTGACGATAACAACGGCGCTTGACACCGGCCACAATGGAGGCAGCATTTGTCTTGCTGTGACAGATACGGGCCACGGCATTGCGCCTGAGCATCAGGGGAAAATTTTCGACCCTTTTTTTACCACCAGAGCTAAGGGCACAGGGCTCGGGCTTGCAAATGTGCACCGCATTGTCGAGGTGATGGAAGGCTCCATCGCCGTTGCAAGCCAGCCGGGCCAGGGCACAACCTTTACGATATACTTTCCTGTCGCGGCGTCATAAAGCCCGCGTTAACCCTTTGAGCTTGTTGTAACCGGGAGACTGATGGCACAACGAAAACGACTTCTTGTCATTGATGACGAAGAAAACTTGCGGCATCTACTGCACTCGATGCTTGAAAAGGAAGGCTACGAAGTCTGCCTTGCGGCAGATGGACAGGCGGGCCTTGATCTTGTTGAACAGCAGGATTTCGACATCATTCTCTGCGACCTGCGCATGCCCCGCATGGACGGCATCGAATTTTTAAAGCAGGCCGCCGGCCGAACCAGCACTGCTACCATTATTACCATGTCGGCCTACGGTACCATGGATCTCGCCCTTGAGACCATGCAACTCGGGGCCTATGACTTTATTTCAAAGCCGTTCAAACCCACTGAAATTCTGCTGGTGCTAAAAAAGGCGGAAGAGCGCGAGCGGTTAAAAAAAGAAAACCTGCAGCTGCGCAGCCAGCTCAAGCAGCTCTACGGTTTTGAAAACCTTATCGGCAAGAGTCCGCAGATGCAGGGGATTTGCGATCTTATTGAAAAAGTGGCGCCGTTCAAAAGCTCGGTGCTCATCACGGGCGAATCGGGTACGGGCAAAGAGCTTGTGGCCCGGGCCGTCCACGAAATAAGCCCCCGCAAAAATCGCACATTTCTAGCCATCAACTGCGGCGCCATACCCGAGACCCTTCTTGAAAGCGAGCTGTTCGGCCACAAGAAGGGGTCGTTTACCGGCGCCATTCAAGACCGCAAGGGATTTTTTGAAGAGGCTGACGGGGGCACGCTTTTTCTGGATGAAATCGGCGATATCCCGCTTAATCTGCAGGTGAAGCTCGTGCGGGCACTGCAGGAGGGCGAGGTCCGGCGGGTAGGGGAGGAGCGCTCCATTGCCGTTGATGTGCGCATCATAGCTGCCACGGCAAAGAACCTTCTGGCTGAGGTTGAGAGGGGATCCTTTCGCGAAGACCTGTACTACCGCCTGAATGTGCTGCCCATTCATCTTCCGCCGCTACGGGAACGGCTGGAAGACGTGCCGCTGCTGGTTGAGCATTTTATAGCGAAATATAATACAAGCCATGGCCTTGCCTGCAAGGCCGCAACGCCCGCGGCTATGAAGCTGCTGCTTGCATACCCGTGGCCCGGCAATATCCGGGAGCTTGAAAATATGGTCGAGCGCGCCATGATACTGTCGGAGAAAGACCGCATCGACGCCGATGCGATCCCTGAGCCCGTTGCCCAGTTCCAGCAGCAGGGCCGGAAGCGTTTCACCGATGACATTTTTTCAATAAAAGTCATGAGCCGGATAATTGAGGAGCAGCTTATAGGCAAGGCCCTCAAACACACGCGCGGCAACAAAAGCCAGGCCGCAAAGCTGCTCGAGCTGAGCTATCCGTCGCTTTTAAGCAAAATTGCCGAATATGGCATCGAACATAAAGAGTAGTCTCGCACATAGAGCCAAGCACCTAATGGTATGGGCTCATAGTATTTTTATGACAAACGAAAATTATAGGCATCATTTAGCTAGTCAGGCAGCAAGGGTTCAGGAGGCAGAATTAAGAAAGGCAGGAAAACAGCCTGTAGGCATTTAGGCTGTAGGCTGTAGCAAGGGCAAAGACAGAAGCCGGAAGTCAAACCCCGAACCCCGAACTTTAAACCCTGAACCCTGAACAGTTGCGAAAAAAAACAGTATAAGGAGACCGTCATGGCAAAGATCAGGCAAACCCCGATGCCCCCACCCATGGAATATGTTTTTAAGCAGCAGGGCATTGAGCTGAAAAAATTTAAAACAGCCGCAGCCTTCGAGAAAGAGTTTAAAAAATTTGTCGCGACACAGCATGTGCTGCACCTGAGTACCTGCAAAGAAAACACGCCCCGGTCAACACCCCTTGAGTATCGCACGGACGGCATGAACTTTTTTGTTCTTTCCGAAGGTGGCGCCAAGTTTGAAAACCTCAAGCACAATAACAAGGTTTCATTCTCAATCGCTGCTCCGTACAACTCTTTAGAGAACTACTGGGGCTACAAGGGCGTGCAGGCTTTCGGCACGGCCAAAGTTTACAGCCGCAGGGATACGCCCAAAGAATTCATGGCGGCATTTCGTAAAATGAAGCTCGGGCCGGTGATGAAAAAAATGGGCATGAACACACTGCCTGCGGAATTTAACTACCGAATCATCGAAATTATCCCCGACCGGCTCAAGTACGGCAATCCATCGGAAGGCATTTACTGGACCCACTGGCAGCGCAAGGGCGAGTGATGAAAATGGCTACGGTGCCTCAGCCTGCCGGGTTGCGGTAGCGGCAGATTTTACCCTTATGATTGCGGAAGACATATTCACTGTCTGAGCCTGAAATAAGGTAGTCGGGCTGGAGCGGCACCTTGCCGCCGCCGCCGGGCAGATCAACCACATAGGTGGGCAGCCCGAGCCCCGAGACCGTGCCGCGCAGTCCCGCCATGATGGCAATTCCGGCCTCAACCGGCGTGCGCAAATGCTCGGTGCCCTGCACATCATCGGTATGAAATAAATAATAGGGCCGTACATTGATCTTCAGCAGGCCGCGGCACAGCGCCTCCTGCACCTCCAGCGTATCGTTCACGCCACGCAGCAGCACGCACTGATTGTTTACCGGCATGCCCGCGCGCAGCAGGCGCTGGCATGCTGCGGTAGCCTCCGGCGTCAGCTCGCGCGGATGGTTGAAATGGGTGTTCACCCAGATCGGGCCGTATTTTGTGAGCATTGAGCAGAGTTCAACCGTGATGCGCTGCGGCAGGGTCACGGGATAGCGCGTGCCGATGCGGATAATCTCCACATGCGCAATGTTGCGAAGGGCTGAAATGATGCGCTCGAGCCTTCCGGTTGCAAAGGTCAGCGGATCGCCGCCAGATAGAATTACATCGCGAATTTGCGGCGTGTTTTTAATATAGTCCAGCATGGGCGCAAGGGCCGTATCAGTCTGAATCCATCGGCCCTGCCGCCATTGGCGCTTGCGGTTGCAGTGGCGGCAGTGAACCGGGCAGATATTGCTGGTGATGATAAGCGCCCTGTCGGGATACCGGTGCACAAGTCCCGGCACGGGGGAAAGCTCCGCCTCTGCCAGCGGGTCCTCATCGCCAAAGCTGCACAGCGCGGTCTCCTGGGTATCCGGTACCGCCTGCCGCTTGATGGGGTCATCGGGATCCACCGTGTTCATCAGGCAGAGATAATACGGCGTGATCGAAAGAGGGTACTTGGCTGTCACAAAGCTGAGCTGCTCCTGCTGCTCGTGCGACAGTGGCATGTACTGCGAAAGCTGCTCGATCGTACGCACCCGGCTGCGCATCTGCCACCGCCAGTCATTCCATAGCCGGCCGGGCACATGGCTGAAAAATTTCTTGCGCAGTCCATCCGGAGAATCACCATCCTGAGCCGCTGCATGCAGTATATTCATAGTCTCGCACCTCATCAAAGAAAGGGCGATTTCTACTAAACATTATCACCCTTGTCAAATAAAAACAGCGCCTTGAGCTGAGAGGGTAACCGGTTTACATTGATAGGAGACTTTGTTTATGATATTAAAAGATATAAAAAGATTTTGAAAATAAGGGAAACCGCAAACGATGAAATGTATACTGCGATGCATCTTTATTTGGCAGGCTGCCGGTTGTAGCCGGAAAAGCCTGCCCTTTCGGTTTTAATAAATTACCCGAAGTACAGCTGGCATGGAGTTGAAGCCATGCCGGCAGGATTTTTTACAGGAGAGTTAAGCAGCATGAAAAAAATATTTACAAACCTACTTTTTATAGCGCTTGCCTGTGTTGGCGCTTTTGCCTATGCAGTTATTGTGCGCATTATAAAACCCGCTGAGCAGGTGAACGCTCTCTGGCTTGTAATCGCTGCAGCCTGCACCTTTATTTTAGCGTATAGGTTTTACGGCACATTTATAGCAGCCAAGGTGTTTGCTTTGAGTGATGTCAATACAACGCCTACGGTGCGGTTTGCCGATGGCCATGATTTTCATCCAACAAACAAGTGGGTACTCTTCGGCCATCATTTTGCCGCCATTGCAGGAGCGGGCCCGCTCATCGGACCGGTGCTGGCGGCCCAGTTCGGATATTTGCCCGGTGCGCTCTGGATTTTGATCGGCGCGGTATTCGCCGGGGCAGTGCATGATTTTGTCGTGCTGATCGCATCGGTGCGGCACGACGGCTGTTCGCTTGCTGAGATTGCCCGAAAGGAGATTGGCCCGGTGGCGGGCTTTGCAGCCTCCATAGCAGTGCTGTTTATCATCATTGTAACGCTTGCGGGACTGGGCCTTGCCGTCGTAAATGCCCTTGCCCACAGCCCCTGGGGCACGTTCACTATAGCCATGAGCATACCCATTGCCCTGTTTATGGGGTTTTATCTTTATAAGCTTCGCTACGGCAAGGTGGCCGAAACGACAGTTATCGGCGTTTCTTTGCTGATCAGCGCGGTGGTGCTGGGTGGAAAAATTGTCGGCTCGCCCTTGGAATCCATGTTTACCCTGTCGCGTGAACAGCTGGTGTGGTCCATGGCGGTGTATGGATTTGTGGCATCGGTGCTGCCGGTCTGGATGCTTTTGTGCCCACGCGATTATCTGAGCACCTACATGAAAATCGGCACGGTGCTGATGCTTGCGCTCGGGATTATTTTTATCGCCCCAGATTTGAAGATGCCGGCTACGACTATATTTGTTAATGGCAATGGTCCGGTCATCCCCGGCTCCGTATTCCCGTTTCTTTTTATAACAATTGCCTGCGGCGCTATTTCCGGTTTTCATTCACTTATTGCCAGCGGAACAACCCCTAAAATGATAAGCAATGAAAGCGAGGTGAAGGCTATCGGCTTCGGGGCCATGCTCGTCGAAGGGTTTGTTTCCATCATGGCCATTGTTGCAGCCAGCATCCTGATCCCCGGTGATTATTTTGCAATCAACTCCATGCTGAGCGTGGAAAAGCTCACCGCTCTGGGATTTCCGCCTCAGCGGATCGCGGAGCTTTCCGCCATGGTTGGCACCAATGTGGCGCAGCGGCCCGGTGGTGCAGTCTCGCTGGCCGTGGGCATGGCGTCGATTTTTTCAGCTCTTCCCGGGATGAAGAGTCTCATGGCCTACTGGTATAACTTCGCCCTGATGTTTGAGGCACTGTTCATTCTCACCACCGTCGATACGGGAACGCGCGTGGCCCGTTTCCTCGTGCAGGAACTGGGCGGCATAGTGTACAAACCCATGCGTGAGTACCATTGGCTGCCCGGCACCATTATCGGCAGTTTTATTGTTGTGGGCTCTTGGGCCGCGCTTATTTATACGGGAAGCATCTCCACCATCTGGCCCATGTTTGGCGTATCCAATCAGCTGCTTGCGGGTCTAGCCCTTGCCATCGGCACGACAATAATTATTAAAATGGGCAAGGTGCAATATGCCCCCATGACCGCGGTCCCCATGGTTTTCATGTTCGTGGTCACATTTACGGCAGCCGTTCAGCTGATGCAGCGCTTCTGGGCCGACGCTGCATTAAAGCCGGAAAACGCTCTGGTGCTTAAAATCGACGCTCTGCTGGTCGGATTCATGGCATGTCTGGCCATTGTGATTGTTGTGGATGCGTTTTACACCTGGTACAAAATCTTATCAGCCCGTACCATCCCCGCCGTCGAGGCATTTGCAGTTGCGGCGGAAGAAGACTAAGCGTGTATTGAATGCAGCAGCACTATACAAAGAGCCGCCCCGTTACGGAGCGGCTCTTTAATTGCGGGTGAATTTTAGAGAAGAAAAAATAAACCGCCACAAAAGAAATCGCCGCATTGCATAATCAGCGATATTTATTGATAATTTAATTATGGCCCCAACAGAAATAAAAAAAACCCTGCGTTTTAAAAATCGCCCCCAGTGCGGCCTTCTGATTGAAAACGGCCGGGGAGAGGTACTGCTGCAGCTGCGGGACAATAAGCCAACGATTGCCTACCCCAACTGCTGGGGCACGTTCGGCGGACAGATAGAAGAAGGCGAGCTGCCTGAGCAGGCTATTGTTCGGGAAATACGGGAAGAGCTTGCATACCGTCCGAAGAGGCTTGAGAACTATGGCGTTTTCCCCTGCGACGGCTATGACATCTATATGTTCCGCTGCACCGACACTGAATTGCATATAAAAACCCTGCACGTGCATGAGGGACAGCGGGCCGGTTTTTTTTCCTGCGCTGATTTGGATTCGGCCCGGTTTGCCTTCAACTGCAGGGAGATCGTGCAGGACTATTTTAAACGGTTTCACAGGGATGTTGCCGTATCAATCTGCCTTGGATCAAATATGGGCGACCGCGAGATGCTGTTGAAAAAAGCTCTTGAACGGATTGAGAAGCTGGTGCACATTCAGGCTGCATCATCAGTTTATGAAACCGAGCCGGTTGGCTATGAAGCGCAGGGTTGGTTTCTGAACATGGTCATACAGGGCATGACACGGCTATTTCCGGACGTGCTGCTTGAGCGTCTGCAGGACATCGAAGCCGCCCTGGGACGGCAGCGGGATATCGCCAACGGACCACGCACGATTGATCTTGATATTCTTTTTTACGGCAGTGAAATTATAAAAACCGGGAAGTTGACCGTACCGCACCCCGAGCTCCACAAACGGGCCTTTGTGCTTGAGCCGCTTGCTGAAATTGCGCCCGGACTCATGCACCCGGTGCTGCATAAAAACATAGCCGCTTTGCTGTCGCAGGCAGACTGCGGTAAAAAGATTATCAAAAAATCCGGTGGCGGTTGCTACCAGGTAAAACATTCATGAAAAATTTGCTGCTGCTTGCCATCACCCTGTGCCTGATCGCGCTTCTTACGGTGCTGTTTAATCTTGGTCCTATAGCCACCTATATGGTCAACACCTGGGGCACTGTCATAGCTAAAACCGAGGTTCGGGTGGGGGATATCGACACCGGGCTTTTTGACGGGCAGGTCACCCTCAAAGATATCTATGTCGGCAACCCGCAGGGCTTTTCCCTGCCCAGGATGCTGTCAGCGGGCACTGTTTTCATGCGTTTTGACTGCCGTACGATTTTCAGCAGTCCCCTGATAATTGATCGAATTGAAATCGACTCGACCGATATTGCCTATGAAAGAATCGGCAGGAAGGATAATTTCAAAATGCTTCTGCCGAATACGGGATTACCTGCTTCTGCTGAGCAGGCCGCAGGAGCAGATACTGCTACATCTGCTCCACACAGGGGGAAACAAAAAGGAGGAAAACTTGTTATTCGCGATCTGGTGATCCGGGAGGCCAGGGTCACCGCCATAGTGTCCTCTTCCGGCAGTAAAGCCCTGTCTTTTACCCTGCCCGAACTCCACCTGGAAAATGTGGGCGGAAGCTCCGGCGCACCGCCTGCCGAGGTGGCGCGCCAGGTGCTTGCAGCCCTGTATGAGCGGATACTCTCATCCTCCGGGCCGGGTAATAAAATTTCAGGCCCCGCCGACACCGCGTCTCCGTCTCCCGGTGATGGCGTTAGGAAGGGCGTTGACAGGTTCACCGAGGGCATGAAAAAATTATTCGGCAAGTAAGAGCAGAAATTCGGGCAGCTACAGCCACAAACCAGCAGCTATCCATGCAGATTTTGATTTGCAACTCCCTAAATCTCCATTAAAGTTATTTCCGCAGGAAGACGATAGTCAGTTAATACCGTTATTTACGCACAGGCTTTCATGGCAGAACTGACCATATCACAAACCGGTTTTAATGATACGGCCTTTGAACCCCATCGCCAACAGGGCCAACTTGTTGTAACGTCGGGGCCAGATAAGGGAAGCTCTATCGTTGTAGAAGGGCCGGTCCTTTCCATAGGAACCCTGACCGATAACAGTCTCTCGTTGTGTGATAAAACCGTATCGCGCCATCATGCCGAGCTTATAGAGCGTAAGGGTCACTATATCATACGCGACCTTGGCAGCACCAACGGCACTATTGTGAATGGTCAGCGAATCACAGAGACGCGGCTTGAAATAGGGGCGGTAATAAAGCTCGGCTATACGCAGCTGAGCTATGTGCCCTGTGAGCAGAAACGCTCAGCCCTGCCGGTTGAGGCTGTAAAATTCGGGGGCGTCTGCGGCAGCTCGGCGCAGATGCGGGCTCTGTTCAGAATGCTTGAGCGCATCGCGCCAACTGAGGCAACCATCATCCTTGAAGGCGAGACCGGTACAGGCAAAGAGGTGCTGGCCCGCGCTATCCATGAAAAAAGCCCGCGCGCCGCGCACCCTTTCGTGGTATTTGACTGCAGGGCCCTTGCCGATACCATGCTTGAAAGCGAGCTGATGGGGCATGAAAAAGGCGCTTTCCCCGGCGCAACCCGGGGCCGCGCGGGAGTGTTTGAGCGAGCGCAGGGCGGCACGCTGTTTCTTGATGAAATATGTGAGCTTGATCTGGCGATACAGCCCAAGCTGCTGAGGCTGCTTGAAAATCGCGAAGTCCGTCGCATGGGCGCCGAGGACAGCATTTCGCTGGACGTACGCATTATTGCATCATCGAGCTGCGATCTTGACGAGCAGGTTGCTGCAGGCCGCTTCCGCAAGGACCTTTTCTACCGCCTTGCCGTGCACCGCATTGTCATTCCGCCTCTTCGTCAGCGCAGAGACGATATAGCGCTGCTTGCCTCGGAACTGCTGAAAAAGCTTGCTGCAGACTATAAAATGCGCGTCCCCCCCCGTATCGCTGCCGAGACATGCGACATTCTTACGGCGCATGACTGGCCGGGCAATGTGCGGGAGCTGCGCAATGTGCTGAGCCGTGCGCTGAGCCTGGGGTGCCGCACAATACTGAGGCCCGAGGACCTGCTGTCTCATGGCGATGAAGCCCGCAGTGGCTCGGGCAGGATTCATGCCGATATATCACTTGAGCAGATCGAAAAAATTGCCATTGAGCAGGCCCTGCTTCGCCGGAACGGCGATATTCAGAAGAGCGCAAAGGCCCTGGGCATACCACGCAAGGCGCTTCTGGAGAAAACAAAAAAATACGGCCTTTCCTGAAATCAGAAATGCCCCTTGGCCGCCCCTCTGAAAAGAAAGTATAATTTGTTAACAACAACCTCTGATTGCTATAATGAACCCTGAAATGTATCAGCACATCAGGGTTTACTTTTTTGATGTAATATGTCATTTTAAAATATAGAGTTATCCATCCCCAGAGCGACTGCGCAATGAACACTCAGAACATTGAATTGTTAATTAAATACATCCTTGGTGTTGCAGGCCAACAGGAGGATTTTGGCTATCAGGAACTTGGCCCTATCCATGTATTAAAATATATCTATCTTGCAGACTTGGCACATGCGGAAAAAAATAGCGGACAAACCTTTACGGGAATTCCATGGAAATTTCATAATTTTGGGCCATGGTCATACGAAGCTTGCGAATTGATTAAGCCAACCGCATTATCCGCCGGAGCAATTGAAAAGAAAATCAGCCATCCTAAATATGAAAATGATTTTACAAGATGGCGGCTTTGCAATGACGCACTTGTTGATGGCATTGAAAAAAGACTGCCGCTTGTTGTTATCTCCGGTGTTAAACGGGCCATAAGAAACTTTGGCTCAGATACAAGCGGTTTGCTCCATTATGTTTATACAACAAAACCCATGCTCTCAGCGGCCCCGGGGGAGCAACTTGATTTTTCTTGTGTAGTGCTTGCGGAATTTACGGATGCGCCTCAAGCGGAAGCAGCAGCACCTGCCCCACTCAGCACAAAGCAACAAAGGCTTAAAAGAGAAAAAATGCAGCACCTTAAAGAAAAAATTCAAAAGAAATTTAGTGAAGCACGAATAAATAGAAAACTTATTGCTCCACAACCTGCACCCCGGTATGATGACATCTTTTTTGACGGTCAAAAAGCGCTCGACCATCTGGCTGGCAGCCCTATTGTTGCAGAAGAAAAACTCGCCTATTTTTCTGACGATCTCTGGAAGTCAGTAAGCCGTTATGATCCCGAAATTTCCTGATGACTCCATACAAGCCGTTGCGGGGACTTGGTGGATCGAAGATCCAACGAAGAACTTCTGTCGGGGCCGGCTGATTCGGGCATTTCTTCCGCATGTAGACGCGATCCCGTACACAATGACACCTGTCGGTAGAGAAAACCCAACTGAACATAAAAGCGCAGAGGTGATAATTGAGCCTTTGCGGATAAAACAACCCCGCAAACCATCATTTCTCCCTGTCGCTGCCCTACCTTTATATCCCGGAGAGGTCCGCACTGTTTATCGAGCAAAAAAACGCCCTGCCGTGATACTTTCAGAGGGTGGCAACAGTGTGCCTCATCACTTGGTGCTTGGAAAACCGGCCTGGCAAACCTCCCCAACTGTTTTAGTGGCTCCTTATTACGGGGCAGATGAAGGCGGCAAAAGCGCAGGGTTCAGTCCGGCTTTTGTTGAACGTGTCAAGTGCGGTGAATATCCGTAATTTATGTGGGACATGCTTCCTCTGCCGGGTAAAGATGAATCCGTGCTGCGCATGGACCATATACAGCCCGTTGGAAGGCATCATGATTCGATTGAATTGACAGACTATCGATTGGGTGATGATGCCATGCTAATTATTGATGAATGGCTTACCTGGATATTTACAGGGCAGTTATTTGAAGATGGTATGCTTAATGAAATAAGAAAAGGACTATCCGAAATTTTATCATAGCGCGATGCAACTAATCAAATACAACCATTCCCGCTTTCCATTAGTGGTTTTTTTCTACTCCGCCAGCACCTCATGAATTGTTGTGGCAACTTTGAAGTTGACGCCAAGCGCTGTAAAATGGGCCTTTCCGCAATCAATTTTCCGGTTTTCCGTATCACGCCGCTTGTCGCGGTCGTGGGTGCTTTTTGTTTCCCGCACCAAATACAGCTTGTCATCATTTTCCGTCATCACCGCCCAATCCGGGTTATAATCGCCAAGCGGCGTAGGCACCACAAACCAGCGCGGCAATTTGCAAAAGAATTTCACGCTTTCGTTTGTATCAAGCCGCGCAGCAACTTCCCGTTCCACCTCCGACTCATAAGGTATATAATCATACGGCGTACGGCCACTGCTGCCTTGCACGGCATACAGCCGGGAAAGATATTCCTCCAGCTCTTTTTCCTGAAACAGCCGCATTTCGTAGGATTGCCCTTCGATACGTTCATACTTTATTCCGTCAACCACCATTTCATGCAAAGCCCGGTTGATGAGTTTTCCGCTTTCCGTCATAAAGGCCTGGGGGTTTACGGCAAACTCTTTCAAACGGTTTGATTGTGTCAGTATCGCAACAAGGGTGCTTCTGGTCAGTTCGGTTTCTCGCTGCAAAAAACCGATGATATCCGGCAGCATGTCGTGGCGCGCCACAAATTCGGTTCTACTTTCCCGCACAATCACGCCTTCCACCCCGGCCTGGTTTATATCTATATCCGTTTTATCAATCAGAATCCGCACCGGCTGTATGACATCCATTGCCTTTATTTTTTCGACTGCCCGTGCGATCAAATCGGCGGTTGCAAATTCCACGCTGTAGCGCGTTTTTTTATTAATTTTCTCCCACAGCGCCTTAAAATCGTCATTAAGCTCTATGCGCTTATTGTATTTCAAAGTTTTGCGTTCCCGTGCATTGACCACACGATTTTTAAAAATATAGCGTTTCATTTCATCGATGATGGCCGCCCGCAGGGATTCAAACTCCGCAGGCACATCAAGTTTGAATCCCTCTTGTTCGGGACGAAACGCATCGGTAATATCACCAAAAGTATTTAAATAGCCCTTTAACACAAGCCCCTTCCAGAGTTGCGCAGATGCCTCTTGCCCGATGGTTTGATCCGTAGCCGGATCGACAAGCAGTGAAAAAGCTATTTTCTCTATACGCCCAAATTTAAACTCACCGCCAAGGTCGCGTTCAATATCTTCCTGTAGGCCCTGTGCATATTCTTCAAACGATTCGCTTGCAATGACCGTCAGCTTGTTGATAGCATCATCAAAAACCCGAACACCGTCCTGATTTACAGGCAGCCGCAGCCCTCGCCCCAGCGTTTGCCGACGCTCTCGTTCGGTGCCCATGTCACGCAGCGAACAAATTTGAAACACATTCGGGTTATCCCAGCCTTCTTTAAGCGCCGAATGGCTAAAGATAAACCGCAGCGGCTCATCCGACGATAAAAGCCGTTCTTTGTCCCGCATGATAAGCTGGTAGATTTCTTCATCCTGAGCTGTTTTGCCGGTTGTGTCTTTCAGGGCGACGACCGAACCCCCTTTTTTGTCCACGGAAAAGTAACCGTCATGCACCTGCTCAGCGGTAAAAGGAATCAGGTCTTTATAGAAATCTTTTTGTGAAATTTCCCGATACGATTCTTCAAACCATGCAGCCAGCTTGCCTTTTTGGGGATTGCCGCCTTCATCATAGCGGCGGTAGTTTGCCACCTTATCGATAAAAAAGAGCGACAGCACTTTTATGCCTTTGTCTTTAAACCGGCGTTCTTTTTTGAAGTGCTCTTCAACGGTCTGGCGTATCTGGGTCTTGAGCACTTCATCACCCATGCCGCCTTCTTCCTGACTGAGTTGCAGCATTTTACCATTGGCAAACTCAACATGCTCGATGCCCTTTTCGGCGCAGATATTGGTCACGATAAAACCGACATATCCCGCGCGATTAGTCTGCTTGCTCAAGTCGGCGCTGTGCTTGAGCGTTATTTTCTTTTCCCGTGGTCCGTTGGGTGTATCTTCGAGAATAGTTGCCCTGGCATGGGGCGTTTTTGCAGCCTTGGCATAGCTTATCTGGTCGAGGCGGATGAACACATCATTGTAATTTTCATCAGCCCGGATGGATGCAACCTCTATCTGCTTCACCAGCCGCATATCATATGCCCGGATCGGATCAAGCCGGTACAACAGGTTATACGTATTCACATGCGTGGCCGAATACCGCAGGCAGTACAACGGGTTCAGCGTCTTTATGGCCCGTTTCGCCTTAGGCGTTGTGTCAACGCTTTGCGGCTCATCGATAATCACGATGGGCCGTGTTGATTGAATATATTCAATCGGCCTTCGGCCCGACATTTTATCCTGTTCCTGATGAATGACGTTCAGCCGCTTGCGCTGCTCATCGGTCAGTTGCGAATAATCCTCAATATCACCGGCATCCTTCTGAAATGCCTGAATATTTATGATCATAATCTGTATTTCATTGCTCACGGCAAACTGCCGCACTTTGCTCAAATCTTTTGAGTTGTAAACAAAGTGATCAAACGGCGCATTATCATAGAGACCCTTGAAATGATTGCGCATAAGCTCGATAGATGACAGTACGCCTTCGCGTATGGCAATCGATGGCACGACGATAATAAACTTTTTGAACCCGTATTTCGCGCTCAGTTCAAAAATCGACCGCAGGTACACATAGGTTTTGCCCGTACCAGTTTCCATCTCTACGGAGAAATTTTTAAAATCATATTCATCCCCCGGCACGATAAGCCCGGCGGATTTGACAATATTATTGCGTTCCTGTATCCCGTGCAGGTTTTTTAAAAGCTGCTCATCTTCGAGAATGAACCGGTTACTCACGCCCAGATCGGTCATAAACTCCAGCATGCCCGCGCTCCGGCCCAGGCTCAGATCAAACCCTCTCTGCACGGGCGGCAAACCCTCAAACAGATCAGTCACCGCTGCGATGGCTTCAAGCTGATATTCAAGGTTTGATTCAAATTTCAGTTTCATGTTTGTCCATTAGCATTTGTGCCGGACACGCTTCGCTTTGTCCGGCCTACAATTTGTGTTTATCGTCATACCGGCGAAAGCCGGTATCCAGTTTTTTTAAGCCTTTTTATGTCTTCATCAATAATTACTGTGTCGTAATAGCCCTTGATGTCATTTCGAACGAATGTGAGAAATCTTAGCACCTTAGTTTTGCTTCAGTCTAAGATTTCTCCCTGCGGTCGAAATGACAAAATTTTCATTGTGACGCAGGCCGGACAAAGCGGAGCGTGTCCAGCAAAATAATCACACCGTCCTGAAAACTATCTGTTCGGCCTTGTCGCGGCCCTGGTTGCGGGCGGCGAAGGTTTGCACCGCATTGGCCTTGAGCTGGTCATTGCCTTTAAACCCCTTATCAAGGCAGATAAACTGTAAAGGCCCGGCTTCGGCCACGGCGTTAATCAACTCGCCGGTTATTTCATTTTCAAGGCAGATAAAAAGCGTCTTGTCCGCAACGGCATAAACCGTTTTGCCTGCAAGGCTCAGCTTTTCGATTTTCTCGGTAGGCATGTAACCAGCCTTTAAAAGCAGTTCGTAGAATATTTCTTCTTGTGTTGCTTCCGGATTAATATGCTCAACGAACATCTTAAGCTGCCGCTCTATTTCCTCTGGCGATGCATCGGGCTTTGCCCCTTCCCACACCTTGAAATTGGAACGGTCGAGCTTCAGCACCTTAAACCCGAGGTCAAGCTTAGCCTGCTCACCTGCCACGTACTGCAATTTGCCCTTTGCTTCCTTTGCATTAGCGGTCTGTTCATCCTCAATTTTTTTAATCACACGCCGAATGCGTTCTTTACCTATGTCAGCTATGGTTTTGAAGCCTGCCTTGGAAGCTTCTGAACTTTCGTCACATGGCTCGGGTAGTTGCACAAGGATAAACTTTCGGTTCCCATTATCATTATTATTAAGATCAAGAACAGCATGTGCAGTGGTGGATGACCCGGAAAAAAAATCCATAATAATATCATTATTAGTAGAGCTAGTTTCAAAGAAAAGATTTAATAATTCAGGTGACTTTGGTGACTGAAAAATTTTTGTCTTCGTCCCGAAAAGAACGTCAAATGCTTTTTGGCCTTTTTCAGTATGGAATTTTTTGTCAGAAAAAATTGTTTTTAACATGCGAGTCGCCCCATTCGCATAATCTTTAACGTATATTTTCCAATTCCCATTTACTTTTCGTGCTATTAAAAAATCAATATCCTCTTTAGCCTTTGGCACACCCCAAGTCCAACAGCCTTCAAAACCATCATCCCAAACAGGCAAGACTTTTACTTTAGTATCATCAGGATCTAAACTTACAGTGCAATCATTGGTGTTTACAAAAAAAGGATAGAATAAATTCTTCCTATTAAATTTGCCAAACTCTCGATGTGTATTTCGTAGTTCCAATTCCCTGAATTTGCCCATCTCATCTTCTTCTGTGTATTCTGTTTGAATTTGATCTATCCCTTTCTCAATTGAAAAAGACCCCTTTTGCAGGATTGTTTTACTGTAGACAAGGGCATATTCATGATTAGTTGCAAAGTGTTTATCCTGTGATCTCCCTTTCGGATTACATAGAATTGTTAACTGAGCGACAAAACATTCTTCTCCAAAAATCTCATCACACAATTTCCGCAAATTCGAGACCTCATTGTCATCAATGGAAATAAAGATCGCACCATCCTCCCGTAACAGATTCCGGGCAATGTAAAGACGTGGACACATCATGTTCAGCCATTTGGTATGAAAGCGGCCTTCGTTGGGGGTGTTGGTTGAAAATTTCTTTCCCTCATCATCAACAAGCCCGGCATAGGCGAGGTAGGTGTCAAGCGATTCGGAGTAGTTATCAGGGTATATAAATTCCTTTCCCGTATTATACGGCGGGTCGATGTAGATCATCTTCACTTTGCCGTAATAGGATTTCTGCAGGAGCTTGAGCACTTCCAGATTATCGCCTTCGATAAACAGATTTTCCGTAGCGTCGAAGTTGACGGATTCTTCCCGGCAGGGCTTGAGGGCTGCAATGCTGGGCTGCTGAATGAGTTTCATGCAGTCTTTTTTGCCGGGCCAGTCCATGCCGTAACGCTCGCGGCGGTTTTCAAACACATCGCTAAAAGCGCCAAGCTCGGCTTTCAATTTTTCAAAATCAATGCTTTCGGTTGGCACGCCTTTTTCGTTTACCGTTTCCGTAAAGACCGACGGAAAAAGCACTTTCAGTTTTGCCTTGTTCTCTTCTGCAATGTCCATCGAGCGCAGTTCAATCTCTTCCGGCTCAGGTGTTTCTTTTTTCATGCAGCGACTCCTGTATTTCACATAAAATAAATCTATTTGCCGGACACGAACCTGAAATCATCAGCGCATTGTAGGCCGGACTAAGCGAAGCGTGTCCGGCGATGGCATATGCCTTGAGTAAAGATCAGGTTCTTTGTCCAGCCTACTATTTAAATCGAAAGACGATAAATCGCGGCTAAAGCCGCTCCTACAGTCTAAAAAATTATCAAATCAATGCACACTCGCTTTATACGCTTCAAGGGCCAGTTGATAGGCGTCGTTAAAATCAAGGCCGGTGGCGATGTCGGGCCGAGTGATTTTGAAGCCCACAAACATGAGGCTCATCAAATGAAGCCCGCAGAATTGTTCCTGCGGAATGCTTTTGAGGGTGTAGATCGCAGTTGGGTTTTTGTAGTCTATGCCGTGCTCGCCGAGAAGGCCGATTTCTGATGCGATCTTGAAAATTTCGTCGCGCGATTTGCTGTCAAAGCGTTTTAAGGCGTCAAGGCAATAGGTGTAGGCTGCTGATTCTTTTTCTTTGAGTAATTGCGGGTTGGTGGCGATTGCGGTGCCGGCGTCCGCAGGCGGGGCTACGGTGTCGGGTTTCCACTCATACCAGTTCTGCAATTTCAGAAGGCGCGCAAATTCATCCACCAGGCCGTATTCATCGCCGGGGGTAAAGGAGTTGAGTTTGTTTTTCCAGATATTGAAAAGTTGCAGGCCTACCGGAAAAACCGGTGAAGATTTATAGGGTGCTGCGTAGTCCGAGGCATTGCTGAAAAGATAATCAAGAAAAAGAGCCGAGGCGCAATTAAGCGTTAAACTGGCACGATGTATGAAGGGGGGGGCGACCTTGCGAATTTCAGTATTGGTGAAAACAGAGTAAGCTTCCTGGTAAATGTGGTTTAAAGAAAAAATCTGGCTGGGGCGCAGGTTGTCATATTTTTTGTACACGCTGTATTCAACCATCATATCGATTGGGCAGTTGAACAGTTGGCCGCACAGGCCGCTTGCAAGCTGCAGCAGAAGCTGCGAGGCTTTCTCTTTATCATAGCCTTGCTTTTGAAGTTTCTGGCTATGATCGCCGATTGCGCGCAGGGCATGCTCCCGCGAGCGTTCGGTTGTGGTGAAAAAGAGATTGCGGCCCCGCTTTCTGGCGGCATCTTCAAGCAGAATATGCTCTATTTCATGGGCGATAAGATGCGGGGCAACTGCAGGCTGTTTTTTACGGTATCTGATAAGATGATCTGTGCGGTTATGCTTCCAGGCCATCTGCACCTGCCCGGAAAGAAAGTCGAGCGAATCGTCTTCAACAATACTTACCGGGAAACCGGTTCTTTCTTCAATCTCTTTCTTGTGATCGGAAATTGCGGCGATGAGTTCATCACAATTTTTTTCAGCGACCTCCCGGTTGATCTCCACAAATAAATTCCATGCCTGCTGATACATCGGAGCACTGCGAATGTCCTGCGACTTTGGCTGCGCAAATAAAGTCTGGAGCAGTTCAAGGGCGCGCTGGGTATTGCCCTGGCTCTGATGCAGCCGGGCAAGGCCCACATAGGTATTGGGGTATGACGGATCACTGGCAAGAGCTTGTTCAAACAGGCTTTGCGCCTCTTTAAACTGCTGCCGCCCGATTTTTACAACAGCATAATTGTTCAGAAGAATATTGTCCGTGGGGCTGATGGAAAGACCCTTTTGAAAGTAGAATTCGGCGACATCGTAATTTTTATGCTGCTGGGCGTAGATATTCCCGAGTAGCAGATATGACCAGACATTCTGCGGGTCGAGCTGAATACACTCTTTTAGATGCTCCAGGGCCTTACCGGCATCGCCTGATTCAAGACAGGCCATGGCAAGATTGCGGCGCGCTTCAACATGAAGGGGCAGGGTGGCAAGCACTTTCTCAAAACGCTTGATGGCCTTTGCATAGTCGCCTTGCTGAGCATCCTGAACAGCTTTGTTGTAGGTCTTAACTGCATCATCCCCCTTTTGAGTGGGCGGCTCGTTAAGGCTAATGGTTGCGGCGCCGTTGGCAACTGAAACATCAACCGATGAGGCAAGAAAGCCATACGACTGTTTTATACGGTCTATGGCCTCACCTGCTGGCAGGGCGGCAAGGTCAACCGTGCTGTCGGGGTCTATGATAATGTCTTTTAAATTGATTATTATAGTAGGCATCAAGCTCATTCTTTTAAAAAAATCAGCCTGATTAATACCATGGTGGGGGTTCTTTGAAAAGCCCTATTAGAGTATTTTTCTAAATGGTATGGTGGACCGGATTCAAAAGTATTGGATCAAGCCGCCGTTATTTATAAAGGCTTCATCGCTGACCCGTGCTCCAGCAAAACAGCGCTATCGAGACAGCTGTTGCGGCATTGAGCGATTCTACGGCGCCCGGCATGGGGATGGAGACAGCCCGCAGCCGCAGCTTTTCGGGCAGGCCCTGTCCTTCAATGCCGGGAAGCAGCAGGAAATGCGCGGGGAATGAATAATGCAGTATTGATGCGCCCTGCATGTCAAGGGCGACGATGTGCGGGGCAACATCCGGCAGCTGCACCACTTCGGGAAGCGATGGTCCTCGAAAAAAGGAAAGTTTGAAAACCGCACCGCCCGATGCCCTGACGCTTTTGGGATGAAAGGGGCTTGCAGCCTCCCGAAGCAGCACAACCTGCCGCACCCCGAATGCCGCAGCCGAGCGCGCCGCAGCACCAACATTAACAGGGTCCTGAAACGGCAGGGCAAGCACGCAGCCCTGCCCGGTCAGGTGGCAGTCCCACTGAGGGATAACGGGGGTCAGAACCTCAAGCAGCGGCATGCCGGTGTTGAACATGTCAAGCTGGCTGAAAAGTCCTCGCTTGAGCATGGTAAGATTACCCTGCACGGCAAACTGCCGCACCACATCATCCATGCCGGGGTGCTGAAATCCGTCACAGACAATCAGTGAGCAGCACTCCCCCGGTCGCTCATGAACAAACTCGCTCACAAGCTTGGCACCGGCCACAAGAGTCCGATCCTGTTTTTTTTGTCCGCGGGCATCGGTCAGCTTGCATAGTGCCTTGAAAGTTCTGTTGTCGGGAGATGCTATGATAATAGGTGTTTTATGCATGTCTGTCATGGAAGCTCAGCGTTAAAATATTTAAATTTACTAATCCCCTAATCAAGTCTCTGTGCATGAAAGAATCTATAGACCAACGGCACTGATTTTACAATGTGAAAACCATCTCTGCTTTCATGCAGACTCAATTTTCCCGGCCAATTGCAGCCCTGTAAGACAGGTTTAAAACTGTTTTATACATCGAAGCGCGTACAGCTTGACAGGTTGCCGTCTTCAGGATAAAAATATAACAAATGTATAATCAACTGCAACAAAGGGCGTATTATCCATGGATCAGCTGAGTGCAAAGCAGGCTCGGGTGCTTGATTTCATAAAGGAGCATCTGCGCCAGGCGGGCTATCCGCCCACGGTACGGGAAATAGCTGCAAAGCTCGGCCTTGCCGGACCCAACAGCGCCAAGAAGTTTCTCGATATACTCGAGCGCAAGGGTTTCATCCGGAGACGTGCGGGCTGTTCACGGGCCATCGAACTGCGGGATGCCCCTGCGGGTCGAGCTGCGATGATGCTTCCGGTGCTGGGCGTTATACGGGCCGGTGAGCCCATGCTTGCAGTTGAAAACAGCACAGAGCGCATTGCCGTCGATCCGTCCCTTGCCCGCGGGGAGGGCATGTTTCTTCTTCGCGTCAAGGGCGACAGCATGATCCAGGCACATGTCATGGATGGCGATCTTGCCCTCATCAATCCCCAGGCGGAGGTCGCCCGGGGCGATATGGCCGCCGTGCTCATAGGCGATGAAGCGACGCTGAAATATTTTTTTAAAGAAAAAACAGCTGTCCGCCTGCAGCCTGCCAACCCCGCCTTTAACCCGATCATGATTCAAAAAAAGGATGCGGGGCAGGTTCTCGTTATCGGGAAGGTTGTGGGAATCATAAGAAAAATGGAGTGAATGAGATTGTGATTTTGGAGTGCGGATTTTAGGTTTTAAGGCGGCAAATCCGCTTTGCAGAAGTTCAAGCATTTCTTTTGAAGCAAGAACGCTACGGGTGCTGCATGCCCAAATTTGCTTTTTAAATGTGTCCGTTCGACCCTGCAGAAAAGCCTTATTGCCTTGGCGGGCAGACTCCTGTATACTGAAAAATCTTTATTAATTTATTGGAAAAACAGGCTGTTTTTCAAGTGAAAGGAATCTCCAATGGCTGAAGTCGTGCGCTACGACAATATCATGCAGTACCTGCTCCGCAAGAATGGCAACTACCTTTTCAAGGTGCCGTTTCGTGACGGCTGGGCAGTGCTTAAAAACTACCAGGGCTCGCGAAGCCAGTTCGCGTACATGAAAAAAAGCGTCACCAATATCCTCTACTATAACCAGACTTCGTTCATGCCCAAGGGGCGCTATACAACCGAGCTTGGCTGCATGCGCGTATGGCGGGAGGCTGGAGTCAGGGTGTTTGACATTTATGAGGACGTGATCGTGGAGGGGCTTCAGGAGGGCTTCTACGCCATGTTCGAGTATGTTGACAAGCCCCGCTTTGCTATTTATTTTGCCGATAAAAGCGTGCCGCTTGAAGAAAAGCTGGAGGTCTGGCGCAGATTTCTGCCGGTATGGCATCGCAGGCTGGCGCTTGCCATTGAGCGCCGCGAGGCGCGCCTTATTCATGAGAACGGCGATATGAAGCATGTCATGATCATGCCTGACGGGGATTTTTTGTTTTTTGATTTTGAAATGGCCTACCGTTCCCCGAACCGTGTGCCCGAGTTTGTCGCCCATGAGATACTTGCCTATCTCAAATCGCTGTGTAAGACCGTGGGGCGCGACCAGTGGCCTGTATTCATGAAGGAAACCGTTCTGCATTTTCCCGACCGGAAGCTGCTGCGAAGCGCCTATGAGTTCCAGTTTGAGCATGCCAACCCGTTCATGCGCCTGGCCCGATTGCTTGACCGGACGCTGCGGCTGAAAAACAGAAAATATTTTTCTAAATACAATGTGGCGCGCCGCCTGCGCGATATGATTGATGCAGCCTGACAACATTGCCCCCAAGACATGCACCATGTTTCTCGGCATGAAAGCCGAGCTGCTTGCCATGAGCAAGCGGGGCGATGGAACTCACCGAGTGCTCAAAGTCGATTATAAAGGCGAGCCTGTCGTGGTGAAATGCTATGGTCTGAAGGGAAGCCGCCTGCAGGCCCTGTCGCGCCAGTTCGGCTCGCGGCTGCTGCTGGGCAAATCGACCTATACCTCCCGTGGCCGCCAAAATACGGAGCATGCGGTGCTTGAGCTGTGGCTGCGTGAAGGATTTGACGTTCCGCGGGTGCTTGATCTGCCCATGCTCGGGCAGGCCGGGCAGCCCTGCCTTGCCATGGAGTGGGTTCCGGGGCCTTTAATGTCAAAGCTTATACGCTCGGCTGACGAGCCGCTTGCCCGCAAGCAGGAGCTTGTGGCATGTTTTGCCGCAACTGCAGGCCGCCGCCATGCCCGCGCAATCGAGCTGTGCGAGCCGGGACTGGTTTTCAAACACCCCACCTTCAGCCATATCATTGTGAGTGACAGCCGCCTTGTGCATTTTGATTTTGAGCAGGCACTGACGCACAAAAGCGGCATAGAGCGCTATATCCGCCACGAAATAGCCGGGTTCCTGCATGCACTGCCGCGTTCTGACCGCACTCTTTTTCTTGATCTTTTTTCTGCTTTCAGCCAGAGCTATCCCGACAGGCAGCGGCTCGACAAAGTAATAGCTGAGCTGCAGCGCTTCGGCACTGTTCCTCTTGCCCCGTGGCTTGAGCCTTTCCAGGGTTTTTTCTTTTTTTTCAAGCGCTATAAAAAGATGGCTGGTCTTGCACGGGCTTTTGCAGCTCTGCCTCCGGCGCGCATGCAGGCTGAGGTTTTTTTCAGGCCATGATAAAAAAAGAAATTAATTTGAAACAAATTGCTTACTGTAACTGTTTAAAAGGGTGAAGAGCCTTAAGGTGTTTTATTGTTTCAGCTGGGAATGCACTATTTTTTAATAGCCGGTGCTTGTTTTTTTTTAAAGCAAAGGTTATCATGATAAGATAATCATTTTAATAACAATGCAGTAGGGATATGAAGGGAGACAATATGAAACAACTAGCGACAACACGGAGATGGGGTTTTGTCATTGCAGCCATGGTTTGTCTTTTCGCGTTCACCACGACGGCCCAGGCAGCGGTAAAGAAGCCGACTTTGAATTCTCTGTTGGCCAACAGCGGGATAACGTTCAAGCTGGCTAAGCTTGATCGCACCGATGGCTTTTTATTCGGCTTTACTTTTAAGGGCAAAAGAATACCATCGATCACTATCGCGCCGGGTTTTGGCCGCACGCTACTCGTGCAGGTAGGTGCTAATGAAACGATTTTTCAGGGTAATGGGGCCGGCAAAATGGAGATCATTCAGGCCACTGGGGACATTGGTGTAGCACTGTGTATTTTAACTACAGTCATTGATTTTCTGACCGGGCTGCAAACCTGCCAGTCTGATCCGCTGTGTATATTTGAGCAAATTGTTTCATTGGTCACGGGTATAACGACCTGCACCGGAAGCACTACGACGACGACGATTTAAGTAAAACGGTTTCAAAAATCGCACTGTTTTTAAAGAAACCTGCCTGATGCAGGGGGCAGGTTTCAGTCGGAACAGGGCAGGCAATAAAGAATTTTTCGATATGCTGCAGGCAGCCGCCTTCACGGGTGAGCTGCCTGCTTTTTTTTAGATGATTTTTGTGATGATATCTTAGAGAAGAGTACGGGGAATCCATTAATGGTTCCCTGTCAAGAGAACATCCTGCTCATGTGACGGATTCTGTATTTTTTACCCACAGGAACATCAGGGCTATCATTCAACAACCATGAAATAACACAAGATACAGCCGCCCTCACTTATTTGTGGCTTTTGCGGAAAATTTCAAAGCCGTGCAGTATTATTGAAACAGCATCGTCTACCGTAATTCGGTCAGTGTTGATGCGCAGATCGAACTCATTGCGGTACTTTTTAACATGTATAGAGTGGGCGAATTCTTCCAGGAAAGTTGCACGCTGATGGTCCGACTCCCTGATTATTTCCATAGCCGCCGCCCGGTCGAGATGCTCACGGTCCATTATGCGCTGTATGCGGGTTTTCATCGATGCCGTTATGCGCACGTGGAATGCCTGGGGCAGAATCAGGTTGGCGCCGCGGCCAAGAAAAATAGCGTCGTTCTGGGCGATGGTGAAGATGGCTTTAGGCAGCAGATAGTGATAGGTGTGCGTTGCAACCTGACCAAGGAAATCGCTCACCAGCTCGGCGATGGTGCCCTGTGTTTTTTCATCGAGGGATTCGAATATGCGGGCCTGATAGTCGCCGCCCGACTGGCTGGCCAGCACGTCAAGTATCTCGCGGCCCCATACTGTACAGCCAAGCTTAGAGCCGAGCTTCTCAGTTATTTCGTGTCCGCCCGCACCGATTTGACGCGATATGGTGATAAGTTTTACCGGCTCTTTTGCGGAATATTTGGGCCGAAGCTTTACAGCCATTTCATATTGTGCAAAGGCCTTTTCGATATTCTTTCGGGCATGTCCTGTTTCCATGTGCCGTTCCTTCCTGTGCGATTGTTTAAAAGGTTGCTCTGCTTAGATGCTCTTAATTAATTCATAGCACGTTTATCCGTACTGAAAAACAAAAAATAGTCACTTGCATTAAGTATAAATCAATAGCGGAGGAATCGCTCGATGAAAGAGGCATGTTGATTATCGATTCTATTCTGTCATCTCGACCGCAGGGAGAGATCTATAATCAAAATGTTAAGATTGATGTGCAATGGCGCACCCTTCGGACTCATATTCGTTCGTAATGACAATGGGCTCCACCATTTAGAAAAAAGCTCCGATGTGGTACAATCAGAACATTCTTTTAACAAACATGAATGTCTCTATTAGGACACCCATGCTACCAGCAGATAGTCGAAAACGCCGGGGCATTTATTTAAACTAAAAAAACAGTTTTAATTTTTGGAACTCATCATGCCAGAACCTTCTTTTGTGTATAAGCTTCCCCGGCAGATCGAATCGGAATATCCGGGCAATAATCTTCTGGCTGTGCTGCAATCGCACACCCGCAAGCTGTGGGACTGCGGCACAATCGATGTGCCTGTTCTGGATTTTTCCGCACCACTAAAAAATGCTCTTATTGCTGCCCGTCACAGCGGCCGCATACTCCGTGGCCTAGAAGCAGCAACCGCAACACTGGACCAGGAGGGCCGCGGCATTGACCTGCTCAGCCAGCACGCGCCCCAGGGCCGGCGCGTATCGCGCCTGATGCTCCTGGCCG
>Ga0114951_10001258_pt1 | contig 32135 bp, 26 predicted proteins | sample AM7aDNAmetaG_FD_88677 | JGI IMG/M metagenome (GOLD analysis project Ga0114951, IMG submission 88677) | Freshwater microbial communities from Finland to study Microbial Dark Matter (Phase II) - AM7a DNA metaG | ecosystem: Environmental > Aquatic > Freshwater > Lake | place: Finland: Lake Alinen... | reverse complement strand
GCAGATGCATCCCGACATAAGGGTGACTTCAGGAAGATAGTTGAAGGAGTGAATGAGACCCTTGATTCGGTTATTGGTCCACTGAATGTCGCTGCAGGATATGTAGACAGAATCAGTAACGGAGATATCCCTGACAAGATTACAGAAAACTACAACGGCGACTTTAATGCGATTAAGCTAAACCTGAACAAATGCGTAGATGCAGTAAACCTTCTCATAAGCGATTCAAAAATGCTTTCATTAGCAGGTGTAGAAGGCCGCCTATCAACCCGTGCAGATGCATCTCGACATAAGGGTGACTTCAGGAAGATAGTTGAAGGAGTGAATGAGACCCTTGATTCGGTTATTGGCCCTGTGAATGAGGCATTACGAGTATCAAAAGAATATGCCCGAGGTGATTTTACTGCCAGAGTCTCTGAATCCCTTTCTGTGAGGGGCGATTTCATAGAATTTAAAGATGCTCTAAACAAGATAGGGGTCGAACTTTCAAAGCTTATGAACCTCCTTAATGAAGAGATCTTTGAGGGTGTGAATGTGCTTTCAGCAGCTTCAAGTGAGATCCTCGCAATTACTGCGCAACTGTCAGCCGGTGCGAATCAGACTGCTACATCTGTAAATGAGACTACGGCTACTGTTCAGGAAGTTAGAAAGACCACAGACCTGACAAGTGAGAAATCAAAATATGTTGCTGAAAAAGCAGTACAGGTCAATCAGATAGCAGAAAAAGGACAAAAATCAGTAGATGAGATAATTGCAGGGATGAGTCATATCCAGCAGCAGATGGAGGGCATTGCAGGAAATGTTGTCAGACTGAGTGAGCAAAGCCAGGCAATTGGTGAGATAATAGCTTCAGTAAACGATATTTCAGAGCAATCAAACCTCCTCGCAGTGAACGCCTCGATTGAAGCTGCAAAAGCAGGTGAATTAGGAAAAGGTTTCGGTGTGGTATCACAGGAGATTAAAAACCTTGCAGACCAGTCAAAACAGGCGACTTCGCATATAAGAACTATTCTTACTGATATTCAGAGAGCCGTCAGTTCCACGGTCATATCAACTGAACAAGGGACGAAAACCGTCCTTAACGGGTCTAAGTTGTCATCAGAGGCACAGGAATCAATAATTGTACTCTCGAAGAGTATAGCAGATTCTTCAAAAGCAGCTATTCAGATTACGGCCTCTGTCCAGGAACAGGTGGTTGGAATGGATCAAATAGCTCTTGCTATGGAGAGCATAAGGGAAGCTGCGCAAAGTAATCTTGCAGTAACAAAGCAGGCTGAAAAGACTGCACAAAACCTCCATGACCTCGGATTAAAGCTAAAACAGGTAGCAGGCCGCTATAAGGTTTAAAGGACGTTGTGATGAACACGAAAGATGAGGAGTTTCAGAAAAGACTCCTCGTTATGTTCAGGGAAGAAGCAAGGGAGCACCTTGATTCAATTACCAAGGGACTACTTGACCTTGAAAAAGAAGTCCCAACTGATGAAAAAAAAGAGATAATCGAAAGGGTGTATCGAGAGACCCACAGTCTGAAAGGTGCAGCACGAGCTGTAAGCCTCTCGAGGGTAGAAGGGCTCTGCCAGAACCTCGAAAGCGTCTTTTCTGCACTAAAAAGAGGAGAAACAACAATTGATTCCTCCTCATTTGATCTGTTGCATAAAGTTGTTGATCACCTGTCCAAAATCATCTCACCGGATGACTTACCCGTAGATGAAAGAGATATTGAACAATTGATCTCAAATCTGAAAAATCTCTTACTGGTTCAATCCCAAAAGCCTGCAGAAGATCAAAAAAAAAATATTGAAACAGGGTCAACTGGGGATAATATCGAAAAACCCGTTGAAATAAAAGAGAGCGAACCACTCCTGTCACGTGGAACTGTTAGAGTGGCTACCTGGAAACTGGATTCACTCTTTTCTAAAACCGATGAACTTATAATGTGGAGGCTTGCCCAGGGGCAGATGGTTGCTGACCTCAAAGACCTTAATATAAGATTCCAGGAATGGTTCTGGAATTATTCAAAGATCAATTCTCAGTTCCTTAAACTGAAGCAGAGCCTTGAAACAAGAAGTGATGATAACCGAAATGAAGGTTTCACGTCTGATCTGCTCAGGTTAACTGAATTTCTTGACTATAATAGAAATTTTATTGATACTATCGAGAGAAGGACAAGAACACTTACTGAAAATGCAACAAAAGAGAATTTTGGGCTATATGAATTTACCGAGTCCATCAGGGAAGAAGTTAAAAGGACTCTTCTCCTGCCTGCATCAGTTATTCTTGATAATTATCAAAAATTCGTACGGACCTTTTCGCGTGAAAAAGGAAAAGAAGCTGAATTGATCTCATCAGGGGCCGAAATAGAAGTTGATAGAAGAGTCCTTGATGAATTGAAGGACCCGTTGCTTCATCTTATACGAAACAGTATTGATCATGGTATTGAGAATGAAAAGGAGAGGTTACAGGCAGGAAAGTCTAAAAAAGGTAGAATTAAAATTAACCTCTCTTCTGTTGCCGGGAACAGGTTTACTATCACATATGAGGATGATGGCAGGGGAATCGATCTGGAGGCAGTTAAAAATTCAGGCCTGAAAAACGGAATTTTCTCAGAAGACCAGCTTGACAAATTAACTGAATCTGAAATTCTCACTTCAATCTTTTATTCAGGCCTCTCTACAAGCCAGATAATTACTGATACATCAGGGAGGGGTCTCGGGCTTGCTATAGTCCTTGAAAAAGTTGAAGCACTCGGTGGATATATTGATGTATCAAGCGAAAAAGGGAAGAGTACACGTTTTGAAATAACGCTTCCCCTGACTATTGCCACGTTTCGAGGGGTGCTTGTGAGGGCCGGAAAATTGCGCTATGCAATACCTATTAGAAATATCAAACGTGTTTTTATGGCCAAAACGACAGAAATTGAAACAATTGAGAACCGTTCAGTTATCAGGATAAATGGAGTTCATCTTTCTATAATCCCTCTGGAACAGGTTCTGTATGATAAAACAGGTAATGAAGATGACAAACCTGACTCTTTCCCGGCGATATATTTGCATGACCACGGAAATGAGATACTTCTTCAGGTTGATGAAGTGCTGGCATCAATTGAAGTGCTTGTAAAAACCCTTGGGCCTCAGTTGAAACATTTGGAAGGGGTCGCAGGCGCAACAATACTTGGAAATGGATCAGTCATCCCGGTTTTAAGGATAGACGAAATAATCGAATCCGCAATAAAAACAGACTTTTCTGTTACTGCAGAGAGTGGACGAAAAGATACTGACAAGAAAGCTCCAAATATTCTAGTCGCAGAAGACTCTATCACGTCCAGGATGCTATTGAAGAATATATTAGAGGGGGCAGGATACAAGGTTGAGACTGCAGTAGACGGAGTCGATGCTTTTTCAAAGATTAAGACCGGTCAGTTTGATGTTCTCGTATCTGATGTAGACATGCCACGCATGAATGGGTTCACTCTTACAGAGAAGGTCCGTGCTGACCCGAAAAATTCGGATATTCCGGTAATTCTTGTAACCGCTCTTGAATCACAGGAAGATAAAGAGCATGGAATTGAGGCAGGGGCAAATGCTTATATTGTGAAAAGCAGTTTTGATCAGAGTAACCTGCTTGAGGTAATATCACGTCTTTTGTAATTGAAATGGAGAAAAATGATCCGTGTATTAATTGTAGATGATTCACCCGTAATCAGAGAAGTTATCTCACAGATACTTCAAAAAGACCCTGAGATTTCTGTAATCGGTGCTATTGGCAACGGCGAGGACGGTGTCAAAGCAGCAGTTGAGATGAGTCCTGACCTTATAACAATGGACATAAATCTGCCAGGAATAAACGGCCTAGAGGCCACCCGCAGAATAATGAACCTTAAACCGGTTCCAATAATCATTGTGAGCAGCACGGTTGATAATTATAATATTTCAACTTCATTTCAGGCGATAGAAGCAGGAGCTCTTGCTGTTATGAGAACACCACCTGGTCTGTTGAACCCAACTTTTGAGAATTATGTTCAGGAACTCATCAATACTGTAAAACTTTATTCTGAAATTAAAGTTGTTAAACGTCGTTTTATAAAATATAACGTGTCCAGTCCTGTTGCAGAACCATATTCTACCACCGATGTTAAGATGATGGATGTTGAAATAGTAGTAATCGGTGCATCCACCGGGGGACCTCCTGTTGTCGCCACAATATTAACAATACTTGGACCTAATCTTTCAGTTCCTGTACTTATAACTCAGCACATGTCTCCAGGATTCATTACAGGCTATGCAGAATGGCTCTCCAATTCAAGCAGTGTTTGTGTCAGAGTTCCGGAAGATAACGAGGTCCTGATTCCTGGAATAGTATATGTAGCTCCTGATAATGTGCATATGGGGGTAAAAGAGAAAGGTAGAATCCATTTATCGAACGAAGACCCAATTAAAAGCCTGCGACCTTCTGTTGGTTACCTGTTCAGGACCGTTGCTGAGACATACGGGAAAAAAGCACTAGCTGTAATACTTACAGGTATGGGTGACGATGGTGCATCTGAAATGGGGCTAATCAGGAAAAAAGGAGGGATCACAATTGCTCAGGACGCAGAAAGTTCTATTGTCAATGGAATGCCCGGGTCCGCAATATCACTCGGTTCAGTCAAGTATATTTTGCCCCCGGAACTGATAGCAGAAAAAGTCAAGTCACTATTGGAAAAAAAGGTCAAATTCAATTGAAGTATGGAGGAACGTATGAGTGATAATGTAGTGGATAGAAAAAGAAGTTATATTCTTGTCGTAGAAGACAGTCCAACCCAGGCAGAAATGCTCAGGCATCTTCTTCTGCAGAACAATTATATGGCGAGGGTTGCAAATTCCGGTGAAAATGCACTTGAAATTATAAAAGAAGAGACACCAGATCTTGTTTTGACTGATATTGTTATGCCAGGTATGGATGGATATGAACTCTGCAAAAAAGTGAAATCCGGACAATTTAATGAGGACATACCCGTTCTACTTGTTACCGCATTATCAGACCCTAAAGATCTTATACGCGGACTGGAATCCGGGGCAGATAACTTTGTTGTGAAACCTTATGATGGAGCTGATCTTGTTAATACTGTAAACGACCTTCTTCTTGATTTTTCTTTAAAGAAACATGATGAAAGGGAAGAAGCAGCGATAATTATTGACAATGAGCAATACATCGTATCAGCAGACAGGAGGAAAGTTATTCGTTTTCTCCTGTCTACTTATGGAGCTGCAGAAAAGAAAAGGAGAGAACTTGAAGCTGAGGTTTTAAACAGGAAGGCTGTTGAAGATGCACTTCGTCAGGCAAATAAAAAACTGAATCTCCTTGGGAGCATCACCCGTCACGATGTCCTGAATAAGATTATAATTCTTAATGGTTTCATTCCGTTTATAAAGAAAAAGATAACTGATGAGAAAGTACTTGAGGATTTTGTCCGTATTGAACAGGCAGGCATTGCAATTCAAAGGCTTATAAACTTCACAAAGGAGTATGAAAACCTGGGCTCAGAGAGTGCAAGGTGGCAGGATGTGGACTCAATTGTCAATGGGACATTAATACAGCAGTTTGCGAATCGTATTGAGTTAAAGACTGAATTAAAGGGGCTTATGCTATTCGCAGACATTATGCTCGAAAAAGTCTTTTATAACCTTGTTGAGAATGCTGTTAGACATGGCGGGAAAATTTCACATATAAATATTTATTTTATCCAGGATGGAGAAAACCTGAAGATAATCTGTGAGGACGATGGGTCCGGAATAGCCGATAAAGAAAAGGAATCAGTCTTTGAGAGAGGTTATGGACAAAATACTGGTCTGGGCCTCTTTTTAATCCGTGAAATACTCTCCATTACTGGGATTTTAATTAAAGAGAACGGTAATTTTGGCAAAGGTGCCCGCTTTGAAATCCTTGTTCCACCAGGGAAATACCGGTTATCGACCTGAATAATCCTTATACTTTTGTTTATCTTCAAAGTACCATGGTTTGCGTATTTTGTTTCATATATCGCATCATAAGGTTTATATTTGAATAATATGTCCGTAATTGTATCTAAAAAAAAATGAGAAAGGGGGAATATTTGTTCAAAATATCAATAAATAAACTGTATCTGATTTTTTCAACCAAAACCCTTATCCTTCAGATTTTGCTGCCTCATGGAGATATTTTTTTAAAAGTTCCGGGTTTATTTTCCATATATAATCGTTGAAATACAGGATTTCGTAATTTTTATCATGAGTTAGAAATAGTTTTAAAAAATATAACTCGTTCCATGCACTTCCTTGTAAAAGTCATTCAAGCGGATATTCGAATGGCCTTAATATATCATGAAAATGAATCATCACGCCTGGTTTTAAACAAGGTAAACCTTCATATAGTGATTAATAGGGTCCTCGTGGGGCGAAATGATTATTATTCTATTTGATAACTACAGATGCTGTTTCGTCAAATGGATTTGTCCTTATAGCGAGGGAGAAGAGATATGGATATTTTCTCTTCAGATATTGCATATACGAAATCCAGGAGATAACAAGCTGTTTATAGACCCTCTGAAGGTCTAATTGTATATGTGCTATGTCCGAAGGGGGTAATATTCCAAAATCTTTTCTTCTTTCAAGTTCATCCATAGCATGAAAAACCGCCTGCAAAAGTTCAGTAAAAGAATCATGTTCAAGAACTACAGGGTTTTCCAATAACTGGACCAGAAAATCCCCATTCTCTTCGAGGCATTTTTTAACTTCCATGATACATACAGTGCTTATTTTGATATTGAATATGTGACCCTCAATCTTCATTCTTGCTCGTTCAAAATCATTAACACTCCATGAGTCAATAATTATCAGTTCATTTCTTAATTTAATGAGATCTTCATCTGCTTTTATCATTATATCGAGGAGTACGGTCCCTACCCTATTATAAAAGACTCCGATAACCATGTTAAGTTTTTCGAGTCTTTGCGAACGTTCGTGAGACTCAAGGAGGCGTTGAAGGATGACTGTGACAATAAGGACCTCAATAGGTATAAAGGCAATATTACTGATGAGATAAAAGAGAATATAGTTAATATCCCGGAAGATGAAGTATTGCACTGAGTATAAACTAATGGATAACAGGATAAGCCCTGCACTTATCAAGACTAGAGACCTGTTATTCATGATTTCAGGACTTGTTTTTCACTGAAGAAAGTGGGAGCTTATCTATATTATTTTCATTAATTACGAAATCACGGGTTGTAAATCCATCTTTACCCGCATTTTTGGGGTTTTCAGAGAACCCAGTACCATCCAGTGAACCCCAGAAGTTTCCTCCGATATATGGTCCTCCTATAATATTTGGCCCTGTCTTCTTCTGTATATTCCATTTATTTGAAGTGCTGAGGTTGTAGATATAAAAGTTCTTTTGATTATTAAAGAGATTATTATAGATAAGATTATCTTCTGCAAGGTTTAGTCCAATTCCCACAAAATTACCCTGAAATAGGTTCGAATTCATTGTGTTATTACTGACATTCGAGATAAGGACACCATGCATGTCATTGTTCTCAATGAGATTTGTAGAAATTTCAGTTTGATTTGCATTCGTTAAAAATACACCGTCGTTTGAATTTCCACTTATGACATTACCTTTCAAAATATTTTTTTCTCCGGTTAAAACAATACCTCTGTTTTCATTCAGTATGAATGAACTCTTTTCAACCGTGTTTTTATCAGCGAGGGTGAATACAGCTCCCACAAGGTTCTTTGAGAACGAACTTTTTGATATGATATTATCTTTGGAATTTTTAAGTACCATTATACCCATGATATTTCCAGAACCCTGTGAATCAACAATTTTAGACTTACTGGAGCCTAATATAGAAATACCTGCATAATTATACTCAAAATCACAATTTTCAATTGAAACATCCTTTGTATTATAGAGTGCGATACCACAGAATAGATTTGTGAACTTCAGGTTCTTGATAGTCACTCTTTCGATTGTTTTATTTGACCCGGTTGTGGTTACAAATATCCCAAATTGCTTTTGTGATGTATTAAGTCCAATAGTAGTCTCAATTCCTTCTATAGTATGGCCCTGCCCGTCTATGACTACATCGGATGCCATTACATGGATAACAGGTTCGGTGTTTAGCAGAAGATCATTATCCAGCAGATAAACTCCGGATTTATTTATAACAGCCGGCCCTTCAATCAGGTGCTCTCCAGGGTTGAGTTTTTTTGTTGTTACCGGTGTGGGGGTATGAACAGGTATCTTTGTTGGTGTAAAATTTAATGATGGAACTGGCATACCCTGAAGTTTCTCATACATTTTTACAGCGTTTGGTGATCCATATCCATTTACAGGGTCCCACCCTGCTTCGCCAAGGTCATTTGCGGTATCATACAGTGCACTCTTAATAATACCTGCGGTCATATTTGGGAAAGCACTCCAGATGGATGCCGTAAGCCCTGCAATATGTGCTGCAGAGGCACTTGTTCCTATAAACGGGACTTCAACACTTCCGGCCCTTGTTACAGACACTCCGGAAGGAGCAACAACATCAGGTTTTCTACGAATTTCCTGTTTTGGATAAATAATGGTAACAGGGCCCTGTGAGGAATAGTTAAGTACTTTATTTTGGGATGTCTGTGATATTGCACCTACAGTAATTACAGAAGGCACCGCGGCATGACCAAATATTGAATCTTCAGGTCTGATATTGTCAGGAAGTATTTTTGAACCGCCAAGTGGATACAGATAAATTTCAAGGATACGCGGGTCAGCTTTCTTCTTGAAGTTCTCTACCGCTACGCCAACTGTTATAGTTTCACTGCCCGTATTTTCATAAATACATTTTTCAAGTGGTTTGTCATCGCCGTTCTGTAAACGTTTACTGTATGAGAGGATATCCCCGGTTTTTGCATTGTACATGTAAAGGTCATAATCATTCTTTGATGAATCCCAAGGGTCATCCCACTGAAGTACACCAAGGAGGTAACCGCCCCTGGGAACTTTTACGTAAAGATCTTTGTATGGGGAGGTGCCATCACTAAGGTCAGCAAAAGTGTCATTAGGTTGTGCAACGTACATGCCTTGGTAATGCCTGCCTGCATCGTTTCCAGCAGCTGTAATATGGATACTGTATGGATTGTTTTTAAGGATATCATTTAGGTGAGTGGCAATCATGCCATCTTCAAAATATGGCACCTGCAGCCAGCTTATGTCATCAACCACTATCTGGCAGCCAGCATCATTGAGTGCATCCAGAGCCGAATTAAATTCAATATAATTCGATCCACAGTCATGAAAATAAAGTTCTGCCCCTGGAGCGATATCATGTATTATCTCAAGCATTGACACTCCTTCGTCCCCGCCATATGCGTTGCTTAGTACATGAACATTTAATGGTAGATCCCCTGTTGCCTGTGATTCATTCAGATGATCGACCCCATCAGAGATGACACCTACTTTTATGCCTGTCCCATTTGCACCGAATTTTTCTCTGACTACATCTGTTCCAATTATTTTATCGCCTTCGGTCATCACGGACCCTATATTTCTGACTGGAGTTGTTAATTCATCGATAGATGAGACTGCAGGAAGTTTCGCAATTTCAAGTATATTCTCCTTATCTGCCCAACCCGTTATAGTTGTTTTATCTGACTGGAAACTTCTTTTCACATCCAGATAGTGGGTAATTGTTGAAATGTCCGCCAGATCTCTGAAATTGATCTCTATATGATGAAGATCTTTATTCGATTCTCCAATAGTATCCCCATTCGATTCCAGCTTCGTAAGTCTGTCAGACGAAAAAGGTTCAGTAATATCTGGCTTTTCAAGGTCGCTTGAAAGTTTGGTATCAAGGAGCGTTTTTTCACCGGTTTTTTGAGGGCGAATATAATTTCCTTCAGCTTGATCCCTGATTACTTCAGTTTGCCCGGTCAACCTGGAAGAAACATCCTGAATTTTATCTGTACTTAAATCCTGTATACCATAGAGATTTACAGTGTCCTGTATTGAGTGAAAAACATCTTGCTCCTCTTGTTTAAGAATAGGAGTGTAGAGAATATTATTTGGGTTCAGAGTGTCTTCTTCTTTGTATTGATCAGAAAGCACACCCGCTGTTGCACCGGGTATTATTAACATTATGATGAATAAAGCAACAATTGAAGCAAATGCCAGTGATATTATCTTGTTGTTCATAGGGGTCTTACCTGAGAGATTTATCTCTAAACCGTCGAATTCCTGAGTATCTATAGTTTCTTAATCTAAAAACCGAATCAATAAAATTTCATCCTGTAGCAAATTATTATCTGACTTGTGCAAAATTTCAATGGCAATAAACCATATAATGCTATATATAAACTTTGATCCTTTTCAACCCTGTTGAAAAAGGTCGGTCTGATAATAGAGAAAAAAGAGGGGTTTAATGCTATTCTGTATTGACCCTGTATATCGTCACATTTCCCTTTATAAATATAGGAACAAGTCCTGTATCAGGGAGTTCCAGTTTATACTTCGTGCGTTCTGTGTCTCCAACATACAGGAGGGTAACATTATATTTTTTCAGAAGAGATAGCGACTGCCCTCGTTCCTCATAAATGGATTGAACGTCTCTCTCTCTGTCCCAGAAATTTCCAATTAAGTAACCCCGCCACGATAGTTCATGATTCGGTTCGCCTAAAATTGTTGGAATACCCGTATATGAAGAAATTCTTGAAAAGTAGGTCCAGTCCTGGCCTGTTGCTTCTACAATTCTTTCATCCCCTGAAAGTTTGCGAAGGAATTCTATTGCAAGAAGGTCATCAGGATGGGTGGTCTCCATGTATGCAAGGCCATCGAGCGTATAATATCCGGAATCAAAACTTATGTCCCGAAGTCCCTTCCCGACATCGAAATGAAAGATCCATGGCACTGCAAGCAGTAACACAATGGCTATTGCAATGCACGAAAATTTTGTCCCTTTTGAAATTGAAAATTTTTTCAATACTGGAACAAACCATTCCCCTACCAAAAAGAGACTTGATATACAGAGGAAGATCCATGCAATGTAGTAAAGTTTGAATATAGTGATAAACCTGTAGTAAACCAGATCATTCCCCTGTATGAAACTGAATAGTTCACAAAAGATAAGGATTGAGAGACCTGAAAATGCCAGAAGGTCTGTAAACCTTGACCTTTTCATGAGGATGATATAGATAAGAGGGATTAATGCTATTCCCGTGCTGTATTGTCCCATAGCAAAAAAAGGGACTGCTGCAATGAGCCACAGAGGTCTTTTTATAACTGCTTTATGAATATAAAAGTAAAGAATTACCAGGAAGAAACCCGAATACAGGAAGAAATCAAACGGGTTTGTAGTCATAATAGTCGGCACTATCCTATTTACTGTCTGGCCGTACATCTGAATATAATATGGCAGATATAAAATCATGGCAAGGACTGCTATTCCTAAAAAAATAAAAAATATCTTTTTATAATCCAGTTCCTTAATTTTTTGCCTGTATGTTATGAGGAGGCCAGTAAGAATCGTCAGAGGTGCATAGGCAATAATATCCCATGTACTGATAAGTCCCATCGTTCCAAGGCTTAGGACACAGAGAAAAGATATTACAATTTTTGCCATTTTCTCCAGGTAATTCCACTTACAGACAAGGTACCCCAGCAGGAACAGGAGAAGGATTTGGTTGAAAATACCAACTATATGTCCATGGGCATCCCCAAGAATTAACGAAAAAAGCGGATATTCAGTTGGTACCCCTACAACCCACCTGCTTCCATCAAGTATCATGTAGAACCCCTCACCAAGAAGGTAATGATAGATAACAGCAGGGTTGAAAATGAGAAGAAGGAGCAGAGGCAACCACTTAATCTTTGGTAAGAACAGTTTTCCAAGTGCCAGAAGCATGACTGCGGCAAGACCTGTAACGGTGGGAAGTGCAAGGTTCCATACTACATTTGAGGGAATGCGAGAGACTAGTGCAAGTGTTCCAAGCATCCAGTGACCAAGGTAGTAGTACATTGTAAGTGGGTAACCACTTGCCCATGGGTCGAGTGGAGGTACCACAGGGTTTCGCATTATCGACGCAACAAACCCGTGGTCCATGAAAGCTTCGCTATAATGCGTAAGGACTGGATTAATAAACCGCATCTCAAGGACAAAAATGAAGAAAATCAGGAACGTGATATCCCATTGGGTAGATCTTATTAGTTCCCTGAGAATTATCTCTCTTTTTAAGAATGAATAGATAATCAGTAATATAAAAGGGATAATAGCAGCCTGAACCGGTATGTGAAGAAGTCCGAAGTACCATGAAATAAGAGTAAATAATAGGACTGAAACCGGATATGCAACCGGGTAAGCATATTCGCGAAGATAAGGCTTTAAACGTGGCCAGAGGGATAATTGAATCCCCTTCAGTAAAATAAGCCAGGAAATAAGGTATATTATTTGAGTATACACATCCATAAGAAAAATTAAACGCTGTTTGTTGTCTGGTCATTTACGGAGTTTACTCTGTATATCGTTACATTTCCTTTTTTAAAGATTATTGTGAGACCTGTTTTTGGGAGATTGACATTATATCTGCTCTTTTCCAGGTCACCCAGGTAAAGGAGTGTAGTATTGTATTTTCTGAGTAATGGCAGAGATTTGGAAGGATCTTCATAAATTGACTGGACATCATTTTGTCTGTCCCAGTACCACCCGGTTTTATCTGTCCGCCACTGGAACTCGTGGGAAGGCTGTCCCAGAATTGCAGGAATGCCTGTAAATGCCGATATCCTTGAGAAGTATGTATAGTCCCCGTCAACAGCCTCAACGAGTTGCTCCCTGCCAGGAAGCTTTCGCAGGTATTTAATTGCTGTTAAATCGTCAGGATGGTTTTTCTCGAGGTATGCAAACCCGTCCAATGTGTAATAACCAGACTTAAAATCAATTCCAAGGAGGCCTTTTCCAACATCGAACTGGAATACGGGAGGAACAGCAAGTAGAATGACAATAATAAGAATTGTAAGCCTGGTCCTTGCCTTTTTTCCAAGTGAAAAATCAGGGAATCTGGAGCAAAACATCTCTGAGAGTATCATTAATGAAGATGAACAGAGGAGCACCCACGCAATGTAATAAAATTTGAATACGGTAATGAATCGGAAATACTGAAGGTCACTACCCTGGAAAAATGAGAACAACTCACAGAATATAAGGACGGAAAGTCCGGACAATGCCAGAAGTTCCTGGAACCGGTAAACTTTGCGTAGTATAATATAAATAAATGGAATTAACGCAATTGCTGTGCTATACTGGCCCATTGCAAGGAATGGAGCAGCACAAAGCAGCCACATTGGTTTGTCACGAATGGTTTTCCATGAGAGTGCATAGAATATGATTAGGAAAAATCCTGAAAAAAGCATAAATTCAATGGGGTCTGAAGGAACTTTCGTGGTGATTAATGTCTGAACACTCTCGCCTCCGAGTTTCAGATAATAGGGGAGATAGATGATCAGTGAAAAAAAGACAATAAACGCGAATGTTAGAGCAACTTTTTTCAATTCTCCCTTCTTTTTCCGGTTCATGTACCAGACCAGGAATGCTGCTACAATGGTAATTGGGCCATATACCATTGCATCCCATGTGCTGATAAGTCCCATCGCACCAAGTGAAAGGATGCAGAGGAATGAAAGGAGAATACGGGTTTTATCCTTCATCTCTCCCCATTTCAAAACAAGATAACCCAGAAGGAAAATGAAGGTAATCTGATTGAAAAGACCTAAGACATGCGCATGAGCATCGCCTATTATGAGGGAATAAAATGGGTATTCTGTGATAACCCCGTTAATTACCCATCTGCTTGAATTTAAGGCAGAATAGAATTCATCTCCTCTCAGAATAAAGAAGATGACCGCAGGGTCAATGAGGACGATGAGTGCAAGTGGAACCCATTTCAATTTTGGGATGAATAGTTTGCCAAGCGCGAGGAGCATCACAGATGCTAGTCCGATGACAGTAGGAAGTGCAAGGTTCCATACCACGTTTGAAGGAACACCTGTGATAATTCCAAGCATTCCAAGCATCCAGTGACCCAGATAATAATACATTGTGAGAGGTTCACCGGATACCCAGGGATCGAGCGGAGGTACAACCGGAGTTCTCATAATCGAAGCGATGAACGCATGGTCCATGAAAGCTTCACTATAATGCGTGAGAACCGGATTGATGAATCTCATCTCAAGAACAAAAACAAAAAATACGAGAAAAGTTGCGTCCCAGTATAATGAGGCCTTAAGTTCAGTTTTTGTATACTGCCTTCTCCACAGGGAATATATAAACAGAACGACAAACGGCATGGCCGCAACCTGGACTGGAAAGTGCACAAGGCCGCAATACCAGGATATTAACGTAAACAGGAGCACTGACAACGGGTAGGCAACCGGGTATGCATATTCCGCAAGGTAAGGCTTCAGATATGGCCATAAGGCAAGCTGAAGGATCTTCAGGACAAAAAGCCATGATATGACATAGAATAACTGGAGAGCTATCTCCACACTCAACACTCCATATATCTACTAACAATGGCGTTCTTATCTCATAATAGGGTGTTGCAGAAAGCGAGAATAAGGTTATAAGAGAAGACTAAGATATTCGTATTTTTTCATACAGTACCTGTCTTCCATCCCTTATGTTGAATTTTGCAATAATAAGGCGCTCTTTGCGCAGAAGACTAAGTGCATTTCTTATAGCCCTTTCACTGATGGTGGTCTCACCAGAAATATCATGAAATGTTTTCGATTTGCCATCATCAAGGATCTTTAAAATCTTCCTCGCAGAAGGTGTTAGCCTGATTATTTTTGATGTCAGTATTTCAGGAGAGACCAGGGAAGCGGTTTCTGAAAAACTGCCTGTAAACAATGATGCAGCCATAATTTTTCACCTGAATTTTTTTCCGTGTTATTAATAGTTCGAGTTATTACGAACGTTTTATAGTATACGAACTAAACATATATACAGTTTTTGATAGAGATAATGGTAACAGGATTTGGTCCTTGCATGAGTGGAACAATTGAACCGATTATAGCATTACCTTCAGTTGAATTCTTTGCATCCGGCCGAGGAATTCATGCTATAGACAGCCCAGTAAAAATGAGGATCCTCTCCATGTTAAAGGAGCGGGAGATGTCCTTTGATGAGATTGTCCTTCACCTTGGGAAAGCAAAGTCCACAGTGTCAGTCCACCTTAAATGGCTGACTTCTGAAGGTGTAATAAGTTCAAGGTCTGACACTGCAGATTCGCGAAGAAAGATCTTTTCACTTGATTCTGTATTCATTGGAGAAGCTTCACCAGACGAAAGAGTCCGGGTCCAGGAACAAAAAGATGAAATTTATCAGTTTGGGGAGGACAATCCCGGGAATTTCTTTAGGTTCGTTTTAAAAACGATAAGGGTTACCCTTTTGCGTGAAGGGATTATTATTGACCCACTCCTTCAGGCTGCAGGTTACAGAGTTGGCAGGTCATTGTACGATTATGTTAAATCTGCAGATATTGAAGAATTTCTTTTAAAAATTTCTGAATTCTGGACTTATCACAGCCTCGGTTTAGTCCGGGTCATCACACTCTCTCCGGTTGTTATCAACATCTATGACTGCTTTGAATGTATTGATCTCCCCCCTCTCGGGAGACCCGCATGCGCATTTGAATCAGGCATCCTGAATGGACTTTTTTCCAGTTTTTATAATGAAAAGATAATTTCCACAGAGATTCACTGTTATGCAATGGGTGATAATTATTGCCAGTTTGTGATAGAGCAGTAAAATGAAAGATGAGTGAGAAGTGATGTACCACATCTAATAAATCTTTGCAGAATCAGAATATTATAAAGGTGAAATATCCATGCAATTCAAAATAAACTTTAAAAAGAGTATTATTATCTTTGTCCTCCTGGTTTCTGTTGTAATAATTGGACAATCCCTCTCGGTATCGAACGGAAATCCTGAAACAAAAATGTTAGTCAGCCCATCAGGTGGAGGAACCGCTCCTCTGAATGTAACTTTTACAGACATTTCCACAGGAAATTTCACGTCATGGCTCTGGGAATTCGGAGATGGCAAAAATTCAACTGAACAAAATACAGTCCATAAGTATACGAAAAGTGGAAAATACAAAGTTATCTTTGAGGCATGTAATCAAAACGGATGCAAAACTGGAAATAATAATGTATTTATCGCAGTCTGTGAAAACGGATATATCTTTGATAAAAGTAAAAACAAGTGCTTAAAACCAATAATAACCATTAATAGCACTAAGCAGGTCCATGTCCCCGAACTCAATATAGTAGTAGTAGTCAAAGCAGGTTGTCCTGCCTGTGCCGTACAGGAACCGATAATCGCAGATTTGAAGAATGTAACAGAAGTTCCGATACAGATCGTTGACATTAAAACGAATCGAGAAGCGATTTCAAAGTACCACATTAACTGGACACCTACTACGATAATATTCAGGAATGGAAAACAGTATTCCCGTTTTGACGGTCAGATCCTCTCAAAGGAAGACTACCTCCAGGCTATAGAAAACGCCTCCCTATCTTGAGCGATAATTCTGAACAAGCAGACCAGGCAGATTTATTAAGGCGAGAGAACCGCCTTCTTGAAGAAAGAATAGGAGAACTTTCCAGTGAACTCGAAATTGTAAATAAAGAACTTGAGTCGTATACCCATATGATATCACATGACTTTAAAGCACCTTTGAGATCGATTGATGGTTACTTATTCATGTTGATGGACGATTTCTCAGATTCTTTATCTCCTGCAGCTGTCAATTACATTCATTCCGCCAGAAAAAGTGCTATATGGATGAGTGAACTGATAAGGGACTTTGTCAGGTTTTCGCAAAACAGCAGAAAAACATTGAACAAAGAATATCTGTATCCTGCAAAAATAGCATATAACTGTCTTAAAGAATTATCATATATGTTAAGTGACTGCGACTGTGAGGTAATAGTTGAGGATATGCCCCGGGTTTACGCAGATCGAGATCTTTTACGCCAAGTTTACATAAACCTGATTTCAAACGCCATTAAATTTACTAATGGCCGGAAACCCGCAATTATTACAATAGGATCTTACTTGGAGGAAGAAAACCGGGTCTACTTTGTTGAGGATAATGGAACTGGTTTTGATATGAAGTACAAAGACCAGATTTTTCAGATCTTTTCAAGCCTGGACAACAGCGGGGAATCTGGAAGTACTGGTGTAGGTCTTGCGATTGCAAAAAAAAGTATAGACCGGCACAAGGGTTCAATATGGGTAAGGTCGGCAAAGGGAAAAGGAACAACCTTCTTCTTTTCACTTCCCGGACTTCCAGAAAACGGTGAATAAAAAAGATAAACGTCTCTGAAAATCACCTTCTTTCTATATTTTCAATATTTCGTATTGAACCAATATCACAAAGCTTATACCTTTCATAAGGGAATAAGAGAACTGATCAACATGATGAAAAGACTATATATACAGATTTCAATCATATTGCTTGTAATTCTTGTATCGGCCATAAGTCTGACTTCGGCTCTTACATATTCCAATACCAATCTTTTAAGCAACAGTGGAATATATAGTGGCAGTCAGAGTCTGAACATTGGAGGAAGTCAAAATGTCGTCTATAGTTCGAATAGCCTCGTTGGTAGCCAGTCTGGGAGTTCGTCATCAAGTCAGAGTGTGAATTACTATCACGCAGGAAATAATACTCTTACAAAGATAAGCAGCCAGTTTTCAAGTACTGGCACGTCAGGAGGCACAATTAACCCGGTTTACGGGAATGCTGTCCTCAACCTTTATTCCAATCCTTCAGGAGCACAGGTCTGGTATGATCAGGTATACAAAGGTGTGACACCGCTTCAGATAGCGACAACGACAGGAGTGCATCCTTTTATCCTCTCTCTCCCTGGTTATCTCCCATATCAGAAAAATATGAACATTCCATCCAGCGGGACCTGGCAGTTTATTGCTGATCTTGTTCCATCAGGTCCTATTACTCTTCATCCCACCACAATTCCAATTACATTCCCTCCGACTCTGTATCCTACTCTGCCACCTTACGGGAGCACATTAACAATTGTATCTGTCCCTGCGGGTGCAACAGTTGTTTATGATGGTATGCCAATGGGTGTTACTCCGGTCACATTTACCACCACCACCGGCCGTCATCCATTCACTGTCAGCCTCTCTGGTTACTATCCATATCAGAGGAACATGATAATCCCATCCTATGGAAACTGGCAGTTTAATGTCTGGCTTGTTCCTCAGGGGAATCCAGTAATTTACTCATCAAATCCTAAGACCTCGTTTGGCAAAGTAAGTTAACGAGGTAATATAGCAATTCCTTTTTTTTAGTAAGAAACCAGTTTCAGAATTAAGAATAAAAAAAAAGAAAATATTTAGATGTATGGGTTCCGGAGAGCCTTTCCTGCCCCGAAACTTGCACGACCTGCAATGGTCTTCTGGTTCTTTGTGATCTTCTCGTTTGCGAGTTTTGTCACAAGTTCAAGACCTGGCTTTACCTGCTCGATTGGTTTTGTCTCGAAGCAGCCTGCAGCTACGGCCTTCGTCCATACAGTTTCACCTTTTGCATTTCGGACGAAGACTGTGCTCCATCCGTCAGGTGAACCTACTGATCCGGTTGAGATGTCTGCAAGGTTTGCAACATAGTCAAGACAAACATGACAGCCTGGCTGCTCATACTTGTGAGTGACCTTCAGTGGGAGGTCAACGACTGCCCCACGGTCTGTGTAGACCCAGAACTTGCCTTTGCCTATGTTCATCTTGCTGACATTCTCTAACTTCTGGCCTGCATGGTCCTCTACGAGCTGAACGATGCTCTGGTATGGGAAGTTCTCCATGCAGAATATGCCGAGTGCAAGAGCAATCTTGTCAGGGACATCCCTCCATCCGAATGGATAGAGCATACCCTTCCTGATTGCCTGCATCTGGCAGGGAGTACCAACAATACCAACCTTGTCTAGTCCGAAGCTCCTTGTGGCTTCCTTTATGAACGAGACGTTCGGGCTGATGTTGTACTTTGTTCCCCGTGCTGCAAGGAGTTCGTCCTTTGACATTGCAACCATCGGCTGTGGGCGCCATGGCTCTTCGCCAGGGCCTGCAACGATTGCACCGTCAATAATCCCCTCTTCAAGTGCAAACGCGAAGAGCTGGGTTACGATACCGCCGTCCTGTGAGCACTTTAGAATCTCCTTATCTGTGCTTCGTGCTGATACACAGGTCTTGTAGTTTCCAAGTTCGTTTGCCATCTCTTTCACCTCACTGGAGTGCTCCATTGATAGCACCGAGGATTGCCTCGTAATTATTCACAACATCAAAGCTGTAGAAGCTCCTTGGGCATTGTGCGTAACAGGCACCACACTTAATACAGAGGTCGCGCTGACCCTGTGGTTTGCCATATTCATGGGTAATTGCTCTTACCGGACATGCTGCAGCACAGCTGCCACAACCCATGCAAAGACCCTGGTTTATGACTTCGGTCATCAGGTTGCAGAAACAGGCTTCGGTGCCCTTTGCTGCAAGGTCCATGAGGGGCTTTAAGTAACTGGTAGCAAGTGCTTTCTGTTCAGCATTGCCTTTCAGGAGTAGATAGGCCATTACACAGACATTCCTTATCATCTGTGGTGTCGGTGCACAGCCTGGAATATATACGTCGACTTTTATCAGGTCGCCGATTGGAAGGAACGATTCATGCTGAGGCTGGTTCTGCTGTCCGCCACGGCAGAAACGCGTAATGTTGCCATAACACGCACAGCCGCCAACAGCGACCACTACAGCCGCCTTCTCTCTGGTCTCTTTAATCTCATCTACAGAGCACTTGTCATTTATACAGCATGACCCTTCGACGAGAGCAACATCCATCTTTGGGATGTGCCTGACATCGGCAAGGGTGAGGCCGTAGACAAGGTCTGCATACCTGTCAAGGATTGTTAATAATCCTCCATAGTTGTCCGCAAGGGACACAAGACAGCCAGTGCAACCGCTCATGTGCACATGGCCAACAGTGATCTTATCTGCCACGGATTTCTCCTCCTTTCGCTTAGATTCCACCATCTTTACGGCGCCAGTATCAGACTTCGCTGAACTGCCGCTCTTATGAAACAATTTTGAGAGTAGTCCCAGTAGTCCCATAGTCAACCCCGATCAAATCCAGTACAAGTTGTACCGTCTTCGGTATTGCCTCATTCACCTCATCAGTGAGTCCGATTAGGAACTCGGGGGTTGGTACACACTTTGGCTGACACCCGATCACCGTAATATCAATTGCATCTTTTATCCGCTGGAGTGGTTCCGTAAGGTCCCAGGAATGTGCATCCCTGTAACTACCTGCTGGAAGGTCTTCAACTTTAAATTTTGCAATAGATCCTGGTTCTGCACCAAAATCTGCGATATCGATGATTATCAGTTTTTTGGTCACTTCGCTGTCAAGGAGGGTGAATATGAAGTGAGGGCTTCCAAGTCCCCCGTCCACCACCTTGATATTGTCAGGAAGTGTGAGTTTCTGCATTTCCTCAACGACTGCAGGTCCAAACCCGTCATCACCAAAGAGCGGGTTTCCGCAACCGACCACTAAAATTTCGGGATACAGCATGCGAGTGTACTCACTGGATGAGCTTCTGAGCAACTATTCTCTTGTCGTCATCGATCACGATCATATGGGTTGCACACGAGACACACGGGTCATATCCACGGACTACAAGCTCGGCAAGCTGCCATGGTGCACCGGTAAGTGCACGGCTGCATGTCGGGAAGTTCCATGTTGTAGGAACAAGCATCGAGTAATACTGAACTCTGCCGTCTTTGACTCGTGCGAGGTGGACATCAGTTCCACGTGGTGCTTCGTTTGCTGCCCATCCGAGTGAACCGTCACCCTGTGGGATCTCGTCTGCAAGGACACTACCTGATGGATCGAGTTCATCAAGGGCTCTTATCATTGCATAAAAGCTGTCTGTGTATTCGAGCTGTCGTGCAGCGTGCTGTCCCCAGGTCCCCTTCTCATCAAAGTTTTTGAAGGTGACAAGACGTGCTCTTGGGCCAACCTCAACAGGTTGTCCGTCGTACATTGGAACACCGGTACAGGCTTCCATCTGTGGATTTACAACTGTGCCTGCCTTTGTAGTTCCACCAACCGGGTAACTCTTGTCTTCAAGGTCCACGGTCATCTCGCCCATGTACCAGTCCCAGGGACGGGTCTCCATAAAGCGTGAAAGGTCCCAGCGTGGACACTCATCAAGGCTTGTTGACCCATATACCGGGTCTACTGCCATATAACCCTGATTGTGGTAACCCAGTTCTTTTGGTACCGCTATTTTTTTGCCAGCGACATCAATAAAATCACGCTTCTGCATGTTCTTGATGATAGCTAACATTAGCTCCATCTGGTCACGTGCAAGCACAAGGCCTTCCTTTGCGAGATCGTACATCTTTGATTTTGCACGTGGTGAAACATTCAGGTACATACCACCAACACGTGTGTTGCTGGGGTGTATCGCTTCACCGCCGGCTATCTCACCGATAGTCTGACCTATCTCACGGATCCTCTGGATCCTCTTTGCAACGCTTCTTACCGGCTCTTCAGGAGAGAACGGGTTGATCTTTGTCTCTGTCCCCGGAAGATAAAAGTCCGGAAGGATCAGTATGTTATGCAATGCTATACTGTGCACTCTGTTTGCACACTGAAGAATGATACGAAGGAGTTTTGCATCGTCAGGAATATCGCAGCCGATGGATGCTTCCATGGCCTCTGTTCCTGCGAGTGTGTGGGCAATAGGACAAATACCACAGACGCGTGATGCTATCTTTGGCACCTGCTCCATCGTCTTTCCCACTGCGAGCTTCTCTACGCCTCTGACTGGAGTGATACTACACCAGTCACCACGCTCGACTATTCCCTCCTCATTGACCTTCAGAACAAGCTTTGAATGTCCCTCATGCCGGGTGGTTGGGGAAATCTCTACAACTTTCGACAATATTATCGCCTCATATATAAGTGAGTTGTTCAGATTGCGATACTGTAATTATCAGATTATCCCATTGACCGGGATATCAGACGTACTAAGTACGTTCAAAGATATTGACAGTCTCAATCATATATCACTTTTTCTCTTTTATTGGGGGAGTGCGGTTAATTTATGGGTTCCAGACAGAAACATCTCTACCAATGGGCTTTTTTCCCTATTATCAGCATACTAGTTAAATCAAAAGTAACACGTTTTATGATTATTATTATTACTTAAAAATGAGCGCAGACATATAAAAGTGCCTGATAAAATAGTGAAATGACCGATTTTTTCGCTTTGCAGTTCTAAATGAAAAATATTTCAGTAACTCAATCATGAAAGAGATCCTTGAATGGAATTGAAAAGGGATCACGTTATTAAAATCTTCCTTTGTTATATTATCGGTAAATGGGAGGTATTTTACATGAAGACGGTATGAATCGGCTCTTCGCAGTCCTGCAAGGTACCAGCTCTCAATCTCCTTAATAATTACTATTGTCCTTTGCCGGTCCAGTTCATGAAACCTCCGTAATAAAATTGAGATCTTCAAAGACACACTCTCTTCTTCATCAATATCGGCAAAAAGCAGGTAAGAATCACCCATCTGCCTGATTCCCCTGATAAATCTGTCAACCTTAACCGCCTTCATACATGCATATTCGATTATTGAGACATTTTCATAGCTTTGTCTGAAATGAGGTGCGACAGTCAGGGAGAAGAATCTATAATCATCATTCCCCTCAACGAACAGGTAAATGTGTCCTTTCTTCATTCCCTTCCAAGTAAGTCCTGCAGGAAGAGTTCATCGATTCCTATTTCATGCTCAATAAATGAGCGGACAGATAATTTGTCGGCAGGTCGCGTAATAATGGAGAACCCGTCCTTGTCTCGTCCTATCATCAGAATTTCATCGATATTCGCTCTTTTTAACATTTCAGGGTGATGGGTCGTAATAAGGATCTGCCGTCTCTCCCGTACCTCTTTGAACATGTCGAGAAGGCTGCCAAATAGGAGAGGATAAATCCCCTTTTCAGGCTCTTCAAAGAGGACAACCGGAGAATTGTCAAAGTATAGTGCGATAATGATGGCAATTACATTCAAAGTCCCGTCTGAGATGAGAAAAGAGGGGAGGTAATTTTTATTTCCATATATCTCCCTGATTTTCACAAAGAGTGCGATATCCATGTAATTTTCTACTTCTATATCTGTTATGAAAGGGAGCATGTTCAGGAGGAGGTTGAAAAAGACCTTCTTCCTGTCAGGGTCATGCAGGATGTTTCGAAGGACCAGTGCAAGGTTTCTTGTGTCTTCTTCGAGTTCAGTCCTTCCTATCAGGGGCAGTGCACTCTTCTGGATACGCGGGTCAAGTTCAAAAAATTTTATTTTCCCGAATATCCGGTCAATCCTTGGAATACCCGGGATATCTGTCTCGGAAAAAAGCAGTGTTTCTTTAGGAGACAGTTTAGATGATCTGGGGACACAGATAAAAAAATCCTTGAAAGGAGTTACAGCTTTGCCAGAATGGTTTAAATTAGCAGTTAAAGAAGCCCCCTTGCGATGTATATTAAGTGACCCTATAATCTCTTCATCTTTTAAGTTTTCTCCCTCTGGGCATATACTCCCTGTGAGTATCAGGTCTTCACTGTCAACAATAATATCAGAACCATTTTCAGTGAAGATAAGGATGAGATGGTACCTAACCTTATGAGTTGAAAGAAAGACTGGAACATTTCCCTTTAACCCGACATAAAATGGGACTTGTTCCTCGAGATCATAATCCAGAAGAAACTCAACAGGGGCATCAGAACGTGAATACACGTTTCTAATAAAATCAGCCCCACCCTGAAGCGAGACTGCATTATTAAGTCCCTGGAGTGAGATATCCCTTAGAAATTTAAAAGCCTGGATGAAATTTGTTTTTCCTGATGCATTCGACCCGATAACCAGGTGGAACTGCCCGAGTTCAAGGGATATGTGCCGAAAACTCCTGAAATTTCGGACCTCGAGAAGTTTTACTGGCATATTTACCGGATATTCGATATTTATCTGAACTGCATTTCATATATTCTTATGAAGCGTCTCCGTTCAATTCAACGATAAGTTCAGCAATTGTTGCCTGCCTTTCAGCATAAGCGTCATGCTGGTGAATACTCTCTTCGTTTGTCTGTTGAATTGTAACAAGTGCATCACCTGGAAGGTGGTTGAATTCATTCAGAACTTTTTTTGCCATCATCCGCACGCAGTCCTCTACAAACCTGGGGTTCTTATGTGCATGAAGAACGACAAAACTCTCGTCGCCTCTCTTTAAAAGTTCAAAAATAGGCGCACTCATTGATTCCTTCGCAATTTTTATAAGGTCTTCAAGGTTTATATGCTCGTCATCATCAGTTTCTATGGAGAGAAACCCCTTCCCTCTCTGGTTGTGAGTGGCAAGCGGGACTTCATCAAGGAACATATCAATCTTTGAGTCCTCAATTCCCAGGTTCTGAAGGACGTAAACAGCCCTTTCTTTCATTATATTTTGCGCGCACGGGCATGCAGTCATTCCTGTTACCTCTACACCAATGCTCTTGCGGACTATTGGTTCACGGAATGTTCTTTTTGCTATAGCTGACGCAAAGACCTTTACAACTTCATGGCAGCTAGTATGGCTCACCGGGGTCTCACGTTTTACCATGAAGTCACTCTTCATGTGGACCTCAGTCCTGTCAGCATATTCATGTCTATCAAGAAGTTTCCGGGCAACAAGGCTGCAAAGGCTTTCAATCTCCTTGACCTCGCCGTCAATTGCCTGCTGGAGGACTTCATCAATGACTTCAAAGTTCCGTGAGAGGTTTGCACCTTTCAAATCACCCGGCAGGTCTACATAGACATCAAAATTCGAAATAAAGATAACTGGTCTGCGGTCCATTCTTGAGACTTCTACCAGTTTTTTAACATTCCTCACTCCTACCCGGGTGAGATTTATTCGTACATCCGGCGCAGTCGACTGTACATCAGGTAACTCGCGGGTTGTCTTCACTTCTTGTGTATACTGAATGGATTATCGCTCCCGATATCTTATCCAAATGGTTCTCCAACTTTATTCTGATATAATATTTATGTGCTTTGTTGTAGAACTAATTGGTGATTCAAATGGTATCGAAATATTTCGAAAAAGATGCCGACCTTTCGGCAATTAAAGGAAAGACAATAGCAGTTCTTGGGTACGGTTCGCAGGGAAAAGGGCAATCGTTAAACCTCAAAGACAGCGGCCTTAATGTGATAATAGGGCTCCGTCCCGGGAAGAGCTGGGATTCTGCAAAAGCAGACGGATTTACTGTGATGTCGGTTTCGGACGCAGTGAAAAAGGCCGACATTGTCCAGGTTTTACTCCCTGATGAACACCAGGCAGCGGTCTACAGGAACGAAGTCCATGCAAATCTTAGGGAAAATTCCTGCCTGATGTTCTCCCATGGCTTCAATATCCATTATGGGCAGATAATGCCTCCGGAAAATGTGGATGTTATCATGGTCGCACCCAAAGGGCCGGGTCACATGGTAAGAAGGCAGTATGAAGACGGAAAGGGAGTTCCGGCGCTAATTGCAATACACCAGGACGCGACAGGTTCTGCTCATAAAATAGCACTAAGTTATGCAAAAGGCATTGGTGCCACGCGTGCCGTGGTCCTTGAGACTACCTTCAGGGAAGAGACTGAAACTGACCTCTTTGGAGAGCAGGCAGTGCTCTGCGGCGGAACAACCGCTCTTATCAAGGCAGGTTTTGAGACACTCGTTGAAGCGGGATACGCTCCTGAGATGGCATACCTGGAAGTCCTGCATGAACTCAAACTGATTGTAGATCTGATATACGAAGGCGGGTTCACAAAAATGCGGTATTACATCAGTAACACAGCGCAGTATGGAGATATTACCCGTGGGCCGCGGGTGATTGGGGAAGAGAGTTACCTTGCCATGCAGCAGATCCTCGATGAGATCCAGACTGGCGAGTTTGCGAAGGAATGGATTCTTGAGAACATGGTAGGGAGACCAGTCTTTAATGCGCTTACAAAATCAGACGAAGAGCACCTGATTGAGAGTGTGGGTAAGGAGATACGGGACCTTATGCCACAGTTCAAAAAGTGAACCTGCTCAAATGTGTTGAAAAGGCTTTAAAATAATATTTAATATGAAACCTACCGGGTGGTCTGAAAGTGACAAAAATAATATCAGATATATTTTTCAGGGGAATGGTAATACTGGCTGTTATCTGCCTCCTGCTTGGATGCCTCTCAATAATATCGGCAGAAAAAATTAATTCAACAAAAATTAACGGGACAAAAATATCGGAAAATTTATTGATAATTACTAAAAATACCTCGGTAAATAAGATAATTTCCCAAAAAAATGTTACAAATAAGAGTGTAAAAACTAATCAGACGGTAAAATTAAACACAACGAATATCAGTATTCAGGCGAGTACGCCAAAAATTCCTAACCGGACACCTCTGGCAAACTTATCAGTTTTAAATTATCCTCCTATAACTCTTACTCCGTCAGGATGGGAGACATTTAATGGTCTCGCCAAAGGCTGCGATTCAAGCTGCAGCGGGGCATCTGCCATTATATGGTAAAAAAATTATTTTTTCCTTTCCAGAGTTTCTGTAAGCGTTTCAAATGCATGTGTTCTTTCGTCATCATTTATGATAATAGACCGGTTGCCGCACTGGATAAAAAGTGAATCTCCGTCTATAGTCCCGATTACCTGGTAATCGAGTCCTTTAAGGTTTGATTCATTTGAAAAAGCCACAAGAAAACGGCCATATGTCTCTGAAAAGAGGTTCGTCACTGCGTCGCCTTCAAGTTTAACCCTGGCATGCGGGGTAAGCTCTGCAAGGCCTGCAAGCAGGCCCCCTTGCGAGAGGTCTGTAACCGAGCCGACAAAAGTTGAATTCACGTAATCATGTATTTTCTGTAGGCAGGATACGTCAGGGACAGTAGGAGGAGCAGCGCCGCCACAACCTGTTATTGTGTCGATTACAGACCCGCCGAAGTGTTCTCCTGTAACTCCGACAAGAGCTATTTCAGAACCTTCTTCAGGCACTTTATGCTGTAAAATGTCGCCCTTACCTAGAATTCCTATTGATGGCGTTGGGAGAATTGTGGTATTGAACTCATCACTTTCATTATAGAGTGAGACATTTCCCCCTACGACCGGGGTTTCAAGTTTTCTTGCCATCGTGCCCATTCCTAAAACCGATTCTTCAATCTGCCATGCTATATCCGGGTGCATGGGACTAGCAAAGTTGAGACAATTGACAATACAGAGTGGTTTAGCCCCTACACAGGCAAGATTTGCTGCGTTTTCATAAACTGTATTTTCAGTTCCTGGACGCGGAGCAAGATATATGTGCCTGGGGTTACAGCCACAGGAAAGTGCCAGCATCTCACCTCCAAGTCTCAATAAAGCTGCATCATGGGCAATGCTGATCGTTCTTAACTGGACATCATGATCGTACTGGGTAAAGACCCAGTCCTTTCCTGCAACTTCTGGATGTGATAAGACATTCAATGCCAACTCTTTAAGGTCCATCTGGACGGGAGAATACGGTTTCTCCGGAAAATATGGCGTTTTTACCCACTCACATGGAGGAGCACCGTCTACAAGAAGGTCAAGAGGAAGATTGCAGACTATCTCACCATTTAAATAGATCCGGTAATAAGGTTCAGTAATAACTTTCCCGATATCTGACCACATCAGGTCATATTTTTCGGCAATTTTTCCGATTAAATTGACGTCAGAGGGGCTTACTTCAACAAGCATGCGTTCCTGTGATTCAGAAAGCATTATCTCGACTTCATTCATTCCGGTTTCACGCATGTGGACGCGGTCAGCATGAAATTCTCCCCCGAGTTCCCCGCACATCTCACTTGATGCACCTGCGAGCCCTGCTGCCCCAAGATCACGGCATGCAAGTAACTTTCCGGTCTCTGCCATCTCAAGGATAGCTTCAATAAGTAATTTCTCTGTATATGGGTCTCCAATCTGCACACTGGGCCGGTCTTCAGCCTCCGACTCCTCTGAAAGGTCCCTTGATGCAAATGAAGCACCACCTAGTCCGTCCCTTCCTGTCCTTGAACCGATAAGTACAAGGTGGTTTCCGGCTTTTTTTACCCTCGCAGTAAGGAAGCGGCCCGGAGATACGGTCCCCACACAGACAACATTCACTAAAGGGTTCCCCTTGTAAGAGTTATCAAAAACGAGGTCCCCCCGTACTACAGGCACACCGATACAGTTCCCATACCCCCCGATTCCGGCTACCACATGTTCAAGGAGATAACGGTTCTTCTCTTCATTGAGATTGCCGAAGTAAAGGGGGTCCATAAGGGCTATCGGACGAGCTCCCATTGACAGGACATCCCTGACAATTCCCCCCACACCGGTTGCAGCACCGTCATGCGGGTCAACATAACTCGGATGGTTGTGACTTTCCATTCCCACTGCGAGCGAAATGGTGTCACTGAACCTGACTATGGCAGCATCATCTCCTGGTCCGAGAATTACTCCTGGGCCTGTTGTGGGCAGTGTCCTTAGCAGGTGACGCGTTGAGCGATAACTGCAATGCTCACTCCAGATATTTTCAAAGCAGGCAGATTCCAGCGGAGTAGGTTTCCTGCCGAGAGCAGCAAATATCGCTCCCTGGTCTTCGGGGGATAACATGGAAGAAAGGTCATTCATAGTGATTAATAAATATCCTGCTTTTTGTTACAGAAACTTGCAGTCTCGAGTGGCTTTTTCTCCATTCCCGATCAACGTTAACCCTATGACTGAATCATATGAGTCGCTTCTCCACAAAGCCTATGCAAATGTGGGCGAGATCACTGAAGCGCAGGACCGACTTGTAGTGCCGGAGGTGAAGGGGTATATAGAGGGCAAAACCACAGTTTTTGAAAATTTTTCCGAAATAGCAAGTATTACCCGCCGTGACCCGGATCATCTGATGAAAACAATGCTGGGTGAACTCGGTACAGCTGGAAAGATCGACGGCAACAGGGCCATATTCAACGGGAAATTTGAGATTCACCTTATTAATTCGCTTGTCAGGAATTATATCGACGATTATGTCATATGCTCCGAGTGCGGAAAACCGGACACACGTCTCGTTAAGGACGACCGTGTCCTGCTCTTACGCTGTGAAGCCTGTGGTGGTCACAGGCCGGTAAGAAAAAGAAGGGCAAGAACAGAGCCGGTATCTTCTACTCCAGAGCAGGGCCAGATAATTGATATCGAAATTGAATCACTCAGTAGAAGAGGGGATGGAGTCGGAAAAATTGGACGTTACATTGTATATGTCGCAGGTGCCAAGCCAGGTCAGACCATTAAGGTGCGTATAACGAAGGTTGCAGGACAGGTCGTGTTTACAGAGAGAGCGTGAAAAACTAAAACTGATTGCATCTTTGAACTGGTTTAAAAACAGTTAAAATATATTTTTTCTTTTAAGAATAAAGTATATACAATAAATCTTTTTAATATCCTATTTTAGCGAAAATAACCATGAAATTATACTGGATAACTATTTTAAGTCCTTAACTATATTTTTCATTATCGTATCACAATACTTTCCGATATGCGTACAAGCTTCATCAATAACTTTTAGGGGTTCTTTCCCTCCTTTTGTTGTTACAAGTAGTTCAGGGTCCGAAAATTCAAATTCCAGTCTGTATTTAGCCACATCTACTGCAGGATCCTGCAGGATTTCTGTCACAAGAGCATTTATAAAAGTGTGCCCCTCTCCTTCGAGGAGCATCCGCACTTTCCTGTCTGTATGTTCGAGGATCTTAATATTCATCTTTCCCTACCTTATACGCGTTCAAACTACTTAGTCCTTCTTCTTATAGAAAATTAAATGTCTCACCGTCACGTCCTATATAGGGGTAATCCCACGGGATCTGATGGCTCATATGGATACAGCGGAAGTCTGCGGGTGCAAGTTTTTTCGTTAGATCAAGTGCTTCTGCATAATTCATATGCTTGTATACTGAATACCCGGGCGGGTTAAGTGCATCAACAAGGAGGAGATCAACACCGGTAATTAATCTAAGTGAATCTTCCGGAATATCCGCACGCGTGTCGGATGTATACCCGATTGCTTTTGTCCCTGATTCTATCCTCACGCCATATGAGGGAACAGGTGGATGGTTTACAGGGAAGAGTGTAATTGTAAGCCCAAATAGTGAAAACGGTAAAAATGGCTCGATTATCTCTTTTTTATTTATAAGAAAACGAAAAATGCTTCCACAATAGTCCATGACCTCTTTTTCTGCATATACAGTCGGCACTTTCTGAACCCTGTAAAAGTCACCAAATCCCATAAAATGGTCATAATGTCCATGTGTCCATATAAGTGCATCAATATGGGGAGAGCCTGAATGCAGGAGCTGGGTCCGAAGGTCGGGTGAGGAATCGATGAGGAGGTTTTTTCCCTCATTCTCGATTAGAACTGATGTCCTTAAACGCTCAACCTTATTTTCCGACGCAAAACTACATTGGGCACAACTGCACCCTATTTTTGGAGTCCCTGTGGCATCTCCGGTCCCGAGGAGTGTGACCTTCATCTAAATCCATTTCATATGCCGTACATCACTGCGGCTTTTTATGGAATGTAGCCCTGTTTCAAAATCCTTCTGTACGAGTGATTCACGCTTATCCATGAGGGCATTCATTATAGCTTCCTTGACAAGCATGCGGAGGTCTGCACCTGACAGCCCCTCAGTATTCGCAGCAAGTGCATTGAGATCTGCTGAAAATGTAAGTGTCTTGACAACAGAGTTGATTATTGCTTCCCGCATTAAGATGTCAGGGAGTTCGAACGGGACTATCTCATCAAAACGCCGCCAGGCAGCCTCGTCAAGGAGCTGAGGGTGATTCGTCGCAGCGATTAGAAGGACTCCGTTTTTTACAAGAGAGACCTGGTCTATATTCTTGAGGAGAGAGTTTACAGCCCTCTTCATCGCACCATGGTCATCAGTAACCCTGCTCTTTGCAACAAAATCGAATTCGTCGATAAAAAGAATACTAGGAGATAACTTCTTTGCAAAATCAAAGATCCTGTCAATATTCTTTGAGGTCTCGCCAAGGTACTGGGAGGTTATCATCGATAGTCTGACTTCGAGCAGGGGTAGATGAAGTTCCTTTGAAAGTGCAAGCGCAAGAGAGGTTTTTCCTGTGCCCGGAGGCCCGACAAAGAGAAGTTTCCCCACTTCATGTATGCGGTGTTTTTTTAGGAAATCCCTGTTCTCCTGCGCAATATGGACTTTCTTAATGATGTCTTTCTGTTCTTGTGTGCAGATAAGGTCCTCAAGGGACGATTCAACCTCTTCAGGAGCCGAGACAATTATAAGGTCAAGTCCGGAACGGAGTCGCTCATCATCTTCAAGAGCCCTGGCTATGCGCGCATCAAGGTGCTGGCGCGTATCCTCAAACTTCGGGTTGCTCTTCTTAGCATTTTCATATTCATGAAAGTTTTTATCAGTCTTCTCAAGGTAATATGCGATCGAAGGGTTTTTCATGATATATGGCAGCCCATCATTCTTTCTGAACCATTGCACTGCAAGGTCCAGGTTTGTAAGGTGAAGCCTGTGTCCGAACTCCTCGTACCTGATAAGTGGATGGCGGTTAACGCGCTCGTGGATATCAGATATCCCAAGCACTCTTCCTATGATACTTTCACTAACGACTACCGGCCGCTTCACTTCACCACTTCCGTTGTGTGAGAATAACTCGCGGCAACGCGGAGTTAGATCATTTGTCACAAGTTCTGTGTTTGTATTGAAAATTTCAGCGGATAACAGAAGTTCAACTATAACGAGGGATATCTCATCTGGCATGTCTGTAACCGTAAATCTTTGGCAGAGAGAGGGATAAGACTTGCTTATCGTGTGGTAACAATGCAGCCGTCTGACGTAACAATAAGAGTATGCTCATGCTGCGACACAAGGGAACCAGGAGCGTCTGAGAGGACCGGGTAACCTCGTATTACTCTCTCACGCATAAGAGCAGCAAGCCCTAGATCTGCTTTATTGTATTGGATTGCGCGCCTGCAAAAAGGAAGCCCTTTCCT
>Ga0114951_10001257_pt1 | contig 32154 bp, 33 predicted proteins | sample AM7aDNAmetaG_FD_88677 | JGI IMG/M metagenome (GOLD analysis project Ga0114951, IMG submission 88677) | Freshwater microbial communities from Finland to study Microbial Dark Matter (Phase II) - AM7a DNA metaG | ecosystem: Environmental > Aquatic > Freshwater > Lake | place: Finland: Lake Alinen... | reverse complement strand
TGTTCCGATCACGGGTTTTACAGGGAATGAAGACGCCAAGAAATTCCTGACGGATGTTCGAGTTATTGAGGGAGCTGTGTATGTGATCGATGGTGGAAATGCGATGTCTCTTTTAGGGATGGGAGACTCGATGCGGGTGTTTTATAAAAAGCGGAAAGGCAGCACGGCTGGTTTGCGGGCTACGACGAAGAAGTCGCAGACCGCAGACAACGGACGACAGACGGCAGCAGAAGCGGAAGTTTTGAAATCTCCAGTTCCGTCGGAGCCGGCGATGAAGCAGGCTTTGAGCAATCTCTTGGAGAAGGTGGCGGCAGAACCGGAAGTTGCTCCAGCTCCGGAAGCTCGTGTTCTCAAGTCCGCAACTCCCGTTGTGATGCGGCAATCGGATGATGGGACTCGTTATGGCACTTTGAAGAACCCTGGAAAAGATGTCTTTGTGAGAAGCCGCGGTGGGGATTGGAAATCCGCCAAAGACGGTATGGTGATCCTGCCTGGTGATGAAGTGAAGACGGCTCAGGGGAATGTCGCTGAGATGATGCTGGACGGCGGCAAGGTTGGCCGCGTGGAGATCAAGGAAGGTAGTTTATTCCGTATCCAACAGGCGTCGATCGATGCTGCAACGGGCGATAAGACAACGATCCTGGATCTCGCGATCGGGAAGATCCTTGTGAAGGTGGAAGCGTTGAAAGGGAATGGCAAATTCGAAGTCCGCACCCCGACTGCACTTACCGGTGTTCGCGGTACTATTTTCGAAGTGACGGTGAAGGAAAAAGCGTAAAAATCGGAAAACGGGGAACGTCGAACGGGGAACGAAATGTCTCAGAAGGCAAAGGACTTCGGGCTCGTTCTATTTGGCCTACTCGTTTCCCGTTACCCGTTCCCGCGTCAGGTTTTTTTGCTTGCCTCCCAAGCCTTCTCTGCATAAGATAACGCGCTCGTATTTCGATGAGTTAGAGCCAATATAGTCCTATAATCCCTTCTCTGGGGTTTGATCTCATAGCACAAAATCAATTGAAAGGAATCAATGTCATGAGCACTGCGAATGCCGAAAAAAGAGCATTAATGAGCACACTTCCGGGGGACGATGTCCGCCAGATCATGTGGCGGTTCACGGATCGTTATGACCTCCAGATGGTGATTCAGTCCACTCGTTCCGTGGCGCGCAGCGTTGTGGCGCGTATGGTAGCCGATAAGCAGCGCCATACCCATGAGTGGACGCCTGAGAAGGCGGCGATGCTTCTGGCTTTCGATGAAGCCGGCATTACGGCGGCTTTTATGGAACCGGAACAGGGCGGCTATATCTCCGGGCCCAAGAACCTGGTGCTTGCGATGATCGCGTTCGAGCTTTGCTGGGTGGATGCCGGCGCCGCGACGGCGAGTCTTGCCAATAACCTCGCGCTTGAGCCGATCCACGAAAAGGGCACTCCCGAGCAGAAACAGAAATATATGGGCGGCTGCGTTCCTCCTAAGCAAGGCGAAAATCGGAAGATCATCCGGGGTTCTTTTGCGCTCACCGAACCGCTTCCTTATGTTGGCGTAGATGCCGGGATGCTTTCCGGACGTATTCGTGTCGCAGAATGGAAGGAAGGCCAGGAGCCGATCCTTCAGGTCGAAAAGCGCGGCCGTTTTATCACCAATATGGGTTATGCGAATTTCGTGACGGCATCAGTCGATAGCGATGATCCGCGCATTAAATCCAGTTGCATGGTGATCCTCGAAGAAAATGACCCCGGCCTTTATGACCGTGGTGCCCCAACCCTGAAGCTTGTGCACCAACTTTCCAGCACGCATGATCCGATCTTCAATCTGAAAGTCCCGGCCAGTCGTATCATCGGCGGTTACACCATCAAAGATGGCGTGATCATCCCGAATTTCAATAACAGTGAAGTGATCGAAGCGGTATTCCGCCGTACGCGCGTGACGGTGGGGATCATGTCCACCGCAAAGCTCCTTTCTGCCATCGAACCGGTGATTCGTTATCAACGCACGCGTTTCCGCGGTGGAGGCTCGGTTTCTGCCGGAACGCCTCGCTATGATCTTGGTATCCAGCAGAAAGAAGATCCTTGCCATCGGTTGGTTGATGTGTGGGCGACCGGCGAAGCGGGTGCTGCGCTCGGGTTCGAAGGCGCCAGACTTTTTGACGCGTTCGACGTGATGGAGCATGAAAAGGACAAGCTTTTTACGGCGCAGGGGATCAAAGGCGCCCGCGCGCAGATGAAGGCTTTTGCGGAGCCACGCAAGAAAGCTCTCGAATATATTGAGATCATGGGGAAGCCCGAAGTCCAGCGTGACGCGAAAAGGGTCGCGGAACTCGAAGGTGATCTTCTGGTCCAGTATCTCGTCAAGGAGTCGCTGGCCGACGTGTATTGCCCGGCTGGGAAACTCTGGAACACGGGTTATGGCGCGACGATGATGCGCGAAGCCGTGAGTTTGATGGGCGGTTACGGGATCACCGAAGACTGCCCGGGATTCCTCACGCAGAAATGGTCGGATGCCCAGCTCGAAGCGACGTACGAAGGGCCTGAATGTGTGCAGCGTCTCCAGATGAGCCGTACGATGGAAAACGATCTTTTCCTCGCTCAGTTCAAGAATTGGATCAAGGACCTACGCGATCTCGCGAAGCGCAAGCCCGAAATGGGCGCTGAAGTTCTCGCCAACGCGATGGACCTTTGGCTCTGGTCGCTTGTTTTTCTCCAGGCGAACAAGGACGCGAATGGAAAGACGCTCTATGGCGGACAGCGCCAGGGCGTGATGTTTCCGCTGGCGGACGCGCTCGCGTGGATCTTGGGCGCTCGTCAGCTTATCCTCGATACGCTCGAGCTTGAAATCAAGGGGCCGGAAAATCCGACGCTCGCCGAAGGTTTGCCGGGCGTTCTGAATTTCTACTCAGATCTTTCCGGCGTTCAGGCGGCTCGTGCTGCGGGTGAAGTCGGTAAAGTTTGTTCCGAGTTGGTTTATGGATATCAGTCGGCGGCGACGGCTCTCAAACCTTTCGCGGAATTACGCGCGAAGACGGACGCTAGCCTCGTCGGTATTCGTTTTTCCAAGGATCGCGCTGCGGAAGCTGTCGCTCAAGTGATGATTCCGGAAGCGCTTGATTATCCACTCTAAAAGCCGGGTAACGGGTAGCAGGAAACGCTGAACGTATTCGTTCCCCGTTCTACGTTCCCCGTTTCCCGAGGAGAAAATATGATCACTGATCGCCAAAAGATGGATGTTGATGTTGTTTGCGTGGGGTTCGGGCCCGCCACAGCAGGATTTTTGAATACTCTCACAAAAGCTATCCAGCAGGATCCCACAGCCGAGCATTTTCAAAGCAAAGTGATGCCCGGCATGCCGCTTCAGGTGATCTGCTACGAGCGGGCGGATGATATCGGGTTCGGCGTTTCGGGGATCGTGACCGAGGCGAAGGGGATTAAGGCTGCGTTTACGGCTGAAGAGCTTTCGCAGATTCCGATGGCGCATCCGGTGAAGCATGAAGAAGTTTATTATCTCCTCGACCCGGTCGGCGCAAGTCGCCGGTCCTGTGTCTTAAAGATTGTGGATTGGTTGTTCCGCACATTCGGTTTTATCCTGCCGTGGTATAAAGAGCAGGCATTCCAGCTTCCTTTTATCCCGCCTTTTATGGCCAAGCACGGCGGTTGGGTGCTCTCGATGGGTCAGTTCACTCAGTGGTTGGGATCGAACCTCATGGCTTCCGGGGTTGTGCAGGTGTGGCCCGGGATGCCCGTGAAGGAGCCGCTCTTTGATTCAAACCATGTTGTTGGCGTTAGGCTCGCGGATCAAGGCGTTGAGAAATCCGGGAAACCCACGGGTGCCTTCATGCCCGGTATGGATATTCACGCGGGATTTACGGTCGTGGGGGATGGGCCCTATGGACCCGTCGGACAAAGTCTGGATAACAAGCTTGGATTGCCGGAAGGAAATCATCAGCGCGAGTGGGCACTTGGCATGAAAGTCGTGGTCGAACTTCCTGAGAACACCACCCTTGAGCCTGGAACAGTCATTCACACGTTCGGGTTTCCGGAACCGGAGATCTTCGGTTTTCTTTATGTGTATCCCAACCGTATGGCGTCCCTTGGCATCTTTGTTCCGTCCTGGCTTGATAACCCGATGCGTTCGGCTTATCGCTATCTTCAGCACTGGATGCAGCATCCCAAGCTTTGGAAACATCTTCAGGGCGCGACCTTGAAATCCTGGGGCGCGAAAAGCTTGCAGGAAGCCGGGATGCGCGGAGAACCTTTTATTGTAGGAGATGGTTTTGCCCGTATCGGCGAAGGTTCCGGTAGTACCAACATGCTCAAAGGTTCCGGCGTTGATGAAGCCTGGACCACGGGTGTTCAGCTCGCGGAGGGTATGATCCAGCTCTTGAAAGAAAAGAAGGCTTTTACTAAAGAAAACCTCGAAGCGACGTATTTAAAAAGCCGCCGAGCGAGCTGGGTCCAGAAAGATAATAAGATCGCGGAAAAAGCGCGTGACGGATTTAGCCATAATTTTGTCTGCGGTATGATGGGAATGGGTTTGGCGGGTTTTACAAACGGGCTTCTCAATATTCCCGCAAGGCTCAAGCCCGTTTATGAACGTATTCCGTCGCTTGAGGCCTATTACAGAGGAAAAGTCTCGGCTGATGTGATCGAGAAGGCGCGTAAAGAAGCGAATGCGGCGAACACGTACATGCATGATTCCCTGATGGATGCGGCAGGATGGCCGAAGGTTCAGTTTGACGGTAAGCTTCTCATTTCTCACCAGGACGCGCTACTTTTGGGCGGCAAAGTGCAAGCCGCGGAAGGTTATGCGGACCACGTGATCTTTCTGGATGCCGGAAAATGTCAGAAATGCCGCACCAAGGTTTGTATTGAGATGTGTTCCGGCCAGGCCATTACGGCCAACTCTGACGGCGGCGTCCCGCTCTTTGACCGTGAAAAATGCATCCACTGCGCGGCGTGTCTTTGGAATTGTGCTTATGCTAGAGAGCAGGGAAGCGATCTCACCAACGTTGATTTTCGCGCCGGTTCTGGCGGATTGCATTCGAATATCAATTAACGTCGTGTTCTGTCGTTGATTTTCTCCATCAGACAAAGGAGATGACCATGGATCTTCGAGCCTATTTCGAACAAACGAAGGGCACTGGCGTGCTTGCGACGGCGGACAGTTCCGGCAAAGTGGATGTGGCGTTCTACGCGCGGCCTCACGTGCTTGAGGACGGGACGCTCGCTTTCATCATGGCGGATCGCCTCACGCATCACAATCTCCAATCCAATCCTCACGCAGCCTACCTTTTTGTCGAACCCGGAGAGATGTACGAGGGGAAACGGCTTTTTCTGAAGAAAGTCTCTGAGGAGAAGAACACCGAGCGTTTGAAGGAAATGTTCCGCAAATGTTCATGCACCGTGGAAAAAGAATCGGACGGCAAAGACCGTTTTCTCGTCATCTTCAAGCTCGAAAAAGAACTTCCTCTTATTGGCTCTTGAGAGCTCCCTTGATAGATCTTTCGATTACTAAAAAGAGTAGTTTATTCCTCGTCGTTTTGTTTTGGGCTGGTTGTGCCCATGCTCCCTGTCAAAAGGACCTTGTTTTTCAAAACGCCCCTATCCAGGCACTTTTGGCGGGATGCTACAGCGGCACGATGAGTATCCACGACCTTAAAAAACACGGCGATTTTGGTTTTGGTACCCTGGACTCGCTTGATGGGGAAATGATCGTTTTGGATCATGCCTTCTATCAGATCCAATCGGACGGGAAAGCGCGGCTTCTGGCGGATAAGGATACGAGTCCATTCGCGACGGTGCTATTCTTCAAATCCGGACAGGCATTAGCTCCGAAAGGAACGATGAACTTGAAGGGGATGACCGCCTATATTGATTCGAAGCTTCCGTCGGAAAATCTGATCTATGCGATCAAAGTCGAGGGAAGATTTCCTTTGCTCAAAGTTCGTAGCGTGGCTCGCCAAAAGAAACCTTTCCCCGTTCTGACCGAGGCGATAAAAGAACAGAAGATCTTCGAATTGAAAGACCAGGAAGGCACGCTTGTGGGGTTCCGGTTCCCGCCATATGCGACGGGGATCAATGTCTCAGGATATCATTTTCATTTCTTAAGCAAAGATAAGACCCTGGGCGGGCATGTGTTGGACCTGCAAGTGGAAGGACCCTGCATTCAGATCGATAAAAGCCATCGATTTTCGATGGAGCTTCCGGAGACCGAAGAATTCCTAAAATTCCGGTTCGCGGCCGATGCCAAGGAAGCGATCCAAAAGGTCGAAAAATAGACCTGTTTTTGGAAGGTCTTTTTTATGCTGGCAGAAACAGAACACCCTCATTATAATGTCCGCCCATTGAGCCAAAAAGGGGACGATCCCTTTGAGGCTCTAGAGGGACTGTCCCCTTTGCAATCATTCAATAGGAGAGAAAATCTATGACCACAGCTTTTAATATCGTTGTTTGCGGGAGTTTGGTGCCGGACCCGCTCCAGACGTTGGAGCCGATCCAGGGGCCGACAGGACCCGCGCTCAAGAATGAAATGATGTTGCCCTCGGTGCTGGACCCGTGGGCCGGGCACTCTCTCTTTGAGGCAGCGAATCTCGCGAAGCAGAATCCCGGGAGCAAAGTGACCTTGATCAGCCTTGGGCCCAAAGCGAAACTTCAGCAGCTTATGATGATCATTGCCCAAAAGGTCCCGTTCGAACTTGTATGTCTGGACGGATCTGCAAGCGGTTTCATGGATTCCCGGGAAGTTGCGGCGGCACTGGCCGGGGCAATCGAAAAGATCCCCGGGCTTGATAAGACGAAACTCCTCGTATTCGGCGGTTGTTCCTCGGCCTCGCGTGATGCCGGGACCACGATGCAAATGATTGCCGAACAGCTCGGTATCAGCGATGTGTTCCTCGGCGCCGACGAGCTCAAGATTCAACCCGACGGTTCGTTCAGGATCCTTGAACGCATTGAAGGCGGACAGTATCAAGTCTCCACATGCGTCGGGGCTCCGGCCGTGATCGGGTGGGCGACGGGGAATCTTCCCGAACCGCCGAACAATCCTCAGGTGGGAATGACGAACATGCGTACCATCATGCCGGCTTTGCAGAAAGCGACTCCTGCGGCACTCAAGGCTGATGCGATCAAATTCGCTTCGGTCGAACTCCCGAAACAGCAGCGCCAGACCCGAATCGTTAAAGATACGCCGGTGGATGAGATCGCCAAAGAAATCGTAACCTGGATAAAGGGCTAACCCGATGGAAAAAATACTCTTTTTAGCTCATACAGATGCAAACGGTCACTTTCCCAAGATCGCACTCGAAACACTTAGCGCAGCGCTCCAGGTTCAAAAAGGTCTTGCGGGTTCCACGCTAACAGTCGGTCTTATTGGGGAGAATGTTCAAGCTGCTGCGGATTCGATCGCAGCGTGTGGTGCCACAAAAATTCTTGGCGTGAGCGGGGCTGATTTCGGGACCTCGCGCTACGCAACCGATGTGAAAGCGGCGGAAGCGATCGGAACTGCTTCGGGTGCGACGATCATCATCGCTCCGGCGACTTCCCGTTTTTCCAGGGCATTGCCCGGCGCAGCGTTTCGTCTCAAGGCGACGATCGACACGCATGTGAGCGGTCTCCAGATCACGGACGGTGTTTTGCAAATCCAGCGTTGGTATTACCGTCAGCGTATGATGGCGACTTTGACGCGCGTGGCGCGGCCGTGGATCCTTGCTATCGATTCCGGTGTATTCCCGCTATGGGAAGGTGCGAAGGGCTCCGTGAAAGTGGAAGCGATCACGGTGGCGGTGACCGATCAGGAAAAACGCACAAAAGTGATGGGCGTCGAAGCGCCTTCCGCGGACGCGCAAACTATTCGTCCCGACGCCGCAGTGTTGCTCGTGGCAGGTGCCGGATGGACCAAGAAACAAGCAGACGGTCAGATCCATGCCAAAGATGCCGAAAAACATATTCTCAATTTCTTGAAGCTCGCCAAGGCGTCCCTTGGGAGCAGCAAATCGCTTGTCGATCAAGGATCCGAGGGCGAAGCGGTGCTTTCCTGCATGAGCCATCTCAATCAGGTCGGGCAGACAGGCTCCACGCCGCGTCATCCGAAAGGTCTTTCCACCTGCTGTCACGGTGAAGAGCCGCACGTGGTCGGCTGGCGCTTCATTAATGAACGCCGCGCGATCAACACCGACGCTAATTGCGGTTGGGCCCAGGGCAAGGCCGATGTGCTCTATGTGGCTGATGCCTTCGCCGTTATGGCCAAAGTGAATGAGCTTCTCGCGAAAAACTAAAATGAAACCAAAATCAAAGCCAGGCTTTGAAATCACAAAGCTTGGCTTTTGTTTTTTCATGGTTTTCCTGTTTCTAATCCAAGGGTTTTTTATTCCTTGGGCGGCCGCCGCGCCGACCCGGGACGAGGGGTTCGGAATCTGGAATGCTTATGATGTTGAGAAGAAGTTAAACGCACAATGGAAAATATGGACTGGTGAAGAGCTGCGGTTCCGGGAACATAACGGGATTTATTACACTGAAACCCATGTGGGAACAAACTATCAACCATCCAAATATCTGGCCTTGGGCGCCTTGTACCTTGAGAACCGGGCATCCCGGACCAAAAAGAACGACGAGATCTGGTATTGGGAATCCGAGCCGCGCATTTATATAACGCCGCAGCTTCCGGTCTACGGATTCCTTCTGGAAAATCGCAACATGCTGGGATTCCGTTGGCGCCAGGAATCGAAATTTGCGATGGCGTACCGGAATATGACTACCCTTACGTCTCCCTGGAAATGGACACGGTTCGAATTTCAGCCTTACACCGCCAATGAGATTTTTCTGGAAACGAACAGGAACGGAATGATCGAGGATCGGTTCTATTCGGGATTCAAAGCCCATTGGTGGGGGCCATTTTACGGATCGATCTTCTATTTGCGCCAGTCCAAAAAGAACTCAGTCGGAAAATGGACGGCGCTTAATATCCTGGGCACCGGCCTTAAGATCGTTTTTTAGAAGGGCTCCGTTTCCTGCGTTGTGCCTTTTTCTCTCTTTTACAGGTAGGTTTATGCTAGAATGTCACTTCAATTTCGAAACTCCTTCATGAAAATTCTCATATTCTTATGGCAAAATCCGAAATTATAGAAACAGATATTCTGATCGTGGGTGGTGGGGTCGCGGGGCTTGCGACTGCCATTCATCTTGCCGATCTCGCGGCTGCGACCGTACCCCAAGAAGAAGGCGCCAAGCTTCCTTGGAAAATCCTGGTCCTTGAAAAGGGAAGCTCCATCGGGAGCCACACCCTTTCCGGCGCCGTGATCGAACCTTCCACGTTGAAAGAACTTCTTCCCAACGTCGATCCTAAAGACTTTCCTTTTGACTCTCCCGTTAAAAAAGAGGGTGTTTATTTTTTGACCTCGAAACACGCTCTGAAAGCTCCCTTTACACCGCCCTTTATGGGCAACCAAGGGAACTTCGTGGTCTCCCTGGGGAAGATGACGAGGTGGCTTTCCGAGATCGCAGAGAAAAAGGGCGTGCAAGTTTATCCGGGATTCAGCGTCTCAGAGATGCTCTATGAAAACGGCCGCGTGATTGGCGCGAAGACGATCGATACCGGGGTGGATAAACATGGGCATCCGATGGACAATTTCCAGGCCGGTAACGAGATCCGCGCGAAGATTACGATCCTGGCCGAAGGGCCCCGTGGCAGTCTGACCAAGCAGCTTCTCCGTAAATTAAAGTTAGACGAACAGAGTAATCCGCAGGTTTTCTCGACAGGCGTTAAAGAGCTTTGGGATCTTCCGGAGGGAACGTTTGAGGCAGGGCGGATCATGCATACGCTGGGGTTCCCTTTCTCTTTCAATCATTTCGGCGGCGGTTTCGTTTACGGTCTGAACGGCCGTCAAGTTGTGGTCGGGATCGCGGCAGGGCTGGATTACACGGATCCCACGTTTGATTCCCACGCGGCGCTTCAGGTCTATAAAAAACATCCTTTCATCGCAAGGATCCTCGAAAAAGGTAAGCTCCTTCGGTACGGCGCGAAGACGATCCCCGAGGGCGGCCTTTATTCGCTTCCCAAACTTTGTCATGACGGGGTCATGATCGTCGGAGATTCCGCCGGATTCCTCAGTATGCCAAGTCTTAAGGGCGTACACCTTGCGATCGAGTCCGGGATGATGGCCGCGAAGTCTGCCTTCGAATCTTTAAAAAAGAATGATTTTTCCGGTAAGCAGCTTGAGCTTTATGAAGAACTTTTTAAAAAAAGTGCGGCTTATAAGACTCTCTCAAAAACACGCAATTTCCGCGCTGGCTTCGAGCGCGGCATGATCCTCGGTGCTTTTTATTTTGCGACTCAGATCCTGACCGGAGGGCGTGGCATCACGCCGTCTGGAAAAATGAAGACCCATATGGATGCGGCCTGCTATAAGAAACTCTCGGATGTTAAAGAACCTTTCTGCAAGAAGTTCGCCAAAGAGCTCGTTTTTGACAAACAGCTGACGTTCGATAAGGTGACCGATGTTTTCTTCTCCGGTTCCAAGCATGATGAAGAGCAACCGTGCCATCTCCGCGTGTTGGATTTCAACCTTTGCCGGGATGTCTGTATCCCCAAATACGGCGGTCCGTGCCAACAGTTCTGTCCGGCCGAAGTTTATGAGATCGTGACGGATTCAAAGACCGGAAAAAAAGACTTGCACCTTCATCCGGCGAATTGCGTGCATTGCAAAACTTGTGACATCAAAGATCCGTTTGGGAACATTGAATGGGCCGTGCCCTATGGTGGCGACGGACCGGAATACGAGAATCTTTAAAGACGGCGAATGTTATGCAGGTAACAGGTAGCGTTTCCCGTTCGCCGTTTCCCAAAAAAAGGTTTGTTTCAGTGGGGTATGAAAAATATTTTTTATAGGAAAAACTAAATGACTCTAAAAATAATTGCGATTATGAAGCAAGTGCCGCTCCCGACCGAGATGCGGATGGGTGCGGACGGGCTTATGGACCGAACCAAGGCGAAATCCTCGATCAATGCGGATTGCACGTTCGGCTTGGAGCAAGGCCTTGAGATTAAAAAGCATGTTCCGGACGCGGAGCTAATCGTGGTTTCGATGGGGCCTCCGAGCTTCGAACAATCGCTTAAGAAAGCCCTGGCCATGGGGTACGACCGAGCGGTCCTTCTCTCGGACAGGAAACTCGGGGGGTCGGATACTTTTGCCACTGGTTATGCGATCGCTTCGCTTCTCAAAAAACTCGGTTTCTCTAAAGAGAGTCAAGATCCATTCATCATTTTCTCCGGACGCCAGACGACCGACGGAGATACGGCGCATGTGCCGTCTCAAACAGCCGAGAATCTCGGCATCCCGCAGGCAACTTTCGTGGAAAAAGTGGAGCTCAAGGGAGACCATCTTAAGGTACGGCGTATCATTGAAGGTGGTTTCCAAGTCCTCAAAGTTCCTGTCCCGTGTCTGATTTCGATCGCCCCGACCGCGACACCCGTGCGCCGGCCGTCTCTTAAGGGCGCTATCCGCGCGAAAAAAACCAAGATAGAGGTCTGGTCGCTCGATCAGACGGGCGCCGACTCCAGCGTGGTAGGACTCAATGGGTCACCAACACTTGTGTCGAAGGTTGTGGATATCCAAAAAGACAGGGCTCCGGTTAACATGATCTCCGGGCATGATCCAAAAGATCTTGCGAATGTTCTTGTGTCTGAGATCGAAAAGATCAAGGACTCGATCGGTGGGGGGCACGGGCAACATGCAGGCGCCGCTGATGAAAAAGATGTGGCGGGAGAAAAGGCCAAGGCAGATGTGGATTTCCCAAGGGTCGATTTTCGTAACGGTGCGCGCGGCGTCCTGACCTGGATCGAAATGCTCGGGCAAATACCGTCGCGTTCTTCTCTTGAGATCCTGAACCCTGCCCGAAAACTGGCAGATCAGCTCGGGACCCAGGTGACCGCGATCGTGACCGGGCATAACATCAAGCATGTGGCGCCTGAGATCATTGCGTATGGCGCCGATGAGGTTGTGGTGGTCGATGATCCACGCCTCAAGGAATACAGGATCCTGCCGGTTGCGGCGGTTGTCGCGCAGTGGATCGAACATAAACGTCCTGAGATCGCGCTTTTTGGAGCGACGACTTCGGGCCGTGAACTTGCGCCCAGGCTCGCGAGTCGTGTGAGAGCGGGTGTGACGGCGGATTGCACAAGTCTAAGGGTCGGAGAATATGTACACCGCATCAAAAAAGCGATCATGTATCCTTGCCTGGAGTCCATCCGTCCGACTTACGGTGAGAGCAAGCTTGCGACGATTATCGGGTTTTGGTGTCCTCAGATGGCGACCGCGCGTGCCGGAACTTTTAAAATATTACCCAAAGATCCAAACCGGAAGGGAACTGTTCGTGAATTTGCGCCCACTTTCAGGGACAGTGATTTTGCCGTGGAGGTGCTTGAGGTTAAGCGCGAGGCAGGAGGCGGCGACAACCTTTTTGTCGCGGATATCATCGTTTCCGGAGGTCGTCCGGCCGGCGATCATGACGATTTCAAACTTATCCAGGAACTCGTGAAGGCCCTGCAAGATCAAGGGATTAACGCCGATTGGGGCGCAAGCCGTCACGCGGTGGACAATGGTTATGCACCCTACGCGCGTCAGGTCGGACAGACCGGAAAAACAGTTCGCCCGAAGCTTTATATCGCCGTTGCGATCTCAGGTGCGATTCAGCATCTCGCGGGGATGAAAGAGTCCGGCAAGATCATCGCGATCAACCAGGACCCGCAGGCTGCGATCTTTCGCCATGCGGATTTTGGCATTGTTCGTGATTACCGGGAAGTACTCCCCGAGCTTATCGCCAAGGTGAAGGCTGGTTTTACCTTCGGGCTTACACCGAGCAAATAGATCCCGGGCCGTTAGACTTTTACGGGCCCAAGAGTGCCTCTTGACGTGGGTCATACTTACAATTAAAATTCTCGAGGAATGGTCGATAATAAAGGGCGTCATAAAAATTAACAAAAGGGAGGACATTATGTTCAAAAAGATCATCAGCGTGTTGGTTATTGCGGTCCTGTTTACGGCCGCGAGCGGTATGGCGTATGCCGAGGAGAATAATTCGGACAAGAGCCTGACCCGTGGCGCAGCATCCTTGGTGTTGCCGGGCTGGGGGCAGTATTTGAACAATGAAATGGATACGAAGAGCGGCAAGTTCAAGACCGGAGCCATGATCGTGCTCGAAATCGGCGGCATCGTGACCACGATCCTGCTAGGGACGCTCGTTGGTTATCCCGTGATCTGGGTGGGTATCGGGATCTTGATGTTCAACCATATCTGGAGCGCATCGGATGCTTATCTGAAAGTTCCGGTGGGTCCTGAAGTAGCCATGAAGGGCGAGAAGCTCGATCGTTAATGCTTTGAAGTCCGATCTTTCTTTTAAAAAAAGCAGGCCGTGGCAACTCTGCGGCCTGCTTTTTTTATGCTTTCTTTCGTCCGGATTTTCCCTTTCTTCTTCCAGTTCCGAAGGCCGTTCGTTCCCGATCCCGGGGAATTTCGAAGAAGTCTGGAATGCCACGCTTGCGACGCTTGCGGCCGAAAAAATTCCGCTGGAAACGACCGACAAAGCCCGAGGCTATATCCGTTCTGCGACATTTCCTTTGTATAAAAAAGAATATAAAGAGTGGGCCAAAGCTCCGAGCTTGTCCTCGAGCGGTTTTTGCGCTCTTGAGATTGGCGTTGTGGAAAAAGATCCGACTCTGACGGTTGTGGGGCTCAGGGCCTACTTCAAGAGAAAAACGGGTTTTTCGTCCAAGGGATTTCGAAAGACTGACGGGTCTCGTGGGAGGTTCGAAGGACTCTTGGGTAAAAGTATTCATGAACGGATTGTGGAGGCAAAGTTTCCAGCCCTCAAAAGTGTGATCCTGGGTTGCGACCTTCACTACGATGATAAAACGGCGCATTACTTCATTGCAGGAGCCGACCCGTCCACGCTCGGATATGAGCAAGGACTCCGCAATGGAGATGTGCTCATGAAGATATCAGGACAGGACGTGACGCCTGCGAATCTCTTCGGTTTCTTTTTGAATATCCCAAGCGAAGCCCTCAAGAAATTCACGGTGGTTCGTAAGGAGGGAGAGCTGGAGCTCCCGATCAGTATTTTCTTTCTGAACCCCGATGCGCCGCATTTTGGGTTTCGCGTGGAGCGTGATCCGGAAACTCTTCGATTCACGATCAAAAACGTGCGCGCGGGTTCTCCGGCAGAACAGGAAGGATTTCTGCCTGGGGACATCCTGCTCAAACAGAATAAAATCCTGCTCGATCGCTGGGAGAATTATTATCGTGCGATCCTGGCCCAAAAAGATGGCGAACAGCAGATCTTCCAGATAGAGCGGCGCGGCAAACTCCTGGAAAAGAAAATAATACCTGCCGGGAAGCAAGTCCCCCTTTGAAAAACCCCTATTTAGCAGGTATTTATTCCGTCCTGTTTCCCGGGTTGGGCCAGCTTTACCTCGGCGAGTCCGCCAAGGGATGGACGCTTATTTGCATGGATGTGGGAGTTGCTGTGAGTCTTCTCTTTAGTCATACAGCGATTGCCTGCTTTTTAATGGGAGGGATCTATCTAGCTGTGATGATCCCTGCGGCGTTGGATGCTTATCAGACTGCTTCCGGTCGGCCCCGGACTTTTACAGCGGATACCGTTCCTTACGTGATCGTTATGTTGCTCATGGTCGGGCCGTTCGCTATTCCGCTTTTATGGCAAAGCCGGAAGTTCTCAACTTTCGGGAAGATCGTCTGGACCCTCGTTGTTATCATGATCTCACTTTTAGGGATCGCGATCTTGACGTTTGCGGCTTCCTCCCTGGAGCAGTTCATGAAACAGGCAGGGGCAGTTTAATTCGCTTATTTTCTTTTTCTTAATGGTAGGCCGGGCAGCCCAATCTCGGCTTTGCTTCAATTGATTGGTATTGGGACTGCCCCAATTTCAACGAAGTTGAAATTGATAGGTATAGAGACTAAAATGCCTCAAAATATACAGGAGGGTTTGTGAATTCTAAGCGGGCCGTTGCACTTTTTTTGTTATCTTTTTTGCTGATGGGGCCGGGGTGCTATGCCGAAGATCCCCAGGCAACCTATGGGCCATCCGCTGTTTCAACGTCCGTCGCGGCGCCGGCTGCGGGGCAGTGGTCCGATGGCTGGTATCAGGGCGCTTCCGGGTACGAAAAAGCGATCGAAGAATATAGGCGGACTAATAAACCGATGGTCGTTTATATGAGCGTCACGTGGTGCCCTTATTGCCGTAAGTTTGAAAAAGAGGTGCTGTCGTCACCTCGGGTTCAAAATGTGTTGAGGGACATGATCAAAGTTGCGCTCAATCCGGAATCCGGAGGTCGTGAGAACGCCATCGCGTTCCAGTACGGGATCCGGGGATTCCCGTCTTTTTTCCTCCACCCGCCTCAGCCTGCCGGTGCCGTGCAACTTTACACCGGGGTGTCCCCCGAGCGGTTCGTCGATTTTTTTAAACAAGTCCTCGGGTAGAGCGACAACGTGGAATTGATTGCCTTCATTGAAGACGCCCACCGTACCGCATTTCCCCGGAAAAAATGGACGCGGCACAAGTGATCCCCACGGCTCTTTCCATCGCCGGCTCTGACCCTTCGGGAGGGGCGGGTATTCAAGCCGATCTCAAGACCTTCCATCAGCACAAGGTTTATGGGATGGCAGTGATCACGCTTCTTACAGCCCAGAACACGCGGGGTGTCCGAGCCGTCTACGTCATGAAACCCGTTCAGGTGATCCGTCAGCTCGAAGCCGTACTTGAGGACATTCTGCCTCGGGCGGCGAAGACCGGTGCACTGGGGGACGAAAAAGTTCTCCGTGTGGTCGCGCGAGCGGCCAGGCAGTTCAAGTTCCCCCTCGTGGTGGATCCGGTCATGATGAGCAAACACGGTGCTCTGCTACTCAAGCGAAATGCTGTTCGTGTTTTTATCAGAGAACTCTTGCCGCATGCAGTTCTGGTCACGCCGAATCTCTGTGAAGCTGAGGTCTTGAGCGGGATCAAAGTTCGCGATCCGAAATCTATGGAAAAAGCAGCGCAAATCATCGCCGGGTTTGGCCCTCAAGCGGTGCTTGTCAAAGGCGGTCATTTGGAAGGCGAAGCCTTGGACCTTTTTTATCAGGATGGGCGGGTTCGCTTCTTCAGAGCTCCGAGGACCAAAACGAGGCATACGCATGGGACCGGCTGTACGTATTCCGCCGCCATCACTGCGGAACTTGCCAAAGGAAAAAGCCTTCTTGCTGCCGTCTCGAGTGCCAAAAAGTTCATCACCCGTGCTATTTGCACCAGCCCTGGTCTCGGGCACGGCATGGGACCTGTGAACCATTTCGCATAGTATTCTTCCCGGCAAAAGATTGTTTTTTAAAGAGCTCTGTTCGGATATAATCCGACTCCAACGTTGAAGAGAAGAGAGGAACCCTATGATTTGTTGTTTGGATCTGGAAGGCGTGCTGATCCCGGAGATATGGATCAATGTGGCGAAGAAGACCGGCATTAAAGCGCTTGAGATCACCACGCGTGATGAGCCGGACTACGATAAGCTTATGCGCTATCGGCTTGCGATCTTGAAGCGTGAAGGGATCAAACTTTGCGACATCCAGGCCGTGATTAAGCGTATGAATCCGCTTCCGGGGGCCAAGGAATTCTTAAGAAAGCTCCAGGAGAAATACCAGGTCATTATTCTTTCTGATACTTATTACGAATTTGCCGGGCCAATGATGAAAAAACTTGGGAACCCGACACTTTTCTGTAATTGGCTCTCCAAAGACAAAAAGGGTTTTATCGGGAATTACCATTTGCGGCAAAAGAATGGTAAAAAGGAAGCTGTGCGAGCGCTCAAGGGCCTAGGATTCAACGTCGTCGCCGCGGGGGATTCGTATAACGATATTGCCATGCTAAAAGCCGCTGACCGCGGGATCTTGTTCCGCCCACCCGCAAAGATCGTTCACCAATTTCCGAAGTTTCCGGTTACGAACACCTACCAAGAGCTTCTTTCCGCCTTCCTGAAAACAGCCTAAACCTATTTAAAATTCGCTCGGATCTTTTCAGCGGCCTGGGCGAGTTCTTCAGGAGTTGCGGCTTTGGCGCGGGCGAAACTGAGGTCGCCGACACTATTGATTGGGATCAGATGGATGTGGGCGTGCGGGACTTCAATCCCGGCGACCATGATACCGACTTTCTTGCAGGGGAAGGCTTTCCCGATCGCTTTGGCGACCTTCTTAGCGAATACCATCAGCCCTTTTAACAGCTCATCCTCCATATCAAAAATATACTCAACTTCCTGTTTGGGGATGACGAGCGTGTGGCCGGGATTTACCGGTCGGATATCGAGGAATGCGAGATATCGGTTGTCTTCGAGGATTTTGTGGGCGGGAATCTCTCCCGCGAGGATCTTGGTGAAAATAGTAGGCATGGAACCCTCCTGAAGGATGAAAGTGTGTTTTTAAACGCAGGATTATTCTACCCTGCTTTTTTGAGAGCGATATAGTTTTTTTAAAGAAATGCGGTACAATGTTCCGAGTGGCAGGCATTGACCAAGTCTTTATTTTTCATGAAGAGTGACTTCGACTAAAAAACAGGGGGTTTAAGATGGCAGATGAAAATAAAAATACAGTGATGGGCGTGACAGAAAATCTTGAAGGGCTTCTTTGCTATGCGCTTGGCTGGGTGACGGGACTTGTTTTTCTGCTCCTCGAGCAGAAGAACGCGTTCGTGCGTTTTCACGCGCTCCAATCGCTGGTAACATTCCTAGCGCTTTTCATCGCCTCGGTGGTGGTCGGGTTTGTCCCGGTTCTGGGAGCCTTGGTAGGATTGCTTCTCTGGATTTTGGGAGTGGTCCTCTGGATCGTTCTGATGGTGAAGGCTTATAAAGGGGAACGTTACAAGCTGCCTGTAATCGGTGATTTCGTCGAACAGCAGCTTGGGAAATAATCGCAAAAAAATAAGGGGACAGGCTGCTTTTTAGTGAAAAGCTTCCTGTCCCTTTTTCTTTTATGAAAAAATTCCGCTGTCAACGCTGCAGTGCCTGTTGTCGCCAGCCTGGTTTCGTCTACCTTAAGGAAGGGGATGTCGAACGGCTTGCCGCTCGTTTTGCGATGGACATTTACCAGTTCACAGAAACACATTGTCTTCTCATGGACCGCCAGCATCTTGTGCTTAAAAAACGCCCCGATGAAACGTGCCTCTTTCTTGAAGCCAACGGTTGTCAGATCTACGAAGCAAGACCCCTTCAATGCCGTGATTTTCCCTTGAATTGGAAAACAGAAAAAAGTTTGAACTACTGCGAAGGGTTGAAAGGGATCTAGCGACGCGAGAATGATGCTGCGGGGAAATAACGGTGCTCGACGACCTAAGCGGCTGGGTTCAGGCTTGCCTTCAAATTCGCCTCTTCGGATTTCGGCACCGGAGGGGCTGGGGGGAGCGTAAAAATGAACCGGGATCCTTTGCCGGGCTCGCTTTCCAGCCAGATCTTCCCGCCGTGCATTTCCACGAATTGTTTGCTAATGGCAAGTCCCAAGCCTGTTCCTTTATGGCTCTGCTCAGAAGTTCGCCCTGCCTGCTCGTAAGCTCGGAAAATGGCCGTCTGATCTTTTAAATCGATCCCGGGGCCCGAATCTTCCACCGTGATCTTTGCTCCGCCGTCGGGCTCTTTTGCCAAGGTAATATGGACAAAGCCCTTCTGGGTGAATTTCAGAGAGTTTGAGAGGAGATTGTAGAGGATTTGCCGGACTTTGAGCTCGTCCGCCGTGATCAGGAGATGGGCCGGTTTTTCCGTGAATCGCAGGGTGAGACGTTTGGTGAGGGCTTCTTCACAAAAGAGATCGATCGCTGTGTGGATCACCTTAGCAAGCTCGATTTGATGGAGCGATAGCTGGATCTTTTTGGACTCGATCTTGGACAGGTCAAGTACGTCGTTGATGAGCTCGCGAAGATGCTTGCCGCTGCGCTCCACGCGAGAAAGGAAATCCTTTTGTTTTTCCGTGAGCGGTTCGGTCGGGCTTTCGAGCAAAAGCTGGGAAAAGCCAAGGATCGAGTTCAGGGGCGCACGGATCTCATGGCTCATACGGGCAAAATAATCGGTTTGCAAGTGATGGGCATATTTAACCTTGGCGCTTGTTTCTCGGAGTTCCCAAAGTAGTTCCTCGAGACGCTCGTCTTTTTTTACAAGAGCTGAAGCCATGAATCTTACGAAGATCGCGATCAGGTAGAAGAAGGCGATGTGGCGTATGACAATAGCCGTTTCTTGGAGCATGTTTAGGTTCGAGCCGAGCGAGACAGTCTGCGGGATGATGTTAAAATTCCCGAGGACGATCAATCCCGCATAAATGGCCGAGGCAAGGGTAGCCATTTGCAGGGTCAGGATGGTCGGCAGATTGAGTGCGCAGTAGACGATCGAGATGAAAAAACAGGAAGCGTAGATGAAAAGGTCCACGTTCCCCAAAAGATGCATGGCGGCGGTTTCTGCCAAAAAGTCAATCATGACCGAAGCGATCAAAGCTTCGGTCCCTAAGCGGATATTAGTAAACAAACCCTTGTAGGGGTGATTGACGAAGAGCTCGACTGCGATCACAAGATAGAGGGGCCAAAGGTTTTGGATCGTGAAATTCCCCCACTTGCAAGTCAGGACATAAAGGGGAATGAGGAGCAGAATGGTGAGGATGCGGAACTGATAAAGCTGGCAAGCTTTCTGGTAGATCTCAGCGATCGAAGTTCTTCCCGTGATCCTCATGATGTGCATCCTCAGAAATTGATGGGTCCCTGCAAGTGGGAATGTTCTTATAATAGCTAAGCACGCGATGAAAAGGAAATCTATTCTTCTTCTGAGAAGAGAGAAGCTTGTTGCGAGGTGCTTGCCGGGCTGCTATCCTCTCCTTAATGGTGACAAGGACAACCCTGACTTTTATTTTCTTTTTCGAAGGGTAGTCAGGACAGCCCCAATTTCGGCTTTGCTTCGATTGATAGGTGTTGGGGCTAAAATGAATCATTGCTTGAAAGGAGTCCCATGGACACGAATGCTTATTTGACAGATTGTCTCGAAGCGGTTATCGAGCAGAGGGGGCAGGACGTTTTTTTAAAGGCCGGAGTGCCTCCCCGCATACGTCTTGGCGGACAAGTGGTGTCGCTCCCGTTGAAGGGACTTTCCGGAGAAGAGATCCATGAACTTGCTACTGAGCTCTTGGATCCTCACCAACAGGAAATGCTTCAAAAAAATAAGAGTGTGGATTTTGGATTCTCTTTCCATGAGAGGAGCTGTCGGTTTCGGGCCAATGCTTTTTTTCAGCAGGGGGAGGTCTCCCTGGTATTCCGCTTGCTCTGGAAAGGCATTCCGAATTTCGAAGAACTTCGGTTGCCACCGATCCTGAAAAGAGTCGCTCTGGAAAAGTCTGGGATCATTCTCATCGGAGGAACAGTCTCTTCCGGGAAGACCACCACAGTCGCGGCCATGCTTCGGACTATGAACGAGAGTGTTCACAAGCATATTCTAACCATTGAGGATCCAGTGGAATATTTGCATGAGGACAATCAGTGTCTCATCCAGCAGCGCGAGATCGGGCGGGACGCGGAAAATTTTAGTTCAGCGCTGAAATACATGGTGCGTCAGTCTCCCGATGTGATCGTGATCGGTGAGATGCGCGACGCGGAGTCTTTCAATTTCGCGCTTTCCGCGGCCGAGGTAGGGAGGCTTGTGATCTCTACCGTTCACGCTCAGTCCGCGGACCAGGTTTTTGATCGCGTTCTGGGGTTCTTTCCTCCCTCCGAGAGGGAAGCGGCTTTGCGTTATTTTGCGGCCAATATGTCCTGCATCATGGTCCAGAAACTTTTAGTGGCTAAGGATGGGAAGCTTCTTGTGCCTGCCGCAGAGGTTCTTTTGGGCAATTACACGATCAGGCAGCTGATCCTCGACAAAAAGATCGACAAGATCCCGCAAGCGATGCGCAATGCCCACGAAGATGGGATGCAGACGATGGACCAGTCAATCGTGGAGCTTTGGAAGGCCGGGCTGATCAGTCAGGAGACTGCGATCAGCGCAAGCTCGTCGCCGGAAGATATTCAGGCGATGATGAAAGGGATCCGGATCGGTCAGGACACAAAGATTCTCGGAGCCTGAAGATGGTTACAAAGCCGCAGCGGAGCTGGCAGAAAAAGCTAGTCTTTGAAGCGGGCCTTACGAGACGTATTTTTCTCGGTAGATTTTGATCAGTGCGAAAAACAGTGACAGTACCACCGGTGCCAGGAAGATCCCCATCAGTCCGAAGAATTTCAATCCCCCCATGATCCCGAAGAAAAGAAGAAAGTAAGGGAGCTTGGTCCTTTTTCCGATGATCGCCGGTTTCATAATGTTATCCAGCAGGCTGATCACAAAAAATCCTATGACGCCCAGAATCAGGGCTTTGAGATAAAACTGGGACAGGAAAAGATAGACCACCAGTGGCACCCAAACACTCGCGGCTCCAAGGATCGGGATAAGCGAGGTCATGAAAAGAAGGAATGCGAAAAAGACTGGAACCGGGATTCCCAAAAGCCAGAACGTGACGCCGGCGGTGAACGCCTGGGCAAAACTTGTCAGAATCTGTCCCCGGATCACGGCGGTGAAGGTATCGTTGATTTGGAGAAAAAGGGAGTCTTTGGTCGCTTTTTCGAACGGTGTGACGTGATAGATGAAATTATGAATGTTCTTGCCATGCTTAAAGAAAACGAAGGTCAGGAAGAACATGAAAAAGAAATTAAGCAGGAAAAAGAAAATGTTCTTGGTGAAGGTGCCGACCTGCAAAGCGGTGTAGTTACCCGCGTTCTTGGCCGCGGTTGAGAGCCACGACGTCAGGTTCTGTTTCAGGAGGTCCCACTGGACGATGCGGGTCTCGGCTTTCTGGATCCAGCTTGTGGCGCGGATGTTCTCGATTAGGGTCTCCAGTTTGCCGTCGTGAATATAGTTATAAACCCACTGGGACGTTTCGATAGCTTGCGTCGTCACATTGACCAGGATCATAGCCAAAGGCAGGATGATCACGATAAAAACGAGAAAAGTCATGACCGCCGCCGTGAGGTTTGTCTGATTCGGGAAACGGTTCCGGAGAGGCTCATAGAGGGGATATAAGGCAAAGGCCAATACCGCAGACCAGAATATGGCGGAACAGAAAGGCGAAAAGATCTTGAAGACAAGATAAATGATAAAGACGAGCGCGATGATGAAAAAATAGGAAATGAAATGTTCGCGTTTCATGTCTTTAGTCTCGTGGCTATTTTTTTAGGAGGTAATTCTTAACGTAATCAAGGATACCTTCACGCGTCGTATAGCGGCAGCGGAAGCCCGTCATTTTTTCATGATGGCTCATGTCGGCCTGCGTGAAGTTCTGATAAAAGCTGTAAGGATTGTCGAAGTAATCGGGCTTATGGTTCGTCCCGAGCGCCTCATTCAGAGCGTCGACGATCTCATTGAAAGAAGTCGCCTGCCCGGTGCCGAGGTTCATGACCGTGGATTCCTTGGCCTTGTGCGCCAAGAGCGTGGCCGTCACAACGTCTTTGACATAAATGTGATCGCGTTTTTGTTCCCCCCATTTGAAGATCCGGGGACGGTGACCTTCCATCATTTTAAGTGCGAGCTGATAGATCATGCTCGAGGTGTGCCCCTTGTAACATTCCCTGGGTCCGAAGACGTTGAAGAACCGAAGTCCGACCACCTTGATCCTGTCATAATAGGAAGGCGCGAGCTGGTCCATGATCCACTTGGAGTAGCCGTAGATATTGTTTGGATTGCCCGCATCGGATTCTTTGATGGGCCGGTCAATCGAGCCGTAGGTCGCAGCGGATGAGGCATAGACCACGGCGGCTTTCTTTTCAACGGCGAGGTCGAGGACATTGCGGAAGCCCTCGACGTTATCAAACATCATCTTTTGCTCATCAAGGATCGTTGTGTCCGTGATAGCAGCCATGTGATAGATTATGTCCAGCTTTTTGCCCTTGGCCCAGCTCATCCAGGTCTTGTCCGAGCAGTCGTAGGCGAGGACGTCGCCCTTGAAGCCGAGAAGGTTCTTGAAACAGGAGCTGCGGAAGTCTTCCAGGACCGTTATCCGGGCGTCAGGAATGCTGGATTGGAGTTGGAGAGCGATGTTTGAGCCGATAAAGCCGGAGCCGCCCGTCACAAGAATATTCTTCATAGGGTCGATATCATAGCCAAAAATACCGAAAGTTCAAAGCTTTAATGCCGACAATAGAAGGGGGATATCGACGATGAAAAAGACAAAAAGCTTCTTAGTCCTTCTGCTTGTTCTTGGCGTGCTCCTCATACCTTCTCTTGGTTATGCTGAAGTGGGAGAGGATATTTCCTACGCTGCGCGCGGAACGGGCAAGATTCTTGGGGGGGTGTTTGCGATTCCCAAAGCCATGGTTCAGGATTCTGGGCGCGTCATGTTTCCCTTCGGGCTTTTGACCGGAGCGATTAGGGGGACCTTCCAGACGGTGACGGGAGTGGTCGGCGGGGCTCTGGATGTCGCCCGCGGCGGCGCTCCGTATGCCAAATACGCAGCTCTCGCGCTTTAATTTTCTCGCAAATGTCTTCGGATTTCTAATCCAACGTTTCTCGCGTTCCGAATCGCACTCGGTTTTGAAACCCGCAAGAAGATATCCTTCAGTTTGAATTCCAGGAGCAGTGCCTGGGCAAGGCGTTCTGCCAGAGTTTCGATCAGATAGAAACGGCTCTTTGCGGTAAATGCCGTGGCGCGGTCAGCGATCTTCTTATAATTCAGAGCATCCCTCAGGTCATCCCGTCGTGCGGCCTTTTTGATGGAGGCAGCAAATTCAAGATCGATCACGATTTTTTGTCGCTTCGTGCGTTCCCGGGGAAGCGTTCCAATGATGCAACGAACTTCCAGCCCTCGAATAAAGATTTTGTCAGCCATGCGGGTAGTGTAACGGTTCACCAGCCCCTTTTCAACCCATCCCGGTGTTTGTTCTGATCCAAAACAACGCTCGACGAGGCGGGGACAACTCCTTAAACTATCGCATCATGTTGACCCCCATGGCCGTATCTACAAGCGTAAAACCCCTATGCCCACTTTTTGGGACGTGCGGAGGATGCCAGTATCAGGACATACCCTACGAGGAGGAGCTTTTTCGTAAAGAGGCGATCTTGAAGACGCTTCTTACCACAGAGCTGAATCTTCCGGACGATGTCTTTGAGCCGATCGCGGCATCGCCGGAATCCTATTACTATCGAAATCGTTTAGACCTGACCTTGCGCAGGAGGAATAATGGGGAGCGCCAGATGGGTTTCATGCTTCAAGGTACACAGCGGCTCCAGGAGGTGGCGGCTTGTGCGATCGCACGCAAAGAGATCAATGATTTCTTGGTCACCCTGAAAGAAGAAGCTGTCCGCAAGCTCCCGGAGGATTATAAGGTCGCGAATCTGGTGGTTCGCGTTGGCGATGAAGGCAAGGTGTTCTGGGGCGGTATCGGCCGAAGGTCGCTCCGGATGAAAGAAGAGGATTATTTTTGGACGACCGTAAAAGGTCGCAAGATATTTTACGCGCTTGATACATTCTTTCAGGCGAATCTATCGATCCTGGAAAAGATCGTCTCGAGGATTGAAAATCTGATCGAATGGAAAGAAGACACGGTTTTCCTGGATCTTTATTCCGGCGTCGGACTTTTCGGGATCGCGTTGGCCGATCGCGCCAAGGAAGTGGTGATGATCGAATCCGGGTGTGATTCTGTGAAGCTGGCCCATTACAATGTCCAATATCATAAGCTGAACCATGTGAGGATCCTTGAAGGACAGGTCGAAACCCATTTGCCGGAGGCTCTAAAGGAGTTGGAAGGAAAACCCTGTGTGGCGCTGATCGATCCTCCTCGCGCTGGTCTTGCAGGCTCTGCGATCGAAACGCTCGGGCAGGCGAAGGATCTTCATTCTTTATTTTATTTATCCTGTTCACCCGAATCTCTAGCTCGGGATTTAAAGCATTTGGCAAAGGTCGGTTGGAAAGTCCGGAAGATCATGCCGGTCGATTTTTTCCCACGGACGAGGCACCTGGAGACTCTGGTATGGCTCGCACGTTCGTAGGAGAAAAGCACGAGGCCATTGTTTTCAACGAATTTTTCGGGAACTCCAATTCGGTGGAGATGGAGATCGGATGTGGAAAGGGGAAGTTCCTGGTCGCGCGTTCGATCGAAAATCCCAATACGAATTTTCTCGGGATCGATCGCGTGAGTAAGTTTATGAATATCGGGAAGACGCGCGCCCAGAAACGGGCGCTTCCCAATATTCGGTTCCTTCGGGCCGAGGCGCGGGCCTTTTTGACCGAAGCGATCGCCCTCGGGAGTGTGGACATTTTCCACATCTATTTCCCGGATCCCTGGCCGAAACGTCGGCATCAGGTTCGCCGGGTTTTCACAGCGGAGCTTCTTAAGCTTCTCCACGCGCGGCTTGTGCTGGGAGGGCTGGTGGAGATCGCGACCGATGATAAGGACTATTTTGATGCCATGAAGAAAACCGTAGCGGCTACTGCGGAACTCTGGGAGAATGTGCGCGAAGCCGTCAATGAGAGGATCCTGGGTGGCATGAATAAGACAAGTTATGAGATCAAGTGGGCGGCGCAAGGCCGTTCTCTTTACTATACGGAGCTTAAAAAACGATGAGGATCGCACACGCTTTGGCCAGCGCAGGGCTTGGGTCTCGCAGGAAATGCGAGGTCTTTGTCACCAATGGCGCTATCTCTGTCAATGGCGAGGTCGTCCAAGACCTTGGCCGGCAGGTTGATTTCCAAAAAGATACGATCATGTATCGGCAAAAAGTTCTCCAGCTTGCGCCGCACGTCTATTTTATTGTGAATAAGCCTGAGGGGTATGTGGTGACGGCCGCGGACCGACACGCGAAGAAAACGGTCTTTGATCTTTTGCCACGGCATCTTGTGGTCGCCACGAGGCAATCTTCTACGAACCGTGTTCGCGTGTTCCCGGTGGGGCGACTGGATAAAGATTCCTCAGGATTGTTGCTTATGACCAATGATGGTGAGCTCGCGAACCGTCTGATCCATCCGCGTTTTCACGTGGAAAAATGGTATCAGGTGAAGCTCAATCGCGCTTGGGACGAACGGGACCGCAACAGGGTGCTCGAGGGTTTCCATTCGTACGATGGCTTTCTCAAGCTGGAAGAGATCCGGCCGATCTCGCCGAGGATCGTGATGGTGGAACTCCGCGAAGGAAAGAAGCGCCAGATCCGGCGGGTGCTTCAACGATTCGAATATGATGTAGTGATGCTCAACCGCTTTTCCTTTGGGCCCTTAAAACTCGGGCATCTTGCGCCCGGCCAGGGCCGCTTTCTGACTTCCTACGAGGCCCGCGAACTCCGTAAGGCGGTCGACCTCTAGCAGGATGCAGGATATTGGATCGAGGATGACGTTAAAGCTTTTTATTTTTTTGTTCTACATCCTTCTTCCGTCATCCATCATTCTGTTTCTAGTTATTCCTCGATCGTCTTGTTCCGCGGGTGATAAAACAGGCGTTTCTTCGAGTCCGCATCCTCCATGGTGACCACCAGGTGATCGTCCACTGAAAAAGCCGGATGCATTTGGATCTCTTCGGCCCTGACGCCCTTGTCCTTCAAAAAATCTAGAAGGAATTCCTGCTCGGGTTCTATTGAGGTTCATTTGATCTCCAGAAAATCTCGCACCCGATATTCCTAGGTTTGTTTGTTGACGAAGCTCATCGCGATACCTCCTTGGGTTGTTTTCTTGTTCTTAACAATAACGGGTGGGGGAGATCTTTGAAAAGGGAGGAAGTTGGAGCTTCTTTGGGGAATCCACTATTAGTAGATTTATGAGGTTTTTTAGTATGGCCCCCGAGAGGGGATTTAGCCTCGGTTTTCACCTGAAAAACTTATAAAAAATAAATTTGACAGATTTTGAATCGTAAGCTATATTACGTCTATTAATCTATGGGGTTACTAGACTATGATATCTAACAAGACAAAATACGCTCTCAAAGCCGTTCTGATGCTGACGGGGAAATATGCTTCGAAGGAGCCTGTTCTGATCGCCGAGATTGCAGAAAAAGAGTCGATTCCGAAGAAATTCCTGGAGTCGATCCTCCTGGAGCTCAAGAATGAAGGACTCCTGCAGAGCAAAAAGGGAAAGGGCGGCGGGTATCTTTTGGCACGCTCGCCGGACCAGATCAGCTTTGGGGAAGTGATCGGGATCTTCGAGAATCCTTTCGGCGCGCTGCCTTGCCTGGACGTGAAGGCGAATCGAAAATGTAATGAGTGCAAAAAAGGTAGCGCCTGCGGGATCCAAATGGTGATGCAGGAAGTCTACAGGACGACTTCCAGCATTCTGAACATTACGACTTTCCAAGACGTCTATGATCGAATGCGAAATACGAACCAGGAAGCCATGTATTTTATTTAAGTCCAATAAGCTTAAAAAAGGAGAAAACAAAATGAGCAAGATCGATAACAAGTTGAAAATCGAAACACTAGCACTTCACGGAGGACAGGAGGCGGACCCGACGACGGGTTCCCGTGCCGTTCCTATTTATCAGACGACCTCCTATCAGTTCAAGAACACCGAACACGCGGCCAATCTTTTCGGACTTAAAGAGTTCGGAAATATTTATACGCGCCTCATGAACCCGACGACGGATGTTTTTGAAAAGCGTATCGCGCTCCTTGAGGGCGGTGTTGGCGCGCTCGCGGTCTCAAGCGGCCAGTCCGCCATCACGATCGCGCTTCTGAATATCGCGCAAGCGGGGGATGAGATCGTTTCTGCGGATAATCTCTACGGTGGAACGTATAACCTCTTTCACTACACGTTTCCGCGCCTCGGGATCAAGGTCAACTTCGTGAAGTCAAACGATCTTGATGCCTTGCAGAAAGCGATCACGCCAAAGACCAAGGCGGTTTATGCCGAGTCGATCGGAAATCCGAAGCTTGATGTCGCGGATCTCGAAGGGATTTCCAAGGTCGCGCACAAGAACGGCATCCCGTTCGTGCTGGATAATACGGTTTCACCTTATCTTTTGCGTCCTTTTGATCATGGCGTAGACATCATCGTGTATTCCGCGACGAAGTTCATCGGCGGGCATGGGACTTCACTCGGCGGACTTATCGTGGATTCAGGGAAGTTCGACTGGACAAGCGGGAAGTTCCCCTTGATCGAGGCTCCGGATCCAAGTTATCACGGCATCAAGTTCGTGGAGGCCTTAAAACCGATGGGCAATATCGCCTACATCATCAAAGCGCGCGTCACACTTTTGCGGGATCTTGGGAGCGCGCTTTCGCCTTTCAATTCGTTCCTGTTCTTGCAGGGTCTCGAGACATTGCATCTTCGCTTACCGAGGCATGCTGAAAACGCGCTCAAAGTAGCCGAGCATCTTTCAAAACATCCGAAAGTGGCGTGGGTCAATTATCCGGGGCTTCCTTCAAGTTCGGAGAAAGAGCGCGTTAGGAAATATTTCCCCAAAGGCGCGGGCGCGATCCTGGGGTTCGGGATCAAGGGCGGACTTGAGGCCGGAAAAAAATTCATCGATTCGCTTGAGCTCGTTTCACACCTGGCCAATGTGGGCGATGCAAAGACTCTCGCGATCCATCCGGCGACGACCACGCACCAGCAACTCTCCGCGGCCGAGCAACTCGCGACAGGTGTGACGCAGGATTTTATCCGTCTTTCGATCGGCCTGGAACATATCGACGATATCCTTGCCGATATCGATCAGGCACTCAGCAAGACCTAGGGGACAAGATCGGATAAATCCTATGGCCACAGAACCTGAAAAAGTCAAAAAGGGCAGCATCATCAACGACGCGATCATCAAGGATATCGCGGTGATCCTTGCCGGGTTGAAATACGGGGAAATCGTTATCAAGGTTCACGACTCGAAGATCATCCAAGTCGAAAGGACCGAAAAGTCACGATACGACAGTTACCATGTTGAACAAGGCGGAGGGATCTAACCCGAAGATTTGAAATTCCAAATTTGAGATCCAAGGTCTACCGGATCACCGGCTGACACAATGAAGCAACAATCAAAACTAAAATTTTCGCCTTTCCGACCCGACCACGGGATGACGGGGCATACAAGATCGGACAAGGAGAAAACTAAAATGAAGAAGTTTATTGTGTTGGGGCTTTTGGCCTCTTTCGTCAGCTGGCAGTTTACCGGAATTTCGCATGCTGGAGTTCCCTTAAACAATCTGGAAGGCGTCGGAGGCATCGCGTTCAACCCGTTGGCGTATCTGGCCAATGCGGGAAGCAAATGGAAGAAAGAAAAGCCGGTATCACCGGAAGCAGCAAAGCCAGGAGCAGAAAAGAAGGCTTTTAACGATTATGGGTTGCTGGAAAATGTCAGCAAACCCCAAGTTGGGGCATGGTACGTTCGGTTGCCCCAGGCGCATGTGGACTGGACCGCGCTTGGAACGGCTTTTTCGCTCTACGACCGGATGGAAGTTTCGTACGGATGGGAAGCCGTGGCACCTCATGGCGGTAAGACGATCTACAAGAACAATGTCGGAACGAAGTTCTTGTTGGTTCCGGAGAATGCCGGCGATCACAAGTTCATTCCGGCTATCTCGATCGGCGGGATTCTGAAAAATACCGACTATGTACCGTCAGGAACAAAACATGTGGGCGTTGACGCGTATTTGGTCGCAACGAAGCTGATCAAAGAAACGCCGCTTCCGGTGTTGTTATCGGGAGGTTTGCTGGCCACGAACAGCCGTACGACCGGTGTTTTTGGTTACGATCACAATTATCGCTTTACATGGTTCGCCAATGCGGATCTGATCGTTCTCAAAAATCTGGCGGTCGGGTATGAATACAAGCAGGGCGCCAAATTCCATGGCTGGCATGACGCGGATTATCAGGATATTCATGCGGCATGGTTCATCAATGATAAATGGACGCTTGTAGGCGCTTGGGTGTATGCCGGTGCCGCCAAGAGCGCCAAAGAGGTTGGGCTTGGGGATGGTTTCACGGCCAGTCTTCACTATGCATTTTAGGAAGCCTGGCGCAAAAGAAGTGCTTGATTTCAACGAAGTAAAAATATAAAAAGGAGGTCCTATGAGCGTTTATCAGGATATTACTAAAACGGTAGGCGGAACTCCTTTGGTCTGGCTGAATCGGATTGGCAAGGATTCGGGGGCACGCATTGCCGTGAAACTCGAATCCGCTAATCCGCTTTCCAGTGTCAAGGACAGGATCGGTGTGGCGATGGTTGACGCCGCCGAGAAGGCCGGAAAACTTAAGCTGGGGACAGTGATCGTGGAACCCACTAGTGGGAACACGGGCATTGCGCTGGCTTTTGTGGCGGCCGCGCGAGGGTATAAGCTGATCCTGACCATGCCGGAGACCATGAGTGTGGAACGTCGGCAGCTACTAAAGATTCTTGGCGCCGAGCTCGTGCTGACCGAAGGGTCTAAAGGGATGAAGGGGGCGATAGAAAAAGCCGATGAGATCGCCAAGGCAACCCCGAATAGTTTTATTCCTCAGCAGTTCTACAATCCGGCGAATCCGGAGGTTCACCGCCGAACAACCGCAGAGGAGATCTGGAAAGACACCGAAGGCGGCGTGGATGTTTTTGTGGCCGGGATAGGCACCGGCGGGACGATCACTGGAGTTGGAGAAGTGCTGAAACAAAGGAAACCTTCTGTTAAGATCGTAGCGGTAGAACCGGTCGATTCTCCCGTGCTTTCGGGCGGGAAGCCGGGACCGCACAAGATCCAGGGGATCGGCGCGGGGTTTGTCCCCGGCGTTCTCAACACAAAGGTTTACGACGAGATCCTCAAGGTCCGTCATGAAGATGCCGGAGCGACCGCCAAGCTACTGGCCAGGCAGGAAGGGATCCTGGGTGGGATTTCTTCGGGGGCCAATGTTTGGGCCGCGTTAGAGATCGCCAAAAGACCGGAATCCAAAGGCAAAACGATTGTAACCGTGATTTGTGATACCGGAGAAAGATATCTCTCCACATGGCTTTTTCAGGAGTTTGCGGGATGACGTCCAAAAATATCGGAACTGTTGAGACGAAATATTTTACCTTCGCTGAGCCTCCCCACGAGTTTAAGCTCGAGTCTGGGAAGACGTTCGGCCCCATCACGCTTGCGTATGAAACCTATGGCCAGCTGAATGCGGACAAATCGAACGCCATCCTGGTCATGCACGCTTTTTCTGGAAACGCCCATGTCGCGGGCCCGGTGTCCGGGGACCAGGACCCGGCGTGGTGGGATTTCATGATCGGGCCGGGCCAGGCGCTAGATACGGACAAGTATTTTTTGATTTGCATCAACGTGATCGGAGGATGCAAGGGAAGCACCGGACCGTCTTCCATCAATCCCAAGACCTGGAAACCTTATGGGATCGATTTCCCGCTCATCACGATCGGTGATATGGTTCGTACTCAAAAGGTACTGATCGATCATCTTGGGATCAAAAAACTCCACGGGGTAATCGGCGGATCCATGGGGGGCATGCTCGCTCTCCAATGGGTCGCGTGTTATCCGGAGGCTGTGGAATGTGTGATCCCGATTGCCGCAACTCTGAAACATTCGCCGCAGCAGATCGCTTTTAATGAGGTCGGCCGTCAGGCCATTATGGCGGATCCCGCCTGGAATGGCGGCAATTACTATGGTGGGACCCTGCCCGAAAAGGGCCTGGCTGTGGCCAGGATGTTGGGGCATATTACTTATATGAGTAACGATTCGATGGAGAAGAAATTTTCCCGGCGACTCAAGGATGACAACACCGGATTTAAGTTTTCCGCGGATTTTGAGGTGGAGGGCTATCTCCAGTATCGCGGCATGAGTTTTGTGAAGCGCTTTGACGCGAATACGTATCTTTATATCACCAAGGCGATGGATTATTTTGACCTCTCGGACGGTAAATGGATCCGCGAGGACGGGCTTCCTGGTACCCGTTTCCTCGTTATCGCCTTCAAGTCCGACTGGCTCTATCCGTCTGTCCAGTCGCAGGAGATGGTCAAGCAGCTTCAGATGAGGCATGTGGATGCGACCTATTGCGAAACGGACTCGACCTATGGCCACGATACTTTCCTGATCGAATCTGAGGCCGAGAAACAGTCATACCTCATCAAACATTTTCTCGCTAAGCGCAAATAACGAAAAGGGGACAGGCATAATTACAGGGTAATTCAGCCTGTCCCCTTTACTTTCTTTCCTTGA
>Ga0114951_10001256_pt1 | contig 32170 bp, 22 predicted proteins | sample AM7aDNAmetaG_FD_88677 | JGI IMG/M metagenome (GOLD analysis project Ga0114951, IMG submission 88677) | Freshwater microbial communities from Finland to study Microbial Dark Matter (Phase II) - AM7a DNA metaG | ecosystem: Environmental > Aquatic > Freshwater > Lake | place: Finland: Lake Alinen... | reverse complement strand
TGGGTAGGGGGGGTGGGTAGGGGAGGTAGGGTAGGAGGGGGGTATCCCGCTGACTGGTCCGCGAGGGTTGTTTCGGCAGAGAAGCTTTGAGTTGGGTGGAGATAGGCCATATAACTATTGTGCGCCGACGGGCGTTAATTATCTGCACTTAAAATTGAGGTTAAGTCTCTTGAATTAAGCAACATATAAATTGGGTGTGTTTTAATTTCCAGGTGCGGCGACGATCTGCATGAATGCAAATGGCCTTTGGGGAATGGAAAGGCGCGGGGATGAGTTCGTTGCTTTCCCACCCTTTCGCAAAGAAACGCGAAAGGATGGGGCACGGAGCCGCGGGCGAGGACGAAGTGGCCGAAAGGCAATCGCAAGTCCTTCGATTCCCTTCACTATGCTTCTCTCAGCTCATTTTTGATGCGAGCTTCATATTCGAGGACTATTTAGGCAGCAAGCCGCGGGCGATGGAGTCCAACATGCCGTTGAGGAAGTTGATGGATTCGGGGGCGGAGTAGCGACGGCCGATTTCGAGGGCCTCGTTAATGACGATGGGGAAGGGCGTGCCCTTGAAGCCGAGCATTTCGCCGACCGCCATGCGGAGGAGATTGCGGTCAACGGCGGGCATGCGCTCGAGACGCCAGTGCTTGGAGTTGGCGACGAGGAGTTCGTCTATTTTTTCCTGATAAGCCACGGCTACGCGAAAGAGGTCCTCGGCAAAGCCGCGAACATCGGGTTCGACATCGTCGCCGGCCTTCCAGAAGGTGGCGCGTACCTGGTCGGGCGTCTGCTTGCCGATGTCTGCCTGAAAGAGCATTTGCATGGCAAGTTCGCGCGATTTGCGACGCCCCGAGCTGTGATGCTGTCCAGTAGTCAAGAGGGCCCGCCTGTCTGAAGCTTGCGGCGCAGGCTGACCATCTCAATGGCGGCGGCGGCGGCTTCGAATCCCTTGTTGCCGGCTTTGATGCCGGCGCGGTCGAGGGCTTGCTCGAGAGTTTCGCAGGTGAGTACACCAAAGCTGTGGGGTATACCGGTTTCCTGCTGCGACTGTCCGATGCCTCGCGCCACTTCGTTGTAGATGGCTTCGTAGTGAGCAGTTTCACCGCGCAAGAGGCAACCAAGATTGATGAGTGCGTCGACATGGCCAGAGTTGGCGATGGTACGTGCCGCAGCCGGTATCTCCCATGCGCCAGGGACGCGGACAACCTGAATGTCTGCACGCGATGCGCCGCTGCGGAGGAGCGCATCGAGGGCCGCATCGAGGAGTCGGTCAGTAATGACGGCATTCCAGCGGGCGACCACAATGGCGAACTTCATTCCGGCTGCGGAGAGGTCGCCTTCAAGAGCGACCGGCTTGCCTTTGACGGGGTCCGTCCATGCCCAGAAGCTGAAGGGAAAGCCAGGTTCCGGCTCGGCGGTGAAGATTCGGGACTTCCAATGAGTGTCAGTAATGGGAGAAAGGCGTGGGGCGGCTGGGTCGCCAGCCTGCATGCGGAACCAGGATTCCGCGGCCTGGTAGACGGCATCGAGCGCGGTGACTTCCACGAGGATGTCCGCAGTGTCTGGGAATTGACCGTCAACGAATTCGATGTTGCCCAGCGGGGCGAGGAACGAAGCACCACGGCTCGAGTCTTCGAGCCATCCCTTGCCGGGCGCGAAGCCCAGCGCGGCAAAGAAGCTCGCCAGCCGGTCATAGACCTGGGGGCTGCCGGCGGGACGTAGAAAGGAGATGCCCTTGATCATTCTTTGATTCTATCGTGCGAGGGGGGGTGGGTCTGGTGCGGCGGGACGGCTTGTTCTGGTTTGTTGTGCGGCGAGGTTGAGTCAGTGGTCTTCCGCCCATTTGCCTGCAACCACCGCATGGACGAAGGCCTGTCCGCGCGGACCCCTGGAAGGGTAAAGGATGGGGCACGGAGCTTTCGCCGTGAAGGGGAGGATTCAGGAGCTAGTCAAGCAGGTGTTACTCGGCGTCGGGCGGGACTTGTTCGAGGAGGCGCTTCCAGGTTTTCTGGTTTCTGCGGAAACCTCTTTTGAGGTCTTCGAGGATGCGCTCGAAGTCAGCGTTGGTGCGGAGATTGTTCCAGGCGGGGTTCTTCTGAAACCAGGGGTAGTTTTCGTTTCCTAAATAGATGGCGCGGCGGAGCCAGTGGAGGGCCTCGCTGGAGTCGCCTTCGACGGCGAAGTAGGTGGCGAGGCGGTAGGCCATTTCGCTGTCGGCTTCCGCTCCGGCGAGGGTGCCGTCCGTAAGCAGCGCGGCGGCGCGTTCGCGTGCGCCTACCTGGACGTAGCACAAGGCCAGGGTGGGCACGGCGATGCGGAGCGATGGATCGTCGCGAATGACGCCTTCAAGAATTTCGATGGCAGCGTCGAGGTTGCCGAGGCGCATCTGCTGGTAGCCGGCGGAGGTGCGCAGGAGCGGGTGGCGCGGTTCAAGGGCGAGGCCTTTTTCAAGCTCGTCGCCGGCCAGTCCGATCTGATTTTCGTAGTGATAGACGCGGGCGCGGTGGTTGTAGAGGATGGGCGCGTTGGCGGGGTTGAGCTTGAGGGCGCGGCTGAAGTGGACAAGGGCATCGTCGTATATGCCGTCGCCGCGCAGCGCGAGGCCGGCAACCATGTGAACATTCCAGTCATTGGCGGCCGAAGCTAGCAAGTTAGCGACGCCGTGGCGGGCCGACTCCTTTTCTCCCCGGGAGAGCAGCATGTAAATGCGATAGAGATTGGCCTCGGTTGAGGCGGGGTCGAGCTTGAGGGCTTCGTCAAAGGCGCGGCGGGCGTGGATGAGGTGAATCTGACCACCGAAGCCGTGGCGCGCGTATTGCAACTCGGCGATGCCGAGGCCGGTCCAACCGGGGGCAAAGGCAGCGTCAGTGGCAGTGACGCTAACGAAGAGAGCGTGGGCGCGGTCAAGATCGGCGCGGGAACCGGTGCGCACCATGAAGGAGCTGAGCAGGGCGCGGCCCTGGAGATATTTCTCGCTGACGGGGCCGGGGAGCGTGGGCTCTGTGGGCGCGGGACGGGTGGAGGAGCGAGGCGCTTCGATCTTGTCTCCCGCAGAGAGGCCGTGGAGCGTGGCGAAGACCTCGTTGGAGATTTCAGTTTGTACGGCAACCAGATCGAGGGACGCGACGCGAATTGCACCGCCGGAGCGTACGCTTTGCGAGGCTACGTCGAGGAGTTGCCAGTTGAGATCGAACCCGGTCTCGGAGCGGAGGAAGCTGCCGGCGAGGACGAAGGAGACGAGCAGCTTTTGTCCGACGGCGAGGGGGTCCATCTGGGCGATGGGCAACTGCATGAGGATGCTGGAAGGGCGGACGACGAGGGCCGGAATGCGGGCGAGACGGGCGGCAATGGCGTCGGCGAGGGCGAAACCGTAGAGCGGGGCTACCTCTCCCGCGCCGAGGTTGGCAAAGGGCAGCACGATAAGGGAATTTGGTTGGGCGCGCTCGACGCCGGCCTCGCGGAAACGCTCGGCGAGCATGGAGAGGAGTCCGGTGGCACGCTTTTCCGCCTCGGGGCCGGTGGTGGGCAGATTGGCGGCGGCATCGCCGGGGATGATGCCGGTTTCAATCTTGAGAGCCTTCATGATGGTCTTGAGGGCCTCACGGACCTCGGCGGCGGAGGCATAACGAGCGCCGGGATTCTTTTCAAGGCAGTCCGCGATGACGCTTTTGAGCTCAGGCGAGATTTCGGGAACGATTTCACTGAGATCGACGGGCTCGGAAAACTGGATGGCGCGGATGGCCTGGAAGTCTTCGTCGTTGGGACGGACGAAGGGGTGGCGTCCGCTGGCCAGCTCATAGAGGATGACGCCGAGAGCCCATACATCCGACTGAACGCTGGATTGCCCGGTGACAAACTGCTCGGGGGCCATGTAGCGGATGGTTCCGCCGCGCGCTGTATAAGTGGCGGCAAGGGATGCGTCCTTGGCCATGCCGGGCTTGGCGGGGTCGAAAGCCGCGTCCTCGGGGCTGAGGCGGCGGGCAAGGCCGAAGTCGAGGATTTTGACCAGGCCGCCGTCGGTGAGCATGACGTTCTGGGGCTTGAGGTCGCGATGGAAGATACCGAGGGCGTGGGCGGCCTGGAGTCCGTCTGCGATCTGAATGCCTACGGAGAGCAGAAGTTGGAGGCTGGCTGGACCGCGGGCGATGAGGCGGTCAAGCGACTGGCCAGGCACGTACTGCATGGCGATGTAGCCCTCGTCGCCGGTTTCACCTACCTCGTAGATGCCGCAGACGTTGGGGTGCTCGATGGCCGAGGCGAGGCGGGCCTCGCGCAGGACGGTAGAGCGCATCTGGTCAGCTGAGAGCAGTCCGGCCCGGAGGATTTTGAGGACTACAGGGCGCTGAAGGCGGGTGTCGTTGGCCAGATAGACCACGCCGCTGCCCCCGGAACCGAGGCGGCGGAGAATTTCATAGTGCTCGATGACTCTGCGCTTGATGGCCACGGAGGTAGTTTACCGGGCCTGCCATCAGGAACGTCTAAGACTCAAGAGATGAGAGGGAGAGATTTCCAATTTGAGAGGCACAGAAGTTGGTGATGAACGTGGGCGGGTGGCAAGGGCTCTGCTGTCCCACCCTTTCCGCGATGAGGCTGCGGAAAGGATGGGGCACGGGGCTTTTGAGCGAGTTCGGGCTGGCTCATTGCCTGGGGGGTAATTCGCCGTTGCGGCTTTGCGTGGGATGAATCTGTTAAGTTCGTACTGAGCATGAAGGGCTTAGGCAGAGAGTCAGAAGGAATGGGCCAGCGCACGGCCAACGAGGCCAGCGGCGGGCCCGCGCCGAATAGGCGGCGGCCATACCTGTTTGCTCTGCTCGGTTTGGTGTTGGGGGCGTGGACGACGGCGGCTGGGCAGGGAGCGCAGCCGGAGACGCAGCAGCCGGGCGCGGGCGCACAGTTGCATACCGGGACCTCCAGCGGGCTGGACACGGATGCGCGGCTGGAGAATCTGCTGGCTGACCACCAGTTTCTGCGCATGGAGACAGAGCTGGACCAGTTGCCACCGCAACAGGCTCAGCTTTATCGCGGAATCCTGGCCAATCGCAATAACGACCTGAAGAAATCAATCGAGCTGCTGGAGCCGCTTGTGGAACAGGTGGCGGCGAGCGGGAACGCGGTGCATGAAAAGCTGCTGCGCAAGGCGCTGGCGGAAGACTATCTGCGCGAGGGCGACCTGGCGAAGGCGGCCAAGGCTTACCAGACGCTGGAGACGCGGCTCCAAAACAAGCTGAGCAAGGACGAACAGGACGAAATTGAGATGCCGGTGAAGCTGCTGCCGCTGGCCGTTGACCATCCGCCGATGACGGTGGAGGCCTGCGACCCGTTTGTGCTGCAAGTGGAGAAGAACCCGCTGGGGCTGATCGATGTGCCGGTGTTTGTGGACGCGAGGCCGCACAGTTGGATGCTGGACCCGACGGCGCCGTTCAACCTGATTTCGCGCTCGCAGGCCAAAGAGGTTGGGCTCAAGGTCTCGGACGAGGCCGCTACGATTCATACGCTGACGGGGCGGGCGATTCAGGTTCACTCGACGGTGATTCCGCGGTTCACCGTGGGCGGACAACTAACGCTGCGAGACATGACGGCGTTTGTGTTTGAAGACGCGGACTACCGCTTTCCGCGCACGCACTACCAGGTGGAAGGAGTGCTGGGTTATGCGGCGCTGTCGGCGCTGGGCAGCGTTACCATTACCGCGGACGACACGATCGCGGTGAGGCCCGCCAAGCAGATCGCTCAGGCTGAAAAGGAAGATCTGCTGACCAAGGGGGCGCGGTTCTTTTTGGACGGCGACCAGATTATTGTGGCGCTGGGCAAGGCGGGGATGGGTGGCGAGGGGAGTTCGCCGACAGGATCAAGGGCAGGCGAAGAGCGCATGTACGTGGTGGACGCAGGAGGGCAGCAGACTTATCTTACTTCCCGCTACTACGACGAGCACATGGGCGATTTTGCGGGGCAGAAGATGGAGTTGTTCACGCTGCCGGGGCCACAGGCGGTGGTGCCGCAGCCGGCATTTGTTGCCGAGACGATTCCGCTGGCGGTGGGCGCAAACACGGTTCATGTGCACTATCTGCAGGTGCTGACGCAACCGCTGGGTTCGGCGGCGCTTGACGATGTGTACGGGGTGCTGGGCGTGGATGCGCTGGACCAGTTAAAGGCTTATACATTCGATTACAGGACGATGCGGTTTAGCGTGAAGCCGGAATAGAGCAGGGATTAGGGAATAGGGATAGGGAATAGGGAATAGGGAATAGAAAAGCGCTCCTTCCCTTATGCCAAGAACAGGCTCAGGGCCGCTGCGGCGAGCAGGATGGCCGCGGCCAGGGTTTCGGGGCGCTTCCACAAGGCTGGCTGCTTGCGGCGGGGTTTAGTGGTGAGCGAGTGGACCAGACCGACGAGCTGTGCCTGGGGTTTGGGAGTTGTGCAGAGGCTTATGGCTGCCGCGACGATGAGGTTGGCGGCAATGGCTAGCGTTGCCGTCCAGAAGCATTGCAGGATGTCGGTGGGGTAGCGGTGAAGGATGGCTATCCAGCCGCCTTGCAGGCCGGGGTGGGCTTCGGCGGGGAGTGTGAGGCTGTGGTGCAGGAGGGCCGTTGCCGTGCCTGCGAGCAGCCCAGCGAAGGCGGCATGGCTGGTGGCGCGCCTGGAAAACATTCCGAGCAAGACAGTGGCGAGCATGGGCGCGTTCAGCACGGAAAATATGAATAGCAGGACGCCGAGTGCGCTGATCGAGTTGATTCCGAAGAAAGCATAGGCGGTGGAGAGAGACAGCAGAACTGCCGCAACGGTTGTCCAGCGGGCCACTTTGAGGGAATGGCTGTCGCTCGCGACTTTGCGGATTAAAGACGGGTAGAGGTCGTAGGTGAAGACGGTATTGAAGGCCGAGATGCTGGCGGCCAGTCCGCTCATCAGGCTGGCGAAGAGCGCCGCCAATCCGAGGCCAAGGAAGCCAGTGGGCAAGAAGTGGAAGAGCATGGCGGGTGTGGACTTGTCGTAATCGAGGAGGGGCAGACTGGCGGCGTCGAGCGTGGGGTTGCCGGTGGCGGAGTCGATCTGCGCCGGGACTAGTCCGCGGCCTTCCGAAACGGCCTTGGAGACGACGACAGTCTCGTGGTAGATGACGCCGCCTTCTTCGCGAACGGTGGTGGAGGAGTGGGGGGTGGGCAGGCCGATGGCGATCAGGCCGGGGAGGATGACGAGGAAGGGCAGAAAAAGCCTGAGGATCGCGGCGATCAGCGGAGTGCGGCGCGCGGCGGCGAGGCTCTTGGCGGCCATGGCGGCCTGGAGGATGCGGAAGTCAGTACACCAGTAGCCTGCGCCGAGTACGATGCCGAGACCGAGGGCAGTGGCGATGGCTTGAGGGCCTGAAGCGGCGCTTTGGGTCATGGCTTGAAAACCGCTTAAGGAGGCTGCGGCTTTGAGGCCGGTGAAGCCTCCGATGTTCTTGAGGCCGAGCAGCACCACGGGCAGGAAGCCGGCAACGATGACAAGGAATTGCAGTGCCTGGTTATACATGGCTCCGATGAGGCCGGAGAGTAACACGTAGGCCAGCACGATGGCCGCGGAGAGGACGGCGCAGAGGGTGAAGATCCCCTGGCGGGGCCATCCGAGCGCGTAGAAGAGGCCATCGAAGACGTGGAGCGTCTGGAAGAGACGGGCCATCAGGTACATTGAAAAGCCGGCCGTGAAGATGGCCAGGGCCGCAAACAAGAGGGCGTTTAGTACGCGGGTTTTGCGGTCGAAGCGGAGGCCGAGGAATTCCGGGACGGAGCGGGCCTTGGAGCCGTAGTAGAGGGGCATCATGAAGATGCCCACGAAGGCCATGGCGGGAATGGCGCCGATAGAGAAGAACTGGGCGGCCAGGAAGCCGAATCTGGCGCCGGCCGCGCCCATGGCAATGACTTCTACGGAACCGAGGCTGGCGGCGGTGAAGGCCAGGGCGCAGATCGAGGCGGGGAGCCCGCGCTCGACCAACAAGAAGTCTCTTCCGGATTTGATTCTTGATCGGAGGGAGTAGCCGATGCCGAGGACGGCGAGGAAGTAGAGCAGCAGAGTGAGCCAGTCGATGGAGGTGAGTTTGGGCACGAACAGCTCCTTGGAGGTCTCTAGACAGTATGCGGGAAGAGGGCGATTAAATGGGGCACGGGGCTTTTGTGGCACATTTGGCCCGGTACATCGCCAGTCGAAACCCGCTATGCGAGTCGCGCTGCTCCTAATGAACGGTCCTGTTGAGTGTTGCTCTGTCCCACCCATTCCGCAAAGAACGCGGAATGGATGGGGCACGGTGCTTAGTTGCGGGGTAGACGGCGGCCGTTCATCCCCGGTCGTAACGCGCTGCCGCGAGTAAAGATGCTCAGAATGACGTTTCAATTCTATTGGGCGGGATGGCGGCTACATTGATTCAATGCCGTGGCACGAAAAGCGGCCGTATTATTATCGCTTCTGGGTGCGGCGGCGTTCCGTGCCGGACGGCAATGTGCGCGAGAGAGACTGGTTGAATCCCAGGTCTCAAAGTCGAGACCTGGGGCACCAGCTCTTTTAGTGCGATGGGGTGGAACTTGAGGGCTAGGTAGTGGAGCGAGGCGTTACGGCGATCGCCGTAGCTGGAACGATAGTTCCGACGCCGGTGTGGGCGCAGCCTACGTCATTGCCGCCGGCGGAAACCGGGGTGCAGGCGGGGAGATTGGGGCTTATCTGCTGCTTGTCGGTCAGGGTCGGCACGTCGATGTAGTGGATCTGGTTGTCGCCGGCAGTGGAGACGAAGAAGATGGTGTTATCCGGCGTGAAGGCGCCAATCAAAGGGGCGGTGACAGCCGCGCTGCCGTGGAGGGTGATGTAGTTGACCGTGCCTGCCGCGCCGCCCGAGCCCGGCTGATAGTAGGGGAGCAGGGCGTTGGCGGTGGAACCGTTGTAGGTGATGAAGGTGAGGTCGGAGACTGGGGAGGGCACTACCTGGTTGATGGAGGTAGCGTTGACGCCGGGGACCGAGACCTGATTGACGGTGCTCTTGATGAGGAGCGGGGATAGCGTCTGCTTGAGGGTGGAGCCGGAGCCGGAAGTGGTGACCAGGCATTCGGTGGTGGGGATGGTGACGCCGATATCTGAAAGTGTGATTCCGCCTCCCACCATGGCCGCACCGAGGATGTGCTGTCCATCAGTTGTGGCAGCGAGAGTGTCTGTCTTCACCGGTTGGGAATCTCCCAGCGGATAGAAGCTCATGCTGGTGGAGTTGCCGACGATTCCTGAGGGGCACCAAGTGTGCGCGACGGTGGGATTGCCGCTGAGATAAGCTCCCACGCCGGGAATAGTGAGCGCCAGGTTTTGTGCACCGCCTGAGGTGTTGAGGTCGTAAGTACTCCATCCGGTGTATTGGCTGTAGACGTAGAGCGTGTTGGTGTGGTTTCCGCCAAGCGATGCGGTGTCAACGATATAGAGAGTCTTGGAGTCGGGCGTCCAGGAAGCAGCGGCTCCCAAGCCGCCGAAGTTAGTGTAGCTGCCGCCGGCGGTGTTGTAGAGGTAGAAGAGTTGACGCACCGGGTCGTTGATGAGCAACTCACCGTTGTTAGGGGAAACGGCAAGTACAACACCGGGGACGTTGGGGTCCTGTTTTTGAATGCCGTTTGTGGAGGTGCTAAAGACCATCAACTCGCGAGCCGAGCCGAAATAAAGGGTGCTGCCGCCCCGGTCCATGATCATGGAGTTGGGCACATAAGGCAGGCGGACGGTGGAGCCTACGGTACCGGTGAGCAACTCGATGGGGACGAAGTACTGAGACTGCCCAGGGGCCGCGAACCAGACGTAGTCGCTGGCGGTTCCGGGGGTGGTGACGAGGACCGGGTTTGACGAGATGGAGAGGCCGGTGGCATTCAAGCCGAGTTCGTTGATGGGAGCGGGATTGCAAATAGCCGGCTGGCAGATGGCATAAACCGAAGCGATGCCGGGGAAGCGGGCGGAGATGATGCCAGTGCCGCCTGCGCTGATGTCGATGGGGTTTGTGGACTGGTAGTCGAGGGTAAGGCCGGTGATGGAGTGGCCGTTTGTGTCCACGACGGAGGTGGTGAGATTCTGCGCAAGGCCCTGGGTTACGGTGCCGGTGGTTTTGCCGTTGGCCAGAGAAATGCTGATGGACTGGGGCGGGCATGTGGAGAAGTAACCCGCCGAGGAGCCGGACCCGGCGACCGAGGCGGTGATGGGTGTGGTTCCAGGCTGCTCCGCAGTGATCTGATTGGTCTCAGAGTTGATGGTGCCAACGGTTGATGTGCCGACCGAATAAGAGAGCGGTCCGATAACGGACGAGCAACTGGGAACGGTGGCGAGGCCGGCAGGGAGCGGGCAGGCAAACAGGGTGGGGTCAGTGAGAGTAGGCGGCTTGCACATGAGGGCCTGCTGACCGTTACTGCTATAGCATGCCTGGGAATCGAGCTGCGAGATAGATCCCTGGGAGAGGCATTGCTGCGCACCGACGAGCGAGACGGAGGTTACCTGGGCGTGGACGTAAACGGCCACTGGGTTGGATGTGACCGAGTCAGCGGAGGCGGAGATAAATGCGGTGGAATACGGCAGTCCGCCACTGCTGGGCAGTGGATTGGGGAAATTGCAGACTGTGTAGTCGGCGATGCCGCCGCCGGTATTACGGTTCCACGTGCCGGCGCAAAGGTTGCCGGAGGGCGAGATATCGACCAACTTATTGTTGGTGGTGCCGTAGGAGTATTGATTGGAGTTGACGGAGGCTCCGCCACCCTTGCAGGTGAACGCAGCGGGCTGCTGAATCTGCTGGGTCTGGCCAAAGGCCAGGGAGATGCCCGTGGTCTGCGGTTGCAGGGTAATGGAGGCCACGTTATCGATCTTGAGACCGTATCCCAAGCCGTTGCAGTAGTTGGCTCCCGGGTTGCGGGTGCAGCCGGAGATCGAAATCCCGGCTGGAATAGCCAGGCACAACAAACAAACAAGCGTCAAAAACCGCCGCATGAATCCTCCCCGCCCCGCTTTATCGAACCGCGGAACGGTCTGTCCGAATACGTCAGAAAGTTTATGAATAGCTTCCCGACCACAAGCCGAAATTGGCTTGTGGCGAGTGGAATTCGCCCCAACAACCGTCTCGCGGCGGAATGCGCTTGCATGCAGCCGGCCAGCGAGAAACGCTATCAAAGACTCCAAGGAAAAAGTGTATCAGGACGGACCCACCTCTGGCTTGAAGCCGGCTTTCGGGATTGTCTTCTGGAATAGACTCTTCCGGACGCGTATGGGGAGCAGGGACGGGGTCACGAAGTGGGTGGCATATAGCGTGCAAACCAGGCGACGGCGCGCTCCATAACATCGCGGCGGTGGGCGGGATCGACAAAGCCATGGCCCTCATTGGGGTAAACGACGAGTTGGGAGGGAACGTGGAGGTCGCGGAGGGCATGCCAGAACTCGAAGGACTGAGGCGCGGGACATTCGCCGTCGCGATCGCCGACCACTGATAGCGTGGGCGTGCGGGCATGCTTGATGAAGGTGAGTGCAGAGCTTTTGGCGTAGACCTGTGGATCGTCATAAACGGATGCACCGAAGTAGGGAATCATCCACTGATCGATGGCATTTTCGCCGTAGTAGCTTTGCCAGTTGGATATGCCGGCCCCGGAGACCGCGGCCTTGAAGCGATTGGTCTGGGTGACCGCAAACATGGTCATGAAGCCGCCGTAGCTCCAGCCGGTGAGGCCGACGCGGTTGGGGTCGACGGAGTATTTGGCGAGGACGGTATCTACACCGGCGAGGATGTCGCGGAGGTCGCCGTAGCCGAAGTCCTTGCGGTTGGCCTGGGTGAAGGCTTCGCCCTGGCCAAAGGAGCCGCGAGGATTGGGCTGGAGAACGAAGTAGCCGAGAGCGGAGAACGCTGCTGGGCTGAGCCCGAAGCCCACACCCCAACTGCCGATAACGGCTGAAGCCGGGCCTCCGTGAACTTCAACAATGAGGGGATATTTTTTGGCCGGGTCGTAGTCTTTGGGCAGCATAAGCCAGCCCTGGACGTGGAAGGAATCGCTGGTCCAGTTGAGGGAGACGGATTTGCCCCAGGCGGGCTGGATGCCGTCGTTGCTGTGTGTGATCGCGGTGAGACTGACGGGATCAGAGGACCTGGCGAGATAGATTTCCTGGGGGCTGTCAAAGCTGCTGGCGTGGAAGACGAAGAGAGAATGATCGGCGGTGGCGGAGAGGCTGAGCTCGTCGCGGCCATCGCCAATGCTGCCGGGGAAGCTGAAGACGGGGTTGCCGGCGGTGGCGGAGACGGCTGGCGCGGAAGGAACGTCATTGAGACGGAGGCGGATGAGGCGGCAGTCGCCCCCGGCGAGTTCGCTGACGAAGAGGCCGCGGTTCCCTGCCCACTCGATCCATGCCGGAGAGGAGGGACGCTGGGGGGTGAGGTTGGTGGGCTGGCCACCAGCGGCGGGAATGATCCAGACGTCGCCACCGGTGGCGCCCTGGTCGCTCATGAGTCCACCAATGAAGGCGATGGCCTTGCCGTCCGGGGACCAGCGCGGGACTGCGATCTGAAGGCCGTGGAGGGGGCCGGAGACCGCAGCGGGGGCGAGGATGGCCTGGGGAGCTGAACCAAGTTGCTGCGTGAAGAGTTTGGCGACCCACCAGTTGTTTTCTCCGGGAGGATCGGCGGCGACGTAGGCGAGTGATTTGGAGTCGGGAGCCCAGTCGAATTCGTAAACGTGCAGATCTTTTGGGGAGGCGAGCGCTGGATCGGTGGGCTGGGGGGCGTTGGCCTGGGCGACGGCGACGCGCTGGATTTCGAGGCCGTCTTCACCGATGGCGCCGGAGGGAGGCTTCATGGCGGCGAGGGCTCCGGCGGGGCGGGTGGCTCCTTCGACATAGAGGAACGCGATGCTGACGCCGTTGGGAGAGAAGGCTGGGGCTTCAACGTAGCCCTTGAGCTGGGTGAGGCGGTGGGCGGGAGTGCCGTCGAGACGGGAGAGGTAGAGATCAACCTGCTCATTGGGCCGGGCACAGTCAGAGAAGAAGGCGAGAGATTTGGAGTCCGGCGACCAGACGAGGGCGTTCTCGCGGCAATGCTGCTCGGGGTAGGGGGCGGCGGTGACGCGGTCGCTTTTGGCGAGATCGGCGAAGGGAGCGACGCGGATTTCTCCGCCGCCGCGGCCGCCCTGTACCCAGGCAAGTCGCTGGCCGTCGGGAGAGATGGCGACCTGGCCCACGGAGTGTCCTCGGTTGAAGGTGTGGAGGATCTCATCGAGATGGGTGGGGTTGGGCGGCTTGGTGTCTTGCGCGAGAGCGGGGAAGGCAGAGCAGAGGAGCAGGGTGGCGATGGCCAGAGGCTGGCGAATGGAGGGTAAAAACATAGGGAAATGCTAACAGGAGGGGGAATGGGGGATGGGGAAAGAGGCGGATTGGTGGATGCTTTCCCACCCATTCCCGCAAAAAACGCGGAAATGGATGGGGCACGGGGGCTTTTGGGCCAAGAACCGCGGGCTGTCTAGCCCTTGGCGATGGCGAAGCGGCGGTTGACTTCTGCCCAATTGATGACGTTCCACCAGGCGACGAGATAGTCGGGGCGGCGGTTCTGGTACTTGAGGTAGTAGGCGTGTTCCCAGACATCGTTGAAGAGGATGGGATAGAGGCCCTGGGTGAGGGGTGACTCCTGATTGGGCGTGGAGATGACCTTGAGCTTGCCGCCGGTGAAGACCAGCCAGCCCCAGCCGGAGCCGAACTGCTTGGCGGTGGTTTCATTGAAGGTCTTTTTGAAGGCGTCGAAGTCGCCGAAATCGGCTGAGATCTGCGAGGCGATGGCGCCGGAAGGGTGGCCGCCGATGCCGGGGGCGCTGACGGGGCCCATGAGCTTCCAGAAGGCGGTGTGGTTGGCGTGACCGCCGCCGTTATTCCGGACCGCACCCTTGATCTCTTCGGGGACCTGCGCCAGATCACGGACCAGATCATCAACGGACTTGGCGGCGAGTTCAGGATAGTTGGCCAGAGCGGCATTGAGGTTGTTGACGTAGGCCTGGTGATGCTTGCCGTGGTGGATCTTCATCGTTTCGGTATCGATGAAAGGTTCGAGAGCGGCGTAGTCATAGGGCAGCGGTGCGAGTTCATAAGCCATAGGGGAAATCTCCTCGGTTCGTATTGTGCTTTGAGGGTTAGACCCTGCGCTGAGCGACAGCAAACAAGGCGTGGGGGGCCAAAAATTCTGCTTTACGCACGCGACACGCGGCAGCGGGGCCTTCATCTACATGGATGCTGGAGAAGGCGGTTAGGGTGCAAAAGACAGCCAACGGGGAATAGGGAATAGGGAATGGCAAATCGCCGAGTTGGGGATTTATGCTTTCCCATGCCCGATGTTGAAGGACGGAAGCTCCCTGGAAATGGCAGGTATTGGGGAATAGGCGGGGCGGGGGAAACCTTTGGTTGTCCTGTGACATCGATAGAGGGGGCGGTGGCGGGATTCCCGCGGGACTGCCGGCGTTGATTTTAGAATCGACGCTTCTCTGCCAAGACCCCTCAAAGAAAAGCGGTGAAAGACGATGAGCGATCAGCCCATGTATATGTGGCTTGCGCAGCAGGGAGAGGCGTTTGGCGCGCCTGGCCTGGAGCCTCGCTGGACCTCGAGTGTGAAGGATGCGGTGGGGACGGCCTACTCGGCATCGAGCCGGGTGTGGTTTACAGTCTCGCACGGAATTCTGAACGAGATATACCACCCGACCATCGACCGTGCGCAGGTGCGCGACATGGAGTTTCTGATCACGGACGGGGAGACATTTGCCCACGAGGAGAAGCGGGACCTGGAGTCCACGTTCGAGTACATCGACTCAGAGGCGATGGGGGTGCGGTATGTGAACCGCGATCCGCAGGGCCGATACCGGCTGACCAAGGAGATTATCTGCGACCCTCACCACTCGGTGGTTTTGACGCGAGTGCGGCTGGAGGGGCATGAAGACCTGCTGCCTCGGCTGAAAGTGTATGCGCTATTGGCTCCACATTTGGACGACGGCGGGGCAAGCAACTCGGCGCGGGCGCTGGACCTAGCCGGGAGGAAGGTTTTGCTGGCGTGGAAGGGTGACTGGTCGCTGGCGATGGCGGCAAGCTGCGGGTTTTCGAGGGTAAGTTGCGGATTTGTGGGGGCGAGCGACGGCTGGCGGGACGTGATGGAGAACTTCCGCATGGATTGGGAGTTCGGGTCGGCCACAGACGGGAATGTCGCGGTGTTGGGGGAGCTCGACCTGAAGGGCGGAATGGAGTTCACGCTGGCGATCGGGATCGGCGCAGGGCATCACACGGCGGCACAGAAGACGGTGAGCTCGCTGGCAACGCCGTTTGAGGATCTGCGCAGCCGGTTTATTGGACAGTGGCGGAGGGCGGCGCACCCGCGGGGGTTGGCAGCCAAGTCCGGCGACGGGGGCAAGCTGATGCGGACCAGCCACAACGTGCTGCTGGCGCATGAGGACAAGACGTATTCGGGAGCGTTTGTTGCGTCGCTTTCGATTCCGTGGGGGCAGGTGAAGAGCGACGAGGACCTGGGCGGCTACCACCTGGTTTGGACGCGGGACATGGTGCAAACGGCGACCGCCTTGCTGGCCTGCGGGCGGGTGGAAACGGCGCGGCGGGCGCTGGTGTACCTGGCCTGCACACAGCAGCCTGACGGAGGATTCGCACAGAATTTCTGGATTGACGGCACTCCCTACTGGAGCGGGGTGCAATTGGACGAAGTGGCGTTTCCTCTTATGCTGGCGTGGCGGCTGTGGAAGGCCGACGGGCTGGGCGGGATGGAGATTTTCGAGTTTGTGGAACGGGCAGTGGGATTTCTGGTGCGGCACGCGCCGCTGACGCACCAGGAACGGTGGGAGGAGATCGCCGGCTACTCACCATCGACGCTGGCGGCGGTGATTGCAGGGCTGATTGGCGCGGCGGAGATGATGCGGGCGCACGATTCGGCGGAACTGGCGGTGTTTCTGGAGGAGTTTGCCGACTGGATCGAAAAGCACCTGGAAGACTGGACGGTGACCAACGATGGGGTGCTGCTGCCGGAGATCAAGCGGCACTACATGCGCATCCGGCCGCCGGAGAAGGGCGAAGCGTATGCGTGCGAGAGCTGCGGAACGGAGATGATCCGGCTGAACAACCGGCCGCCGGGCACGAGGTTTGGATTCGAGGCGCGGGAGATTGTGGACGCGGGGTTTCTGGAACTTGTGCGGTATGGGGTACGGCGGGCCGTTGATCCACTGATTGTGGACTCGCTGAAGGTGGTGGACGGGGTGCTGAAGCGGGAGTTGCCGCAGGGGCCGGGGTGGCTGCGCTACAACTGGGACGGCTACGGGCAAAGGCCGGACGGCGGCGATTTCCAGGGTTGGGGCCAGGGACGGGTGTGGCCGCTGCTGACCGGCGAGCGGGCACACTACGAACTGGCGGCAGGCAGGGATGTAAGCGCGCTGATCGCGACGTACGAGCGATTCGCAACCTGCGGACAGATGTTGCCGGAGCAGGTGTGGGACGAGGCGGACAGGCCTGATTCAAGCCTGCGGCTGGGGAAGCCGGCGGGGTCGGCTGTACCGCTGGTGTGGGCCCATGCGGAGTATCTGAAGCTGCTGCGCTCGGCCACGGACGGCAAGGTGTTTGACCGGATCGACCCGGTATACGAGCGGTATTGCGAGCCGGAGGGGCGGAAGAAGGTGCGCCGGGATGTAGAAATTTACAGCAAGCGCCGGCCCATACAAAAAATGGCGGCAGGCAGCACGCTGCGGATTTTGGACGAGGGGCATTTTGATGTGGTTTGGACGGAAGACGGCTGGGCGACGAAGCACACGGCGACAAGCCGGAACCTGGGCAGCGCGGGGTTTAGCGCCGAATTTACGCCCGGAATTGGGACCTACGAAGTGGAATGGACGCTGCATTGGCCGGAACAGGACGCCTGGCTTGGATACAATGTTGTAGTCAAGGTTAATGCCGCATAAGCAGATTCAGGGTGCATTCCGCACTTCGATGAAAGGACAAGCTTCAAGCTAATCCCATATGACTTCAAGCCTCACAGAAACTCCCCTCGATAAATTGTCCATTGACACGCTACGGCTGCTCGCCGTAGATACGGTGGAAAAGGCCAAGAGCGGCCATCCGGGCGCTCCCATTGGCTGCGCGCCGATAGCCTACGTTCTGTATCACAAGCTGATGAAGCACAATCCGGCACACGCCAGGTGGGCTGACCGGGATCGCTTTGTGCTGTCGAACGGTCACGCCTCCGCGCTGCTTTATTCGTCGCTGTTTCTGACCGGCTACGACGTGACGATGGACGACCTGAAGAGCTTCAGGCAGTGGGGTTCGCGCACGCCGGGACATCCGGAGTTTGGCGTTCTGGACGGAGTGGAAGCGACGACTGGGCCGCTGGGTCAGGGGTTTGCGATGGCCGTTGGCATGGCGGTGGCCGAGAAGCATCTTGCGGCGACCTATAACCGGCCTGGCTTTGAGGTGGTGAACCACTTCACCTACGCGCTGGCCGGCGATGGCGACATGATGGAAGGGCTTTCGCATGAAGCCGCATCGCTGGCGGGAACGCTGGGTCTGGGCAAGCTGATTGTTCTGTACGACGACAACCTGATTTCTCTGGATGGGCCGACGGAACTGAGCTTTACGGAGAATGTGTATCAGCGTTTCGAAGCCTATCACTGGCACGTGCAGAAGGTGGCGGACGGCAACGATATCGCAGGGATTGAAGCGGCGATTGAGGCGGCCAAGTCCGAGACGGGCAAGCCGTCGCTGATTGCGGTGCGGACGGTGATTGGCTACGGCAGTCCCAAGGCCGGGAGCAACAAGTCGCACGGCGAGCCGCTGGGCGCTGCGGACACGGCATTGACGAAGAAGTTCTTCGGATTCCCGGAGGACCAGAGCTTTTACCTTCCCGAAGACGCGCTAGCCAACTGGCGGCAGGCAAAGGCACGCGGCGCGGGGCGGGAAGCTGAATGGCAGAAGCTGTTTGCGAGCTACGCTGCGGCGTTCCCGGAGTTGGCTGCCGAGTTTGAGCGGACCCAGAAGGGCGAGCTAAAGGCGGGCTGGGAGAAGGCGATTCCGAGCTATGCGCCGGGCAAGGGCGTGGCAACGCGCAATGCCGGCGGCGCGATTATGAACGCGGTGGCTGAGGTGGTGCCGGAGCTGTTTGGCGGCGCCGCCGATTTGACCGCTTCAACCAAGACGATTTTCAAGCCGGGCGCGAATTTCCACCTGGACCCGGCGGGGCGGAACGTGTTCTTTGGCGTGCGCGAGCTGGGGATGTGCGCGGCGGTGAACGGAATAGCGGCGCACGGAGGACTGATTCCATTCGGGTCAACGTTCTTTGTGTTCTCAGACTACGCAAAGCCGGCACTGCGGCTGGCGGCTCTGATGGAGGTCCACTCTCTGTTTGTGTTTACGCATGACTCGATCGGCGTGGGCGAAGACGGACCGACACATGAACCGATTGAGCACCTGATGGCGCTGCGCGCGGTTCCGAACATGACCGATTTTCGTCCGGCAGATGCGAACGAAACGGCGGCGGCATGGCGGCTGGCGCTGGAACGCAAGGGGCCGTGCTTCTTTGCACTGAGCCGGCAGGATTTGCCGGTGATCGATCCGGCTACCCACGATGTGTATGCGGGCGTGAGCAAGGGCGCGTACGTACTGGAAGACGCAGCCGATCCGCAGGTAGTGCTGATGGGCACGGGGTCAGAGCTTTGGCCCGCGGTGGACGCAGCGAAGCTGCTGGCAGCCGAGGGAATCCGGGCGCGGGTCGTGAGTTTCCCAAGCTGGAAGATCTTTGAAGAACAGACGGCAACGTACAAGGCGAGCGTGCTGCCGGCGGGCGTGCCGAGGCTGGCAGTTGAAGCCGGGGCAACGCTGGGCTGGTGGAAGTATGCGGGGCTGGACGGCGACGTGATCGGGCTGGACAGGTTTGGAGCGTCAGCGCCGGGACCGGTTGTGATGAAGGAACTGGGCTTTAGCGCAGAGAACGTGGCGGCCCGGGCAAAGAAGCTGGTGAAGTAAAAGCAGAGATCAAGGGTCAGAGAGCAGGAGATTGCAGCCTCTTGGAATTCATTCGTGCCCCATCCTTGCGCCAAAAAGAAGGCGCAAGGATGGGGCACGGGACGCAATCTCAAGATCCGGGGTCTTTCTGGCTGGCCTCTGCCCCACAATTTTAAGGAGTTCATTTTGAAGTTGGTAATCAGTTCGGACCATGCGGGATTTCCTTTAAAAGAGGAAGTTCGCGCATCCCTGACCCAAGCGGGGCACGAGGTTGTGGACCTGGGCGCTTACAACACGGAGCCATCGGATTATCCCGACTTTGCCGTGCGGGTGGGTGAAGCGTTGAAACGGGGCGATGCAGAGCGCGGGATTCTGATTTGCGGGTCGGGAGTGGGCGTGTGCGTTGCGGCCAACAAGATTCCAGGGATTCGCGCCGGGATTTGCCACGACACCTACTCGGCGCACCAGGGCGTGGAACACGACGACATGAATGTGCTGGTTCTGGGGGCGCGGATTATCGGGACGTCGCTGGCGTTCGAAGTTGCCCATGCGTATGTGGGCGCCAGTTTTATCGCGAACGAAGAGCGTTTTGTTCGGCGGTTCAAGAAGGTTCAGGCGATCGAAGCAAAGTATATGTGCGGAGACGGCTCGGCTAACCCGGCGTAGAGCGCATGGTGATCTGATCGCGGCTGGTGCAGGAGGTCGATTCCGCGCCATAACTTGCTACTCTCAACGAATCTTCAAGCGCGAAAGCGCGCACAAGAGGCGCCGATGTTCCCCTTCGACGTGATCCTCTTTGATGTGGGCGGAGTGTTGCTGACCAACGGCTGGGACCACCGTGAACGCGCGGTGGTGCTGGACCGATTTGGTATGGACCGTGCCGCCTTTGAGGCGCGTCACCCGGAGCCTTACCGGGCATGGGAGGCGGGAGCGATTTCCATGCGGGCCTACCTGGATGCGACTGTTTTCTATGAGCCGCGCGCATTTTCCCACGAACAATTGATCGACGCCATCTGTAACCAATCGCTGCCGCTTAAGAATGGCGCGCTGGGAATCCTGAAGGAACTTTCCGCATCGAACAAGTGCCTGCTGGGTGCGCTGAATAACGAGGCACGCGAGACGAATGAATATCGCTTTGAGACTTTTGGCTTGCACAAGTATCTGAAAGTGGCGCTGAGTTCGTGCTACCTGGGACTGCGGAAACCGGATATGGCGATATTTCAACGGGCGCTGGATATTCTGGGAAGCCCCCCGGAGCGAATCCTGTTTATCGACGACCGGGAAGAGAATACAGCTAGCGCGCATAGAGCGGGGATGCGGGCGATTTTGTTTGAGGGCGAGGACGGGTTGCGGAGGGAGTTGGAGTCGTTGGAGGTTTTTTAGCCGGAGGGCAGTGGTGGATTCCCAGGTCTCAGAAGCGAGACCTCCACCCCACGGACGAAGACCTATCCGCGGGGACCCCGGACCTGGGGCACCCGCAGTGTTAGTGCTCCGGCCCCTAATGAGTGTTGAGCTATCCCACCCATTCGCCTGAAAAAAGGCGAATGGATGGGGCACGGAACTGCAGTATTTGTGGGCCGGATCAATAGTGGCGGCGCTTGAAGAGCGCGGGAGGCGAGGCAGAAGATGACGACAATACAGATGAGCGTGCGGCCGGAGGATCTTTCACAGGTACCAACCGGGCAGGAACGGATTCCCGAGGCGGGGATTCTGGTGATCTTTGGGGCCTCAGGCGATCTGACCAAACGCAAGCTGCTGCCGGCGCTGTTCCACCTGCGGCAAGCGGACCTGCTGCCAAAGCAATTTTCGATTGTGGGCGTGGCGCGACGGCCGCTGGGCGATGAGTTCAGAGAGGACATGCGCGCGGGCATTGTGGAGTTCAGCGGCGCAAAGGCGGACGACCCCAAGCTGGACGACTTTGCGCAGCACATCAGTTATTTTCCGCTGAAGTTCGATGATCCGGCGGACTATGCCGGACTGAAGACCGAACTGGAGCGCATCGACAAGGAGCGGGGCATCGGCGGGAAGCGGCTGTTCTACCTGGCGACGGCGCCCGAGTTCTTTGCGGGGATCGTGGAGAACCTGGGCGCACAGGGGATGGCACAGCCGGAGAAGGGGCAGGCGGCCGTGGTGATTGAAAAGCCGTTCGGCCACGATCTGGAGTCGGCGCGCGACCTGAATCGCAAGGTGAATGCGGTCTTCCATGAGGAACAGGTGTTCCGCATCGACCACTACCTGGGCAAGGAGACGGTGCAGAACCTTTTGGTTTTCCGGTTTGCCAATGGGATTTTTGAGCCGATCTGGAACCGGAATTACATTGACCATGTGCAGATTACCGCTGCCGAAACGCTGGGCGTTGAGGGGCGCGGGCCGTTCTATGAGAAGGCGGGCGCGCTGCGCGACGTGGTGCAGAACCACATGATGGAGTTGCTGAGCCTGGTGGCTCTGGAGCCGCCTTCGAGCTTTGAGGCGGAAAGCGTACGGCGGGAGAAGCTGAAGGTATGGCGGGCGATTCCGTCGGTACCGATTACGAATGCCGTGCGCGGGCAGTATGGACCGGGACTCATCGATGGGCAGCACGTGGCGGGCTACAGGGACGAGGAGCGCGTGGATCCTGAGTCGGGCACGGAAACCTATGCGGCGCTGCGCCTGGAGATTGAGAACTGGCGGTGGGCGGGGGTTCCGTTCTATCTGCGCGCGGGCAAGCGGCTGAAGAAGCGGGCCACGGAGATCAGCATCCAGTTCAAACAGCCGCCGCTGCTGATCTTCGACCGGATCGCGGCCACGGCGGCCTGCCAGGTGATCCAGCCCAACCTCCTCACGATCCGCATTCAGCCGGATGAGGGGATTTCATTGCGCTTCGGGGCCAAGGTGCCGACGACGCCGAACATGGATGTTTGCCCGGTGAACATGGACTTCGACTACGAGAAGGCGTTTGGGAAGTCGAGCGCAAACGGGTACGAGCGGCTGCTACTGGACGCGATGCTGGGCGACCAGACGCTGTTCTCGCACCGCGATGGGGTGGAGACGACCTGGGCGCTGTATACGCCGATTCTCGAGGCCTGGGCGGCGAAGAAGCCGGAGGTGTTTCCGAACTACTTTGCGGGCAGTTGGGGGCCGGAGTGCTCGGACCATCTGCTGGAGAAGGATGGGAAGTCGTGGCGGAACGACCTGGGGAGAAAAGCGTAAAAGCAGGGAATAGGGAGTAGGGAACAGAAGAGCGCGAGGTTGAGTGTTGGGCTGTCCCACCCATTCGCCAGTAAGAAGGCGAATAGATGGGGCACCCGAGCAGTATTTAATTTAGTTTCCGGATCTAAAAAGCTCGATTATTGGCTATTCACGGATGACTTTTACGAAGATGCCGTCGGGGAGTTCGCCTTCCAACAGGTGAACTACGCCGTTCTTTACATAGCCTTCGAGGATTTGGCGCGTGGGTTTGGGGGTGGGAGTTGGCAGAGGCCGACTCGCCGCCGACTGACTCGACTGCCGGTTTGCCTCCTGCCGTGGCGAATCGTAGTCCCCTGGCTTGCCTACCTGCGGAATCGCGGATTTTCCCATCCCTTTGTCCATGGCTTCGTTGGCGAGGCGGTCCGCTTCCTTGTTACCGCCGCGGAGGGTGTGGCGCATCTCGAAAGCGGCGATGCCGCGCGAGAGGCGGCGGGCTTCCTCAAACAGTGGGCGCAGGATGGGGCTGGCTACCTTGTACTTGCCCTGCATCTGCTTGACCATCAGTTCGGAGTCGGAGACAACGCGCAGGCGTTTGACGTTGTGTTCGACGGCCCATTTGAGGACGCCCAGGAGTCCGCTGTACTCGGCGTAGTTATTTGTCTGGATGCCGAGAAACTCGCTTAATTCGGCCACGACGCGGCCCTTGGAGTCTTCAACGACGGCACCGTAGCCGGAAGGGCCGGGGTTACCTCGAGAGCCTCCGTCGCAGTGAGCGATAAACAAGTCGCTGGCGGCGGAGGACGCGGGATCTTCAAACAGATTTCCATTCATCGTCTTCCAGTTTAAGCTGAGCGGCCAGCCTGGCGGGTTTGCCGGTGGCCGCCTGCCGGTAAATGCGGCCGGCAACGGGATTCTGGATTACCAAAGCTGCAATTCCGCGTCTACTTTGACACGGACACTCTCTTTTCCCGCGGAGCGGAGATGCGATGGCAACAGATGCAATGAGCTACCCAGTTTCTCCGGTTGGAGTGCCTGCGGCTTTGGCTTGGCCAGGGCGGAGGGTACAATCCTCAGCAGGCATGGCTGCAACGAGAGCAATGGGCGGAGCGGGGCGGGACGGGGCAAGCAAGGACCTGGAACGCTTGCAGGCCCGCGCCGAGGAGATGGAGCTAATCCGCGAAGCACAAGCGGGTTCGCGGGTGGCGTTTGACACGCTGGTGCGGCAGTATGAGCATCAGGTATTGCGCCTGGCGCTGCACCTAACCGGCAGCGAGCACGATGCGGAGGATATTTACCAGGAGGCTTTTTTGAAGGCCTACCGGTATATCGGGAATTTCCGTTTCGAGTGCTCGTTTTATACATGGATTTACCGGATTGTGACCAACCTCTGCCTGGATCAGTTGCGGCGCAAGAAGACGCGGCGCGAGGATCGGGCGGTGGTTCTGGACCACTCCGGGGACGAAATCGACGTACTGGCTTCGGTTTCAGATAACCGCTCGTTTTCAAACCCCGGGAAGGAACTTGAACGCAAGATGCTGGGGGAGCGGATTCAGGCGGCGCTGGTGAAACTGACGCCGCGGGAACGGATGGTTTTTGAGTTGAAGCACTACCAAGGGTTGCGGCTGCGCACGATCGGGGAGATGCTTCACACGACGGAAGAGACCGCCAAGAATACGCTGTTCCGGGCGACGAAGAAGCTGAGAGCGCAGTTGGCGGAGTTGCGGTGAGACGGGCCCTTGCAATTCCCGAATGGGATGCGGATATTTGGGGCGTAATGGAGTCATTTGAGGCTGGAAGGACGTAGCGATGAATTGCCAATTAGCACACGAACGAATCGTGATGGCTGCTTATGGGGAGCTGCCGGACGAGAATGTGCACGAGCTCGATCGGCACGTTGACGGCTGTGCAGAGTGCCAAAAGGAGCGGGAGCAGCTGCTGGCGCTGAAGGTGCTGGCCGGAGCGCATCCCGTGGAAGAGCCCGGAGCGAACCTGGTGGCACGCTCGCGATTGCGCCTGGACGAAGCCCTGGACGCGCTGCCGCCGATGCACTGGTATGAACGGCTGGGACAGCGGATTCTAAACAACTTTGCCAGCTTGCAGACGGCGCCGGTAGCGGCGGGCCTGCTGCTGGCAGTTGGTGTGGGAGCGGGCGGGCTGGGCGGCTACGAGGTTGCGCAGAACCGGGCCGCTCATGCGGCAAGCGCAGTGCAGACGGCGGCACAGGTTCCGGCTGGATCCCCGGCGACCAAGTTACAGGGGCCAACCACTTCAGGGCCGGAGATCGCGAACGTGGCAAGTATCTCCAGCGTGGTTCGGCAACCGAACAGCGAAATCGTGGAAGTGAGTTACAACGAGCTGGTTCCGGAGCGGGTGAAGGGTTCCCTGTCTGATCCGGCGATTCGGCAGTTGCTGATGCTGGCGAGCGAGAACTCGTCTTCAGCCGGGGTGCGCGACAACTCCGTGGGCCTGCTGGCGGCCGAGTGCAAGGCGGGACACAGTTGCCAGGCGGCGGGGATACGGGATGCGCTGATGGTGGCGCTGCGCTACGACAAGAATGCCGGGGTGCGCAAGAAGGCGCTGGAAGGGCTGGAGCCCTATGTGGCAGAGGATGTGCGGGTGCGTAATGCCGTGCTGGAGGCTCTGTTGAACGACTCGGACCCGCGGATTCGAACGGCGTCAATCAACCTGCTGGAGCCGGTGGAAGGCGATACCAGCGTGCGGCAGGTTCTGTATTCGGTTTCAACGACGGACGAGAACCCCTATATCCGGAATGCTTCCCGGCAGGTATTGAGCCGGGTGCCAGAGATTCAATAACACCGTCTTACCTTTTGGAGATCGTGCCGTCAGAAGAGAGCGCGGAGCCGGGGAAAGAAGCACGCTGGAGAAGAAGAAATGAAGTACTTTTCGAGGCCGTACTGGAATTTCGGTTTGGCGGCGCTGTTGTGCGCGGGGTTGACGCCGCAAGCGGCCCGGGCGCAAGGGATGGACATTGCCCGGATGCTGCGGGAGGCAAGCGCGCTGCTTTCGCTGACCAACTCGCAGGGCTACCTGGGTGTGGACCTGGCGGACGTGGACACGGAGAAGGCTCAGACGCTGAAGCTGAAAGAGGTGCGCGGCGCGGTGATTACTCTGATCGACCACGATGCACCGGCGGGCCAGATGGGACTGAAGGTCAACGACGTGGTTCTGCAACTGAACGGCCAGAACGTGGACGGAGCCGAGCAACTGCGGAAGTTGCTGAAGGAGATTCCGGCGGGACGGAAGGTAAGCATCGAGATCAGCCGCGACGGCAACATTCAGACACTGGCTGTGGAACTGGCGGACCGCAAGGCGATGGAGCACGACGTCTGGAACAAGATTGACAAAGGTGGGGACGTGTTTACGCCGGTTCCGGGCATGGGGATTCTGTCAGGCGGGAACGGCGGCGATGCGCCGGTCGGGGGCGGAGGGTTTCATCTGCCGTTCTTTGGCAGCAGCCTGAATGTTGGCGCGCTGGTGGAGCCGCTGACGTCGCAGATGGCGGAGTACCTGGGCATACCGAACGGCCTGATGGTGAAACAGGTGGCGCACAAGAGTGAGGCGGCGCTGGCGGGGCTGAAGGCGTTCGATGTGATTCTGAAAGTGGGTTCCGAGGCGGTTACGAACGTAGCGGGGTGGGACCGTGCGCTGCGCGCCAACCAAGGCAAGGCGGTGCAGGTGACGATACTGCGCGACAAGAAGCAGCAGACGGTGACGTTGCAGGTGGATTCAAAGCGGCACCAAGGGGAACTGAAGGCTCAGGGGCTTGGTAATAGCGTTTAGAGAATTGCCTGGATTCCCGCCGATGAGATTACAGGCTTGTTAAAAATGTTCCGCAAGGGCGCTGCCGGATGACTCCGGCAGCGCCTTTTGTGCAGCGAGAATTCGGCGCTTGATCAGCGCACATTCCATCCGGTGACAGTAAAGCCTCTCTCTCGAAAAAGGGAGAGGCAGATGCGGACCACCTCGGGGTCAAGAAGGGTTCCGGCCTGTCTTTCGATTTCAGCTAACGCTGAAGCAAGGCCAAGCGCAGGCCGGTAGGGGCGTCTGGAAGCCATGGATTCCACAATATCGGCGACCGCCAGAATCCTGGCTCCAGGCAATATCTCATTACCCTTGAGCCCCCTTGGATAGCCTGAGCCATCGAGACGCTCGTGATGTTGGCGTACGGTCTCGGCGATGGGCCAGCGGAAGGGAACGTCTTTGAGAATGGAGTAGCCTGTCTCAGGATGAGTCCGGATTAAGGTCCACTCCGGCTGGCTTAAGCGCGTTGGTTTGGAGAGAATTTCAGCGGGGATGGAGATCTTCCCGACATCGTGAACCAACGTGGCCATGCGCAAAGCCTGAATGCGATCTTCAGTCCAGCCCATCTCTGTTGCAATCGCACAAGCGATGTCCGCAGCCCTGGTTTGATGGCCGGCGGTATAGGGGTCGCGCATTTCGAAGGCGGTGGCAATGGCCCCGACGACAGCCGACAGGGCGCCGGTAAGCTCTCTTTGGGCCTCCTCACGCCTTATCCGCTCATTCTCAAGAGTTTCCTCGCGATTAAGAGCATGGAGGCCAATGCCAATCTCCGCGGCGAGGTGTGTGAAAGCATCGACCACGATAGGGCCGAAAGCATGAGGCTGAGATGCATAGACCATCAGAATGCCGCGCTTATCATCCTCGACAACAAAAGGGACCGACAGCGAGGAACGTATGCCGAACTGTCTTGCACGATCGCGCCAGGGTTTGAAGTTCTGACCAGTCTCAGTGTCTTCAAGGACTTGCACTGTATTGGTGCGGAATGCGATGCCGGTTGGACCTTGCCCCGTTTGCTTGTCGGCAGACCAACTGATTTCGAGGTCGTCGAGGTAGTGGATGGCAGGGCCGGCGGCTCCGGCGATTCGAACCCGTTTCTCCGGGGTGGAATCGGCAAACCCAACCCAAGCCAGCACAAAAATCGATTCGCGCGTAATGGCATCACAGATTTCCTGAACGAGGCCCGAAGAGGAATGAGCGCGGCCCAGGGCCGATGCGGCTTCGGCATAAGCGCGCAAGGCCCACCTTTTAATGGTGAGGCGATTTTCACGTTCCACGAGATCGCTGACATCGCGGAAGACGCCGATGATGAGGAGGCGGCCCTCGGTTTTGAAAGGGTCAGAAGTTGAAATCGAAACGGGGAGCGCCCGGCCATCTCTATTGAGGAGGTGAAAGCCCTCGAAGATTCCCGATGTCGCGGCAGCCTGCCGGAATACCACTTGAACGCGCTCGCGCTCGGCTTCGGGATGCAACTGGCTCTGATGCATGCCGATAAGTTCCTGACGGCTGTAACCAGTGGCTTTCGATGCTGCCGGGTTGGCACCCACCAGAAGACCGGTTCTGCAGTCGGCCACAAACATGGCGTCCCGGGCACAATCCCAGCCCAACCCCAGAAGACGGCCGAGATGCGTGGCGTTGGACGTTTGGTCGCTCATAGTGCCTCAATTCCGCGAGGAATTGGATGAGTGGGATGGTACAGGGAGTCGCGCACGGCCAGCAATGGCACTTTGGGATATTTCACGAAAGTGCCGGGCGGCTCAGGGCTATGTGCCGTCAAATGTGGGATCAATGAAGGACCACGCGCGGCAAGACAAAGTTCTTTTCACGGAAGAGGGAGACGCAGACGCCAACAACGTCAGGATCCAAAGAGCGGCCCGCCAATTCTTCAATCTCCTGGAGAACTGAATCTATAGGCCGAGCGGGGCGATAGGAGCGGTAGGACGACATGGCCTCGACGGTATCCGCGACGGCGAGCACCCGGGCTTCAGGAAGGATGGCGTTGCCCTTGAGGCCGAGAGGATATCCAGAGCCGTCGATTCTTTCGTGATGCTGGCGGACAGTATCGGCAATAGGCCACGGGAACCAAATGTCTTTGAGGATGGTGAACCCTGTCTCGGGATGTCCGTTGATGAGTTCCTGCTCGGCCTGGGTGAGTTTGGAGGGTTTGGTGAGGAACTCGGCGGGGACGGAGATTTTTCCGATGTCATGAACCTGGGCGGCAACGTGGAGTCCGCGCAAGCGGTCCTCTGACCATCCCATTTCGGCGCCGATGGCGCAAGCGATATCGGCGGTGCGGCTCTGGTGGCCAGCAGTGTAGGGATCGCGGAGCTCCATGGCGGTAATGATAGGGGCAACCATAGCGGAAAGGGCCTGGATCAGCTGCTTTTCAGACTTTGCGAGCAAACGGCGCTCCTCGGCCAGGTGCTTTTCCCGATCGAGAGCATGGACGCCATGGCAGATTTGCCCGGCGAGGTCCTGGAATACCTGGATGGCCGCGGGGGGGAAGGCGCTGGGGTGCGCGGAATAGATGACCAAGGCTCCGCGCCAGCCAGCCTGGATGGAGATGGGAATACAAACGCTGGAACGAATGCCCAGTTGACGGGCGCGCTCAAGCCACTCCGGGAGGATTGCGCTGGACTGGTAGTCCTGCATAAGCTGCATGGTGGCGGTGCGAATGCAGGTGGCGGCGGGACCGAGTCCCGATGGATCGTCGTCTGACCAACTCAGGGCGAGGCCGTCAAGATAGCTGCGCGCTTTGCCTGCCGAGGCGAGGATTTGAAGTCGCTTTTCCGGACCATCTTCGGCCATTCCGACCCAGGCCAGGAGGTATCCGGAGTCCTGCGTTATGGCCTTGCAGATGGCTTGCAAGAGGGACTCAGAGGAGCGGGATTGACCGAGGGCCAAAGCTGCACCGGCATAGGCCGCGAGCGCCCAATTCCGGGTGGACAGTTGGTGCTCGCGCTCTTCAGCCTGGGAGATGTCGCGAAAAACCCCTATGGTGAGCATTTTCCCGCCAGACTCGAATGGGGCTGACGTGGAGATTTCAACGGGGACGCTACATCCGTCCTTTTTGAGCAGATGAAAGGCCCGGAGCAGACCTTTGCGCTCAGAGTTCTTTTGAAATTCCAGCAGCATGGACGCACGCTCGGACTCGGGGTGAAGCATGGTGAAATGCCTGCCGAAGATTTCCTGGCGGGTGAACCCGGTCAAAGCTTCCGCCGCGGGATTCAAATCCACGAGCAATCCTGACTCGAGTTCTGCGACGACGATGGCATCCCGGGCATATTCCCAGGACAACTGATGCAAGCGGTTTAAGGCAGCGACACCTGGCTTGGAATTCATGCCGTGTTCAACCTCACCCAGAATTGACCACTGAGGATATTGAGCGCGCTCAATTAGTTCTGTCAATCGTTGATTGAGGGAAGGCTCGACTGATCACGGAGTTGGGATCACGAGAAGCGGCAGCGAAGAATGCCGATGTTGGATTTTATAGGAGCAAATTCCTCTGCATAAGTGCGCATGAAGTGCCGGGCTGAGCCAGCGGGGCTATTTTTGATCCGGCAAGAAAACAACTTCATCTTCATCCCACCCATTCGAGCAAGAAACGCGGGAATGGATGGGGCACTCAAACAGCAATTGGCTGCCGCATTTTTAGTTGAAGAGCTTGAGATCGATTCCCTCCCCCATGGCTTTGTACCCGGCATCGCCTGGGTGGAGATGATCACCCGAATCGTGCAGCGGGTTGAAGCGCGTGGGACTTTCGGGGTCGCGCGTGATCTGGTCGAAGTCGATGACGGCGTCGAATACGCCGCTGGTGCGAATCCAGGTGTTGACGTCTTCGCGGACTTTTTCGCCCTTGTCGGAGGAGTATGCCGCTCCACCATAGGGCGTGAGGGTGGCGCCGAATACCTTGATTCCGTGCTGGTGCGCCGCATCGGCAATCTGCTTTAGCCCCTGCTCAAGTTGCTGCGCAGTGATGTCGTCCTCAGGCGCAGTAAGACGGGCGAGACGGCCGATGTCGTTGATGCTTTCGAGCACGATCAAGTAACGGACCCCGTTCTGCGAGAGCACGTCGCGGTCGAAGCGGGCGAGGGCGCTGGGGCCGGCTACGTCATTGAGTACGCGATTGCCGCCGATGCCCTGATTGAGCACGGAAACCTGGGCGAGATTGCGGTCCTGCTTGAGGCGGGCGGCAAGCACATCGGGCCAGCGGCGATTGGCGTTGAGGGTGGAATGAGCGCCGTCAGTGATGGAATCGCCCAGGGTGACGATGGCGCGAGAGCCTTCAACGGCGGGCACATCGATGCCGTCGAGAAAGTACCAGGACTGGATGGGAGAGGCCTGAGGCAGGACTCTGGCGGCGGACAGATCTCCGTCGGCGACGTAGTTATCCTGATCGGCGAAGGCGTGATAGGTTTCGCCGCGCATGACCTGCGAAGGCAGATAGAAGCTGACCGATACATCGGAAAGCGGCTCGACGGCGAGAGCGACGGGATCAGAGTAAATGGCCGCGCCGGGCGGGATTCTGACGATGGGCCCGCCGTCGAACGTGATGGCATGATCCGTGCCCTCTTTAATCTGGGAGCCGCCGCCGCTGACGGCCACATGGGCATCGTTGATGGTGAGCGGATCGAGGCCGAATTCGTTGGTGAATCGGACGCGGAGCTGAGCGCCGCCATTGGAGATGTGGGCGATTTCACGGAGAGTGACCGCCGCGAAGGGATGAACGGCGAAACCGCCGTTGGCCAGCATGGGCGAAGTGGCCCACGTGCCTACCCATTGCGGGTGCTTTGCGGCCTGGGCGCTGCCGGAAGCGCTGCATGCGAGGAGGAAAACAGGGATGGCGACGAGAGCAAGGCAGCGTTTGAACATGAGACGAAAGACCTCCGGATTGAAACTAAGCGAACGCAACCGAAGTCTATCACGCAGGCGGAAGCGCTTGATCTGGAGGAGTTTCCCGCCGAAGGAGGCTCCTTGTCTCCCACCTCTCAAGGTAGAGATGCGGGGCATCCGACATCCAACCGAAGAGAAGAACTATTTCTCGTACCATGACGGCATTTTGGGACCGAAGCGGGCTTCAATCTGGTTCAGGATGGCTTCGGAAAGCGGGAATTCTCCGTTGGTGACGTTGGCGTAGGCGCGAAGAAAGCTGGCCTGGTCCTGGAACTCGCCAACGGAATTTTTGCGGCCGTGCACAGTGCGGTCGAGGTCGCGAACGCGGGCTTTGAGGTCGGCGGGAGTCCACTCCTGGAACTTGCCGCGGGCTAGATCGGTGACAGGCTTCATGCGTACGTCGGCGGGGCGATGATCGGCAACGCGGGCGTCTTTGCCGACGGAGGCGCGCTCGTAGGCGAGGATGCTCTTCCTGGCCCATTGGCTCCAGGCTGCCGCGACCACCGGACGCGCGATGACAACGAGCACGCGGCCTGCAATGGGGGAGTGGGCCGGTTCCTGATCCACAACATACTGGCAGCACTCCTGAAAGAACTGCTTGAGGCCGGGAGGGCCGAGTTGTACGCGGCCTTCGGCTGCGCTGTCGGCGCGATTGTAGGAGGGCGGCAGGTCCTGCGTGGCTCGGAAGAGGGCGACGATGTCTTCGCGGGTGGTGGCATCGGCGACCAGGTCCCACAGGTAAAGGAGTTCATTTTCGGTGGGTTTACTGATGGCCACGAAGCCGGGGAGATAGTGGGCGGCCTGGTTTCCCTGGGCGGCATTGAAATCCTGCGGGACGGGGAGGCCCGAGGGTGAAACGGCCACTCGGGCCTTGGCGGGGATGAGACCGACGGCGCGCATGACGCTGAGGTAGCAGAAGACCTTGGCGACACGATTGTTGCGGCCCATGGCGTGGCCCCAGGCGACCTGGAGTTCGCCTTGCTGCTGTTCGTCCGCGATGGTGCGTGGGCGCGCGCCGGTGTTTGCAATGTCCCGGGGAAGAGGCATGGGCGCTCCTTTCCGGCTATTCTGCACGATGGGCGCGGGAAAGACACTGTGAATCGGGGGCTTTTCGGGGGATTTGGTTGGGGGGTGGGCGGTAGGGCGAGGGGAACGGTTGGAGATTGGGTGTTGTTCGATCCCACCCTTCGCCAGAGAAGAGGCGAAGGATGGGGCACCCCAGGGCAAACGCATTTCAAAACATCTCCAATAGCCGGCTGAGGAAGTCCTCGTTCCATCCGGCGCGTTTGAGTTTTCCTCGGAGTGAACCTTTGGACCCCTCTTTTTGCATGGC
>Ga0114951_10001255_pt1 | contig 32171 bp, 17 predicted proteins | sample AM7aDNAmetaG_FD_88677 | JGI IMG/M metagenome (GOLD analysis project Ga0114951, IMG submission 88677) | Freshwater microbial communities from Finland to study Microbial Dark Matter (Phase II) - AM7a DNA metaG | ecosystem: Environmental > Aquatic > Freshwater > Lake | place: Finland: Lake Alinen... | reverse complement strand
TGGCATGATGGACGTCAGCCGTACAGGCCGCTGGACCGGGTGAGTGCGAGTGGCGCGTTTCAATTGAAAGGAAGGGCAAACGTATGCGCAATGTAAGAAGCATGATGAACGCTTTTACGTTGATCGAGCTGCTAGTCGTGATCGCCATCATCGCGATTCTGGCCGGGATGCTCTTGCCCGCGCTGGCCGCCGCGCGCGAAAAAGCGCGCCGCACGGCATGTCTCAGCAACCTGAGCCAGATGTCCAGGGCGATGGAAAGCTACTGCAGCGACTACGGCCAATACTTCCCGTCGTGGGGGGAGTACGGTAACTGGGCGCCCGGGCCGACCTACAGCAGCAACATCGCTTGGGTGACTAAGGGGACGGGGCTGGCCACCGACAAGAACGGCGCGCAGGTGCGGGCAGCGAACGGATCAGTTGCATCCGATAATCACGGGTTTGAGCTTCCCATCGTTTACTTCCGCACGATCTACTGCGGCGCCTCGGGCGCTACGGGCGCGGGCGGCATCCTGGCGGCGGGCGGATTCAATCAGACGCCCATCGGGCTGGGCTATTTGCTCGATTCGGGTTACCTGGGCGACGCCCGGCTGTTCTTCTGCCCCTCCGCCGGCGACAACATGCCCGCCGATCAATGGGACTACAACAACCCCTCCCTCGTGGCGAACGCCATCACCAAGTTGGGTGAGCTTAAGAAAGCCGGCGGATTCGACGCATGGACGCTCACCCATGGCAATTTTGTCGGCAGGACCGTGTGGTCGGTGGAAATATCGTTCCTCGCCACGGAGAGCAATTACAACTACCGGAACGTCCCCTGCGGGCTGGGCATGAGCACCGGCACTCCTTCGGTCGCCACTCTGATCAGCAAAGGCGGCGCGAGAATGCGGTATGTAAGGCCCGATCAGATTGTGAAGCCTGGCGAGCCGGTCTTCAAGACGCAGAAGCAACTCGGCGGCCGCGCGCTGGTCTCCGACTCCTTCTCCAGGACGAGCATTTGGGGCAATACGGCCCCCTACAATACTTATGGCACGGCGGTCGGGGTCGGAATGGCGCACTATGTCGGCAAGGGCTACTATGCGCACCGCGACGGATACAATGTCCTGAATGGCGATTGGAGCGCCAAGTGGTACGGCGACCCGCAACAGCAGATTACCTACTGGCCGACTTACTACTACGCCTCCGCGACATACGCCAATTACACAACTTTCATCGGATCGCCCCAGGTCAACTGCGTGTATGACTGGACTGACCCGACGGTGCTGACCTCGGGATGGCCGGTCGCAGGGGCGACGTATTCCTCCAGCGTGGGCATTTGGCACCTGTTTGACGTAAGCGCCGGCATAGATGTCGGCGTCACGAACTGACCGTTCGGATTACGACTGCGGACGGATCGGCCGGAAGAGACACTTGAGCAGCATGGGCGTCCGCTTCCACCCGGGGGCGGACGCCCGCTCTTTACATGACACGAAAGTCCACACACAGAGGAGAGCAAGATGAGCAAGTGGGGAACGGTTCTCGGCTTCCTGCTCCTGGGTTTCCTGGCGAACCCGCTGCGCGCGCAGCCCGCCCCCGTGCTCTCGTACGACTTCGACGCGGGTGCGGGGCTGACCGTCGCCGATAAGAGCGGCAACGGCCTGGTCGGCCAGCTGCATGGAACCCGCTGGATGAAGCGGGAAAAGGGCTTCGCTCTCTTGCTCGACGGAAAGGCCGACTACGTCGGCTGCGGCGACGATGCCAAGCTCCAACTGCCCGGCCCGCTGACGATCTCGATCTGGATTTACGAACAGGAAGACATTAAGGATCGGCAGCAGTATTTCGTCACGAAGTTCGGCTGGAACCTTCGCGTCGCCCCCGGCGGCGTGATCATATTCGAAACGCGCGGCGATGGCAAGAACACCTGGACGAATCTGCCGTCCAAAGGGCGGATCCAGCCCGGCCGCTGGTACCACGTGGCGGCGGTGTATGACCCGGCGACGCTGAAGGAATCTCTTTACCTCGACGGCGTTCTGGACGCCGAGCGCACCCGCACGGAAGGCAAGGCGATCAATAACATTAAGGGCCTCGGCTTGGAGATCGGCCGGTATGGGTACGCCGAGGGGCAGTATTTCAAGGGGATGGTGGACGATTTTTCCCTTTACGCGCAGGCCTTGTCCGCGCAGGACATTGCCGCGCTCTATGCGCTGGGCGCGGAGCGGCGATTTGAGAAATCCATTCCCCCGGTCGTCATCCATTACCGCCCGCTCCCGCATTTCATCGGAGAGAACCTGGTCGTCAATCTCGAATTCGACGGCATCGACAAGCTGGACTTCAAACCGTCGGTGGAGATTGCCGTGCGGCGCGCAGGCGAAGAGAAGCCCCTCCGCACGATTGCGTTTGACGCGCTCGCGGACGCCAAGAAGCTGGATGCTGTGTTCCCGGCCTCCGACATGGCCCCGGGGGACTATGAGTTGCGCGCCGCGATCCTCGGGCGGGACAAGACGCCGCTGGTCGCCGAGCCCTTCGCAATCCGCCGGCCGATGAAGTACATCGGGCCTTGCACGGCGCCCTCCTCCGGCCCGCTCTCTCCGGCGCCGCAGACGCTGACGCTCCAGAACGAGAGCATCCTGTGCGACATTTCCCCCGCTTCCGGGCGCGTCACGCAGATCACGTTTCGCCCCAGGAAGCTTCAGCTCCTCCAGACCAATTGCGACACGTACGTCTTCGACGGCAAGGACGGGAAGCGCGTTTCCGAGGAGAAGGACTGCGTCACCGGCTATCGCAAGAGTCCCGCCGGAGCGCCGGAAGGTTTTGAACTGGTCTGCACGAACCCGGAGCTGCCGGAGATCGAGCTGACCAAGGCGTATCGCCTGGAGAGCGACCACCTGGTCAAGGTGACCTACTTCCGCGCTCTCACGGAGAAGAGCGACGGCAAGCTAATCTTCCTCCGGTCGGACACGGCCCTGGCCCCGGATTTCTATAAGGACGGCTCCTATTATCGGCCGATGTGGGACGGGGGCAGCGGGCCGGGAAGCGGCACGTTCCCGTTCATCCCGGGGGCGAGCATCAAGGAGCGCACGGCGGTGCGGGACCTCGGCGGCGCGCTGTTCATCTACGTTCAGCCGGCCTCCCATGTCGGCTGCGCGCAGTATAAATTCAAGGTGAACGGGTACGTGGAAGGCCGCTTCACCACCTATGCCTTCGACAAGAATGAGATTGACGACGCCACGTTCCTGGTTCCCTCCGGCTGGGAGATGTATTTCACCGGCGACGTGGTGCGCAAAGGGCTGTTCCTCTCCGTCGAATCGCACTTCATGGTCTTCGACGGCGATGCGCGCGAGTTCCACCGGCGGTACAAGCTTCTTCCCGAGATCGCCAAGCTCGTGGAGAACCACGTGCCGGACTGGTACTCGAAAGTGAAGATCTGCTCCGGCGACGGTTACGCCACCCTGCCCCAGGATTACTGGTGGGTGGAGCGCACGCGCGCGCTGCTTTCCACGCTGGCGCCGAACGAGTACATCCTCTCAAGCTGGGGCTACTGGGCCATCAGCGGCGATTACCAGTTGGAACCGCCGATCTTCGCCTCCTGGAGCGGCTACGTGTGGGACCAGAAGACGACGAAGGAGGCGATCAAGAAGCAGTTGGACCGGTACAAGCAGTTCGACCCGCAGGGCCGCCTCAAGAGCATCCTCTACACCTGGCCGGCCAGCGCCTCCGACAAGTCCAAGACCTACATGGAGAAGCACCCGGAGTGGCTCCTGCGCCGGAACGACGGCAATTACCAGCAGTACGGCTCCGACGAGGTGTACAACTACCTCAAGGATGATTCCACCAAGGACCATACGGACTTCATGATCGACCAGTTCAAGACGTTCATGCCCTATTTCGAACTGGCCGGCGCCAACATGGATGGCGGCCGCGCCGAACTGGTCACCTATTTCCCCGAGAAGCGATTCCTGCATCTCTATCACCAGACGCTCTTCGTCAACGGCATCAAGCGCGCCTGCGAGGAGCAGAACCGCGTCTTCTTCACCAACGGCTCCACCATGCCCGAGTGCCAGCACGGCGGCTTCTTCGAATACGGCGGCACGCTGCAGGTCTTTGAGAAGCGCGACTGGCGGCTGCCCGCCAACGTGGCGTTTGTGTCGAAGTATGTCCAGCAGCCCACGGGTGTCGCCTGCCTGCTGACGGGGGACTGTCCGGCCGTCTCCAACCGCACGATGATGTACGGCCTCCTGCCGTTCATGCGCTCCCCCAGCTACTGCTACAACATCAGCCATCAGTTCCTCGTGATCGACCTGGCGTTCGAGGTGCGCAACAGCCAGATTGTGGACGGCGACCACATCCATCCGAACTGGTGGAACGCCGAGACGGCGACGATGGAAAGCGCGCTGCTCAAGCAGGGCGCCGGCTACCTGCTCCCGCTCATTAACCACGACGCCAAGGAGAAACGCGAGACGGTGTCGCTCTCGCTCCAGGGGCTCGCCTTGGACCCCAAGTCTCCGTTGTACGTTTGGCAGACCGAGCCGATGATACCCTTCGGGCTTGACCTGGCCGCTCACATCCCGGAGTCGGTGGATGCCGTCTCCAGCGTCTTTGACGTCATGTCCGCCAAGGGAGACACCCTTCGGCTTGAAACGCTCCTGGCCTCGGACCGGCTGAAGATGGTCACGATCAGCCAGACGCCCGCCTTCGTTTATTCCATCGGCGGCAGGCGCAACCACCTCTTCCTGAACTCCTCGCGCGGCGTGGAGATCACCGGCCGGGCGGAAGGCAAGGCGGTGAACCTCGACGTCCACAGCGACGGGGAAGGGGCGGAAGTACTCGTCTTCCTGGAGAAGGGATGGAAGAACGCGGCGGCGCAAGTGAATGGAAAACCGGCGGACGCCGCCATCCGGACGCTGGGGAATCGCCGTTTCGCGCTGCTGAGCGTGCCGATGGGCGCCTCGAAGGTCGTGGTGACCGAAGGCCGCGGCGCCGCGGCGGCCGAATCCGCGCTCCTGCCGCCGACGCGCCATCCCTATGAGGACTTCGCGTATGGATTCAAGGCGGAGCAGGGCAAGCCGGAGATCAAGGCAACCACCAAGGACGGGCTCCCCTGCTGGGAAGTCAAAGGGCCGGGCCTGCTGGTCAACATGAGCATCTACATCAACCGCACCAAGAGCCACAAGGGGATGACGTTCAAGCTGAACTGCGGCGAGGCGCAGGGCGTCTTTGACGTGCGAGCCGGGACCGCCGGGAAGTTCTATCAGAAGAAGATCCCGCTGGACTTCACGGGCTGGAAGGAATTCACGATCTTGCAGGACGACTTTGACGTGAAGCCCGACGTCCCATTCCAGGACTCCCCCTTCGTGTACTTCAACCTGCCGAAAGGCTCGGTGTACGTCTCCGATTTCCGCCTGATTCCCTTCACGGAAGCGGATGCGGCGCAGGCCGCCACCCTCAAGATCAAGCGGCCCCAGGTGGTCGTTCCGCGCGCCAAGTCCCTCCCCGTCCTGGACGGCATGTTGATCGATGATTGCTGGAAGGACGCGGGGAGGATCGAGTTCGCCGGCAAGGGCGGGCTCTGCCTGACGCAGGTGTCCCTGATGTATGACGACAAGAACCTCTACATGGCCGCGACGTGCGGCGCCGCGATCAACTCCCCCCCGAGCAAGCTCCCGCGCGACTCGAACGGCATCTGCAAGGCCGAGAATTTCGAGATGTACTTCATGCCCCAAGGCAGCAAGATGCGTTATCAGTTGATCACGAACCCCGCCGGGGCCCAATGGGACGGGCGGTATGAGCCGGGCTACCCGGTGGAGGACATCAACTGGAACCCGGACTGGAAAGTCGCCACCGCGATCGGCTGGGGCCTCCAGTGGCGATTCGAAGCCGTCATCCCCTTCGCCAGCTTTGACGCGGGCGTGCCGAAGAAGGGGGATGTCTGGGTGGTCGGATTGTTCCGCCAGACCGCCGACGCGGAGTTGGTCGGCTGGCATGGCGTCTCGTTCCATGACCCGCTGTGCTACGGCGAATTCCTCTTCGACGGCGATGCTCCGAAATGATGGTCGAGGTGGGGACACAAAACTTTCCTTTGGAAAGTATTGTGTCCCCACCGGCCCGGCCTGCTAACCGGGATGGTTTCAACAAAGCAAAGGAGAATGTATGCCCAGGTTTCCGCAGACGGTCCTGATGCCCACGGTCTGCCCGTGGGACGAAAAGGAGCAGTTGATCGAAGGGACATTCCGCGAGCTCGTTCGCGACCTGCTGGCGAAAGGATTCAACCATCTCTATGTCTTCGGCACCTGCGGAGAAGGTTACGCCGTGGACACGGAACGCTTCCGCCACGTGGTGACGGTCTTCCGCGAGGAAACTCGCGGAAAAGGAATCTTCCCGCAGGTGGGGGCCATCGGCCTCTCCACGTCGAACGTCGTGGAGCGCATCGGCCTGGCGCACAGCCTGGGCTTTCGCTCGTTTCAGATATCGCTCCCTTCCTGGGGGGTGTTGGATGACGGCGAGGCCATGACCTTCTTCCGGGACGTGTGCGGGACATTCCCGGATTCAACGTTCCTCCACTACAACCTGATGCGCGCCAAGCGACTGCTCAACGGCGCGGACTACCGGCGCATTTCCGAACGCGTCCCGAACCTGGTCGCCACCAAGAACACCAGCGACAGCGTGCTGCGGATTTCGGAGCTGATGACGAACGCGCCGGATTTGCGGCATTTTTTCAGCGAAGCGCTTTACCCGCATGGGTGCCTGCTCGGCGAGTGCTCGATCCTGAGCTCCTTCGGCGCATTGATGCCGCGGCGGACGTGGCAGCTCTTCAACGCCGGACGGGAGGGCCGCTCTGCGGAAGCCTTCAAACTGGCGTCCGGCATGGCCTCCTTCGTCAACGATTTCCTCGCGCCTACGCGGGGTCGCGATGCCGTGGACGGCGCCTATGATAAAATGCTGGCACGGCTTGCGGGGATTGACATGCCGATGCGCCTTCTCTCGCCGTACGAGTGTTTCTCCGAGGAGGTCTACCAGCAGTGCCGCAAGGTTCTCCTTGAGAAGTACCCGGAGTGGATTGGCTGACACGAGCATGGTTTAAGGAGTCTTTCATGGCCGTCGCGGCGAAACGCGTGCACCTGGTATGCAATGCGCACCTGGACCCGGTCTATCTGTGGCAATGGGAAGATGGTTTGACGGAGACGCTGGCGACGTTCAATGTGGCCAGCGAGTTCTGCGACCGCGCCCAAGGGTTCGTCTTCTGTCATAACGAAGCGGTGCTGTACAAGTGGGTGGAGGACAATGACCCGGCGCTGTTCCGGCGCATCCGGGAGCATGTGAAGGCGGGGCGCTGGCACATTGCCGGGGGGGCCTGGCTCCAGCCGGACCTCAACGTTCCCTCGGGCGAGAGCCATATCCGGCAGTTCCTGATCGGCAAGGAGTACTTCCGCAACAAGTTCGGCGTCGAGCCGACGACGGCGTACAACTTCGACTCGTTCGGCCAGCCGGAGGGGTACGCGCAACTGCTCGCTGGCTGCGGGTTCGACTCCTACATTTTCTGCCGCCCGCAGGCGCGGCAATGGAAACTGCCGGTCGGCGCGTTCCGCTGGCGGGACCGTTCCGGAGCCGAGGTCCTTGCCCGCCGCTCCGATGAGCACTATTGCGACATCAACGACATGCACCAGCGGCTGGGGAAGTGGCTGGAGTATTACCGGCAGGAGCCGGTCTCGCTGATCCTCTGGGGAATCGGCAACCACGGCGGGGGGCCGAGTTGGGAAGATTTCAAGCAGATCAAGCGTTTCGCCAAAGAGCATCCCGAGGTGGAGCTGATCCAGTCCACCCCGGAAGCTTTCTATCGCGAGGTCAAGCGGAGCCGCGCCGCGCTCCCGCGGGTGACCGGCGAGATGCAGAACTGCCACTCCGGCTGCTACACCTCCCTCAGCCGCGTCAAGCGCGCGCACCGGGCGTGCGAGAACCTCATGGCCTCCACGGAGCGGATGGCCGCCATGGCCTGGTGGCTGGGCAAGGCGGAGTATCCGGCGCGGGATCTGGACGCGGCCTGGAAGGATATTCTCTTCGGTGAGTTCCACGACATCCTGCCGGGCAGTTGCGTCCAGCCGGTTGAAAGGGATTCCCTGGCGCTGCTGGGCGGGGCCTCGGACGCGCTCCGGCGCACGAAGGTGCGGATTTTCCTGCGTTTGCTGGAAGGGGAGAAGCAGGCGAAGGACGGCGTCACGCCGGTCTTCGTGCAGAACCCGCATAGCTTCCCGGTCACCGCGGATGTCGAATGCGAGTACAACTACACCGACCTGGGCATGCCCACCTGTGGCGCGGTTGACCTCGATCTGCGCGATGGGCACACCGGCCGGAAGCTGCCTTTCCAGACCGAGCAGACCGAGTGGCCGCTGCTGTGGGATTTCCGGACGAAGGTCTCGTTGCCGCTGCGGCTGGCGCCGTACGAGATTCGGCGCGTCGAGACGACTTGGAAGAAGCGCGATACGGAACGGCCCTGGCGCGCGCCGAAGGAGTGGAAGCGATGCCTCACGCTCAAGGGCAGGGGCTTCCGGGTCACGATCAATCCGAAGAGCGGACTGGTGGACTTCGCCGGCACAGCCGGCGGGAAGAAGAGTTTCCTGCGGCGCGGCGCGCTCCGGCCCACCGTCTGGCCGGACTTCGATCATGCGTGGGAATGCGGGGACCCCGCCCTGCGCAAGCCGGGCGAGCGGAAGGGGATCAACGGCGCTCCCTGGGCGAAACCGCGCGGCATCTTCCGGCTGGCGACGCCGAAAGAGACCATGGCCATCCTCTCCCCGCCGTCGCTGAGGATGGGCGTTGGGAAATACCCCGACCTGGGCCCCGTTCGCGTGGTGGAGCATGGGCCGGTGCGCACGATCGTCGAAGCGGTATTCGTGATGGGCAAGTCCGCCATCATCCGCCGGTACGTCCTGTCGCGGCAGCAGCCCTGGCTGGAGGTGCGGGAGCGCATCTTCTGGAATGAGCGCGACTCCATGCTCAAGGTGGAGACGCCGCTGGGCTTCCGCGCCCGGCAGACCATCTCGGAAATGCCGTACAGCGCGGTGGTCCGTCCGGTTCCCCGTTACCACGTGGACCAGGTGAACCAGCGCTGGGTGGCCGCGACGGAAGGGGTTGGAGGCGTTGCGCCCAAAGGGCGCTTCGTGGCGGTCCTCAACAACGCTTTTAACGCGCACAGTATATCGGGGAAGAACCTGTACCTGAGCATTCTGCGCTCGCCGGTGTACAGCTCGGGCAACCTGGAGCCGAAGCTGGAGACGCATGAGCAGCGATACTGGCCGCGTCAGGACCAGGGGGAGCATGAAGTGAGCTATCGCCTCATGGTCGGAAAAGAGTTCAAGGAGCAGGATATCTCCCGCGCCGCGCAGGCGTTCAATGTGCCGCCGGAGTGGCTCATCCATTTCCCGCGGAAGCGCACGCCGGGAGCGCCGGTCCTTCGGGGCGCGCCTTTTATCTCCGTCTCCCCCGGCAGCGTGCAGGTAGTTGCGCTGAAGAAAGCCGAAGCGGGCGACGGGCTGGTCGTGCGCCTGTGTGAGCAGGCGGGCAGGGGCGTGTCCGCGACGCTCCGGGTCCGGGGCGTGCGCCGCCCGGTCACGACGCGCCTGACGGCCTATGGACTTAAGACCCTGGTGCTCCGTCGCAAGAAGCAGGGCGTGTCGGTGCAGGAAACCAATCTCATAGAGCGGTAAGCCTGAGGAAGAAAGAACATGGCAAGGATAACCGGCGACGTGTGCGCGGTGAACTATCCGCCGAAAGTGTATGGGCGGACTGCCGAAGAGGTCGAGCGCGTCTGCCAGGGAGTCGTGGAGCGCATTTTCCGCGACCGGGACGGGCTCATCCGCTCCGGAGTCAACGGGCGGACGATGCGCCCGCTGGAGGAAAAGGATGCGCCCGACCGGCCCGGCGGCCAGGGCTGCTACACCGAGTGCGCCGGCACCCCCCGGCGCTTCAGGGCCGTGTGGCTCAATTACGAGAACGCCGGGCAGGCCAGCGGCAAGTACATCCGCGCCATGCTGGCCAAGGCGGCCGTTGCGCGCGACCCGCGCGCGCTCGCCCGCGCCCGCAGGACCTTCCAGGCGCTGGTCTTCCTCTGGAACAACGTGGCGGAACAGCATTCCTACGGCCGCGGCTGGATGCCCAAACCCTACGCCGGGCCGCGCGACGTGGCCGAGCAGTTCGAGTGCAGCGTCGACCAGTACGCCGATATCACCCTCGGCCTCGACGCTTTCCACCGAGCCGCCGCCAGCCCCGCCGAGCGCCAGACGATCAAGGAGATGGTCCTCTCCTTCGCCGACTGGTGGATGGAGCACGATTACACCGCCGGCTACATGGGCTACTGCTGCTACTGGAAGCGGCTCGAATACGCGCACCCCATCGGCTATTTCCTCTACCTCAATGCGCTGGCGTACTCCTTCCTGCCGAAGCGGAAATATCTGGACGCATTCAACCAGTGGATGGAGATCAGCGGCGGCCTGTCCGCGCCGAAGAAACAAGTCTGCATCAACGGCAACGGGCTGGCGCTGGAGTGCCTGCAGCGGCTCATCGAGTTGAGGCCGGAGCGCCGGGCGCACTGGCGCCTGTGCGCGCGCGTCTGCCTGGATAACATGATCGCGCTCTCTCAGAAGAAGTACAATTACCCCCGCACGCGCGTGCGGATGCAGTTGAACGGCTACCTGGCGCACCACCTCGTCGCCGCCCACGCCATCTTCCCCGGCGAGGGGATTGAGAAGCGGATTGCGGAGCTGCTGGCCTCCTACCGCAAGCGCGAGGACTTCTACCATCTCAGCCGCGGCCTGAAGCTTTCCGATCTCGACCCGAGAGTGGCCGGCGGGGACTATCGCAATACCTTCTGGGCGGAGGGCCACATCTGCTGGCTGAACGCCTACTGGTCGCTCAAGCGCCCCGCGGAACAGGAGCCATAGCGTGTGGAATAAAGCATTGCGCGCCGAGTTTGACCGGGCCATTTCCAAGCGCCTCTGCCGCGACAGCCGGGGGCGGTTCCATTTTCTGGCCCCGAATCCCTCCGCGCCGGATGCGGGCCGGCTCTGCCTGTGGGTCTCAAGGGCCGCCGACCCGGCCTCGGCGGCGGATTTTCACCCGCCGATTCCTCTGGACCCGGCGCGGCTGGGCGCGCGCAGCCGGGGAGGTTTTTTCGCCGCCGGGATGGCGATGGCCGCCGGCGACCGCCTGCTTCTGCTCGGGAACACCGAGGAAGGCTGCACGGTCTGCTCCGTTGCGGATTTGGAGATGGGAAAACCCCGGCGGCCCGGCAGGAACGTCCACTGGCTGAGCCCGGCGACTCTGAAGCCCGGCGGGTTCGTCATCGCGCCGGCGAACTCCCGCCTCGGCGACGTGACGACGGGACCGGATGGAAGAATCCTCGCCACGTGGACCGTCAGCACGCCGGACCACGCCTCCACGGTCTTCATCGGCGGCTTCAACGGACGGAGATGGGCGGCGTACAAGGTCGCCGAAGGCTACGGCTATTCGCCGGCGTCGCTGATGATCGACGAGGAGAGGAGTTTTCATCTGGCATGGCACGATATCCGGCAGGAGTGCCGTTATCTCACCGGCCGCCTGGCCGATCTGCCGAAGAAGATCCCTTTGCGGGCAACCAGCTTGGTGGGCTGGGCCCATCGTGCGGCGCTTCTGAAGACCGGCCGGAAGGTGTTGCTGGCGTACGAAGATTACGGATCGGTCCAGCGGCATTTCTTTGTGGAGCGCGCCGACGGGCGGAGCCGCGTCAACCCGGCGTTTCAGGGCAGTCGGGTTTGCGCCTCCGACATGCGGCCGGCCTACGACACCTCCCACTCCCAGCAGTTTGCGCTGGACCGGTACGGGGTTCCCTGGCTGTTCTTCATCGACGCGAGCCGGCAGCATATCTTCCACACGCGTTGGCTGGGTCGCCAGTGGGGACCGCTGTGCAACAGTTATTGCATCCGCTGGAACTCGCCGCGTGCGGAGGACAACCACCTTTCCATCGACCGGCTGACCGTGGAGGAGCGGACTCCGGCGAATGCCGCCGGCATCGGCTTGGCCATCTCCAGCGAAGGGGCCGCGCCGCGGGTGGAGTTCCATCAAGTTCCGGCCCTCTCTCTCCAGGCGGCTCCCGGGCGGAAGGTGCTCTTCTTCGACCTGCAGGAAGTGCGCGAGATGCAGCATCTCGACTTGAAGCTCAATCCCGTGCGCAAGTCGCCGGCCAACCCGGTCATCAGCGCCGGCGGCCCGGAGGACTTTGACGTTCATGGCGCGGGGGGATTCGTGCGCGTGCTCAAGGAGAGCGGGCGGTACCGGATGTGGTACTCGGGGATTCGTCTCACTTCCACGGTCGTCTGGCCGCGCTGGGGCCGCATCGGCTATGCGGAAAGCGCGGACGGCTACGCGTTCCAGCGGGTCCCGCTCGGCCAGGTTGCGTTCCGGGGCAACCGCCACACCAACATCATCCGCGGCCCCGGCGGCAACAGCGCGATCGTCCTTTGCGACCCCGCCGACCCCGACCCCGCGCGCCGCTACAAGCTGCTCTCTTTCCCGGCGGCGATCCTGCACCATGACGAGGCCAAAGCGGGGCGAATGGACCCGTGGAGCGAGGCGCTCAGCGGCAAGCTCTACACCTCCCCGGACGGACTCCGCTGGAAGGGGGAGCCTGCCTCGATCGACTGTCCGGGTGGAAAGCCTATTGAGATCATCCCTCAGTCCTTCTTCCGCGACGACCGGGAGAAAGATCCCGGAAAGCGTTACAAGGCGTACGGTTTCTCCTCGCTGAACCTGGGGCGGCGCGGCGGCAGCTATATCTACAGCGCGGACTGCATCCACTGGACGGCCTCTCCGCAGAACCCGGTGCTGGACGCTTTCGCGCGCTGCATTCCGCCGGTGCGAGGGGGCAAGCTGCACCAGATTCACGACCTCACGGTCTGGCCGTACGGGGAACATTACCTGGCGTTCTACCACTACCAATATGACGGCGGGCGCCTGGACGTGGAGATGGCGGCCAGTCGCGACGGGGAGAATTTCAGCTTCGTCTGCCCGGGCGAGAAGCTGATTCCCCTGGGCTCCGCAGGCAGCTTCGACTCCGACCTGATCGCCCCGGGCATCCCCATTCTGGACGGGAATGAAATCCGCATTTACTACGGCGGCCTGTGCACGCATGATTGGCCGGGCAACAAGACGGGGGTGAATTACAACCGATCGGCCGGCCTCGGCACGCTCCGCTTGGACGGGTTCACGCACCTTCAGCCGGGCGCGAATGAAACGCAGGGGTGGCTGAAGACGATCCCCATAGACCCCGGCGCCGCCACCTCCTTGTTCCTCAATTGCGACTGCGGGAAGGAAGGCTCCCTTCAGGCCGAATTGGCGGACCCGGTGAGCGGCCGCGCGCTGGCGGGATACGAGCGGAAGGCGTGCCGCCGGATTGCGGGGGATGCGACCGCCCGGCGCGTCACCTGGCGCGATAAGGCAAGCTTGCCCGAGCGGGGAGGGGCCGCCTTCGAACTGCGCATTTATTTTCAAGGCAAGGCGGGATTCCCCCGCTTGTATTCGGTGGCTTTCGGCTGAGGGCTGTGAGTTGGTGCGCGAACGTTGCCTGGTGCGTTTTCATGTCCAGTTCCGAATGGAGGGACGTATGATGATGAAACTGTGGATCACGGCGGCGGCGATCTGTTTGTGCGCTCTTGCGACCGTCGCGCGCGCCGAGGCGGAGAAGGGGCTGGTCGCTGACTGGCAGTTCCAGGACGGCAAGGGCGGGGTGCTTCAAGACGCCATCCCCAACGGCAATAATGGCGACATCTCCGGCGCAACGTGGGCCAAGGTGGGGGAGCGCTTTGCCTTGCAGTTCAACGGCAAGGAGGCGTACGTCGACTGCGGCACCTCCGAGACGCTCACCCCCACGGCGGCCGTCACGCTGGAGGCCTGGGTTAATCCCGCATCCGCTCCCAAAGGGGAGCCGAGCATCGCCGGCAAGTACGTGAACAACTACGTGATCACGGGGTATCAGGGGCAGTTCTACTGGTACATCGGCAGCGGCGGAAACAACTGCCATGCTCCCATGAAGATCGGCGCCTGGCAGCACGTCGTGGGGGTGTACGATGGGGAGCAGATGAGCCTGTACATCAACGGCGCGCGCGTCGCTTCGGGAAAGTCGGCGGTCAAGATGACCGGCGCGGAGGGGCACTTCTACATGGGTTGCCTGAACCCGGGCGGCCAGGACACCTCCTATTTTAACGGAATGATCGGCGCGGTGCGCTTGTACAGCCGCGCCCTCAGCGATGCCGAGATCGCGGAGCGCTACAAGAAGACGGTCTCCAGCTATCCCGCCGTCGAAACGGAGAAGGGCAAAGGGGGCTGAACGACTGGTTTCACAGCCGATTTGTGGGTCGAGGTGGGGACACAAAACTTTCCTTTGGAAAGTATTGTGTCCCCACCCGCCGTGAGAGACTTCCAATCGCCGGCAGCATGAGACAAAGGGCCACGATATGAACCTGACCTGGTTCGACTGGGGAATTATCTTCTTTGCGGTGGTCGCGCTGCGCTTTGTCAGCGTCAGGGCGCGCTCGCATATGAAGGGGGTGGCGGACTTCCTCTCCGCCAACCGCAGCGCAGGCAGATACCTGCTGACCATCGCCAGCTCCATGGGAGGGGTCGGCACGATCTCTTTCGTGGCGCTGTTCGAGATGTACTACGTGGCCGGCTTCCCGCCGATCTGGTGGGCGCTGCTCTCCGCCCCGGTGGGATGCATCATCTGCCTGACCGGCTGGGTCTATTGGCGCTTCCGCGAGACCCGGGCCATGACGCTGGCGCAGTTCCTGGAGATGCGCTACGGCCGGCGCTACCGCATCTTCTCCGGCATCATCATCTGGGCGTGCGGCGTGGTCAACTTCGGCATCTTTCCCGCCGTGGCCTCCCGCTTCATCATGTACTTCTGCGGCCTGCCCGAGTTCTTCCACATTCCGGGGATTCCCTTCGAGTTCAGCACCTTCATTGTGATCATGCTGGCCGATCTGGGGCTGGCGCTGATGTTCGTGAACATGGGGGGGCAGATTTCCGTGATGGTCACGGAGTGCGTGCAGGGAATCGTCACCGGTTTCGCCTTCCTGCTCATCATCGTGGCGATCGTGGTGAAACTCAACTGGTCGCAGATCGTCACCGCGCTCAACATGGCGCCGGCGAACGCCTCCATGCTGAACCCCTACCACACCACCCAAGTGCCGGACTTCAACATCTGGTTCTTCATGATCGGCCTCTTCTGGGCGTTCTACGGACAGTTGTCCTGGCAAGGGACCTCGGGGTTCATGAGCTCGGGCCGCAATCCGCACGAGCAGCGGATGGCCGGGGTGATCTCCATCTGGCGCTACATGCCCCAGATGCTCTTCAGCATTCTCCTGCCGCTGGCCGCCTACACCATCATGAAGGCGCCGGAGTTCACGGGGCAGGCCGTCACCATCCAGCAGTCGCTGGATTCCATTTCCAACGCGACCCTGCGGACGCAGATGACTGTCCCGGTGGCGCTTGCCTTCTTTCTGCCGGTGGGCATCAAGGGGCTGCTGGCGATGTGCATGATCTTCTTCTCCTTCACCTGCCATGACACGTACATGCACAGTTGGGGGACGATCTTCGTGCAGGATGTGCTGCTGCCGTTCCGCCAGGCGCGGGGAAAGCCGCCGCTCTCCCCCGACGCGCATATTCGCTGGTTGCGCTGGTCCATCGTCTTTGTGGCGGCCTTCGCCTTCTTCTTCAGCGCGTTCTACGTCCCCACGCAGAAGATTTTCATGTTCTTCGCCATCACCGGGACGATCTGGGCGGGCGGGTCCGGGGCGGTGGTCATCGGCGGTCTGTACTGGCGGCGGGGCTCCACGGCGGGCGCTTATGCGGCGGTGAGCCTCGGCGCCGCGCTGGGCCTCTGGGGGATCTTCTCCGACAAAGTCTGGCAGGCGCTTTATGGACATAATTTCCCGATTAACGGCCAGTACCTCTGGGGCATCGCCATGGCCTCGGCGATCGTGGTGTACGTGGTCGTCTCGCTCTGCGTCAGCCGCGGCCGAAAAGCGTTCAATCTGGAGAAAATGCTGTACCACGGCCCCTACGCGGACGAGAAATCCCCCGCGCGTCTGCCCACCACGCTGCGCAATGTCCTGGGATCGCTCCTGGGCATTACGCCCGAATTCACCGTGATGGACCGCGTGCTGGCGACCTTTTTGGTGGTCTGGAACTTCGGATGGCTGGCGACCTTCGTCATCGTCAGCGCCATTCAATTCAAATTCGGACTCAGCGACGCGTGGTGGGCGGGGTTCTGGCACGTCTATCTGGTGGCCCTCTTCTGCCTGGGCGCGCCGGCGACCCTCTGGCTGGCCATCGGCGGGATCCGGGACATTCGCGCGTTGTTCAAGTCGCTGGACGCCAGCGTCCGCAATCCTGCCGACAACGGCAGAGTGGCCGACGAGGACAGCCCGTTTGCTCCAAGCCATATTGAGACGCCGACCGATGCGCTTTCGGAGGGCGCCCTTCTCAACAGACCTCAGGAAAGGACGGAATGATGAACGTGCGACTTCTCGGCTTGTGCGTGCTGTTCTCGCTGTGCGTGGCCGCCCGCGCCGACGACAAGGCGATGGGCCTTGCGGCGGAGTGGGACTTCCAGGAAGGGCAGGGAACGGCGCTCCATGACCGGAGCGGCAACGGCAACGATGGCGCGATCCACGGCGCTGCCTGGGTCAAGGACGGGGAGGGAACCCCGCTGCGGTTCAACGGCACGGATTCCACGGTGGATTGCGGCAAGGGGCTCAGCCTCGACCTCACGGAGGCCGTCACCCTGGAAGCGTGGATCTATCCCGAGGCCTCGCCCAAGGGGGAGATCGGGATTGTGGGCAAGTCTTTCACCTCTTTCCTGATCACGCAGTACGCCGGTTCCTTCTACTGGTACCTTGCCAACGGCGGGAACAACTGCCACAGCCGGATGGACCTCGGCTGCTGGCAGCACGTGGCCGCCACCTTCGACGGCGCGTTGCTGAAGCTGTACGTGAACGGGAAGCTGACGGCCTCGCGCGAATCGCAGGTCAAAGCGGCCGGCAAAGGCGGCGCTTTTCAGATGGGCTGCATGAATCCGGGAGCGCCGGGCGCGCTGTATTTCTCGGGGATGCTCGGCGACGTGCGCGTGTACAGCCGCGCGCTGGGCGAAGCGGAGATTGCGCTGCATTTCAACGCCGGCGCGGCGTCCAAGCGGCTGGTCGTGCTGGACGGCGCGACGCCGGGCCGCTTTCTGGTGACGCCCTATTACTATCCCGCGTCGGACAAGATCGTCCTGGACGTCAATTACCGCGGCCTGCTGCCGCTGCCGAAGGAGTGCACGCTGGCGGTGGAGCTGCGCAAAGCCGGGGAAGCGACGCCGGTCCGGACGCTTCCCATCACCCCGGACATCAAGGCGGGGCGCGTGGAACTGATCTTCAAGATCTCCGAATTGCCCCCGGGGCAGTATGAGGCGAACGCGATTCTCAAGGCGGGCGGGGCCGTATCCGCCCTGGAGAAGACGCCGCTGCCGATTCCGCTCCCCGATCCGGTCGTTCCCGCGCCCGCGGCCAAGAGCGTGGGCCCGTTGCCGCCGGCGCTGGGGTCGGCCAAGTACAGCGCGGAGGTCAGCCCGCGCGGCGGCTTCACCCTCGCGGTCAACGGCGAGAAATTCACCGTCGACTCGCTCTACTCCTACCCCGGCGGCGGGGAGAACCCGCTCTCCGTTTCAGACGCGCCGGGCGCGAAGAAGGAGGAGTCCTGGACGGTCGACCTGAAGAAGGTCGCCGACGACCGTTACGAAGTGAAGGGGGCGGGGAAATTCTACTCCATCGACCGCACCGTTCAACTCCAGCCCGGGCGAATCCTCGTGCGCGACACGTTCACCAACCGCACCTCCGAGGATGTGGGCATCATCATGAAGACCGTGCTGCCCGCGCCGGGCGAGAAATTCCCGAATTGCTTCCTGGCCGGCCAGAAGGAGTGGGGGAAGCGGGATACCAACCACAACCCGACGATCTTCGTCGGGAAGGATGGCCTGGGGCTCGGAGTGCTTCTGCTGGACGACGTGTCGGTTTCCCAGTCCTTCGTTGCGCGCGACAAAGCAGGGATGGAAATCTCGAACAACATGTTCGGCCTGGCGGGCGGCAAGTCCTGCACTGTGGAGTGGGCCGTCTACCCGATGGAATCGGGAGATTATTTCGACTTCGCGAACCTGCTCCGCCGGGAATTGGGGGTCGTCGGCAATACGATGGAAGGCGGCTTCAGTTTCAACGAGCAGCCGCAACTGAGCAAGCGCAGGGCGATCATCCCCGCGAAACAGGCGGAGATCCTCAACCTCAAGTACGCCACCATCCCCTGCATGTTCAACATCCTGGATGACGCCGGCCTCGAAGTGGACGGTTTCGATCTGTTCAACTATCCGAAGGAGATGGCGGCGGTCGCCGAGACGATGCGGCTGACCAAAGAGAAGTACCCGGGCGTCAAGGTGATGTTCCACATCGCCCACAGCCTCTACACCACCAACAAGCCGGAGCGTTTTGCCGATTCGAAGTTGATCAACAAAAAGGCTTTCGCTTCGGCTCCGGACGGACAGGTCGTCTGGTCCAACGACTTCGCTTACATGCAGAATTACTTCAGCAAAGAACGGCTGGAGGAAGGGTACCGGTGGTTCATTTTCTATCCCACGCTCGAAAACAGCTATGGGAAGGAAATGCTCCGGACGGTGGATGTCATGATGGACCAGATGGGGGCCACGGGCGTCTTCTGCGACGGATTGATGGACCAGTACCAGGGCAAGTTCACCTATGACCGCTGGGACGGCCACACCGTGGAAATCGACCCGCAGACGAAGTTGATCACCGCGAAGCTGGCCTCCGTCAACCTCCTCGCCCAGGGCGCCTACATCGAGTACTGCAAACGCATTGCGGCGAAAGGGGGATCTGTGATCTCCGACCGCGGGCCCGGAACGCTCACGTTCCTCAAGAACGCGCCGGTGGCGTTCTACCTCATCGAGAGCTGCCAGATTGCCGGACAGGTGCACTTGACGTCCACGCCGGTGGCGCTCGGCTGCTCCTTCCCCAAGGTGCAGCGGGAAGTGAGCCAGATGGTGGTGACCCAGTTGAAGACCGGCTGTCTGTACGCCCATTACTACGGGCCGATCGAGGACAAGAACATCATCACTTACATGTATCCGATTACGGTGGAGAACATCCACTCCGGCTGGGTGGAAGGTCGCGAGCGGACGGTGACGGCCACCTCCGGCGTTTATGGATGGCGCAACGACCGGGATCTGCACTACGTCCACTTCTGCGACGCGCGCGGCTTCATGGCGCCGCACAGTTTCATCACGACGGCGGACGCGGCCGGCGTGCGCACGGAGGTTGCGCTCAAAACCGATGAGACCGCGGTTGTGAAGAAGATACCCGTTGCCATTCAGTCCGCCACGCCAATGAACACGTTCGTCGCGCAATACGACGCGCAGAGAATTCGGCTTCTTCTGAACGGTCGCGGCGAGGCCAAGTTCGTCGTGCGGACCGGCGACTTCCCAATCAAAGCGGGCGTTCAGTACGCGGTCGCGGACGGCGCGCGGCGCACCGTGACCGCGGGAAAAGATGGCACACTGGCCATTTCCGCCAACGTGAACGGTCCGATGACGATTCAAATAGAGCCGGAGACTGCGGCAAAGTAAGTCCGGCGGAAAGCTGGCGGGCCGGCGTGGATCGTGAAGCAAAAGAGCCTTGAGTCGCAATGACTCAAGGCTCTTCTTTTTGGCCGCAACCCGGGACGCACCGGGGAGGCCGGAGCGCAGCGCCCCCGGCCCAGGCCCTTGCGGTCGCTTTTACATCGACGCAATTTGTGATACAAGAAGCGTCATCACCCTCGATTCTGCACGGAGGCGGGCGCACAGGCGCAACGGAAAACAGGAGAAGATTCATGAAATCGATGATGCTCACCGGCATCAGGCAAATGGAAATGATGGACGTTCCGACCCCGAAACCGGTCAACGCCACGGACGTTCTCGTCAAGATGGCGGCGGTGGGGGTCTGCGGCTCGGATGTCCACTACTACGCCACCGGCCGGATCGGCGGCCAGATCGTTGAATACCCATTTGCCGTGGGGCACGAGGGGGCGGGGGTGGTTCAGGAAGTCGGCCGGGGCGTCAGGCGCGCAAAGGCGGGCGACCGCGTGGCCATCGATCCCGCGATGTCCTGCGGCGCGTGCGACCAATGCTTGGCGGGCCGCCAGCACACCTGCCGCAAGCTGAAGTTCCTCGGCTGCCCGAAGCAGGCCTCCGGCTGTCTTTCCGAGTACGTTCTCCTGCCCGAGGAATGCTGCTTCAAGATCAAGGACTCGATGACGTTCGACGAAGCCGCCATCTCCGAGCCGCTGGCGATCGGCGTCTACGCGGTGAAGCGTTCCATCCCGATGCAAGGCGCGAAGATCGGCGTCCTCGGCGCGGGCCCCATCGGACTCAGCGTGCTCCTGCCCGCGCTCTGCCAGGGCGCGGCGAAGGCGTACGTGACCGACAAGCTCGACGGCCGGCTGGAGATCGCCAGGAAAGCCGGCGCTTTCTGGACCGGCAACCCCGGCAGGGAGGAGATCGTCAAGAAGATCATCGAGCGCGAGCCCCTCCTGCTCGACGTCGTCTTCGAATGCTGCGGCCAGCAGGAAGCGCTCGACCAGGCGATCGACCTTCTCAAGCCCGGCGGCAAGCTGATGATCATCGGCATCCCGCCCGCGCTCGACCGCCTCTCCTTCTCGGTGGACAAGATGCGCCACCGGGAAATCTGCATCCAGAACGTCCGCCGGCAGGTGCATTGCGTGCAGGCCGCGCTGGACCTCATGGACAGCGGCAAAATCAACGCCCGGGTCATGGCCACGCACCATTTCCCCTTTGAGAAGACCCAGGAGGCTTTCGACCTGGTCGAAGCCTACAGGGATGGCGTCGTCAAGGCGATGATTGACTTCGGGAAGAGTGGGGACTGAGGGACAGGGCACCGTCGCAAGCCTCTCTTGCGGCCGGAAGCCTTTCATCATGAAGACGTTCGTTCGCCCCATTTCGCTGTCGTAGACCCTCCCCCGTCGTCTCCCAATGCCTCTCCTGAAATGGATGCCCCTGCGCCATCCCTGTCCCAGTAGAGGAGCGTAGTTCTTCCCATATACAGGAAATCGGCAAGCAGCAGCGGCGAACCGGATATGATGTGCCCGATGCGTCCCTGGCCGCATTTGCGTGGTATGGGGGATGGTTCTTTCGCTGTTAAACAGTCGCGTAAGGTGGCGGTAGCCTATTGGTAGCGTAGAGGTTGGGGACGGTTGTTCCGCTCGTGGCCGTCTTGCGGTAGTCCATATAACGTTCAAACAGCATGCGCCCGGATTCCCACGGTGAATACGGGCTGAGGAAGTGCGGCGCTTCAAACGTAATGATCTTCTGCACGTACGGCTGAACCGCCTCCAGCTTGAAGCGCATCTTCATCCAGTCAATGGGCGGGAAGCGAATGGGCATATCCCGGTCGAATGTCTCCAAGTTCGACCAGAACTCAATGCCATGCTTGTCCAGCACCGGCTTCATTGCTGCTACATAGGCGGGCAAATCGCAGAAGTCCACGTGGCCGTCCATGAACGCCGCGGCGTCAATCTTCTCGGTCACCTGCGAGAGCGCCCGGTCGAAGAGCTCCGCATAGGGCGCGGGCTGTTTCGCCTTCTCCGGCTCGTACTTGAAGCCTTCATACCGGGGGGAAAGGATCACAGGCTTGCTCGGGGTCAATTGGCGCATCCTTCGGGCCAGCGGGTTCCATACCTTCCATGGCGCCGTGTTCAGGGTCGGTTCGTGGCTGAGATACCAGCCGTAGAATGCGGCGTGCGTCCCGTACCGCTCGATCAACTCATCCATCAGCTCGAGATTGAGCGCGGCCTCGGCCGCCCAGTCCGTCGAGGAGGTATCGCAGAGGCCCATGTAGAGCCGCAGCCCGGTGCGCTTCGCCTCGTCCAGAAACAGGGCGATCAGATCGTCGGGATCGTAGAGGGTGGCCTTCATTACCCTGGAGCGGTACATCGCCATGTGGCGCCAGCCGACGCGGATGATGATCACCGAGTCCATCCCCATTTCCTTCATCACGTCGAATTGAGCGGCCCACTCGCGGCGGCCCCAATTATGCGCCGGGATGTCCCCGGCCACGCCGTCCAGGAATGTTCCGGTGACTCCTTTGAACGCAACGTTCGTCTTCTCTTCCAGCGACATGCACGCTTCTCCTTTTTTCGATTTTGCGCCGGGTGCGGCAGGGAGGTCACGCGTGAGCGGCGGCAACGCCCGCAAACACCGGACCGACGCTCTGGCGGAATATCATGGGTGCCTCCAGTTCGCGGTGCTCCGGCGCGCGCCATCCATAGAGCACTCTTTCGACCAGCATCTCGGCAGCCGCCATGCCCAATTCCTCGCACGGCTCACGGAACGTCGTCAAGAGGGATTGGCTGCCCGGCCAACTGTTGTCGTCAAATCCGAACACGGACACGTCTCTGCCCACGGTCAGGCCGGCTTCGTTCACCGCCCGACATACGCCGTTGGCCTCCAAGTCCCGTCCCGTGATGATGGCGGTCGGCCGGTCGGGCAGGGCCAGCAGCGACCGCGCGGCAAGGTATGCCGCGAGCGTATCGCAATCGCGCACGCCCACGATCAGGGATTCGTCCACGAGAATTCCAGCCTCTGCCAGACCGGCGCGGTAGCCCTCGTGCGCATCCCCATAAAAATGCTGCGTGGGAGGACAACCGATGAGCGCAATTCTGCGATGCCCCATTCCCGTGAGCACCTTTACTGCCGCCAAGGTTGTCTTTCGGTGGTCCACCCAGGTCCCCGAGAACTCTCCCATGACCTCGATTCCGGCAACGACTATGGGAAAGTGCTTGCGTTCCAACTCGCACATCTCTTCGACATACCCGAACGTGTGCAGGCAAAGCAGCGCGTTGCATTGATGCATGATCTCCTGCACAACCCCTTCGCGCTTGGGGTGGTCCAGCGGCATTAACTTGTAGGGATAGCCGCGACTGCGGAAGACCCCTTCAATGCCGTGGAGAATGTGCGTCAGTTGGAGTGGAAGAATGGAGAAAGCGGCAAGGTAGGCCACGCCAATCACCACCTGCTGGTGGCGGTCTTCCGGCGGCAAAAGGCGCGTGCCGCGTCCGGGAGTCTGGACAACAATTCCTTCTGCCTGCAGCCTTGTCAGCCCCAGCGACACGGAGCGTCGGCTCGTCTGAAGCTCCTGGCTCAATATCCGCTCTGAGGGCAGATAAGAATGTGGTTTGTAAACTCCCGACGCGATGCGCTTCTTGAGTTCAGCGACCACATGGTCGGTGACGGGACTTCGTTTTGTTGCGGCTTCTATGTCTGACATTGCAGCTCACCGTAAGTGAACCAGCGGACTCATACGCGCCAGTAACTATAGCACAAGGCACGTGGCCTGTCAAAGAAATAATGTCACAATCGTTGAAAAAATCCACTTGACAAGGTCAAAGCATCTGCTATAATCCGCCAAGTGAGACGATGGTCCACGAAGAGCCAGTGGGTCACAATGGTGCTCTGGAGATGGAAACAGGGAGTCGTATTCCGGGAACCTCTGTCTTGAATGGAAGGAGAGCGTCATGCGGAATGTGCGTGCGTACTTGTCGGCGTTCACGCTGATCGAACTGCTTGTGGTGATCGCAATTATCGCCATACTGGCCGGGATGCTGTTGCCCGCGCTGGCGGCCGCCAGGGAGAAAGCGCGCCGCGCCTCCTGTTTGAGCAATCTGAACCAGTTTAGCAAAGGTCTGGAGAGTTATTCTGGCGACTACGCCGGTTACTTCCCGAGCTGGGCGGCCTATGGCGCGCGGCAATCGGAACCGCAGACCCTGGCGCAGGGAGGGGCTGACTGGTCCTGGTACTCATACACCACAGCTGCAAATGGCTGGGTGACCGATCCGTTGCAGTCGTCGCCGGGGCGGATCAATCAGAGAGCTTGGGATATCTTCGAGGGGCCGGTGGGCTGCTTCCGAACGCTATTTTGCGGCACCGGTGACGACCCGGACAATGCGAACGTGGCGAGCCTGACCTACCAACGCAGGCCGGACGCGCTGCCGCTGGGCTACTTGAATGTGGCGCCTGAAGGGCTGGGGTACCTCATCTCCGGCAACTACGTTGGGGACGCGGGGGCCTTCTACTGTCCGAGCGCAGGCGGCACGATGCCTGCCGATCCGGCCATCCTTATTCGCGCGGACGGCTCCACTCCCGATACCGGCGCCGCGAAATCCGCGGGAGACTTGAAGAAGCTCGGGGGTACGGACCCCAAGTCCATCATGCGGGGCGCATGGACGAAGTTCCCTCACTGGTCGGATTGGGCTTTCTACGGCCGCGTGGTCCAGTGCGACTACAACTATCGCAACGTGCCGGTTATGGGAATTCTCAACGCCAGCAACGCGTATACTAGCGTCTGGCTGAGGGACGCGAAGCCGCTGCAAACAGCCGCTATCTCTTGTCCGGTGTTCAAGACGCCGAAGCAATTGGGCGGGCGCGCGCTGGTTACGGATTCGTTTTCAAAAGCCATCGTCAATACGACTCTGAACCCCTCCACCCCCACGTTATTGGCTGGGATGGGGCGATATGCCCATCGCGACGGGTACAATATTCTGTATGGCGACTGGCATGCTTCCTGGTACGGCGACCCGCAGCAACGAATCATGTGGTGGCAGGACCAGAACCTGAGCAGCAGCAGCGCTTCCGGGCATTTTTCCGGGACCTTCTGCAGCACCGGCACACTGACGGATGCCAATGTCGAGGACGCCTGGAGCCTGTCGCGCAACTGCCTTACCCGGTGGATGTCCCCCGACGCCAACAGGTACACAAGTGATTTCGTTTGCCAGACCGATGTGTGGCACCTCCTTGACGTAAGCGCCGGAATCGATGTGGGCGTTGCCAGCTACTGAGTCCTCTTGACGTGGCCGGTATGATGTGCGAGGAGCCCGCAGGGAAGAACTCCTTGCGGGCTCCTCGCTGTCTAGAATCACTGCGCCGCAACAAGGTTTGTGGAAGGGAAGAGCGATGCGGATTCACAGCGTGCGGACTTGGATGGCCTGTTTATGTTCGTGTGCGGCGCTGGGGCTCACAGGCTCGCGCTCCGCGCATGCCAGCGAGTGGGCGTCATGGTATGAGCAGAATCGGGCGGGCCTGGTGCTATCGCTTCCGTTTGACGAGGGCCATGGCGACAGCACAAAGGACGCTGTGTCCGGCAAACAGGCGGAGATTCACGGCGCGCAGTGGGTCGGCGGCAGTTCCTCCGTGATTACGTTTCCCGCTGATGCGGAGAAGGTGGTGAGCCTTCCGGACCCCACCCCTGATCGCAAGGAGTTCACGATTGAGGCTTGGTGCAAGCCGGCGAAGGCGGACGGCGGTTATCTGGTCCTGAAGAAATACGCCTTCGGCTTTCCGAACTTCGCCGGGGAGGGCAAGGCCAGCCTCTACTTGCGCCAGAACAATGAGAAGGACTGGGGACTGCTCATTGCGGAGATGGTGGAAAAGGATGCCTGGCAGCACTACCTTCTCACGTGCGACGGCAAGGTCGTCTGGATCTACCGTAATGGCAAACATGTTGAGGACCGTCCGCTGCCGGCGCCGCTGGCCACCTCCCAGGAGCCGGTCCTGATCGGTTCGAGCGGCGGATGGGGAACGGAGCATTTCGCCGGAGAGGTGGGGCTGGTGCGAATTCTGAACGGCGTCTTGAGCGCTGACCAGGTTCGCGAGGAGTATCAGAGCCTTAAGGAAGGGCGTTCACCCATCGACTATAAGAGTACTTCAATCCAGGTTCCGGGGGTTTACCGTCTTGCGCGCGAGGAGAACCACGCTCTCAGGTTCGACGGCCATCACGCGTATGTATCCGTACCGCACTCGGACACGCAGAACCCCGCGGAAGCGCTGACGGTAGGCGCGTGGATCAACCCCGAGCGTGTCACACCGGCGAATATTGACGAGCAGGGGTACATCCTCAGCAAGGGGAGCGGCAACCACGCCGGCTACGCGCTCACGACTTACTACCAGGCCGGTCTGGCCGCCACCGTGGTCACCGATAAGGGCCCGTTCGAGGCGACCGCGTTCAACGTGCTGCGCCAGGGAGAATGGCAGCATGTCGCCTTTTCGTGGGGGGACAACGTCCTGCGGCTCTACGTCGACGGCCGGCCTGTGGGGGACCCGGTGATAACCAAGGGCCGACTGCTTCCATTGAAGGAACCGCTGACGGTCGGCAAGGCGGCCGACCGCAACGGGCTGTTCTTTCAGGGCGCGATTGACGACGTCAGGATCTTGAATGCCGTCCTTGTCGACAAGGCGGACCAGAATCTCGGGCAGGAGATAATCACTGCCGCCGCCAACGCCGACCCCGCCGGCTTCATTCAGCCGGTCAGCCGATTCATTGCAGGGACGACCGAACAACACCTCCCCCTCGTGGATTTCGAGGACTTGACCGGCTGGACCGTCACGACCTACAAGGGCATAAGCAAGGCCGAACTCTTTCGGAGCCACGAAAAAGCGCTCTGGGGGAATTACGTAGCCAAGGTCACCTTCGAGGGCAGCAGGGGGCAGGAGCAGGCGAAAAGATCCTTCGTGATCCGTCCCCCCCAACCCATTGCGATCAACAGCGCTTTCGACGCCGTCGCCCTCTGGGTGTATGGAAAGTATTACTACCGCCCCGGCGGCTTCACTGTCTCCGCGCAGTTCGAGGACGCCCAGGGAAAGGCGCGCTCGGTCATTCTCGACAACCGCTCCGGTCCATACAATGATTACCATCAGGTGTTCTGGGGCGGGTGGTCCATCGCCCATTGCGCCTTGCCCGCGGAAGTCAAGCCGCCTGCCAAGTTCCTTTCACTCACCTTCTATGGTCTGGTGGGGGAGAGCAGCCAGACAGCCTATATCGATTCGTTGAGCTTCTACAAGATCAATAGAGACCCGATCCCCTGCACCGTCCCCTCCTGGAAGGAAGTGAACTTCCCCACGACGCCGGATACCATCCTGCCCTCGCTGGCCAAGGGGGTGCAATTCAAGAACTCCATCCGGCGCGAAGGCGACACGATTACTTTCCTGTACGACGGAAATGACGAAAGCATTGAATATCAGTACCGGCCCGATAAGGGAACGCTCTCGGATATCTCAACGAAGTTCAACAAGTCCTTCAACTTCCGGCCGCTGGTTGGAGGCGGGCTGGTCCTCGACGTGGGGGGAAGACAGTACTCTCCCGACGACTCAGGCGTGAAGAGAACGCTGGACAGCCTCACCGTCAAGGGGGACGTGGTTGAGGCGGTTTGGAGCTTTCAAGTTGCCGATACCACCTTCAAGGCGCGCCTGGGGCTCCAACTCAAGCAGAAAAGCCTGATCGTCAACCTCAACGCGGACACCGGCGCGGTCAATGAAGTGCGGTTCGGCTCAGCCATGGGGACGCCCGCGCCGAAACTCCTCGAAGTCCCATATCTGACCATGGGGGGTGGCATGCACAAGAGCGAAGACCCCGCCATCCTCTACACGAACGGCGTCTTCCTTTCCGCTTTTGCCGACTGGTATAACAGCGAAGCCTCGGAGTTATTCGGCGAGAAGAAACTCCTCTCGAACGAATCCGCGACGATCAACGGCGGCAGCGCGTACTACGCCAGGACGGACGGCAAGAGGAACGCCGTCGGCGAGCGGTTTTTCCTCACCGCTTCCAGCAAGTTCGCCGAGGCGCTGCCCAACATTCCCAACCCGCCTTCTCCCTATCTCAATGTGACGAAGAAGCGCGTCTGGGCCATGCAATCCTGGGACTTGGACGCGAAGGCGTACGCGGACATCGTCGCGGGCAAGGCTCCTCCGTATTACGAGCAACTGTATTCCTTCTGGGAAAAGATGAAGCAATACGGAGTGGATGACCTCGCTGTGCATTTCCGCATCGCCGTCTTCCAGCCCGGAGTCCATCAATCGGATACGGATGACGGTTTCCCGGAGTCCTCTTACGTGGACGAGGATCCGCTGCTTGGCGGAAACGCGGCCGTCAAGGAGTTCGTGCGCAAAATGGAGGGGAACCTGGGGTACTCTGCGATCCCCTACACCAATTACACAATCACCAGCCCCTTGAATTATCGTTACTGGGATGAGAACAAAATCGCCCTGTACCCTGACGGCCAGTGGAAATTCGGCTCCGGGCCCGCGCTCCTCATCAAACCAGCCAGGGCGCTTGAATGCGAGGAGTACTTCGATACGCGGCTCAAGAAGGAGTACAACGTCAGCGCGAGCTACGCTGACCAGTATACGGCCAGGCCCCCCTGGGAATGCACGGACTATGACGCCCGGACTCCCGATGCGGCGAAGTTCTCTCAGGTCTTTCGCGTTTACGGGAAACTTCTCGACCAGCAGCGGAAACACTTCGGCGGCCCGGTGTTCAGCGAAGGGCTGACGCAATGGCTCTTTGCCGGCCTCTGCGACGGCGACTACGCCATGCTGGCGAACATCGAGCAGCCCCTCCTCGTCGACTTCCGCCTTCTGAAGATCAACCCGCTGACCAACGACTTCGGGTTCCATCTGCGTTATTATGCCGGCGGCGACCTGCAATGGTGGGTGGCCTCCGAAATCGCCTACGGCAGCACCGGCATGGCATACGGCCGAAGCTGGCTGCCCCCGCACGATCAGCGGACCGCCGAACTGCTCAAGTCCACTTTCCTCATTCAGCAACTCCAGCAGCAGTACGCCGCAGTGCCGGTGACGGAAATCCGCTACAACGACGGTGGCAGGCTGGTGAGCACCGAAGAGGCGATTAAGACGGACGCGTACAAGCGAAACCAGGTCTACCGCAAGCATGAGAACGGCCTGCAGGTCTACGTCAACCGCAATGAGAAGGAGAACTGGACCGTTTCTTGCGGCGGCGTGGAATACATTCTCCCGCCGAATGGATATCTTTGCGAGTTGCCGGGCGTCATCCTGGAATATTCGGCGCTTTCGGGCGGACGGCGGGTGGACTTCGTTCGCGGCGCTCAGTACGTGTACTGTGATGGCGGCGGGCAGGAGAAGGACTTTGGCCCCATTGTGGCGGCGCAGTGCTATGTCGTCAAGCCGGACGGGGAGTCGTTGTGGCTGATTCCCGCGCCTTTCAGAAAACAGGACAATGTGACGCTCGATCTGAAGATTCTCGCGCCCGCCCTTGCAGGCGCGGAAACGGTTGCCGTGCTTCCGGTGGCCGAAGACGGCACAGCGGCGGCCGCTGTAGCGTCCACCGTTCCGGCCAAAGGCAAAGTAGCCTTTACCGTAGACGGAACCGCCTTCAAGTATCGCATAGTGCGGAAAGCGGCCGGAACTCGATAGGGCACAGGCACACCCGCAGGTCTTGCCCCAAAGAGAGAATCCGTCGCGTGCCTCGGAAGAACAAACTCATCAAGAAGGCTGTATCGACATCGCCCGTGGCGGAGCAGCCTCCCGTGGTGTGGAAGGGGAGGCTGCTATTGGTGGAGACACGGCAGGGCGGCTACCGGTCTCGCGTTGCGGCGTAGGCAAAGTAGAGAGGCAGGAACTTCACCTTCTGCTCGGGCAATTCCGCATAGGGGGCCATCGAAAAGACGAGCCCCTCTCCGCAGTTGGGATAGGTCTGCAAGAGGAGGTGCAGGCTGCGTAACCGCCCTGACGCGCCGCTCTTGACCTCAACAGGGTGAATCGTTTTGTCAACCACGGCCAGATAGTCCACCTCCGCTGAACTGCCTCTGGCTTCCCGTGACCAGTAGTAGAGGTCGGGGCCTTGGGCCGCCCGCGTCTCCTGTCCTACGAACTGCTCGGCCATCGCTCCCCGATAGATGTCCAGAAGGTCATCTTTGGCATACTCCACGTCCGTCTTCAGGCCGCAAACGTTCTGCCACACGCCCACGTCAATCATCAGGGCTTTGAACCGTCGGGCAGAGGCGGTTGCTCCCAGCGGCAGACCCGAAGGATTCGCCGACGGGACTTTCTGAATGACCCGTGCCATGCACAGCAGGTCGAAAGCCCTCTTGATGGTTTTGTGGTAGTAGCTTTCGGCCAAGTGCGTGTACTGAACCTGCTGGCCAATGCTCTGGGCCACACCTTTGAAGACCGCATCGAGACAATGCACATCCGCCCGAGGAGCGTACTTCGAAAAGTCCTGCCGGTAAGAGTCGGCCAACTGCTGCTGCACTGCGAATGAATCCTGAAGCGACTGACTCCGTACAAACGCTGCCACGCACTCCGGCATTCCGCCCACAAAGAGAAACGTGCGTAGCTCGTCGAGCAAGAGCCTATGAGCGGTCTCGTTCACCTTCTTCGGGGCGGACAGCACGATTTCTGCCAGCATCTCCTTTCCTGCCGCCCAGAGATACTCGGCGAAGGTCATTGGGCACATCTCAAGGAATTGAACCCGGCCTACGGGAAACGAAATCTCGGACATGGCGAAGTCCAAGAGCGAACCGGCGGCCACGACATGCAGTTCGGGAAGTTCTTCGTAGAAATACCGCAAGGCCATTATCGCGCGGGGGCAGCTTTGAATTTCATCGAAGAACAGCAGCGTCTTCTTTGGGGTGATTCTCGCCTTGGCGAAGACTTCCAATTGTGGAAGAATATCGCTGGGTGCGAGACGTTCGGCAAAGAGGCGATGCAAGTCCCGGTTGCGTTCCAAGTCCACTCGCACCACGTTGCCGAAATGCTCCCGACCGAAAGCCTCCGCCGAGAAGGTCTTGCCCACCTGCCGTGCCCCACGGAGGATGAGCGGCTTCCGTCTGGCAGCGTTCTTCCACGCCACAAGTTGGTCGTCAATGAACCGTTTCAAGGCCATTCCTCACGGAAAATTACACACAATGGGCATGAACCGCCCATAACTCAAGGCTATTATGGGCATCATCTGCCCACAAGTCAAGGATATCTTCGGTTTGGCCTTGCAGTCTTCCGTCTCAGGAGCTTGGCTGGAGCGGGGCGGGTGTAGGGCGGGTGCGGAGCGGGTGACCGTCACGAAAGGGCTTCAAGATAGGGTCGCATCACGTTCGCCATGCGGCAGACCTTCGCATACGACGCTGATAGTCGAATCGGGCGCGTCCGTGAAGGAAGCGCAGACGCTCTTGCGCCACAGCACACCGAACCTCACCATGAATGTCTACGCGCGGACGCGCGACGACCAGTTGAAGAAACTGGCCGAGAGAGTGGGGGTGTTGATTGCCGGACAGGGTTCTGCCCCAAAGCCGCCCCAAACGCCAACAGAGGGCGAAAACGCTGAGAGTGCATGTGGGGGCAAGGATCAGGGTTACGACAAAAAGAACATGGCGGAGAGGTCGGGATTCGAACCCGAGGTACGGAATTACCCGTACAACGGCTTAGCAAGCCGCCGCTTTAAACCGCTCAGCCACCTCTCCGTGTGGGGGAAGCGGTGCGCTGTGAGGGCGCGCCGCGCTCCGCGGTCATGTGATTATACCCGTTAACGCCCCGTTTGCAAAGCGCCCTCGCGCCCGGTAGTTCATCACTTGCGCGCGATGTCATTCTGAGTCCGCCCGTTGGCGGACGAAGAATCTTTCGACAGCCGAGCGGTGAGCGCTTCGAAAGACCCTTCGCTGTGCTCAGGGTGACAAATGAACACACCTTCTGCCGCACATGAAGCGCCCCCGCGCTTCCAAGGTTTCCCCGGCCGTGCAGCGAGAACCTTGCGAAGGAGCGTGTGAGCTTTCGCGAGGCTCGGTCTCGCGATGCTTGCGCAAAACAAAAAGCCGCGCCCCGCTGTTTAAGACGGGGCGCGGCTTGTGTCGCTTCGGGTGCGTCAGTTGGCGCTGGGGAGGATGTTGACCTTGCGGCCCACGAACTCCACCGTTCCGGTGGCCAGGGCGAACAGGGTGTAATCTTTCCCCTGCCCCACGTTGCGACCGGGCATGAATTTGGAGCCGCACTGCCGGACGATGATGGAACCGGCGGTGATGAGCTCTCCACCGTAACTCTTTACGCCGCGGCGCTGCGCATTGCTGTCGCGCCCGTTGCGCGACCCGCCGCCGCCTTTTTTGTGTGCCATGGTTTTTCCTCGACGTTCTGCTGACTGTTCAGGAAACGGCTATCTGCGTGATCTTCACCCGCAGGTACTGCTGGCGGTGCCCCACCTTGCGGTGATACGGCTCGCGCCTCGTGTACTTGTAGGAGATGACTTTCCGCGCCTTGACCTGCTCCTCGACCGAGCCAACCACCT
>Ga0114951_10001252_pt1 | contig 32219 bp, 28 predicted proteins | sample AM7aDNAmetaG_FD_88677 | JGI IMG/M metagenome (GOLD analysis project Ga0114951, IMG submission 88677) | Freshwater microbial communities from Finland to study Microbial Dark Matter (Phase II) - AM7a DNA metaG | ecosystem: Environmental > Aquatic > Freshwater > Lake | place: Finland: Lake Alinen... | reverse complement strand
TGAAAACGTATTTCCGAAATCTATCGAAATTTTTCAAAAGAATATCTTTTATAAACCAAACAGACGATTCTCGTCTAATTTTATGTTTAAATATTGACTGAGTTTTTCAGCAGATCCTAAATAGTAATCACATAATTATATTGATTAGTTTGATCAATTTCCAATCAATTAATAACCAGGGTTTTGAGTAATTCCGAGGTCATTACCCGATAATCCTTTTGGTATTGGGAAACGATAGAATTTACCGCTTACATTATCCACTTTTGAATGAAGATGTTTATAAATCTTCGAAAAGAAAGGATAATTGGTAGTACTTGTTGCAGCGCCAAAGTTAGCTGCAATAGTTGCTGCATCTGCATACTGAGCTTTGTAATATTCATAGGTAGGTACGTTAGTCTTAACAGTACTTACTAACTTATGCCAACGGGTCAGGTTAATCCAGCGATGTTGTTCGAAGTATAGCTCCAGATTCCATTCGTTTTCAAGTTGATCCTGAGTAAGAGTTGTATAAGTGATTACACCTGCTCTTGTGCGTAACTGATTGATAACCGTAGCCGCATCAGTTGCTTTATTTTGATAGAACAATGCTTCTGCTTTGATTAGCAATACTTCTGCATAACGGATTTCGATACGGTTAATATCATTAAGTTGTGCGGCAGCTGAGCCCGGAGCAACCAATGGTAAAGATGTACTTGCTCTGTGAATCCACTTTCCTATACGTGGTGAAGTAACAGGGAAAGTATATCTATACACTTTATAATCAGAAGTTTTCTTAGGTGAAGCAATAAGAGGCTCATCCTGATTATTCAAACTATCCAGAATTGAGAAACGTTTACGTTTGTCGGAATCTGCGAAAAGATTCTTCAAAGTCACGTCAGCTGGTCCGATATGATTATCCTGATATAAATCGAAGCGGAATGTAAACGGACAGTGAGTCTGGTGGTTACCTTGAGCATCAATACCATCTCCATCGTGGTGGATAGTAAAGATATGTTCTACAGAACGATCTTCGGCAGATACACCCCAGTTACTTTCAAAATTAGCTTCTAATGCATAATTGCCACTATTAATAACCTTGTTGGCATAATCAATTGCTTTTTGTAATCTGGTTTGATCCCAGGTTGGTGCAGCCGGATCGGTTTGTGTAGTAGCAATAGCAGCTATCTGTGCCTGAGTTAGCGGATTACTTGCCCAGCTCAAATACGCACGTGCCAGAATTGCATTAGCTGCACCTTTGCTTGGGTTTGAGCGGATTTGATCATAAGCAGGCAAAACAGCTTCAGCTTCAGTCAAGTCTTTTACAATTTGAGTGTACACATCATCGATGGATCTACGGGTTGTTTGTTCTGCAGATGTAGGTTTTGTGCTTAAAATAAGTGGCACTTCACCCCAAAGTTGTGTCAGATACAAATAATCTAACCCACGAATAAACTTTGCACGTGCTTTAGCCAAATCAATTGTTGCCTGAGACAGATTATCAGCTACGTGGCTTGAGTCAGCTTTTTCAATGGTACGATTAGCTTCACCAATACTTACATACTCGTAATTGAAAATTTTAGTTGGATACCAATTGTTTACATCAGTTTTAAAAAGACTTACCAATGGACCATTTTGGTCATCAGCACCTTCAAAACTTACAGTCGCATCAGTTTGCGATTCGAGCAAAAACGAATAAGAAGAACTTAAACGTTGCAATGGAGAATAGGCAGCATTAACTGTTGCCAGAGCCTGTTGGTCAGTTTTCCATGCTGACTCACCCGTAATTACCTGTGGTTCATCTGCCTTAGTGGTACAAGAAGACAGAAGAACCGAACTTGTTGCTATAGCTATAAAAGCTATCGACTTGAAAATTTGCTTCATACTTTTTTAAATTAATTGTTAATAAACTGTTTGTTGATTGATTTATTTGAATTTTGAATGCTTTTATTAAAATGAAATATTTGCTCCAACTAATAAGGTACGAGCCATTGGATAAGCACCTAAATCTAATCCTTTTGAAATTTCGGGGTCGTAGCCTTTGTAGCCCGTTATAGTGAATAAATTTTGAACGGTTGCATAAAACCTGAGATTAAGTGGAACCTTTGAAGCCACATAAGCAATTTTATTTAGGGTGTAGCCCAATGTTAGCGTTTTGAGTCTCAGGTAAGAGGCATCTTCCACATAGCGGCTATCCAATTCAGATGATAGCGGAACGTTGGTAATACGTGGAACTGTAGTTGATGGATTGGTTTCTGTCCATGCATTCAGTAATGCCGCTGAAACGTTATAAGCATCGGTCGGGCTTTCGAGAAACCGTCGTAACTGATTATATACTTTATTTCCATGTGTACCTTGAAGCAACACAAATAAATCAAATCCATGATATTTCAACGTTGATGAGAAACCGTAAGTCAAGTCGGGCTGAATGCTACCCAAAACTACCCTGTCATCAGAACCAATATGTCCATCTTTATTTGTATCTACAAATTTTGGATCTCCCGGTTGAGGTCTGGTATAAGCCGGAGTAGTCGGCAATTTGGTTACATCTTCGTTTTTCTGAACAACACCATCGAATACCAACCCGTAAAATGACCCCAATGACTCTCCAACACGTAGGATTTTTACGCCATCGATGATATCACCATTGCCAGCCAATTCTGTAATTTTATTTTGATTTTTAGCAATATTGGCGGAAACTGACCAACTAAATCTTCTCTTTTCAATAATTTGAGCATTGACAGAGAATTCTACACCTCTGTTTTCTACGTTCCCGACATTGACCAATTGTTTGTTCTCATTTCCTAAAGTCGGAGGAATAAGTAATAATAAATCGGATGTTTTTTTGTAATAAGCATCCATAGTGGCACTTATACGATTATTTAAAATCCCTGCATCCAATCCAATATTATATTGCGAGGTAGTTTCCCATTTCAGATTCGGATTACCACTATTGACAATTTTATAGGCTGTTTGTCCATTATATTTGGCTACCCCTACAATCTGATCGAACACATCGTCCGGTATCTCCTGATTACCAACACTTCCTGCACTGGCACGCAACTTCAAGTTGTTAATTTCGGAGACATTCTTTAAAAATGCTTCTTCATTTGCATTCCATGATAATCCGATGGATGGATAAAAATTTCCACGGTGCGAAATAGCTAACCGGGAGGAATAATCGTAGCGAAAACTTGTTGTCAAATGATACCGATTTAATAAGGTATAATTAATTCTTCCCAGTGTTGAATAAAGTTCGCTAAAGCTTATACCACTGCTAATTGGCGTATTGCCATAAGGACTACCATCCTGCAGATTATTAACACCTAATGTGGCATCAGTAAAGCCATAGGTTGTTCCTGAAGTATAATTAGTTTTAGATTTCTCGTAGGTAACACCGGCTAAAATATCAAAAGAATGAATTCCGATTTGCTTTGCATAAGCCAATGTAAATTCAGATAAATTAATTTCTGTTTTTTTGTTTCCAATTCCACCTATACCATTAGGCTCTAATCCTAAAGCGGTATATTCGGGTGCAAAATAGTTTTGGGTAGTATAGTTCAAATTAGTTCCCAGACTAATTTTTGCAGTCAATCCTTTGATTATTTCGTATTGGGCATAAAAATTACCCAGAAAAGTAGTATTTACGGTTTGTGACACGCTGTTATTCAAATCCGAAACCGGATTTGCTGTTTTGCTTCCTTCCCGAAGATAAGCATATTCAAAAGGATTACTGTAATTATAACTGCCATCACTGTTGTAAATTGGAACAACAGGAGGAATGTACAAAGCATAGGTTAGTGAATTAGCAATTCCTTTTGAAAATGGCGAACTGTTGTAGTTAACCCCTTCGAATGTGGTAAGACCATCCTGAGTACTTTTATTTCCGGTAAGATTGACTCCGATTTTGAATCCTGAAAAAATTTCCCGGTCGTAATTCAACTTCCCTGTAAACCTTTCGAAACCTGAATTGATAATGATTCCCTGCTGATTGAGGTAGTTTCCTGAAATAAAGTATTGCGATTTTTCATCTCCACCACTGATGGAGATGGAATGAGTTTGAGTAACACCAGCTCGTAAAACAGCGCCTTGCCAGTCGTAACCTGTACCTAACTGATCTATTTCAGCATCAGTGTATCCGGGTTTATTCAGAAAATAATCTTTTTGCAACCGTGCCCACTGCGAAGCATTCAATAAGTCCAGTTTGTTTGCAGACTGACTCCAACCCGATGAGTATTGATAGTTCACCAGATTTCTTCCTTTTTTCCCTTTTTTGGTAGTAATTTGAATAACGCCATTGGATCCCCTTGAACCATAAATAGCAGTTGCTGAAACATCTTTCAACACTTCGATGGATTCAATATCTGAAGCATTAAGCAGATTAAGTGGATTTGAATCCCCATCCATACCTTTTATACCCGCTTTTGTTGAAGAATTATCACTGAAATACAAAAATCCATCAATTACATACAAAGGGTCATTACTGGCATTGATAGAATTTCCACCACGAATACGAATACTTGAAGATGAACCGGGTTGACCTGAGCCCTGAGTTACATTAACTCCTGCAACAGCCCCACTAAGCAAAGCATCCACCGAAGGAGCAACATTATATTCCAATTGTGCTTTGGAGACAGTGGAAATTGAGCCGGTTAGTTCTTTCCGTTTCTGAGTTCCATAGCCTACAACTACTACTTCGCTGAGTTTATTTACATCCTCTGCAAGATAAATGGTAACAAGTTCATTTTCATACACATCAACTTCCTGATTTTTATAACCGGTAGTCGAAACAATCAATGTAACCGGAAGACTTTTTACTTTCAGGCTAAAATCTCCATTTACATTAGAAACAGTACCTCCCTGATGCTTCTTGGCTCTTATAGTAGCTCCGATAACTGATAATTTGGTGTTCTCATCAAGGATTTTACCTTTAATTTCAACCTGTTGTGCATTAGTCGAAAATAGAGACAGAAAAGTAAAAAGGAATAAAATTCCACATTTACGAAAACGAAAGCTTGAAACCATTTTGTGGTTTCTAAAAAAAAGTTGTAAATTTGTCATACAATTTTTTGAATTGTCAGGAGTGTTCCCTCAATCAGTTTGCCGACGGAGAAGGGAACGCTCCTTTTTTATAAAGATTTTCTTATTTCAATGATAGAAGTTTAGATGACAATCGGTTTTCTTGTTCAACCAAAGCATCTTTAGTCAGATTCAGAAAACCTTTTTCGTGATTAAATCTCTGACCATCTGTCAATACCCACTTCAGAAATGCCGTAACTTCTTTTCGTGCATTTTGCTGTGAATACACAAATCCGATTTTTTCCACCGGAATAGTTTCAATTCTTGTTGACTCTAATACATTAATAACCTGATCAAGATTACCTGTCAGAATTGGTTTTATCTCTTTTTTCAAATCAAGTGGTAATAAAGCTATTCCTTCTTTCAGATTGCGTGAGTTCACATCATACAAATAACCAAGGTTGTTGTATGTCAGTCCTATCGTATCTTTCCTTATAGCTGAAAGCAAATAAATATCATCACCAAATACTTTTTTCCCTCTTATTTCGGAAGTCTGGTGACCAAAATATCCGGCCAAAGCTGTTGAAGCACAGGCCTGATTGTCGCGGGAATAGATAGTAACTTTGTATTTTGATTTTTGTGCCGGTTCATCACTTTCGTAATCAACTACTTCGAAAAACAGTTTATCAACTTCCTTTCTACTTAATCCCTTTTTTGCTGTAGCAGCTAATAATGGGTTTTTAATATTGCTAACAGGAAGCAAGGCATACCTACCTGCATAAAGAATTTCCTGAGTTGGTTGTAACTCGTTTTGTGCAGGTTGATGGGCAATGATGTTTAAATCAACTGTCTGTCCTGAAATTGTTTTCACTGCTAATTTGATATTTGCATTCGGATTTACTTTTTCATATTCCGAAATCCATTTTTCAATCAACGGATAAGTGAATTTTGTTCCACTGATTACAATGGGTTCTTTGGCTGCACTTTCAGCTGCAAATCCTGAAGAATAGACAAACAGTGAGAAAAGTAACTGATAAAAATAAGTTGGCTTCATCTATTTAAAATATTATTATTGAATAGTTGTATTTCTGGCTGATTCAAATCGTTAGGATTTGAATGCGAATTTGATTAAGGCTTTTTATGTGAAATGTGTCCGTTTTGAATCGGAGAACTTGAAGTGCTGAGGTTCAGCATAATGTGCAACGGCACATTCGCATGGAAGAGGATGAGTTGGAAAAAGATTCCTGAGAGAAAGTTAGTTGTGTTAAAGAAAAATGTTGACTACCTTCAGGTAATCTTTCATATCGTTTCTTCACACCCGATAAAGAATGTTGAGTGATGTAGTAAATACCCCGTTTCATGCTATACTTTTTTGCTGTAAATAAAATTGTTCATTCACGATGCAAAAATAGATATTACCAATTACAGTAGAAATACCTACTGAGGGTCATTTTAGTACCTAGTTTTAGGTATTTTATAATCCATTTTCAGCATTATCGACTCAAAACTGAAAAAACCAAAAATTATGACAGTTCTTTCAGCATCCAAATAGTACAAGCATGATGACCTGAATCCCCGAGTGGGGCATTAATAAATCTGTAATCCTGCTTTTTATAAATAGAAACAGCTCCTGCTAATTCAGGGAAACTCTCGAGATAAAGTTGCTTGTAGCCCAGACTTATGGCAGTATTATTACTTACCTGCATCAAAAGCCGACCAATTCCTTCGCCTCTGGCATGAGGAGATAAGTAAAACTTTACCAATTCTGCACAACCATCAGGTAGTCCTTTTGTTGGAAAAATACCGCAACCACCGAGTAGTATTTCATTCTCTTCGGCTACCCAATAAGCCGATTTCTCTGTTTGAAAAAGTTCAAACAACTTATCGGTAGTAGGGTCATCGTAAACTGTTCCTGGTTTATCTATTCCGAATTCACGAAATACTTCACGGATAAGTTTTGCCAACGGCACGTTATCCTTCTCTTCTATTTGTCGTAATATGACTGGCATAAAGTAAAATTGACGGGATGACATCTGAGTCATCCCGTCAACGATTTTAGTTGAATATCGAAATTTCTTAGCTATTGGCTTGTATCCGACGAACAGCACTTATAAGTTTATCAATTTCATCCGTTGTGTTGTAAAACGAGAACGAAGGACGAACCGTGGCCTCCACACCTAAGCGACGCAAAGCCGGTTGAGCACAATGGTGACCGGCACGCAAGGCTATTCCGGCTTCTTTGTCGAGTAAGCGTCCCACTTCGGGGGTTGGAATATCTTTCAGCACAAACGATACCACACTTACACGTTCCCGTGGATTGCCTATCAGGCGCAAGCCATTGATTTTGGCTAAGTTTTCACGAGCGTACTCTGTAAGGAAATGTTCGTATTTCGAGATATTGTTCAAGCCAATATGGCTCACATAATCCAGCGCTGCACCCAGTCCCACGGCATCACCCACATTGGGCGTACCGGCTTCAAAGCGTGCCGGTGGTCCATTGAAAATGGTTTCTTCGAATGTTACATCCTGAATCATATTTCCGCCACCCTGCCATGGAGGCAAAATATCGAGCACTTCTTTTTTGCCGTACACTACGCCGATTCCATTCGGAGCATAAATTTTATGACCAGAGAATACAAAGAAATCGCAGCCCAATGCCTGAACATCAACCGGCGTATGAGCTACCGATTGAGCACCGTCAATCAGCACACGTGCACCGTAACGTTTGGCCATATCTATCATAGTTTTCACCGGAAGTATCGTTCCAAAGGTGTTATTCACCTGTCCGAATGATACAATCTTGGTGCGTGGCGAAAGCAGACGTTCGTATTCTTCGAGAATGATTTCACCATTGTCGTTGATAGGAATAACCAGCAATTTCGCCTTTTTCTCTTTAGCCAGTTGTTGCCACGGTACTATGTTAGCATGATGATCGAGCGTTGAAACAATGATTTCGTCGCCTTCCTGAATAAATTTCCTGCCGTAAGTCTGCGTTACAAGATTAATGCCTTCGGTGGTTCCGCGTACAAAAATGATTTCGTCGGTACTCGAAGCATTGATAAAGCTTTTCACCTTACCCCGCGCATCTTCGTAAGCATCCGTTGAGCGGGCTGCCAGCGTATGTGCTGCGCGGTGGATATTGGAATTATCGTGCTGGTAAAAACGGGTCAATGTATTTATTACGTGTGCCGGCTTTTGCGTTGTTGCCGCATTGTCGAACCAAATCAGGTCTTTTCCATTTACTTTTTGATGTAAAATGGGGAAGTCTTTCCGAATGGCTTGTACATCAAATACATCACGATTTGCATAACTGAATTCCTGATCGCGCAAAAATGAATAATCGGAATAGGAGTTATCGGCAAACTGATTTTGGGCTGCGGTTGACAAATCCTGTTTTTGAGTCGGTTTCTCAATATCTGGAAAAAATAAGCCACCCAATTCATTGGTAAATGGCAATCCGGCTGCAAAATCGGGCAAAATCAAACCACCTGAGCTTATGCCCGGAGGATTCTGCAACTGACTGAACGAGGCAAATACGCTTTCCAAATTAATATCGTCGGGAATTACCTGCGACGCAATCTGACGAACTTCTTCCGGGCAAAATTCACCCGCAATGTCTCTCAGTCGGCCTATATCCGCCCATTCGCCTCCAATGCTTGCATTATCGGCAAATCCATTCCAATTCCCGGCATCAGGAAATGAAGTATCTGAGCCCCCTAAATCCCCCAAGGGGGACTTATAATTAGTATTATTGTTTAACTCTAACATAAATGATTTTTATTTATATGCAGACCTTGTCCTTGAACCCCCTTTCGGGGCAGGGGGGCTACTTCTCCGCTTTACGGTTTTGATAATCGTGATAATATCCAACTTCCACATTTTCCAATACGGCAATAGTCATCGGTAAGCGAAGCCAGCGAGAAGTATTTTGTCAACAGATAAGATGCCACACCAAATTTATCCAATCCCATTAAACGTGCCGAAAGACTTGGAGCAATTTCACCCGGAATTCCGGTTTGATGCAGTCCAACAATACCTTGTTCGGCTTCACCTGTGCGTACCAGAACAATTCTTGTTGTACCAACTCCACGGTTGGTCAAATATTGACCCTGAATTTCTACTTTGTCGCTAGGAATGATGGGCACACCGCGCCAGGTAATTACAGGCACACCAAATACATTGGTAGTTACCGGTGGTACACCACGCCAGGTACATTCGCGCTCGAAAGCAGCAATAGCACGTGGGTGAGCCAGAAAAAAGGAAGGTGATTTCCATACCAACGATAGTAATTCATCCAAATCATCAGGTGTTGGAGCACCGTAACGGGTACTGATGCGATAGCTTGGTTCCACACTGACCAACAAACCAAAATGACGGTTATTAATCAGTTCCCACTCCTGACGCTCTTTGATACTTTCGATACTCAAACGCATTTGTTGTTCAAGCTGGTTGTACGGGTTGTTGTACAAATCCGAAACACGGGTATGTACACGAACTACCGTTTGCAAAGTATTCAACGAGTATTCACGTGGGTTTTCTTCGTAATCAATATATGTTTCGGGGATGATATTATCTTCCTCATGACCGGAAACAAGGTCGATATGTTTTTCGCCATGTGTGTTTACCGTAGCTTTCAGGCGTAGATGTGAATCTACAGCTTTTTGGAACTGCTCACGGAAGTTAGGTACTTCTTTGATAATGCTTTCGAGTTCGGCACTGTTCAATGTAAAAAACACACCCAGTGTAATGGTACGAACAGTTACCGACGATGGTTTATCCGAAATAATATCGGCTTCGCCAAAATATTCACCTTCGGAAAGTAAAGCGATACGCAGATTTTCACCGTGAGTACCTTTGCTTAGAATTTCCACCTGACCTTTGGCCACAATGAAGAATTTCTGACGGTCTTTTCCTTCCTTAATAAGGCTGCCACCCAAGTCGACTTGCTCTACCTGAAATTTCTTAGCCAAACGATTTACAATGTCCTCGTCGATATGCGAAAACAGCGGAATACGACGGAACGACTCCACGCGGAATGCAGGTACTCCATCAAAGAATTCCACTTCAATACGTTCTGCACTTTTGAGTTCTACCTTGGTGCGGTTTACACGGAATGTTCCGGAATCAACCTGTGTCCATGGGAGCAATTTGAGCAATAAACGGGGAGTAATAGACCCCATCTGAGGTGCTGTCTTGGTCGTGGTTGCCAGTTGTCTGGCGGTAGCAGTGGTTATACTGCGCTGTAAATCATTTTTAGCCATAATGTTTAAGGGTTATTATTGTTTTTTGCCCTTCGGGCGATTATTTATTTCATGTTATTTGTTCGCTTTTCTCACGTTATTTATTTCATATTATTCGCCTAGTCAGTATTACCAATAACGCAAGAAGTGCAACTATAGGAGAAACCAAATAACAGCCAAAGGCTAAATATCAGCGAAGCGAATTAGATTCCCAACCCGTCATTAAATGCGCTCACAACAGCTTTGGATTGTAGAATTCTGGAACCCGGCGGCACACTGTTTGTAAGCCACACATTACCTCCAATTATTGAATCACGACCAATCGTAATTCTGCCCAGAATACTTGTATTGGCATACACCACCACATTATCTTCCAAAATAGGATGACGAGGAACATTGAGCGGATTCCCTTTTTCATCGAGGGTGAAGCTTTTTGCACCCAATGTTACTCCCTGATATAGTTTCACACGGTTTCCAATAATGCTTGTTTCACCAATTACAACACCTGTTCCGTGATCGATACTGAAATACTCACCTATTTTTGCACCCGGATGTATATCAATTCCGGTCTCGGAATGTGCCAGTTCAGTAATCACGCGTGGAATAACCGGCACTCCCAACTTTAGCAATTCATGTGCAATCCGATAATTAAAAACTGCTCGAATTGTTGGATAACAAAAAATTACTTCTCCGTAACTTTTTGCAGCCGGGTCACTATCAAAAGTTGCTTTTATGTCAGTAGAAACAATGCGTTTCAGTTCCGGAAGTTTATTAATCAACGCTTTGGCAATATCCGGTGCCAGTTTTTCAGATTCTATGCACTGATCTTCGGTGGCATTGAAACACAATCCATTCTGAACCTGCTCTTTAAGTAAATTATAAAGCCTTTCAAGATTTAAGCCAATGTGATAGCCCAGCGTATCGTTATCAGTGATGGTATCACCATAATAACCGGGAAAAATAATTGACCGAAATAAGTCCACTATTTTATTCAGTTTTTGCAACGATGGCAATTCCCGGTCGTGTAATGGTATATATTGATATTCATTGATATTATCACTTGTTAGAAGTGAAATATTTTTTTGAATAACGTTGATTATTGAAGACTTCATGATTAGTTACAAGAAATTTAGTTAAGAGTTACAAGACGGTTCTCTAAATATATTGCCATCTACCTATTTGAAAAAAGGATGATTTGTTTCTTAAAAAACTTCAATAGGAACTTCATTACTGACTCCATTCTGAATGTTGAATGCTTTCAAAACAGGAAGTTCAGCTGCCAGAGAAACTATCAGGTACAGAATATTCGGATCATAAGCCAACCGGATATCTTCTACCGATGGACGTGAAGGCGTTTCGGGGTGACTATGATAATTGGCGATAATGGCCAACCCTTCCGCGCGTGCTGAACGGAATACCTGAAACTGCTCAGCCGGATCGAACGAAAAATGCTCGGGATTATGATCGATATTGGTCAGGGCGTGTTGTTTCACAACCTCATTTTCAGTACCAACTAGTAACCCACAAGCTTCGTTCGGCAGTTCGGAGTATGCCTGAGCCACTATTGCATCGTAAACATGTGCCGGAATGCGTATCATTTCTGAATGACTACTTTATGAGTACCCTTCACTTCGGCTTCGGTTATAGAAAGTACCGTAAATCCCTGTTCTGTCGAGCTGCGTGGCACATTTTCAAGCGGCTCACCTTCGGTAAGCAATACCTCGAGCGTATCACCCGATTTAAGTTTCGATAATTCTATTTTTGTCTTAACAAAAGTCATTGGACAATGTTCTTTTGTGATATCTAATGTGTAGTTTGCCATATTACCCCCTGCCCCCTAAAGGGGAGCTATTAGTTAGTTTAATTTAATTTTTTGGTTTTGTTTCCTAATCCCCCTTTAGGGGTTAGGGGTTTAAATAAACAGTGTTTGCCCTCCGTCAGCTATTTTCAGGAATGAAGCCACACCGAGTACTTCTTTAACCTCTGATATTAAATCGGATTTCTGAATACCGAGAATATGCATGGCCATTTCGCAGGCATAGAAGTTTACATTCAGCACTTTGGCTGCTTCAACTAGTTCTTCGAGCGTTGCCACATTGTTTTTGCGCATCAGGTAACGGAAAATTTTAGGGCTGATACCACCAAAATTCAATCGACTTACCGGAGCACTTTTCAGTCCACCCATAAATACGCCAAACACTTTGGGTAAAAAACCTTTACCAACCGGACTGCGACCCTGTTTGATTTTAATGCCATCCAATCCCCAAAAAGTGAAAAATAAGTTTACTTCGTAACCAACGGCTGCTGCACCGGTGGCTAAGGTAAATACTGCTACCAGTTTGTCGAAGTCGCCGCTGAATCCAATCAGGGACAATTTTTTTGTATTGGGATCGAGTTTAATTTCTGTTGTTGCCATTTTATTTGAGTTATTAGTGATTTTTTTATTCGTTTATTTTTTTTTTCTGTGACTCTCTATATCGCATACTGCCTGTTCGTAATCTACCAGTCCTGTTACAGTTGGGTGACTGCCACAAACCGGACAGTTATCGTTTGGTTTTGATTTTATGGTTCTGAATTCCATTGTTTTAGCATTGAAAGTCAGTAAACGGTTGGTAAGCAAGTCGCCTACACCAGTCAGATATTTCAATACTTCTGCAGCCTGAATAGTCCCCAGCATACCGGCTATTGCACCCAACACTCCTGCCTGCGAACAAGTTGGAACGGCATTCGGCGGTGGTGGAGAGTGAAACAAACAGCGGTAACAAGCCGAGCCGGGCACATAAGTCAGTGTCTGTCCGTCGAAACGCAGAATGCCACCATGTGAGAATGGTTTTTTTGCAATAACGCACGCATCATTTATGAGGAATTTTACCGGAAAATTATCAGTTCCGTCTACCACGAAATCGTATTCCTGAATTATTTCCAACGCATTTTCGGCGGTCAGCAATTTCTGATAAGTAATAACCTTAACATCCGGATTAATCAGATTGATTTTTTCTTTAGCAGAAATCACTTTGGGTTTATTTACGTCTGGGGTAAAGTGAATCACTTGACGTTGCAAATTGCTTAAATCCACCACATCACCATCAATAATTCCAATGGTTCCAACTCCGGCAGCAGCAAGATACAGCGCAATTGGAGCACCAAGGCCTCCTGCACCCACAATCAACACTTTGCCGTTATTTATCTTTTCCTGACCTTCCACACCTACGTCCTGAAGCAGGATATGGCGACTATATCGTTGTATTTGATCTTCTGTAAAATCCATGATTCGTTTGATTTACGATTTTAAAATTTACGATTTACAATTGCATTAAACTGATTCTTAGTATTTCGATTTTTCAATCGTCAATTGTAAATCGATAAATTGTAAATTAAATTGAGCCTCCGCCCATAAAATAAAGGAAATCCAGTTCATCACCTTCCGAAACCTGTGTGCTGTCAAATTCTTCGCGGTTTACAAACTGACCGTTCAATTGTATCGAAACCATTTCAGGCTGAGCTACATCATTTAATTTTATCAGGTCAGTGATAGAGATTGGTGTTTCAACTTCCTGTGCTTTTCCGTTTACTGAAATTTTACTCATTTTGTTAGAATTTTATTTTTTATTTTTAGTTTAAAAGAATTCAGATGACTTAGTCAAACTGATAAAGTGCAGTTGACAAATATCTTTCGCCTGTATCAGGCAGTACCACAACTATGGTTTTACCTTTGTTCTCAGGACGTTTGGCAATTTGTAATGCTGCAAAAGCCGCTGCACCTGAGGAAATACCAACCAGTAAACCTTCAATCTTAGCCAATTCACGACCAGTGGTAAAGGCATCTTCATTTTGTACTTTTATGATTTCATCTACCACGTTTGGATTAAAGTTGCCCGGCACAAAACCTGCTCCAATACCTTGTATTTTATGCGGTCCCGGTTTTCCTCCTGATAACACAGGTGAATCAGCAGGTTCTACTGCAATAACTTTAATTTCATGATTTCTACGTTTCAGAATTTCACCTGCACCCGTGATAGTTCCTCCGGTTCCCACTCCGGCAACCAGAAAGTCAATCTTTCCATCTGTATCGCGCCAGATTTCTTCTGCTGTCGTATTACGATGAACTTCAGGATTGGCAGCATTCAAAAATTGTTGTGGGATAAATGCATTCGGGAGTAAGCGCTGTAGTTCTTCTGCTTTACGTATAGCACCACCCATACCTTCAAAACCCGGTGTTAATACAATTTCTGCACCCAACGCTTTTAGTAAACTACGGCGTTCGAGACTCATGGTTTCCGGCATGGCAAGAATCAACTTATATTTTTTCACGGCAGCCACTAATGCCAATCCAATTCCTGTATTTCCACTGGTTGGTTCAATAATTACACTGTTTGGATGTAAAAGACCTTGTCTTTCAGCATCTTCAATCAATGCTAAGCCTATACGGTCCTTCACACTCCTGCCCGGATTAAAATACTCAAGTTTCGCAATGATAGTTGCTTTGAGTTTGTGTTGCTTTTCAAACTTGTTTAATTCCAGAAGTGGTGTGTTGCCAATTAAATCGGTGAGTTTCGAAGCTATTTTTGCCATGATTATAATTGATTGAAATTCATGGCACAAAGGTCGGTATTGATTACAATTACCGAAATACCATTAGTCGGGCATTTTATATACCCTTAATATGGTAGCTATGCCCAACTTAAAAATTAATTGTGCACTAGATTATTGCTTCTGCAAATTTCGTAATCGTGGAAAACAATTCCAGTTTGATAACTTAACGAAGAATTGGCTTTATTAATGAAGAGTTTGTTTCAGAAAAAAATAGGCAGGTTTCTGTATAAATACCCGGAAAATTCAACTATATTTACAATTAGGTCTATAAGCACAAAATCAACTATACTCAATACTGCAGAGCTATCTTTTCTTTGAAAAGAAAATAAGCCAGTATTTCTTTGGGTGAATTAACTTCAATTAAGGAACTCAAAGTCCCAATCTAAAAAGTGGAGATTTCAATGTATTTTCGTCAAATCGTATGGAGTTTCCTGATATACAAAGTAGTTCAGCCAGTTGGTAAACATTAGGTTGGCATGACTGCGCCAGCGAACCAATGGGTCGTTTTTCGGGTCGTTATTCAAGTAATAATTTTGAGGCAGATTGATCGGTAAACCTTTTGCCAAATCGCGTTTATATTCGGTGTCCAACGTATTGGGAGAGTATTCCGAATGTCCTGTAACAAAAACTTCACGTCCGTTGCGAGCCATCACCATATATACGCCAGCCTCTGGTGATTCTGAAAGTAGGGTAAGTTCGAGTACACTGCGAATATCGTCAGCCCGCACTTCGGTATGGCGACTGTGAGGCACAAAAAACACATCGTCAAAACCACGAAAAATCGGATTATGAGGTTCGTATTTGTTATGTTCAAAAACACCAAACATTTTGGCATCGAGCGGATATTTCGGAATGCCGTAATAATGGTGAAGCCCGGCTTGAGCAGCCCAGCATATAAACAGCGTAGAAGTTACATGCTTTTTTGCCCAATCAAAAATTTTGGTGATTTCAGGCCAATAAGTCACTTCTTCAAATTCGAGAAGTTCCACCGGAGCTCCAGTAATTATCATGCCGTCATAATTGCTTTTACTGATCTCGTCAAAAGTTTTGTAAAAAGTCATCAAATGCTCAATCGGCGTGTTTTTGGAAGTATGACTTTCCATGTGCAAAAAGTCAATTTCAATCTGCAAGGGCGAATTGGACAACAAGCGGATTAAATCTGTTTCTGTAGTGATTTTAATCGGCATTAGATTCAAAATCACGATTTTAAGTGGACGAATCTCCTGACTCGATGCGCGTTCAGAATCCATTACAAATATATTTTCTTCGCGCAGTACATCCACTGCAGGCAAGGTTATGGGGATATTTAATGGCATTAGAAATCAATTGATAATTAACAATTCAAAATTAAGAATTACAAATAATAGGAGGTTTTTAAGTTTCCCAGTCTACCTGTTTACTTGTCTACTCATTTCCTATTAAAAATACTTTCGGTAAATGTTCCAATAAGCAGTAGTTCCAATAAAATCGGATAAAAACTCATCCAGTTTCAACTTTAGTTTTTTGGATTTTGGATTTAGTAACCATACCTCTTGCTGAGTAAAACCCAAAGGCACAGAAACATCCAAATTTGGATATTGCTTTTTAAGTTTCAATGCAAATAGTTCATCGCAAATGCTGTATTTAATTTTGCCTTCTGAAACCAAACGAACTAACTGCTCAGAATTCAATCCTTTCATTTCTTCAAAATATATCGGGCTTGCAATTTCATTCGACAAATGTTCCAATCTCTTTTTATGGGGTGAATTTCCGGCGATATAAATTGTATCATTTCCTAATTGAACATGCTTTGATACCATCTTATATAACAAAGAATCAGGTTTTTGTTGTTGTACCAAAACTTGTCGTGAAGTAAAAATCGGAACTGTAAATGCAACTTCTTTTTTCCACTCTGTTGTCATCGGAATCAGCATTGCTATCAAATCATACTCACCTTTTTTCAATTGCTCAATTCCGTTTCTTAAATCATTTTCTTCACTTATAACTAATTCAACACCCAAACTATCAGCAAAAGCCTTAACCAGTTCGTATTGAAAACCTGAAACATTTCCATTATTTTTCTGAAATCCTAAACTACTTCCTTCTGTGAGAACTGTTAGCCGACCTGCTTTCATTATTCCGGGCAAATCCTGCACTTTTTTATTTGTGCTGTAAATCAACACAATTGCTAAAATCAAAACAACTAAAGTACCCGATATGATTCCAATCAGTATATTCTTTTTTAATTTCAAAGACTTAATGAAATTAATTTTTTTTTCTATGCCTTCTTTTATTTTAATCATAGAAATTCCATGAAATTCCAAGTTTCACATTTGCTTCATCAATTGGATAATTCGGCATAGAGAAATATGCACCTTTCATAAATGTCTGATTCAGATGATAATACTCAATAAAGAATCGAACACGTTTAAGATGAAAATTTGCAAAAGCCGTTAGAACAGGATAATTACCAATTAAAGTTGATGTTTGGTTATAAAACTGACCTGTTGCGGGCATATAACCGGGAGCATAGTATGAAGAATGATATCGTGAATTCACTCCGAGTTGTAAACTCAAAACCTTAAACCATAAATCTTTATAGTATAAGCTATTATATAAAGCTAAAGTTGGCAACGGCATTATTTCGGGCTGTGAACTTAGCTGATAAACTACATTATTTTCCAAAACAAACCTGCCAACATGAAAATCCAGTTTCAGATTTGCAGCTAAAATCTGCAAATTTCCTGAAAACTGAGTCGGTATTGCCTCGGAATTAAAATAAATCGGGTTTGTTATATTTTCAACCGATACATTCAGAGCAAAAGAACGTGTTGGAATTGAGAAAGTTCCACCCACGTGCGTTCGGTAAACACTTGAAAAATCATTATCCCATTTAAAATGATTGGACTCATAATGCTGAATGAAAAATGAAGGTTTGTCACTTCTCACAAATCCATTGGCGATTAACGAAATACTATCTTTCCATAGTTTAAAAAATCCGCCAACATCTGCTGCCAAGCGGAAATCACCGGCTTTGTAACCCAAAAAGCTCAACTCCCCGATTATGTTGTACTTAAAATTATTACCCCTTTGTTTAGATAAAACTCCACCCACACGTGTGGTCGATTCCAATTGATAGTTAAGCAGCGAGTCTTTTTTATAACTATAATTCTGTATTTCATTTTCAATAAAAGCAGTCAATCCAAAATTCAGCCATTTATTAAATTCTTCTGCCATATTCAACGAAAAAGTATTACTAAGTGTCTGAACAGCAGCAGTATCATTTGTCTGAGTCAAAGAATACAAATTGGGGTTCTTATAAAATGTTTTTTCAACTGAATTTTCGTAATATCGTTTTCGGCTTTCATCGTATTTGAGGGTATGTCCAAATCTGGTAACAGGCACGTATTCAATTTTCACCGAGTCATCATTCACTTTTGTTTTTCGTTCAAAACCAATACTGTATTGGTGATTATAGAAAAACTGAGTTTGTTTAAAATTTGAATAACCATCAATATTGACATCAAATTCAATGGGCAAACTCCCCGCTGAAGGTGAAGTAATATCTGTCGTATTTTTTATCCCACCATTTTCATGATTGCTCATATCGTTGGTCGAAATTACTGCTGTTGCTGAATAGTGTTTACCCTGAAAACTACCGAAAAGTGAACCCGCAAATCGCTGAACACCCTGATTACTATATTCACCGGGAGCATAAATATAATCCAACGTTGTTCCAAAATTAAAATTTTTCTTCGGATTGGCTGTAAATAAGAACTTTACATGATCCTCATCTCTGTGTAGCGAACCACCTGTATTATATTCAAGAATACTGTATGGCGTTTTCGAATTATAGAACGTGGCATGGTCAACATTCATCAGATAAGGAAAATACGCATTGGCAAATATAAAATCAGTGTTTTCAGGTCGGTTGGCATAAATTTTAGATTGAATTGGGGAGCCTAAATTTCCATTATAGGAATTTGCAATACTGAATCGATCGATTGGATTTGAATTGATGTAATTGAGCGGAATTGTGTCAACCGGAATTGAATCGACGGTTGCAAATCTGTCAGTAATCCGCCAGGTTTTTACAAATCTGTAATTTGGAGGAACCTGAGCAAAAGCTGCTCTGAATACCACAATCAACAAAACTAAAACTGAATTTACTTTCACCGAAAAATACATTTTTATTACTTTACAACTCGTCAACACCTCATTATAAGGCACTTCCAAAGCGTGCGCAAAGATACAAAAATTTATCATTGAAGGTGAAAAACGAGACGTTATAAAAACAAAACGAAAAACTACTGTTTAATTGAAATACTGCATATATTTTTTATATTTATAGAAAATTTTTATCAAAATAGTTGATTATAACAAATAAAAGCTTTAAACTTGCATTCAAATCTAATCGTCAAATTTTTATCCTATAATGCCATTATGTTCGTTTAAATTACTAGATAAATAGTTAATATACATTCTGTTTTTGACATAATGATACATAGACTTTAATTTTCATTAGATAATAAATCCTTATTAATCAAATTTCTAAATTAATCTGATATGAATATTGAAAAACTGATGCAATTGCTTGAAGCGAAACATCCCGGCGAAACCGAATACTTACAGGCTGTACACGAAGTGCTGAGCACAATCGAAGATGCTTACAATGACCATCCTGAGTTTGAAAAAGCTAAAATTGCCGAGCGACTTGTTGAACCTGATCGTATTTTTACATTTAAAGTACCTTGGGTTGACGACCGTGGCGATGTACAGGTAAACCTCGGTTATCGTGTTCAGTTCAACAATGCCATTGGTCCTTACAAAGGCGGTTTACGTTTTCACCCGTCAGTCAATCTTTCTATCCTCAAGTTTTTAGGGTTCGAGCAAATCTTCAAAAATGCACTTACCACACTTCCGATGGGCGGTGGAAAAGGTGGCTCTGACTTTAATCCAAAAGGAAAGTCGGATGGAGAGGTGATGCGTTTTTGCCAGGCATTTATGACTGAGTTGTGGCGATACATTGGCCCCGAGACCGATGTTCCTGCTGGAGATATAGGCGTTGGTGGTCGCGAAGTAGGCTATTTGTATGGTATGTACCGCAAACTGGCACGCGAAAATAGCGGTGTGTTAACAGGAAAAAATCTTGAATTCGGTGGTTCGCTCATACGTCCCGAAGCCACCGGATTTGGAGGTTTGTATTTTGTAAAACAAATGCTTGAAACGGCTGGAACGAGCATTAAAGATAAAACGATTGCTATTTCGGGTTTTGGAAATGTGGCATGGGGGGCAGCCCTTAAAGCTACAGAAATGGGCGCAAAAGTAGTAACCATTTCCGGTCCTGATGGTTATATTTATGATGAAGCCGGTATTTCGGGTCAAAAAATTGATTATATGCTCGAACTTCGTGCTACATGCAATGATATAGTGTCGCCTTATGCAGAAAAATTTGGTGCTAATTTCGTACCTGACAAACGCCCATGGGAACAGAAAGTTGATATTGCTTTGCCTTGTGCTACTCAAAATGAGTTGAATGAAGAAGATGCACAATTACTTATAAAGAATGGAGTGATGTGTGTTGCTGAAATATCTAACATGGGTTGTACTCCTGAAGCAATAGAGCTTTTTATTTATCATAAAATTATGTATGGTCCTGGTAAAGCAGTAAATGCAGGTGGTGTTGCAACTTCAGGACTAGAAATGACTCAAAATGCCATGCATATTTCGTGGCCTGCCCAAGAAGTTGACGCTCGATTACATTTGATAATGAGTGAAATACACGCTCAATGTCTGAAGTATGGTCGTGATTCTAATGGTTATATTAATTATATGAAAGGTGCAAATATTGCTGGATTCTTAAAGGTAGCAAAAGCAATGCTAGCTCAAGGGGTGATTTAATTAATTAATTTTCAAAATCAATTGAAAGGAGATAATTCGACACAAAGGATTGTCTCTTTTCCGTTTAAGAAGAGCCCTTACGTTACAGTCAAAAAAGTCGTATCTTTGTGCTCAGAAATTATTAAACCTAACAGCCATGATTACCCAGCTAAATCAACATAAAACCATACGAAAATACACAAATGTATCTATCAAACCTGAACTACTAAATGAATTGCTCGAAACTGCCTGTCGTGCTTCAAATACAGGAAACATGCAAGCTTACAGTGTTGTAGTTACAACTAATAATGAAATTAAAAAACAACATGCACCGGCACATTTCAATCAGCCAATGGTAGTACAAGCACCGGCAGTTTTGACATTTTGTGCAGATTTCAACCGCTTCAGTCAATGGTGCGAACTTCGGGATGCAGAGCCCGGTTATGATAATTTTCAATCGTTTATGGCTTCTGCAATTGATGCTATGATAGTTGCTCAAACATTTTGTGTTGCTGCTGAATGTGTTGGATTAGGAATTTGCTATTTGGGAACAACAACATATAATGCTCAGGAGATAATTGAGACACTGAAATTGCCCAAACTGGTGGTTCCGGTTACTACTATCACTGTTGGCTATCCGGCCGATATGCCCGAACTTATGGATCGTTTGCCAATTGATGCAATAGTACATTACGATACATATAACGACTTCAATACAGAAAGTATCAATAATCTTTATTCAGAAAAAGAGAATAGTGAATTTTACAAGCAATTTGTAGCCGAAAATAAAAAAGAATCACTTGCTCAGGTATTTACCGATATACGATATACTAAAAAGAATAACGAATTCTTTTCCGAAAAATTTTTGGAAGCTTTGAGGATGCAAGGATTTTTGAAGTAAGAAAAGTAATTAACCTGTATAATTTCAAATCTTAACAAGTTAACTACTTTAATTTTGGGGAATATAAACGATGATACCTGGCTATTTTACCATTAGAATCTATAACGAACAGCTACACAGATATTGTCAGCTACAAGTGCTACAGGAGGAATAAGATAAATACAGGGTTTTAAATCAATTGAAATCTGTAACGGAAATTCGAAATCATATTCAAGTCCAATTTGTCCAATAATTCCTAAATTAATGCCTTTAGGATTTGAATTGTACGTATAATAACCTAAACTAACACCCCCACCATAATATAAATAAAATCCGTCTTCAAATTCAGGTAATGGCTTAACCCACTGATAAATGCCATTAATCCCAAATCCTGCAGAGTTTAATCCCAAATCTAGTTCTATACGATTATTTTTATATGGTTGTTGGTACGTAACTTCTGCACCCAAACCACCTAAATTTCCAAAACGTAAACCTACTGCTTTCTTCTGAACCTGAGCATTTGACAAACTTGTAATTCCCACGAATACTGCAATTAACAATAAAACTTTTTTCATAACTTATTTTTTTGTATAGAATTTATTTTAAAATTTCATTTTGCAAAATTAATAAAAGAAATAAATAATCATATTAGTTTAGTGGAAAAACTGATTCCAATACCGAAATATTAATTATTTATATTCCTGAAATTAATTATCTTTGCAGACAATTGAATTTTAAGTAATTATAAAATGAAGAAGCTGGTCTTTGCTACCAACAACACTCATAAACTTGCTGAAGCAAAAGCAATTCTTGAACCTGAATTTCAAATTGTGAGTTTATCCGAGCTAAATTTCCATGAAGACATTGCTGAAACAGCCGATACACTGGAAGGCAATGCTTTAATTAAAGCAGAATATATTCATTCAAAGTTTGGTTTAGATTGTTTTGCTGATGATACCGGGCTCGAAGTAAAAGCCTTAAATGGTGCGCCAGGAGTTTTATCGGCCAGATATGCCGGTGAAAATCATGATGCGCAGAGAAACATGGCAAAAGTATTGGACTTATTGGGTGAGACAACAAATAGGGAAGCATGTTTCCGTACTGTAATTGCTTTAATACTAGGCGGTAAAGTAAGTTTATTTGAAGGGAAAATAGACGGGAGTATCACTATGAAACCTTCAGGTAAAAGTGGTTTTGGATATGACCCTATTTTTATTCCAGATGGTTATTATTCGAGCTTTGCTGAATTAAGCAGCGAAAAAAAAAACACAATAAGTCACAGAGCATTAGCGTTACAAAAACTAACAAATTATCTCAATCAGAAAACTTGATGTACATTTGCTGTAAAATAAGTTGATTTATTAAATTTGAAATGGAAAAAATGAAATAAAACGAATGATTTTGAGTTTATTTATCTAATTCAGGTTTAAGTAATTTAATTCAAAGATTAAAATTAAGTTCCGATATGAAAAAAATTATAGTAATAATTGGCATTCTAATTAGTTTTTCAAATTTATCTTCTTTTGCACAAGTTGCAATGGGGAAATGGCGTACTCATTTTGCTTACAACAATGTTTCTCAAATAGCTCAATCTGACAATAAAATTTTTGCAGTTAGTGAAGGTGCATTATACTCGCTTGATAAACAAGATGGTGGAATGGAATTTTACAGCAAAATAAATGGTTTAAATGGGTCAAGTATTTCCAGAATTGAATACGACAACGTAAATAAGAAATTACTTATTATTTATTCAAACGGAAATATAGATATAATGACAAATGGGGGAATAATAAATGTCCCCGATTTATTTAATAAACAAATGAGTTCCAGTAAGGATATTAACCAAATTTTATTTTATCAAAATATGGCTTATCTTTCTTGTAATTTCGGTGTTTTGGTATTGAACATGCAAAAAAATGAAGTCTCAGACACTTATTTTATTGGTCCAAATGCCAGTGAAGTAAAAGTATTAAATACAGTAGTGCACAATGGAATTATTTATGCTTTGACTGCTTCTACCATATTTCAGGCAGCTGTTAACGAGAGTCATTTAGTAAATTATGAATATTGGTCTACGCTAACATCAGGCTTACCTGGAAGCGGTGATTTCCAGCAAATTAGTTCCTTTAATGGATATTTAATTCTGCAACGTGGAAACAAATTGTATAAAATGGGAAGCGATAAAATATGGAAGAGCGTTCTACCAAGTGTAAATGTCACTTATATGAATGTCTCCGGCAAAACACTAAATGCCTTCGATGGAACATCGGCTTATTTGACGGATTATTCATTTATTACCAAAACAATAAGTTCAATAGGTTCAATTTCGGATGCAGAATGTGACTCTACAAACAATACATATTATTTTGCAGCAAACGCCCAAGGAGTAATTTCTTACGCCGACAATGGAACAAACGCAGCAGGTATCACTTATTATAAACCTGCAGGTCCTGCAGTAAATATCCCGTGGAACATGACATTTTCCGGGAATAAATTGTTTGTCGTACCCGGTGGAAGATGGGCTACATTCTATCAAAGACCAGGTTATGTTATGATGTACGAGAATAATATATGGACAAATATATCTAATACCCCAATTGAGGCAAAAACAGGGCAAATATTAAGAGATTTAATGTCTGTTGCAGTTGATTCGTTGGATAATAAACATTTCTTCGTTGCAAGTGCAAGTAGCGGTCTTTACGAATTCAGGAATAATATATTCGTAAAGTATTATAATTTCACAAATAGTTCCATTGAGAATTTATTTGGAAGTTACCAGTACCAAATGTTGGATGGTACTGTATTTGATAAATCAGGAAACCTATGGTTAGCTAATTGTTTTGTGGGAAATGGTATAAAAGTAATGTTAACCGATAGTACCTGGACTCAATTGACATACCCGGGAATTTCTTCTAAATCAAATTTAGGTAAGATTCTTATCTCAAAAACAAATCCTAATCAAAAATGGGTTTTATCGCAACGTTATACGCCTGGTGTCTGTATATTTGATGACAATGGAACCATCAAAAATCAATCAGACGACAAATCAGTTTTTATTTCAGGTTTTGTATATCCTGAAATTGACAGTAATGGTCTTACAAAATTAGTCACTGTATATCCAAGTTCAGTTTTCTCTATTGCACAGGATTTAAATGGAGTTATATGGGTTGGAACAGATATAGGGCCATTTCTTTTTAATAACTTATCAAACGTTTATAACGCTGATTATACCTGCTCTCGTGTAAAGATTCCAAGAAATGATAGTACAAATTTGGCGGACTATTTATTGGTGAACGAATATATTCAGGCAATAGCAATTGATGGAGCGAACAGAAAGTGGATTGGCACAAAATCATCCGGAGTTTATTTGATGTCGGAAAACGGACAGCAAACTATCAAACATTTTACTGTTACAAATAGTCCTCTTCTTTCAAATAATGTAATGTCACTAGCAATAAATCCAAAATCAGGTGAGGTGTTTTTTGGAACAGATCAAGGTATTGTTTCTTATCAAAGTGATGCGAGTGAAGCTGGAAGTACTTTTGGGAATGTTTATGCTTATCCAAATCCTGTTCGACAAGGCTATAACGGTGTAATAACAATTACTGGTCTGGTTTCAAACACTCAGGTAAAAATAACTGATATTAATGGAAATCTGGTGTGTGAAACTATATCGAATGGAAGTTTGGCTATTTGGGACGGTAAAGATAGCCATGGACAAAAGGTGAGTACCGGCATTTATATGGCAATTTGCGTAAATGCTGATGGTACCCAGAATTCTGTTACAAAAATACTTGTTATCAACTAAAGGACTTTTCGGGATTATGATACTGTTGTTCTTCTGTTTCAAAATTAATCAATGAGACAAAACAATTTTGATTTTCTCAGATTCTTTTTTGCTTTTGTTGTAGTAATTGGTCATCTGATAATAATCTCTCAAATCAAATCTTTTCAGGTTTTAACACCATTCTTCAGCACCTATATTTCTGTAACAGCTTTTTTTTGTATTAGCGGGTTTCTTATTTCGCAAAGTTATCTCAAGTCCAAATCTTTAAAATCATATTTTCAAAAACGGGCAGCACGTTTATTACCCGCTTATATTTTAGTTATATTATTAAGCGGATTATTTCTATCATTTGTGAGCAGATATTCATTTATGGAATACTTCACACATCCACAACTTTTAAAATTCTTTTGCTCAAACTTTAGCTTTTTGAATTTTATACAACCTTGTGTGCCAGGAGTTTTTTTGGAAGAAGGAATCAATTGCGATGTAAATGGTGCATTATGGACTTTAAAGGTGGAGATTAGTTTTTACCTGTCAATACCCATAATTCTCTATATTATTGAAAAAGCGAAACGGAAATACATACTTTTAATTATCTTGTATTTACTATCTGTTATTTTTAAAAATTCGTTTGAGCTACTATATCTTCATACTCATAATAGCAGCTACAATATAATAGCAAGACAGCTCCCCGGGTTTTTATCGTATTTTGTAAGTGGAATTGGAATATATTATTACTTAGATTTTTTTGAAAAAAATAAAATTTGGCTTATAGCAATCGGTTTAATAATTCTTGTCATTGAAAAGAAATTAGAATTTGAAATTTTAACTCCTGTTGCACTTGCTGTAGTCGTTTTCACTATTGCCTTCAGTTTTAAAAGTCTAAATTCATTTGGAAAATATGGTGATGTTTCCTATGGAATATATATTTTTCATTATCCAATAATTAAAACGGTAAAAAGTTTGGGTTTTTTCGAAAATTATAATCCAGTCATAGTATCTATCTTCCTCATTTTTATTATCTTATTGACTGGATTTATTTCATGGCATTTTGTAGAGAAGCGTTTTATAAAAATTAGTCATTCTGCAAAGTAACCTACTATGAATCATATATTAGAGAAAAAATATGCATTTCAGGCATTTAATATCTTTTTGTTCCTATTTATTAATGGGTTATTTATTTTCAAATATATAGGTAGAACTAACTATAGTCCATTTTTAGTATTTTCACTTTATACATTTGTTTGCGTTGCTGTCATATTCTTTCAAAACAAATTATCAGTAAAACTGACTGAAAGAGCATTAAAGACTTTATATTATTCAATTTCCATAAGCATAATTCTAATAATATCCGGATTATTAGTTTCCATTAATCCTTTATCTCTACAAGTTGATCGTTGGTCAGCTATTCACAACTTTCTTACTAACTTATTTTCAGGACAATACCCATATTCAGCACGCACTCATTTAGGAGGATATGGCTCTCCGTTCCCTGCCTGGCAGTTTTTTCACATACCATTTTTCTTGATTGGTAACATTGCATTAGCTATGATTTTTTGTGTTATTTTGCTTAGTATTGTTTTGGTATGGTACTCAAAATCATACAAAAAATCCATTACATATTTGTCACTTATCATTATTTCTCCTGCTTTCTGGTACGAAGCAGCAGTGAGGAGTGATTTACTATATAATTTTATTCTCTGTTTTCTGATAATTTTATACGTTAACAAAAAGAACATGAAGATTTCTACAAAACCTATTCTGATCGGAATTATTTGCGGAATTTTTCTTTCAACCAGAATTTCTGTTATCATTCCCTTGTCAATTTATTTATTTTCTGATTTTTTACAATCCACAAAAAAACAAAAGATCTATTTTTCGTTATTTTCAGTTTCAATATTTATTGTTACATTTTTACCATTTATTTTCTGGGATTTTAATTCTTTGTTCTTCTTTAAATACAATCCTTTTGTGCTACAATCCAGACAAGGATCAGTTTCTGTTATGATATTGATTGCTATGTTAGGAATTTATTTTTCAATGCGTTGGAAGAGTGATATTTACCTATATTGCAATTATGTTACAATAACATTGGTTTTATTAGTGTTTTTAACGTTTTTACATAATATGGTAATAGATCATTTTGTTAACGGACTATTTAGTTCAGCTTATGATATTAGTTATTTTAATATGTCCATTCCGTTTTTGATTTACAGCATTGTTAATGAACCAAGCAATTCGAATTATGAAGCGATTAACTTCTGACCATTATTTTCATATCCTTCCTGAAAATTTGAATTGTGCACAATGTATCTTGAAAGGATTTCAGAAAGAATTCGACATTTCGGATATTGAAATTGAAGAATACCGTGCCTGGGGTGGTGGACGTGCTGAGGGTGGAATTTGTGGTGCATTGTTTGCAGCCGAAAGATTGCTTAAGCAAGCCGGAAAGAAATCAATTATAGATGATTTCCGAAATAATGCAGGTGGAATACTCTGTTCAGAGATAAAAGATAAACAGTTCACCTGCACCGAATACGTTCGTATGATAGATGAACTGATTATAAAATCTTACAGATCTCATTAGGAACAATGACATCTTTAGCTTATATTATTTTGCAAGTAATACTTTTACTTTTTCAGAAATTAAACGTCCTTCGGTTTTCCCTGCAAGTTGTTTGCTGGCTACACCCATCACCTTGCCCATATCCTGAGTACCTGCAGCACCAAGTTGAGCTATAATAGCTACTACAGCAGCTTCAAGGTCAGCATCCGACATTTGAGCAGGTAGGTATTTTTCAATCACACTAGCTTCTGCTAATTCGTTTTCAGCCAATTCGGGGCGATTCTGCTCTGTATAAATCTGAGCAGATTCTTTTCGTTGTTTCACCATTTTTTGAAGAATCTTCACAGCAACATCATCTGCAAGATTTCCATCACTGCCTTTAGATGTTTTAGCTTCCAAAAATTCCTTTTTCATTCCGCGCAAGGCTTCTAAAGCAACCTTATCACGGGCTAACATGGCAGTTTTAATATCGCCACTAACTTTATCAAATAGTTCATTCATTGCTGTATATTTTCAAATTTAATTACTTCATTAATCTTCTTTTCCAAGCGGGAATATTTACTACTTTTTTAAATGTGGATTCGTCTTCCAAATCATCTAAATTTATAACCGGATATTCAAGTTCTGGTTCAGGTTGATCTTGAGTTTTAACTTCGGGGACAATTTCAAGATCTAAGTCAAGCTCTGGTTCTTTTTCAGATTCAGGATGAAGTGAGTTTACATAATACTCGTTAAATGACTTCTCAATGTCGGGTTTTAAAGCTTCGTGATCTTTACTTATAGTTTCTGATTCCAGATTAGTTCCTATTTTTTCATTAGTTGAAAAACTAAAAAAATCTGAAGGGTTTATTTCAACTATAGGTGGTTTACGAGGATTAACTCTGGCAATGGTTGGTGGCATTCCGGGTATATCGCTAACTTCGAAACCAGTGGCAATCAATGTTATTTTAACTTTATCTTTGAGTTCTTCGTCAAAACTTGCTCCCCAGATAACCTGAACATTAGGACCCACTTTCGACATAAATTCATGGATTTGTTCTACTTCTTCCATTCGAATTTGGTCGCTGTTTGAACAATACAAACTCAAAAGAATTTTGCTTGCTCCACTCACATCGCTGGTATTCAGAAGTGGAGAATTCAATGCATCTTCAATCGCTTTGGTAATGCGGTTTTCGCCCGAAGCATAACCAGTATTCATAATGGCAACATGACCATCTTTCATGATGCTGTACACATCGGCAAAGTCGGTGTTTATATAGCCCGGAACAGTGATAATTTCTGCAATTGCCTTGGCAGCATTAGTCAATACATCATCCGCTTTTGCAAATGCATTTGAAAGTTCCAGATCGGGATAAATTTGCTTCAGCTTCTCGTTGTTTATAACTAAAATAGCATCAACGTGTTCGCTTAGCGCCGCAACACCTTCCAATGCCTGACGAATTTTCATATTTCCTTCAAAAGCAAAAGGAATGGTTACAATACCAACAGTAAGTATACCTAGATCGTGAGCGGCTTTTGCAACTACAGGAGATGCTCCTGTACCGGTTCCACCACCCATACCAGCAGTGATAAAAACCATTTTGGTATTATCTTTTAGTAATTCCTGAATTCTTTCGATTGACTCTTCGGCTGCCAGTTTAGCAACTTCAGGTTTACCTCCTGCTCCTAGGCCCTCAGTGGTATCTGCTCCTAGTTGTATCTTGATGGGTACAGGCGATTTATGCAATGCCTGATTATCGGTATTACAAACCACAAAAGAAACATCGGTAATTCCCTGACGATACATGTGATTCACTGCATTTCCACCGCCACCGCCCACTCCAATGACTTTGATAATTGAACTGTCGACCAGCGGCAATTCCAATGGCAAGCTTTCGTCTAAATATCCCATAGTATATTATTTTCTTAAATTTCAATTAATTATAAAGTAATATATTGTGCAAAAATCCTCTGAAATAGCTGATTTTATTCGAATTTAATTTCACTTTGACTACCAAAATAGTTTGTATATCTTTGTGTAAGTCTTTTAATAAACTTATTACCATCAGGAAGTTTTGGTTGTTTATTCGGGTCTTCTAAAACTTTTACATCCGGATGTTCTATCCTATAGTCATGTGTTAGCAAGATTGTTCCAATCAATAGTGCATATTTTGGATCATAATATTTCTTATCAGTATCCTCAGATAACCAATCTGAGTGATCACCAAACCGTGAATAAATGCTTGTCTTCTGAGTAATAAATTCAATAATACTATTAAGTTTTGCACCTCCTCCGGTTAACACAATACCGGCTTTTAATTTAAAAGTAAGATTTAATATTACATCAAAAACAGGTTGTAATATTTCCTCCAACCGTGCTTCAATAATGGTAGCAAGGAATTTTGTGGAGATATTCACCGGTTTTGCTCCTTCTTCAACAGCTGCAACCTGTATATATACTGGATCAACAACCAATGAATCCATCGCAAAGCCTTTTAAACATTTAAGTTTTTCAGCATTAACTTCACTGATACCTAATTCCTGAATATCTTTGGTTATATTATCTGCTCCGAGGGGCACAACTATGTAATTTCGTAAAATACCATCATGATAAACCGCGAGGGTAGTAGTTGTTGCTCCAAGATTTATTAATGCACAACCCACTTCTCTGTCCTGCTCTTCAAGCACTACAGTTGATAATGCCTGAATGGCTAATGGGTTGTATTCCATCACAACACCTGTACGATCGAAACAACGTTCCAACTCAGCTTTAATTATTGAATTTCCAACAACAATGTTATATGTTGCAGTTATTTGTCTGGCATTCTGACCAACCGGATCATCCATCAATTTACCATCAACAGTATACGAAACAGGAATGGTCTCAAACACAGTTATATTCTGATTTGCTATATTTCTTTCACATTCCTCAAGCATATCTGCTAGTAAATCGTTAGTTATTTCATAAACTTTACCTAACGATCTGTTCAATGTTTTCTGTATAATTTTCATGCTTTTAGCACCAATTGCCACCGAAACGGGGCTTATGTTCGGAATTTTTGAGCTGTTTTTTAGCAATTTAAGCAATTCACTTATTTTAAACGAAGCACCTGTAGGTTTTTCAACAATACCCCATTTTACTTCCTCAGAAGGTTTTGATTCTTCGGAGAGTACCTTAACAGCTCCGCTTTCGAGTACTTCGGCTGCCATTACCGAAATAAGCGTACTTCCAAAATCTACTGCAACAACTTTATTTGAAATCATATTTTTTTGGCAATTATACTGTCTTTCTTCAATTTGTCGATCTTTTTCAATGAATCAACAACAATTTTTACAGGAAATTTCATTTCTTCCTTTTTGTTACAAACAATTTGATCCTTATATTGTAAGTCTATAAGTTTGTATTTATTCCAACCAATTACATTGAATCCATTTTTATATAACTTATGTAATTTCTCCAGTTTTTTTTCATAATTTTCAAGTGTTCCCAACAAAATGATTGCATCTCCCACTCTGGGAACTAATTCGATTTTTTGATCCTCACGAACATAAATCTGTTCGACCTGTGCATTCCAAAAAGCGTTCTCCTTGAGGTACATTACAAAATCATACAATTTCCCCGAAACCATCGAAACAGTTACATGTCCTGAAACAACAGGTACATAAGCCGCACAATTTAAAGAAACTGGCATTTGTTTCCGGTCAGCATCAATGTAATAACTTCCCAGTCCGACCACTCTCAATTTTGGCTCTCGTTGCTGAATTAATATATCTACTCTACCCGATGGAAGTTTATAACACTCTACCGATTTTATCATCGGATTTTTATGCAAAATTGTTTCAATTGATTCTGTCTGAATATCTCTTACTGTTTTTCCTATCGGATTCAGTTCTTTTGACTCAAGGATATTTACAACTTCTTTCTCAGTAATTAATTGACATTCTGCATTTTTATCAATAACCACAACTAATTGACCACAAACCATTTCCTGATTTCTACCAGAAAATTGCCAAAGCGAGAAACCTATGTATCCTAATACCAATAGGCTGAAGAACGATATCAATATGTTTTTCCAAACGGGTTTCATTTTGATTTCAATTGTTCTTTAATCAGCGGTACAAGTTTATCAATATCACCAGCACCAAAAGTCACCAACACATCCAGTTCTTTATCTTTCAGCAAAGGTAATAGATTTTCTTTGGAGCACAAAGTCTTATTTTTAAGTTTAACGTCACGCAAAATAAGCTCAGAATCAACACCTTCGATGGGTAATTCACGAGCAGGGTAAATGTCCAGCAGAATCAATTCATCAAGTTGTG
>Ga0114951_10001251_pt1 | contig 32227 bp, 18 predicted proteins | sample AM7aDNAmetaG_FD_88677 | JGI IMG/M metagenome (GOLD analysis project Ga0114951, IMG submission 88677) | Freshwater microbial communities from Finland to study Microbial Dark Matter (Phase II) - AM7a DNA metaG | ecosystem: Environmental > Aquatic > Freshwater > Lake | place: Finland: Lake Alinen... | reverse complement strand
TATGTTGTGGTTACCAATGCTTATGGTTCTGTCACCAGCAGCGTGGCTCCCCTGACGTTTACGGGAACGGTTCCGTCCATCACCACGCAGCCGTCGTGGGTTCCTGCATTGCCATTTACAGGTCAAACGGCAAAGGCAGCCGCCTTGGCCACTGGCACGGTGCCGTTGTCCTACCAATGGTTTACGAACAGCACCACGTCACCCTTGAGTGACGATGCTAACCATGTGGGTTCGACCTCCAATGTCCTGACCATTGCCCATTCAACTGTGACTGACGCCGCCAATTATACGGTGGTGATCACCAATATTTACGGGGCTATCACCAGCAGTGTGGCCACACTTGCAATCACTGCGACAAACGCTTATCAAAGCGTGGTTTTGGCGGCCGCACCATTTGCCTACTATGCCTTAAACGAGAGCAGTGCCAATCCCAACGCTGGCGGGGTGGTGGCCTATGATTCCGTGGGCGGATTTAATGGAACTTACGGCGTAGCCTGTTCCAACGGATTTAATGACATCACCGGACCGCGAACCACGGCTGATGGTCTGGTCGGGTTCCCCAACAGCAACACGGCGCTGGCCACTGTCTCCAATACTGCCAACTCGTATGTTACTGTGCCGGCATTTAACTTGAACAACGGGGTGGGCACGAATGTTTTGACGATCACGGCGTGGGTCAATCCGAAAACAGTTCAGGCTAATAACGTCGGAATCGTCTTTTGCCGCGCCGGCACCACGGTGTCCGGTTTGGATTATAATTCCAGCAACGGCCATCTGGGTTATACATGGAACAACGAAAGTGGCACATACGGTTGGGATTCGGGGATAACGCCACCAACCAATGTTTGGTCGCTGGTGGCTTTGGCGGTCACCTCCACTAATGCCACCGTTTATATCCTCAATACGAACGGGCTGCTGGCCTCAACGCACACCTACACGCATGTGATTCAAAAGTTTGACGGGTCAACCTTGATTGGTCTGGACAACAACGCTATCGGCCGCACCTTTAATGGATCCATTGATGAAGTGGCACTCTTTAACCAGGCCTTGTCCACGAACCAGATGCTGTCCTTGTTTGCCGGGGCTTCGGGCGTGTTTGGTTTCCCGCCGGTCATCACCACGCAGCCGTCCTGGTCGCCCGCGACGAATTATGTAGGGCAGCCTGTCAGCGTGACGGTCAACGTCAATGGCTCTTCGCCGCTGTCTTACCAATGGTTTACTAATAATACATTTGCCTTGAGCGATGCCGGCAGCCTCACTGGCTCAACTTCCAATCTTTTGACGATTGGCAGCGCCGCCGTGGCCAATGGCGGGACTTACACGGTCGTGGTGACAAACCTTTATGGGGCGGTGACCAGCAGCGTCGCCCAGTTGACGATCTTGCCGGCTCCGACAAATTTCACGTTGAATTTTGGTGGTTCGCCACAAGTTCTTGGTGCCGGGAGCGATTGGAACACTGTCAGCAAATGGAATCCGCTGGGTTTTTCGGCGGCGAATTTGGCGTTGACCTATCCCACCAGTTCCTTCGAGGTGATTACCAACTCGCTGGTTCGGAATCCCGCCGGTTCAACCTACAATGTTTTCCCCGGCAATTCCCTGATACTGGATGGCAGCGGGAATACTGATTTTAACGGGAGTCCGGCTGGCACCGGCGAAATTCGTTTCAAAAATAGCACTCCGGCGATTGGCAGCACTAATTATTTCAGCAACTTGATCTTGAACGGCGGCGAACTCAACATCGGCGACAGCACGGATGTGATTCTTCAGGGCCAGATTACTGTGCTGACCAATTCTGTATTCGGAACCCAGGGAGCCAGCGGCACGAATCAAACCTATCGAGTGGACTCCTACCTGACCGGGAGTGGCACGGTCGTGCTCTACTTGGTTAACAGCAACATATTTTTTCCGCTCCCACCCGCTTCGCTTAATATCAGGGGCAACACCAACACCTTCACTGGCCAATGGAATGTCTTGCAAGGTCCGCTGTTGGGCAGTGGCACCAATTCTTTGGGCACTAATACCATCACCATCGGCACGGGCGGCGTGTTGGAAACCGCGTATGACATCAATAATACAAACGGCAGCTTGATTCTGAACGGCCAGTTCTTCCTGCACCAAAACGATACCTTTCAGAGCGTAGTGGTTGGCGGAGTGGCGCTCGCACCGGGCACCTACACTTTGGCGCAATTACACAGCAGCTACCCAACAAAATTTCCAACGACGTGGACGCAGTTGTCAGGTTCTACCGTCAACACGGGTTCTGGTAGCATCACCGTTTTAAGCGGTCCGGTGATCGCCCTAACTTCTTCCGCCCAAACCAATGGTTATCTGGGAACGGTGACATTCAACGCAACAGTGCAAACGAACGGGGTGACGGCGGGCAATGCGACTGGCACGGTGATTTTCTCCAACACGAGCGGATCCATCAGCACGAACTCAGTCAGCGCCGGTTCCGCCAGCAGCGCCAGCGTGAGCAATCTACCGCGTGGCACGAGCATCATCACCGTCATTTATAGTGGTGACAGCAACTACGGCGGCAGCACGAATACTTTGAGCCAGATCGTGACCAATCATCCGCCAGTTGCGGGCAATCTGATCCTGACGCGGAACGCAGGTATTTTTGCGCTGCGCCTAGCAGTCAGCGACATACTGGCCAGCGTAACGGATGCGGATGGTGATTCCATTACTCTGGCGGGCACCGGTGTCAGCACCAATGGAATCACTGTGGCGACAGCGGGGACGAATTATTTGGACTACTACAACACGAACAACGTGAACGACCAGTTCAGCTACACGGTGACGGACGGCAATGGTGGGACGAACAGCGGGTTGGTGAGCATACTAGTGAGTAATGCCGTGACGGGGCAGATCACTGGGGCAATCACATCCTTCACCGGCGGGGTGGCTAACTTGGAGTTCCATGGTATCCCAGACTACAGCTATGTTACAGAACGTTCAACGAACCTGACAGACTGGGTGGATGTGAGCACCAACACGGCCTCGACCAACGGCGTGATCAGTGTCAGTGACTCGTTCAGCGATTTGTTCGGCGTGCCGTCATCGGCGTATTACCGATTGAAGTGGCAGCCGTAATGAAAGGTTTCGGTGGCGGTTTGGGTTCCGCCACCTTGGGGGGATGGAGGCGTCTTTGGGTTGGCGCCTCCATTCCAAATCAAAGCATTCAGAACAACAACCGAAAAACTAAAACATGAAACGTAACGCAATTCTGATGAGCCTGCTTTTGGCTGTCGCGTCCGCTTGGGCGCAGACAGTGGTCAGCACCAGCGCCACCAACAATACTCTGGCCAGCATCCCCGACGGCAATCCGGTGGGGATTACGGAACAGATTAACGTGGGCGGCGTGGGCGGTGTCGTGACGAACGTGCAAGTGCAACTGGACATCACGGGCGGGTTCAACGGCGACCTGTATGCCTACATGCTGGATCCGCAGGGGCAGATGGTGGTGTTGCTGAACCGGCCCGGAGTTACCAGCGGCAATCCGTTTGGCTACAGCGATGCCGGATTTAACATCACATTGGATGGGGCAGCAACGAACGATGTGCATTTTTACCAAGCGAATACCTACTCGATTGCCAGTGGTCAATTGACGGGGACGTGGGCGGCGGACGGACGGAACATTAATCCACAATCGCCGGGGAGTGTCTTCAGTAGCACGTCGCCAACGGTAGGGTTGAATCTTTACAATGGCGTAAATGGCGGGGATCTGAATGGGACGTGGACGCTGTTCATCGCGGATCTGGCGACAGGCGGCGGTAGCCCGACAATCAACTCGGTGATTCTCACCATTATGACCGTCCCCGAACCACAGACGTGGGTCATGCTTGGCACCGGTTTTGCGGTTATTTTACTCAGTAAAAACAGAGTAAAAACCAACAAACCATAAATTCAAGCGGCCGATTTCCGTAACCACAGCTAGCTGCCGCCGCCCGATTCAGCCGCGCGGCTCAATGAGAAGGCATTGAAATCGCGAACCTGTTGTCGCCCGGTTTGACTGCAAAAGTTTTGGCGTGCACCCCGGAAGTAACTTTCAGCTCAAACGCCCCATCAGATTGCACGCGAAGGTTCCAATTTTTTCCGTCCGGTATGGCGAGGAGGCTGACGACGTGGCCGTTGAATCGGTAATGTTCACAGCCGCAGCTCTGGGTGGAAACGAGTTTCCAAGTGAGCGTGTTCGCTTCGGCGTCCGGCGTCAGGCCGATGGCGAATTCGAGCAGATAGACCATCGGCCCGATGGCCGACCAACCCACAAAATCGCGCTTGGCCGGCTTGCCCGGTGCCAACGTCTCCGGCGCATAATTTTCCCAGACCGTGCCCGTCCGCGCAAACACTTCGCCCATGCTGGTCAAATGGTTCAATGCGATGTCGGCGGCAAGTTGATTCTGACCGTAACGCTGAAGGCCACGAATCACCATCGTCTCGGTGGGTGCCCAAACCGCGCCGCGCCAGTAACCACCGCTCGGATCGTAGCCCGTTTGGTTGGCGGCGAGCGTGGGGACGCGATGCGGACGATTAAAGGTGTTTGTGTTTTGCAGTTCGGCAGCGAGCGCCGCCGCTTGTTTCGGCGAAGCGACGCCGGCAATCAACGGCCAGAAGCCAGCCACCGTTTTCACCGGAACGCGCGCACTTTCCCAAGTCAGATCAAAATAAAATTGTTTTTCGGGGTCCCACATCAGCCGGTTGATCTGCGCGGCGAGTTCGGTGAATTCATGTTTGAACTCGGCGGCTTCAGCATTTTTCCCGAGCACTTTGGCGAACGCCGCGAGATCGTCGGCGAACATTGCCATTTGAGCGGAAGTGTCCACCGCCGTGCCGCCTTTGACCAGATACGGGTTGCGCGGGGAATTGTCCATGCTGGCCCAGTCGGTCAGGTAAAGACCATTACCCTGCCGCAGATATTCCTGCAACGCGCGGTAATAATGCACCAGCGGCTCATAGACCAGCGCGATGCGCGAGCGATCGCCGGTGACGCGCAGATGTTCGCGTTCCGCCTAGGAAAAAATCGGATTGTCGAGGGAATCCAAAGTCAGGAACGGCGGCTGGGCTGGCGCCACGCGGTCACAGTAAATTACGGTTGGATTATCACTGCCGTGCGGAGCCTTCCAGCCCCAGCGCGAGAATAGCGGCTGATGTTCGCTGTTGAACCAGCGGGCGCTTGCCACCCCCGTCGCGCGTTCGATCTGCCGGGGAATTTCGCCGTCGGGAAATTGCTTGCAGTAAAAATTGTCGAGCGATCCGATGCCCGGCACCAGCGGATGCGCGTAGTTGCAGAACATGGACATGAAGCAACTGTCCCACAGAAAAATGCTCTTGTTGAACGCCGCGTCAATGAACTGCGAAACGTAGCCGGAGCCGGGTTCCGGTTCGTGAAAATTATTAAAGCCCAGCTCCCAGGATTTCCAATACATCGCCACCCAGTTCGTGTTCTCATCATAAATCGGCGATGGCAGCAGGTCGCGAGCCGTTGCGAACTTCGGCAATGGTGTAGGCTCGTATTTTCGTCTTGGTAAAATAGCTGCCCAGCATCGGCTGGACGGAATCCGGCGGCGCATTCGTTGGCGCGGCACTGACGCCCAACCACGGCAAAAAAACAACGGCGAGAACATAGATGATGGTTTTCATGGCCGAGCAAGAAAATGCTTGATAAACCGGATGCCATCGAGAAAAAACAGGCGGTGATTTTTTGCGGTGCGAGACAGCATCCGAAATGCGCACATATGCAATCCGTCAATTTCCGCAGCTACAGCAAGTGGCATTGGCATTTTGCGCCGCAAACTAGAGGCCTGCGATTGTGGCGCTGGATAAAACCAGCGTGGATAATTTCTGCGAATTGATTGTGGCGAAGCGTGCGGCTGTCAACTTGCTTTCAATAAACACCCCACTTGTGGGGCTAGTCGGCATTCTGATGGTGAGATAGTCTTAAGTTATTCCCATTAACTGAATTCGATTATCGGCACCTTATATGATGGCAAACCTTAAAATGCAACTCGCGCGGAAGGCACCGGGCAGGATTTTGTTGCATTTGGGCTGTCTAATGCGAGGTGGGAACTGGCATTTTCACTGGGCTGGTGTGCGTCGCCAGATGACAGTTTTTTAGAACGCTAAAAGCTTCGTGGCGGTTTTTGGGTTCCGTCACAAGAACCGGATTAGGGGTGATTCGGGCTGGGTGGCAGTGTTATTGGGTTGACACTGCCACCCAAACAATTTCAATCAATGCGACCAATAGAAAATTATATTACAGCAAGCCTGATGATAGTGGAGGAGTAGTTCGTCACCCCTCGGAACGCCGCCGACAGGCAGTCAAAGTCGCATTTGCAATCCAAAGAAAATCTCTTATGAAATCTATGACACGCCACCGAATGACCTTGCTCCTTTATGCCGCCATTTTTGCCACCGGCACGATGCTTGTTGCAGCGCAAGATGCGCCTCCTGCCACCAACCAAAATCATGAGGTGGCAATCAAACACGAACCTGGCGTCATTCGCACGCCGGCTGCGGCTGCCACACCGCGTATCAATGGTGCTGGAATTTTTGGCGTCCGTCCGGATCACCCGTTCTTTTATCATATTCCGGCGACGGGCAACCGCCCCATGGAATTTTCCGCCGACAACCTTCCAGACGGGCTGACGCTGGATTCCCGCACCGGCACGATCACCGGCAAACTATCCAAAATAGGAGATTATCTGGTGACATTCCATGCGAAAAATTCCCTCGGCACCGGCGATAAGAAATTCAAGATCGTTGTCGGCGAAACCATCGCGCTTACGCCGGCGATGGGTTGGAATAGTTGGAACCATTATGCCGGTAAGATTACGCAGGACATAGTTTTGGAGAACGCGAAAGCCATGGTGGATTCCGGCCTCATCAATCACGGCTGGAGCTATGTCAACATTGACGATACTTGGCAGGGAAAGCGCGGCGGCGAATTTTTCGGAATCCAAGGCAATAAAAAATTTCCCGACATCAAAGGTTTGTGCGACCAGATTCATGCGATGGGTTTGAAATTCGGCATCTATTCGACGCCTTGGCAAACTTCTTACGCATGGTTCACCGGCGGTAGTTCGGACAGCACGAATGGCCAATGGAAGGCCTCGAAGCACATTGCCCAATATCATTTTACGACCAACGACGCCAACCAGTGGGCGGCTTGGGGCGTGGATTATTTGAAGTATGATTGGTATCCAATCCAGCTTCCCGAAACTTTGGAAATGGCGGATGCCTTGCGTCACAGTGGACGGGATATTCTGTTCAGTTTGTCCAATGGCATGAATCTCACCAACGGCCCAACTATCGGCAAGATTGCCAACAGTTGGCGCACGACCGGCGATATCAAGGCCAACTGGAATTCGATGAGCCGGCAAGGTTTTGGTCAGGACAAATGGCGTCCGTATTCCAGTCCCGGCCATTGGAATGATCCGGATATGTTGGAAATCGCCACCGCCGAATCGAAGCAACCCGGTCTTACGCCGGACGAAGAATATACGCACATGACCTTGTGGTGCCTGATTTGCTCGCCGCTGTTGCTCGCAAATGATTTGAGCCACATGGATGCCTTCACGCTGAATCTTTTGGAGAACGACGAAGTCATCGCCGTGAACCAAGATTCGCTCGGTGACCAAGCCGTCACTGTGGTGCACGACGGTGATGCGCGGGTCTATGCCAAGAAACTCGAGGATGGTTCATGCGCCGTCGGATTGTTCAACACCGGCACGAACAGCATCACCGTAACCATGAAATGGAGTGATCTGAAAATCAAAGGCACTCATGCCGTGCGTGACTTGTGGCGGCAAAAAGACTTGGGCAAATTCAAAAATGAATTTTCCCTGCCCGTCGTCGCGCACAGCGGAGAGTTGGTTAAGATTGCGCCTTGAAGAACATTTGCGAATTTCCGAGCCAAGGACAAACCAAGAGGAAGATAAAATATGCCTGTTGAAAAAAAATGGCTGCTGGTTTGCGGCAAAACCGGTCGCGTCGTTGGCTTGAACCGCAACTACCGTTGGGTCAGATGGCTGTTTCCGGTTGTTGGATTGGTCGCGCTTGTCTGGTATCTCGTTCGCGTGATACCCAAGCCGACCCGCGCAACTTATCCCTGCCAGCAAGTCGGCGCACCGATCGCTTTCGGCGGGATTGCCTATCTTTTCAGCTTCTTTGGCCTGGTCACCGCGTTCCGCAAAACGCGGAAGTTCATGTATCAACACCGCTACGCGGCTGCGGTAGTTTGTCTTTTAATCGGCTTGGTCTGCGGAGCGGTGGTCAGAGACATGAACGAAAACAACGCACTGGCGGAAGACACTGGAACTTTCACACCGTCTGACGGCCCGAATCAGCCCATCGGCGTCGCGCGTGGCATCAATCCCGGCCGTGTGGCGTGGAGCTATGATTTGAGTGCGTGCAATTGGGACGGCAAATCCAAGTTTTGGTGGTCGAGTGAATTTAACGACCAGACCAAAATCACGAAGCTGTTGAACAATGTCATTTGTTCGGTGGCTGGCCAGTCATCTATCAGCAATGCTTGGGACGCGTTGTTCCGCGATAAAAATGGCGGACCTTCTTACGTCAAAGGCGAAAAGATTGCCATCAAGCTCAACTTGAATAATGGTGGAAAATCCAATGCCATTGACGCTTCGCCGCAGTCTGTATTTGCCTTGCTTGACGGCCTGGTAAATCAGTTTGGTGCGAGCCAGTCGGACATTACACTGTGCGATCCGGCGCGTGAGGGCAAATGTTCGGCGGTTTCAAATTACTGCCATACGGCGTTCCCGGATGTAAATTACGACAGCAACCTCGGCGGATTTACGCCCCATGCTTTCAGCTATTCGGTTCCCGGTCCGACGGAAACTTCCATGTCTACCGCCATCGTCAAAACCAAATATCTTATCACGATGGCGCTATTGAAGCGGCACTGCACACCGGCTACGACTTATCACACGCCCGAGGATAAAACAGATTACGGCAACGCCTCGGTGACAATGATTTTCAAAAGCAACTGGGGTGTCATCGGCAACAAACGCGGCAGCCAGCATTATCTGCTGCACGATTGGGATTATCCGATGGCTAGTTACAACCAGCTTGTAGATATGTATGGCAGCACCAACATCGACGGCAAGACGGTGCTGAACATCATTGACGGACTTTATTCCGGCGACCGTTGGAGCAGTCCGCCGCACAAGTGGGCAATGGCACCGTTCAATGGCCATTGGCCGTCGAGCTTCTTCGCCTCGCAAGATCCGGTGGCGCTGGAATCGGTCGGACTGGATTTTCTGCGTTCCGAAATGCCGCTGATCAAAAATGCCGATCGTCATCTTCACGAAGCGGCATTGGCCAACGATCCGCCGTCGGGCACGGTGTATAAACCAGACGGCGTGCGTTTGAAAAGCCTCGGCGTGCATGAACATTGGAACAACGCGACGGACAGAAAATACAGCCGCAATCTTGGAACCGGCAAAGGAATTGAGCTGGTCACCATTCCGGCGGCTGGGACTTCGTCAGCGTCAACTGCCCAACCAACGGGCGTGGCGCTGCTTGATTCGTCCACGCACTAACGGCACTATAACCGGACAAATCTGACGCCCCGGCTTTCATTAAGAAGTCGGCGGCCAGTTTATTAACCCGACTTGAGGAAATAATGATGAATCAAATGCTAAACAATTATTCAAAATACATTTTTGCGATAATGTTGTCCTTGTTGGTCGGGAAAACAACTGCCGTTGCCGAAACGTTTCGTCCGCCCTCGGTGCCGTTGGTGGCTTGCGATCCCTATTTTAGTATTTGGTCACCGGGCGACAAATTGACTGACGTGGGCACGACACATTGGACTGGCAAATTGCAACGGTTGACCAGTCTGGTGCGAATTGATGGGAAAACTTTCCGGCTGATGGGAACGGAACCCGCCGAAGTTTCTGCGTTGCCGCAAACTAAACTTGAAGTGCTGCCGACGCGAACGATCTATACCTTCGAAGGTGCGGGAATTCAACTTATGCTCACCTTCATGACGGCAGCTTTGCCGGAAGATATTGATTTGTTGTCGCGACCGGTCACTTATCTGACTTGGAAGGCGCAGGCTACGGATGCGCAGAAACACACCGTCTCGGTTTATTTTGACGCTAGTTCGGAAATTGCCGTCAACCATCCGAACCAACCGGTCACGTTTCAAAATACCGATATTAAATTCATGCAAGCATGGCGTGTCGGTTCGGTGGAGCAGGGGATTTTGAAAAAGAAGGGCGACGATCTGCGGATTGACTGGGGTTACTTATATGTGGCTGCGGCAAAAGATAAGTCTGTGCATTCCACGGTTAATTTAGCTGGCACAGTCCGGGATGATTTTGTGTCCACCGGCCAGGTGCCAGATATCGCTGCCGAAGCGTCACTGGAAAACAACGGGCGTAATGATTCTGTGATTGCTTTCGCCGTGAATTTGGGAGACGTAAAAGCGACGCCAGTCTCCTGCTGGTTGATGCTCGCCTACGATGACGTTTGTTCGATCCAATACATGAAGAAAAATTTGCGTCCGTATTGGCGGCGCAATGGTTGGGAAGCCGCAGACCTTTTGCAAGCGGCAGCCCACGATTATCCGAAATTGCAAAAACGTTGCGCGGCTTTCGACGACGAATTGATGGCGGACTTGCGGAACGCGGGTGGCGAGAACTATGCGTTGCTGGGCGCGCTGGCGTATCGGCAATGTTTCGCCGCTGGAAAATTTGTGGCCGATGCCAATGGCCGGCCGCTCCAGTTCTGCAAGGAAAACCATTCCAACGGTTGCATCAGCACCTCCGACGTGTTTTATCCGATGTCGCCGCAATTTTTATTTTTCAGCCCCACGCTGGCGAAGTCGTTCATCGTGCCGTTCATGAATTACGCAGCCAGCGCCCGGTGGAAATTTCCGTTTGCCCCGCATGACCTCGGCACCTATCCGCAGGCGAACGGCCAAGTTTATGGCGATGGCGAGCGTGGGGTGAACAACCAGATGCCGGTGGAAGAAAGCGGCAATCTGCTTTGCCTTTTTGCGGCGGTCGCGCAAATGGAAGGCAACGCGAAATTCGCCGGCCTCTACTGGAAGCAATTGGAGCAATGGGCGGAGTATCTCAAAGAAAAAGGTTTCGATCCGGAGAAGCAACTTTGCACGGACGACTTTGCCGGCCATCTCGCGCACAATGTGAATTTGTCCGCCAAAGCGATTTGCGGTCTTGGCTCATTCGCGAAACTTTGTGAGATGCGCGGCGATCAGGCCAAGGCGGATGAGTATTTCAAAATGGCTCGTGAATGTGCCGCGCGCTGGGTCAAGGAAGCGGATGACGGCGACCATTTTCGATTGGCCTTCGACCGGCCCGGCACTTGGAGTCAGAAATACAATTTGGTTTGGGATCGCATCCTCGGATTGAATTTATTTCCGGCGGAAGTGAAGCAAAAGGAAATGAGTTATTATAAGAAAATTCAGAACCAATACGGACTACCGCTCGACAACCGCGAGACTTACACCAAGCTCGACTGGATTACTTGGACCGCAACGCTGACTCAAAATCGTGCTGATTTTGATGCCTTGATTGCGCCGATTATCGCCTTCTTGAATGCGACTCCGGATCGTTCGCCTATGACTGACTGGTATCAAACCAAGACGGCGCAAAAACTCCGTTTCACCGCCCGCCCAGTCGTTGGCGGCGTGTTCCTGCAAATGCTTTACGACAAATCTGTCTGGCAAAAATATGCCGGACGTGACCAAACTAAGTCAGCGAATTGGGCACCGATGCCGAAACCACCGACGATTACGATGGTGGTTCCGGCAGCGGACAAACAACCGGCGACGTGGAGTTATACCACGACCGCGCCGACGGCCAATTGGATGGATCAAGCATTTGATGATTCATCTTGGCTGCAGGGTAAAAGTGGCTTTGGAACTGCGGGCACGCCGGGCGCGATCGTCGGCACCACTTGGCAAACCGATGATATTTGGCTGCGGCGCGAAGTGGATTTGCCGAAGCAAGATTTCAATCAACTTCAGGCGTGGCTGCATCACGATGAGGACGCCGAGGTTTACATCAACGGTGTGCTGGCCGTCAAAGCCGGTGGCTTCATCTCAAGCTATGAAGCCGTCCCTTTGCTGCCACAGGGAAAAGCAGCACTCAAAGCTGGGGAAAATGTTATCGCCATCCACTGCCATCAGACCAGCGGCGGACAATATGTTGACTTCGGCTTGGTGAGCGTTAAAAACAACTGACCCGAATGAGGTGGTCGATACAGCTTATTCTCGCGTCAGTATTCGTCGGCGGAATTTTTTATTCGCCGCCAGCCCGCACACTGGAGTTTCCTTCCACCGCCAATCTGCCGCCCACCGGCGTCATGACCAATCGCGCGCCGTTGCTCGTAACGCCGTTCGCCGCGCTGCCGCTGGGCAGTGTGCGGCCGCAAGGCTGGTTGCTCACGCAATGTCAGTTGCAACGCGACGGTCTCACGGGGAATGCGGAGCTGATTTATGCCGACGACCTTGGCACCAACAGCGCGTGGCTCGGCGGCGGCGGCGAAAATTGGGAGCGCAGCCCGTATTACTACAAAGGACTCATCCCGCTGGCGTATGGCTTGAACGACGCCAGCCTCAAATCGAAGGCGCAAAAATGGATGGACTGGCTGCTGGATCATCAGGGCGCAGACGGTTACCTCGGGCCGGTTACGAACAACGACTGGTGGCCGCGCATGGTCGCAACGTATGCGTTGCGCGATTACTACGAAGCCACCGGCGACGCGCGTGTGCCAATTGTTTTGAGCAATTATTTTCATTATATGCTCGTCAATCTTCCTGCGCGTCCACTCAAGGACTGGGGCAAGGCGCGCGCGGGCGACGAGATGGATGTCGCGCTCTGGCTTTACAACCGGAATGGCGACACAAATCTTTTGACGCTCGTCAATCTGCTGCGCCAGCAGGCCGATGACTGGATTGGCATTTATACCAGCAACCGCTTTGCGCTCTACGTCACGGATTCTCACCCGAAGCACAATGTGAATGTCGAGCAGGCGTTGAAACTGCCGGCGGTTTACTATCAAGTTTCGGAACAGCCCGACGACCTCAACGCCCTCGCTTTGGGGTGGGACAATCTCATGCGCGAACATGGTTTGTCTTGCGGCATCAATAGCGGCACGGAATCTCTCTCCGGCAATGCCAGTGTGCAAGGCGTGGAACTGTGCGCAATCGTCGAGGCCATGTTGAGTCTGGAAACCGCCGTTCGCATCACCAGCGACCCTGTTTTGGCGGATCGGTTGGAAACCATTTCATTCAACGCGCTGCCCGCCGGTCTCGCCAACAACATCAAAGCCATCCAATATTACACGCTGCCAAACAACGTCATCGCGATCAACGGCAACCACGGCTACAACCAGGACTACGCCAACGGCTCTGTGCCCGGTCCGCACTCCGGTTATGCGTGCTGCTGTTATAATTTTCACATGGGCTGGCCGAAGCTGGTCCAAAATTCGTGGGCGGCGACGAGCGACGGCGGATTGGCGGTGACTACTTACGCGCCGACTGTTGTGAATTCAATGGTGAACGGCCAGCAGGTTCAGATCACCGAGGACACCAGTTATCCATTTGAAGAACAGGTGCGCTTGCGGGTGTCGGTGAGCAGCTCCGTGACATTTCCTTTGGTGTTGCGGATTCCTAGCTGGTGCAGCAACGCCACAATCATCGTCAATGGGAATCCGCAGTCTGACGTGAAGAGCGGCACGTTTCATCGTATTGCCCGCACATGGGTTAACGGTGACCAAGTCGTCGTCAATTTACCGATGCCGATTCAAACGCAAACCGGTCCGAGCCGGGCGGTCGCCATCAGTCGCGGGCCGATCGTTTATTCATTGAAGATTGGCGAGGACTGGAAGATTCGCACGCCCGATCCGATGAAGTTTGGCTTTGATGAATTGGAAGTGCGCCCCACGACGCCGTGGAATTACGCGCTGCAATTGAACCCGGACGATGTCGCAACATCTTTTACCATCAGCAATCGGCCAACGCCCGCGAACCCGTTCGATCCGTCGGAGCCTTCGGTCACGCTGACCGCGCGAGCGAGGCAAGTGCCGGAGTGGACCATTGGCTGGCGCGGCACGCACGCGTTTGAACCGCCGTCCAGCCCGGTGCTTTCCAGCAACGCGCTGGAGACCGTCACGCTCGTCCCGTTCGGCTCGCAGCATTTGCGGGTAAGCTGGTTTCCGTATTTGGGAACGCCGATGCCAGCAGCTGGTTCCTTTGCCGAAAATTTTGATTCGGCTTGGAGCCAGCGCTGGACGGTCTTCGGTGGCAACTGGTCCGCGCGCGCTGGCGTTTTGAGCACCGTCCCGGCTTCGGCGAACGGCGCCAAGGCGCTGGCGATGGAAACCGCGTTCACCAATTTCACCTATGAAGCGGATGTCTCGGTCGGTGCGGCCGGCAATGCCGGTTTGATTTTTCGGGTCAGCAAGCCGGACATCGGCGCGGACGCTTATTGCGGTTATTACGTCGGCATCAGTCCGCAAAATTCAGAACTGGAATTCGGTTGCGCTTCAAACTTCTGGCAAGTAATCACCAATGTGCCGATGAAATTTTCGGCCAATAAATTTTACCACTTGAAAGTTCAGGCCACGGGTTCGCGTTTCAAAATTTTTGTGGACGGCGACGCGCAACCGGCGATGGACTTGAATGACGATCATTTTTCCAGCGGCATGATCGGCGTGCGTGATTATGGCAGTGATGGCAAAAAGTCGCTTTCCAGTTACTCGAACTTACTGGCAACCGAACTTGGCCGGGACGAACAAGGTCGGCTGAAAAAAACGTCGAACCAATGAAAATGTCTTTCGCAAAGCACAAAATGTTCCGGGCATTGGCCGCTGGTTCGTTCGCCGTTCTCGCGGCGTTTCAAATTTCGTCGGCTGCAGAAATTCCATCGCCATTTTCCGCTGACACCAATCAAGTGCTCGAACGCACTTGTTTTCAAACTGGCAGCAAGTGGACACCGCGCGGAAACCTGCGCTCGGATGTCGCCATTGTTTACGGCATTGATACCAATCTGCCGGCGCGCATCGAAACTTGGCGGGAACATGGTTATCGCATCCAGGTCATGACCGGCGTCGCGTGGGGAAATTATCAGGATTATGTTTACGGACGTTTCGACGGCATCAATCACGAGGACGAGGCGCAGACCGAAAAAAACGGCAGCAAAATCGGCCACGGCGGCGATGTCTATTACATGTGCCCCGGCACGAACTACGGCAAATTTTTGAGCGTCGGCGTGCAACGCGTGCTGGATGCCGGAGCTGAGGCGATTCATCTTGAAGAACCGGAATTCTGGGATCGCGCCGGTTACTCGGAAGGTTTCAAACGCGAATGGAAAAATTATTATCACGAAGATTGGCAGCCGCCGGATAGTTCCGTGGACGCCCGCTGGCGGGCGGGCAAATTAAAATATTTTCTTTACCGCCGCGCGTTGCAACAGGTCTTTGATTACGTTCAAGACTATAACAAACAAACCGGTCGCTATGTTCGCTGTTATGTGCCGACGCACAGTCTGCTCAACTACGCCCAGTGGTGCATTGTCAGCCCGGAATCCAGCCTCGCGCAACTCAACGGCTGTGACGGTTACATCGCCCAAGTTTGGACCGGCACGGCGCGCGAGCCAAATCGCTTTCGCGGCGAAGTGCGGTCGCGCACATTTGAAACGGCATTTCTGGAATACGGCGCGATGCAAAATCTCATCCGCGCCACGGGCCGGTCCGTTTGGTATCTGAATGATCCGATCGAAGACAATCCAAACCACGACTGGACGGACTATCGCAGTAATTGGGAATCCGCTTTGACCGCGTCATTGTTCCAGCCAGAAATTTCAAAATTTGAAGTTGCTCCGTGGCCGGAACGCGTTTTTGGTGGGCGTTATCCGCGTTCGGCCAGCCCGGAAAATAGAACCTCCATTCCACCCGCCTACGCCACCGAATTGCAGACGGTTTTCAACACGCTCAATGACCTGAAGCAGCCGCGCGTGAAATGGGATTGCGGCACGACCGGCATCGGCGTGCTGGTCAGCGACTCGCTCATGTTCCAGCGCGGCCAGCCGACGCCCAGCGATCCGCACCTCGGAAATGTTTATGGTCTGGCCATGCCGCTGCTCAAACACGGTTTGCCGGTCACACCCGTCCAATTGGAAAATGTCACGCTGCCTCATTACCTAGACAATTTCCGCGTCCTGCTTCTAAGTTATGATGGGCAAAAACCATTGTCGCCGCAAGTGCACGCGCCGCTGGCTGAATGGGTGAAACACGGTGGCGTGCTGATTTTTTGCGACCAAGACGCCGATCCTTATCTGAAAGTCCGGGAATGGTGGAACAGCGATGGAAATAATTATCTCACGCCGCGCCAAAATCTTTTTGAACAACTCGGCGTCACAGATTCAATTGCCACGAATGAATTTCATCGCCTCGGCCAAGGTGGATTGATTTGGCTGCGCAAACGGCCGGCTGAATTTTCGGCCAGCGCCGAGGGCGCGGCGCAGATTGTGGCCGCAACCAAACTCGCCGCCAGCAAAGTCCGACTGAAATGGCGCGAGACCGATTATGTTTTGCTGCGGCGCGGGCCGTTCGTCATCGCCGCCGGGTTGGATGAATCCATCGCGGGCGAACCGCACGCGTTGCATGGACGCTTCGTCAACTTGTTCGATTCCGAATTGCGCGTGCTGTCCGACGTTTCCATTACTCCTGGTTCTCGTTGGTTCTTGCTCGACCTCGATCAAGCACACACTGGCAAAACGCATTTGCTCGCCTCAGCCTGCAAAGCCTTGCCCGAAAAATCCGACCGTGATCAAATCAGTTTCACCGTCGAAGGCGTTGGCGGAAACACGGCGATCATACTTTTGGAGTCGGCCAAAGCTCCGCAGAAAATGACATTGGATGGCGAGCCTTTGACGACATTTGAATATTCCGCCAAGGAGAAATTGCTTTGGGTTCATTTTCAAAACGACGCCTCACCTCACGAGTTGGCGGTGCGATATTGAAATTCCGGTCATGCTGAACCTGCCTCGTTTTTCGGTGACGCCATTAAGTTAAATCTGACGCACCTTTTCGCGATATTCCGCCGGCGTGGTTTTGGTCAGGCGTTTGAACGTGTGGCAAAAATGTGGCGCGTCATAATAACCGCAGCGGGCGGCAATTTCATCCAGTTTCAAATTGTAGTTGCACAACATATGTTTCGCGCGGTCAATCCGGACATGCCTTAAAAAATTGTTGAAGGTCATGTTTCCATGCGTCTGAAAAAGTCGCGAAAGATGATTGGGCGTGATGCCATATTGTTGCGCCACCGAGTCGCGGGTGATTTCGTATTGGTAATGGTTTTGTAAAAACAGGCAGATGCTTTCCAGCAGCCGTTGGGCGCGGCCAGTCGGCGTCGGCGGCGCGGGTTGTCGCAGCAGTTGTTGGACGCAACGAATCAAGGCGTTCGCCAAATCGGGAAAAACTTCCGGGTCGCTATTCGTCGCCTGTGCCTGCGTCATCGCCTCCAGCAACGGCGGCATAGGACCGGACCGCGGTGTCGGGATGGAAAATTTCTTTGCTGCAAGTTGCGGTCCGCGTTGGCGCGGTGATGATACAATGCTGATACCGATTTGCCGGGCGCCAAACAACAGCGACATCAATTTTAACCCCGGTTTCCAGGTTGGTAAATTCCAGCAATTCGGTGCGGCAAAAAGCGCCGAACCGGGACGCAAACTGGCGGTGACAATTTTTCCACCGGATTCAATTTCATTTACATAGCTACCGTTCAGCGGAAGTTCGAGTCGCGGAAAATTAACCGCATGGCTGTAAAGTGGCGGATGCAGCAAGCGGCCACAAGTAACGACTTGCGTGACGCGCAGGCGACGCAGTTGTTTGCTCGGCCAATCTTCGGCGGTCAAAAGGCTCATACCTGTAATTGTTACAAATATACAATAAATGCAACATTCTTTTATTTTACGGAATCGAGGGGTGACCATAATATAAAGCCCAATACACCACTCAAAAAAGCGCATGAAAGCATTTTTACAAAAGCACAAACAGTATTTGTTGACCGGCGTTTCCTACGTCATTCCCTTCATTGCCTGCGGCGGCATCTTGATCGCGCTGTCGCTGACTTACGCGTTTCACTATCACCTTTTAAAACCGGATGGATCACCTGATCCGATGCAAGGCCCTTGGTTCGTGCAAAACATGATCACGATCGGCGGGGATGCATTCACGCTTTTTCCGGCGGTATTGGCGGGTTTCATTGCCTATGGCATGGCGGGAAAACCGGGTCTGGTTCCCGGCTTCATTGGTGGCTTCATCGCAGGAACGCCGCAAATAATTGAAGGCAAGCCTATCAGCGCCGGATTTCTCGGTGCAATTATTATTGGTTTGGTGGCTGGCCATGTCGTCAATGCGCTCAAAAAAATTCCCGTGGCGACAATTTTCCGTCCCATCATGCCGATCATTGTCATTCCGATTTTGTCCGCGCTGATTGTTGGTTTTTTGATGCTCGCGCTGAATCCGCCGATTGCCAGGGTATTCTTACATTTGAACCACTTTCTCGAAAGCATGCAGAGCGGTTCGCAAATCGTGCTGGCGATGTTGTTGGGCGCGATGATCGCGTTCGACATGGGCGGACCGGTCAACAAAACAGCGTTCTTTTTCGGCGTGGCCATGATTCAGCAGGGCAATTATTTCATCATGGGCGCGTGCGCTGCGGCAATTTGCACGCCGCCGATTGGTCTCGGTCTGGCAACACTTTTGAATCGCAAACGCTGGACGGAAGAACAGCGCGAGTCCGGCCTCGCCGCGCTCGGCATGGGAATGGTCGGCGTCACTGAGGGCGCGATTCCTTTTGCCGCGTCGGATCCGTTGCGCGTGATTCCAACCATCATGTTCGGTTCGATGGTTGCCTCCACGATTGCGATGCTCGGCGGCGTGGGCGATCACGCGCCGCACGGCGGGCCGATTGTTCTGCCGGTCGTGGATCAAAAGCTGATGTTTATTGTGGCGATTCTTTCAGGCGCAATCGTCACGGCCATCACCATCAATCTTGTAAAAGAATTCACTGAAAAACCTGCGGTCGCTGCCGCCAAATAAATTTAATTATGAAACTCGTTGCTGTCACCGCGTGCCCGACTGGCATCGCCCACACTTACATGGCCGCCGCCCAATTGGAAAAAACGGCGAAGAAGCTCGGCCACACCATCAAGGTTGAAACGCAAGGCGCCATGGGCATTGAAAATGAATTGAGCCAGGCCGACGTGGATTCCGCCGATGCCGTAATTCTTGCGACAGACATTGCGATTGAGCAGGAAGAGCGCTTTAGCAAAGCTCGTAAAATTCACGTCCCGGTTCAGGCGGCATTGAAAGATCCAGAAGCCATTTTTGCCCAGTTGAAATAATTGTCATGGCTCTGGAGCAGGAATTCATTTGTCCGCTGCCCAGCGGAATTCATGCGCGCCCGGCGAGCGCGCTCGAAGAAGTGGTGCGGCATTTCACTTCCAAAGTGACTTTGCTCAACCGGCGCACGCAACGCAGCGCCAACGTCAAAAGCATTTTGGCAATCGTCGGCACGGATGTCCGGTTGAACGATGCGTGCGTCTTCACAGTGAAAGGATTGTCCGAACGCGAAGACATGGCGGTGCTGAACGCATTTCTGCGCGACAAATTTCCCCATTGCGACTCGCCGCTGACGGCGACAAAAACTGAAGCCGCCGCGCCGCTTTCACCGTGCTTGCGCGATGCGGGCGCAACGATTTATCGCGGCCAGCGCGTCGTGCCGGGCGTCGGACGCGGACGCGTGGTGCAGTTCGGGAGTTTTTCCATTCCACCGTCGTTGCCACGCGACGGCGTGACCGATGTTGAAAAAGAATGGCGGCGATTGGATGCGTCGCTAGAAAAATTAAATGCGGCCTACGACCATCGGCTGGTCACGGCGAAAGGTATCGAGGCGGAACTTGTCAAAGTGCATCAGTCCATCGCGCGCGACGTGGATTTTCAAAGCAGCCTGCGCGCGGCAGTCATCGAACGTCAGCGCACGGTAGCGGGCGCGATTGAAGAGACTGAAGCGCATTTTTCCAAAATACTCGCGGCGAGCGGCAACGAAATGTTGCGCGAACGGGCGTTGGACATCCAAGATGTTTGCCAGCAATTGCTGCGGGAAATTTACGGCGATGCCGCCAAGACCGCCGAAGTCAAATTGACTGCCGATTCCGTCGTTGTGGCCGAGTCGCTCACGCCCGGACAATTTCTCGCGCTCGACCGGAAATTTTTGAAGAGCCTGGTGCTCGCCAGCGCGGGCGGCACATCGCACACGGTCATTCTCGCCCGTTCGTTTAATATTCCGACGCTCGCTGGCGTGGCCGAGCTGGCGGCAATTCAATTTGGCGATCAGGAAATTGTTGTGGACGCGGACGCGGGTGCGCTCGTGCTGAATCTCACGGTTGCGGCGCGACGTTATTACGCTTTGGAAGAACGGCGCATCACCGGCCGGCAGACGCGGCTGAAAAAATTATCCGCGCGCGATGCTGCCACCGAAGACGGCCAGCGGATTGAAATTGCCGCGAACATTTCGACGGTAGGCGAAGCGGTTGGCGCGTTTGATTCCGGCGCGGAAGGCGTTGGTTTGTTCCGCACGGAAATGCTTTTTCTGGATCGCGCCATGCCGCCGGATGAAGCGGAACAATTTGAAAGTTATCGTGCAGTGCTGGCCGCTGCGAATGACCGGACGGTCGTCATTCGCACGTTCGATGTCGGTGGCGACAAGCCGGTCGCGTATCTGAATTTGCCGAAAGAGGAAAATCCGTTTCTCGGTCGTCGTGCCGTGCGGATTTATCCGGAATTTGAAACGTTGTTTCGCACGCAAATCCGGGCACTGGTGCGCGCTTCGGCTGGCGGAAATTTGAGCGTGATGATTCCGATGATCGCCACGGTGGACGAGGCGCGCTGGGTGAAAAGCATCGTGGCCGACGAGCAAAAAAAATGTGCGGCGGAGAAAATTAATTTTGATCCGGCGATGTCCGTGGGCGCTATGATTGAAGTTCCGGCGGCGGCGCTGGCAGTGGAAGCGTTGAGCCGCGAACTGGATTTTTTCAGCATCGGCTCGAACGATTTGCTTCAGTATTTCATGGCGGCCGATCGCATGGATACAGGGCTGGCGACGCTTTTGAATCCGCTGCAACCGGCGTTTCTTCGCATTCTCAAACTCGTTGCCGACGCTGCGCGGGCGCAGAAAAAAGAAATCAGCTTGTGCGGCGAGATGGGCGGGCAGGTGCGTTTTCTGCCGCTGCTGCTGGGAATGGGCTTGAACAAAATCAGCGCCGCCGCGCCGTCGGTCACGGGTCTCAAGGTGGAACTGGCGCGGTTAAATAAAACGGTGTGTCAAAAACTTTTGGCGGACGCATTGAACTGCGCGACGGCAGACGAAGTTGGTGCGTTGCTCGAACAATTTTCCGCGCACGCCAGCGTGCCATTGCTGGAAACGGAATTGGTCGTGATTGATTCGGACGCGACGAGCAAGGAAGAAGTGATTAAGCAAGGTGTTGATCAGTTATTCATTTTGGGTCGCACGGACAACTCGCTTGCCGTTGAGGATGCGATTTGGCGGCGCGAGGCGACTTATTCCACGGGCTTCGGCCACGGTTTTGCGATCCCGCATTGCCAGACGAACGCGGTGCGTTTCAATTCGCTGGTGCTGATCAAATTGAATTCGCCGGTCGCTTGGAATTCGCTCGACGGCCAGCCGGTGCGCGTGGTGATTTTGCTAGCCATCCGCGCGGCGCAAGGCGGCAGCAACGCGCATATGCAAGTGCTTGCCAAGCTGGCGCGGAAAATTATGGACGAAGATTTTCGCGCGGAACTCGAAAAAGAAAATGATCCGTCACGGTTGTGTGCGGTCATGGAAAAAATATTTTGAACGCAGTTAAAAATTAACGACAAACAACCATGAAAAAAATCCTCGGACTACTTCTGTTCAACTGCTGCGTTGCCACTGTTTTGTTTGGTGCCGACAGCTTTCAAAAATTGCCCGCCAAGCCGGTGGATTTGTCGAAGGATAAAAATTTGTATGTCGTCGGTTACGCCCACCTCGACACGCAGTGGCGCTGGTCGTATAACACGGTTACCCGGGATTACATTCGCGACACCATGGAGCAGAATTTTCCGCTCCTGGAAAAATATCCCAATTACATTTTCAACTTCACCGGCTCGCGGCGTTACGAGTTCATGCAGGAATATTATCCGGCAGACTACGAGCGGGTGAAAGCCTACGTCAAGGCCGGTCGTTGGTATCCGGGCGGATCTTCGGTGGACGAAAATGATGCGAACATTCCTTCGCTCGAATCGTTTGTCCGGCAGACGCTTTACGGCAATCATTATTTCCAGCGCGAGTTTGGTCTGCACAGCGACGACTATTTGTTGCCGGACTGCTTTGGTTTTCCGGCCTCGTTGCCGACGATTTTTACGCATGAAGGTCTCAAAGGTTTTTCCACGCAGAAACTGACTTGGGGTTCGGCGATTGGGGTTCCGTTCAACATTGGAACTTGGGTTGGCCCGGATGGTTCATCGGTAATCGCCGCTTTGAATCCCGGAGCCTACAACGGTCGGGTTGCGGAAGACTTGAGCAAAAGTGAATCCTGGCTCAAGCGCATCAATGAAACCGGTGCCAAGTCGGGCGTGTTGGCCGATTATAAATATTATGGCACGGGCGATAAAGGCGGCGCGCCGGGCGATTCCTCGGTGAATTGGATTGAGCGCGCCTTGGTGAGTGACGGCCCGGTGCGGATTGTTTCCGCGCGCTCGGACGAATTGTATAATGACATTACTCCGGAACAGGCGGCCAAACTGCCTTCCTACAAAGGCGACTTACTGTTGATCAATCATTCTGCCGGCTCGCTCACTTCGGAAGCCTACATGAAACGGTGGAACCGCCAGAATGAGCAGCTTGCCAACGCCGCCGAAAGTGCCGCCACGATTGCTTACTGGCTCGGAGCCGCGCCGTATCCGCAAGCGACGTTGTATGCCGGTTGGGATTTGGTGCTGGGCTCGCAGATGCACGACATCATGCCCGGCACCAGTTTGCCGAAAGCTTACGAATATTCTTGGAACGACGAAGTGTTGGCGCTCAATCAATTTGCCGATGTAGCAGAACGTTCTTCGGCTGCCGTGCTTTCCACGCTCGACACCACCGCTCAAGGCGTGGCCTTGGCGGTTTACAACGCGCTGCCGATTGAACGTGAAGATGCGGTCGAAGCCACGGTGACGTTTGCCGGAAAAGTTCCAGACGCCGTGACCGCTTATGATCCGCAAGGTCAGCCGGTGCCGACGCAAATTCTCGGACGCGACGGCAATTCACTCCGCGTTTTGTTCATCGCCAAAGTTCCTTCCGTCGGCTACGCAATTTACGACGTGCGCCCGGAGGCAAATTCACCGGCGTCAGCCAGCTTGACCGTCACTGCTAACTCGCTGGAAAATGCCCGCTACAAAGTTTCGCTGAATGCCGATGGCGACATTGCTTCCATCTTCGACAAAACTCTGAATCGTGAATTGCTTTCCGCGCCCGCGCGGCTTTCGTTCCACACGGAAAATCCTTCGCAATGGCCGGCGTGGAATATGGATTGGGAAGACCGGATTAAGCCCGCACGTGGATTTGTGAGCGGCCCGGCGCAAATTCGGATTGTGGAATTCGGTCCGGCGCGCGTGAGTTTGGAAATTCAGCGCACGACGGAGAACAGCACGTTCACCCAGCAAATTCGGCTGGCCGCTGGCAGCGCGGGTGAACGTGTGGAAATGTTGAATCACATTGATTGGCGCGCCTTTGAAGCCAGTTTGAAGGCCGACTTCACCTTCACTGCGGCGAATAGCAATGCGGCTTTCGCTGACAAAGTCGGTGTTTCGTTGCGCGATAATGACAAGACGAACCGTTTTGAAATGCCGTTGCAACAATGGATGGATCTCACCGACGCCGGCGGCGATTACGGTGTGGAAGTGATGAGCGATTCCAAATACGGTTCCGACAAGCCCGACAATCACACCTTGCGTTTAACGCTGCTTTACACGCCCGGCACACGCGGCGGTTATCACGATCAAGGCACGCAGGATCAAGGTCGTCATGAAATTACCTGCGCCGTCGCCGGTCACCAAGGCGATTGGGTTGCTGGCCGCGATTCTTGGCAGGCAGCACGACTCAACCAGCCGTTGCACGCGTTTTTGCCCGGCGCACATTCCGGGAAGGGCCGCACGTTTTCGTGGTTGAGCCTGAACAGCGATCAAGTTCAAGTCGAAGCGGTGAAGAAAGCGGAAGACAGCGATGAAATCATTGTCCGCCTCCAAGAACTCACCGGGCAGCCCGCCAATAATCTCATGCTCCGTTTCCCTGTGGCTATCACGGCTGCGCGCGAAGTGAATGGCCAGGAAGAATCTATCGGCAATGCCACGTTGCAGAACGGTCAGCTAAACTTCGACTTGAAGCCGTTCAACCTGCGGGCATTTGCGCTCACGCTGGCATCGCCGGCGGCAATGGTTGCGCGCGTGACCAGTCAGGTTGTGCCGCTGAAATATAATGTGGACGTGGCGAGCAGCCGCGCCAAACGCAATGATGGCGCGATGACTGCTGCCGGCGATACGTATCCGGCGGAGATGTTCCCCAAACAAGTTGTGCGTGAAGGCGTGGAGTTCCAACTTGGTTCCACCGCCGATGGTAAGAAAAATGCCGTCACCGCGCATGGCCAGAGTCTGAGTTTGCCGCGTGGAAATTTTAATCGCGTTCATTTGCTGGTGGCGGCGGATGGCGACACGACCAACCAGATTAAAATTGGTGCGGTCACACAGTCTTTCGACGTGCCGAATTGGACTGGTTACATCGGTCAATGGGACAATCGCATCTGGGATAATCCCACGCAGAAAATTGATTTGAGTCCGAGCCAGCCGCCAGTGGGACTTGCTCCGGGTTATATCAAACGCACGCCGGTCGCTTGGTTTACAACGCATCACAGCACGCTCAAGGGCGATGCCTATTACAGTTTTTCTTACTTGTTTGAACTCAGCTACGACTTGCCTGCAGGCACGAAAAAGCTGAAGTTGCCGGACAATTCAAAAATTCGCGTCTTCGCCGTGAGCGTAGCCAATGAGCCCAGTGTCACGCCGCCGGCTGCGCCGCTTTATGACACGCTGGCAGACCACCAACCCAGTGGTGTGCCGATTATTCCGCCGACGGGTCAGACGTTCGATCACATGACCGACATCGAAATCGTCCCGCCGCTTTATCACCAGCCCGGCGACATCCATTACACGCTGGATGGCAGCGATCCCACCGTCAATTCGCCGGTTTATGCCGAGCCGCTCGCGGCGGAAGAGACCATGAAATTGGCCGTCGCCCAGTTTGATGCGCACGGCAAAAGCGGACTGGTTGTTCGTGGCGTCATTGAGATTCATGACCTCACGCCGCCGCAATTGGTCAGCGCGCTGGCCGGAAAAAATCTGAACACACTGGAGCTGACGTTTTCCAAGCCGTTGGATTCGTCGGCGGTCGAGGCGAAGAACTATTCAATTCAGCCTGCGTTGGCCGTCCAAAAAATTTCACAGTCAACCGACGGTTCGCATGTCACGCTGACTTTTGCAACCGCAATTCCGGCTGGAATTGACTACGCGCTCAACGTGAGCGGCATCAAGGACAAGAGTCCCACCGGCAATGTTATGGCTGCAGCCGCGCAACCTTTCAACGCGCAGAACATCGTTTACTCACTCAAGTCGGCGCATCTGCCGGATCAACACGTCAAGGCACCAGTGGCCGGTTTGCCGCTGAAGAAAAACGACACTTGGACCATGAACGTGCTGGTGAAACCTGATCACGAACTGAATGATCGGGTCATCATCGCCGGCTTTGGCCAAGGCGTGGATAATCCGGCAGGCGGAACCAGCCGCTATTTTGCCGTATTGGATAATGAGATCCGCTTTTGGTCCGCCAATCGTGATGTGGTCACCGGTTCGCCGTTGGAAGCGGGTCGTTGGCAAATGCTCACCGCCACTTACAATGGCAAGACGCTCACGGTCTATAAGGACGGCGATACGATTGGTAAAAAAGATATTGATTTGAACAACGATTCGGACGCTTACGTCAATATCGGCATGTCTGATCCGTGGGAACAATCCAGCAGCTTTCATGGTGCGGTGCAGAATTTCACCATCCGGCGCGGCGCTCTCAAGTCGGCGGAGGTCAAAGAACTCTACGCCAAAACCAAAGCAGATTAGTGAGCTTATTGAACTTCAACTGGAGGCCAGTCCTCGGCGGGTTGGCCTTTTTGCTGGCGGTTTTTTTGCCGGAAATTGTCGGCGCACATCCCGCCCAGTTCACCACGCTTCAAGTCAAGGTCGCGGCGGACGGCCATTTCGACGCGACGTTGAACATTGATATTCTCTCCTTCGCGTTGGGAGAAACTTCGCTCAAAAGCAGCAACGAAGAACTTGAAGAATTGCTGAACGGTCCGCGTGCCACGCTGGCGGGCGATCTCGCTGACGCAGGTGAACATTTTCGCCACGAAGCCGTGGTGCGGACGGATGCCGGCAATGCCACCATCACTTCGTGGACATTGCCTGATTTGGCGCAAGTTGACGAAGTGCTGGCGCGCAACATTCAGCCGCGCATTTTGGTGCCGGGTGAAATTATTTTTTCAGGCAACCTGCCAGCACAGGCGCACACGCTGGCCATCCGACTTCCTTATGTGCTCGGAGATACGGTGCACGTTTTGGAACTGCCTGACGGCAATACGCACGATGAACCGGTTTCCGCCGGCGAATACTCCAGTAAAGTTGCCATCGCGCTACAACCTCCGAAGACTGCGGATAAGTTGATGGCCATTGGCCGTTATATCATCGTCGGTTTTCATCACATAATTCCCGAAGGTCAGGATCACATTCTCTTTGTGCTGGGATTGTTTCTGTTCAGCACCTGGATTAAACCGTTGCTCTGGCAGGTTTCCGCTTTCACCGTCGCGCATTCCATCACGCTTGGACTGGCAATTTATGGCGTGGTGCGATTGCCATCGTCCGTCACGGAACCGCTGATCGCCGCGTCCATCGTTTTTGTGGCCGTGGAAAATATTTTTTCCAAAGAAATTAAGCCGTGGCGATATGTCGTCGTTTTTTGTTTTGGATTAATTCACGGACTCGGCTTTGCCAGCGCCTTTGCGGATGTTGGTTTGCCGCGCCAAAATTTTCTCATTGGACTGATTGGCTTTAACCTCGGCGTCGAATGTGGTCAAATCGCAGTGATCACTTGTGCGTTCCTCGTCGTCGGCTGGTTTCGGAACCGGCCATGGTATCGGCGCGGAATTGTGACTCCCGCCTCCTCGGTGATCGCGCTTATCGCCTTGTTCTGGACGGTTCAGCGTATTTTCTGGTTCACTCGGTAACTTATTTATGTGTTTTCCCATTCTAAAACATTGGCATCTTTTTTCGCCGAAAACACCTCGCTTGGCATGGGCAATAAGGCGAGGGCAAATCTGTCGCTGCTACATGGCAATGATGGCCACCGTGATTATTCTTTTCGGAGGTGGAAACCTATTTGCCGCAAAAAATCCGTTGAACACCATCGTCGCCGCGAATGTTGACGCCAAGTCCGCTGGCATAAAAACCGAGACGTGCAGCGAAGGTGGAAATAATCTGTGTTCGATCCATGCCGGCGATTATGTCGTCTATAAAAACTACGATTTCGACAGCGGCGTCGCGGGCTTCAAGGCGAGGATCGCCAGCATCCCCAGCGGCACGATCGAAGTTCGGCTCGACTCACCCACCGGACCGTTGATGGGCACCTGCGCTTTTCAAAGCACTGGCGGTTGGCAGAAATGGCAGGACGTGGTTTGTAACGTGGATAATTCGCAGTCCGGTGTCCGGGATGTTTATTTGGTTTTTCGCGGTGACACGAAAAGCGCGCTGGTGAATGTGAGTTCGTTGGTGTTTTTGAAATCCATGGTGGTCATCACCAAGCAGATTCCTGTGGGATTTTCGGATCGGACAGATGTCGCCGATGGCGAACCACAATCGTCCAATTCCTGGGGCATGCCAGAAAATGGTTTTGCAGAAAATTTTGAAGACGGTCAGCTCAAGAACTGGACCGCCAGCGGAATCACCGTTACGACGAACGCTGTGAATAAAAATTATTCCGCCGCAAGTGTTGGCACCAATATCAATTTTGCATTCACGCCCAATGTTTACATTAATGAGACTGACACCAATGGCGAATGGCGGACACTGGCGGAAGCTTCGTTGTCGGCGGACGTGATGCTGGATTCGCCAGCCGCGTGTCCGGGCATCGGATTTTCGTCCAAGGACGCCAAGCAGTGGATTTGTGTGACGCTGAATGCTGCTAGCAATTCCATTGAGGCGTGGCGGAAACTTGCCGACGGTTCGTTGACCAGAATCAAGCAGTATCCCAATCCGACGAACAGCGCCGAGGCCAAATTGAGTCTCCAGCCCAGCGTGAAATACCGATTGCAATTGGACTGGTCGCCCTACTCGGATGGCTTGATCGTATTTTTGCGCGATGGCGACAACAAAGAAATCGCCAATTTCCGAACGGTGATTGACTTGCCCGCCGCACGGCGTCCGCTACTGGTTTGTTCCAGCGGCGATGCGCGTTTTGATAACGTTCAATTTGATCCGACGCTCGACAGTTGGAATTTCAAATGGGAATGGAAAAAAGCGCCCGTGCTCGCCTCGGACGTTTGCAATCCGGCGATTTGGAAAGGCAAAAACGGCAAGTATTACATGATGTGGCGAAAATTTGGCGCGGATAACTATCACGGAATTATTTCCTCAACCAACGGCATCGACTGGACGCGGGTGAAAGATAATGTGTTGAAATGCACCGGTGACATGAACGTGCTGGTGGATCCGTTTGGCGACGACCTAGTTTACATCACGCCCGGCGGCGATCATTTGCCTTGGTGGACCAGCGACGGCGCGAATGATTTTACCGTCTGGAAAAAAACGGAGTTGAATGTCGGCAACATTTTCGGCAACTCGCGGATTCAAGAAATAATCGACACGAAGAAATATCACCAACTGGCGCCGGTGCAATTTGAAGGCGTGGATTATCGCTTCATCGCCTTTTGTGAAGATTGGAACCGGATGCCCAAGCCACACACCGTCGTGCTATTGTCCAATACTTTGACCAATTGGATTCTGGCCAATCCCAATCCGGTCATTCCGCCGGGCACAAATTTTTGGGGCGAAAAAGGCAATGCCATCGGTTCGGCGCTGGTATTGCCCGATGGAAATATTTTACTCAGCTCCTGCTCCTGCACCTTTGCTGGCTACACCGGAGCGCCTGAACCGAGCAACGTCTCGGCTATCGTGGATGGCAAACAACCTTGGAAAGTGCTGAAGCTGGGAATCCTGCCCGACGCGCCGGTTTCGCGGGAGCACGTCTGGTATGAAGGACCGAATTTCGGCACCGCTTTCTACTATGAGCCGGCGAACGACACGCTCTTTTTCTACGGCGGCTTCCATGATTATTACATCGGGATGATGCGGGTGCAGCATTTTATGCAGTCCAAACTGTTTTCGGGACAAGTCCATCGCCACCCATGAGCCGGTTTGCGTGCTTTGATTGAACCTGCTGCCGTGGCGGAGTATGGGCTGAAATATGTAATGAAGACGAGCCTCATCAATTTTCGGAGCCGTGTCATCGTGCAGGGTTGCGGGCCGATTGACCTGATGATGATTGCCATTGTGCGGCTGGTCGGCGTGAATAATATCATCGCCATAGACGACGATACAAAATGGTTGGCGACGGCGCAGCAGATGATAGCCGAATGCTAAAGCTTGTAGCACGGTCGTCGTATTATCCCCCCGTTATCCCTGAAGGATGCGATGACCAAACTCGGTTGAAACCAGACTCGCGCACCAATCTTGATGAACGGGATGATCCGGCGTGCCTGCTGTTCCCGCAACCAGCGTAGCGATAGCCGGGAAGATTCATCCCACAACCACGCGAGTGGCCGGCCTCGACGTAAGCTTGTATCAGCACAAATTCCGGCGGGATGACGGCCTGGCGCAAATGGCGGGTCTTGCCGATCACCGAGATGCGCTGTTCAGTCGGTGCATACTGCTGTTTGTAATTTGTCTTTCTTCCATCCCGCTTCACCCCGGAGGGGTGAAGCCACTCCGCGCGCGAAAAACTGGTCGAGGGCGGGTCACGTTGTTTTCCTTTTGGGGTGATCGCAGCTGCCAGTGTCCCTTGTCGGGACTATGCCTTTCGCATACGCAGTTTTAATCTTCTAGCACGAATCTCCCGCATCGCTTGTTTCACGCGCTGGCTGATTTTAGCGCGGCACGCAGAACAGTAGTAGAACGGCTTTCCGGCCTTGAAGTTGAAATCGCTTTTCCCGCCGCAATGATGACATCGGCTTTGCTCGCTCAACCGTTGACGCCAGTGCGCGAGATAACCACGCTTGCGGATGCGTTGACGAAACTTTCTGGCAAGACGAACGCGATACGACAACGGCTTTCTGCCACGCGGACGTTTCCGTTTGTTCACCAGCTATGCGATCTGCTTGCCGCTGACTGGCAAATCCCCTCAATTCACCGGCTGTTTATAGAATAGCCGCTTGCCTGCAATCAGCGGGACAAACTGCGCCATGCGCTCGCCGTCGCTCACATGGCGCGTATTCCAGCGGTATTCAAGCTGTCCCTTGTCGCAGCTGTTTGACTTGGGCGGTCGCCTCCTGCCGGACATTGGCGAGAAAATTTGCATCAAAGGCAGGATACGTAGCGCAGGCAAATTAGAAATCCAGCCAAACGCAGATGCCCAGTTCATCGCACGCATCAAACAATTCGTCGTCCTCATAGTATCCACCACCCCAAAAGCGCAACGTGTTCATGTTTACCGCCGCCGCGTCGGCCATGTAAAGCTGCAATGTTTCCTTGTTCAGCCGCGTTGGAAAAGCGTCCGCCGGAATCCAATTCGCGCCTTTGGCGAAGAACGGCACGCCGTTCACGATGAATTGCATCGGCGAAGTATTTTGGTTTGCTGCCGAGCCTCCATCGTGCGCAGGCCAATCCGTTTTTGCTTGGTGTCCAGAACTTTTCCATCTGCGTCCAGCAACTCGATTTCAACTTTGTAAAGCGGTTGCGTGCCCATGCCCGCCGGCCACCACAGCTTGGGATGCTCAAGCATTATTTCTGCCAATCCGCTTCCGTCATGGAGTGCCACTTTTGAAGGGGTTTCCTACCCCCCCACTGTTCCAAACCGCCCGGTCATAGAGAGTCAAGCTAATGTGATGAGCTTCATCAAAACATATTCACCCAAAGTGCTGCCAGTTTAATACGTTAAACATTTCAAATTCACAGCCTGTCTTCAGGTTCATTTCCGAGATAATTTCAACTTTGCCGGTTTTTGAAACCTCAAAAAATAAGGGAAATTCGCAAATCCGTAGCAGGTTTGTGGCAGAAATGCACCCCGTTTTATGGGGTTTTATAGGGTTCCATGGGGGTTTTGTCCAAATATGAAAGGTTTGGGGTGAAATGAAAAACCCCCTGTATTCACAGGGGGTTTATTGTTTTCAAGTGGTTGCGGGGGCTGGATTTGAACCAACGACCTTCAGGTTATGAGACTAATGAAAATAAAATATAATGAAATTCAGTTTCACTTAACAGACACAACTCCGTCGGAAGTTTTGTCTCCGTCAATTTTTTTGGAAACATCGCGGGCTGGTAGCAAAACGCCTCCCGCAGGCTGATTTTACCTGAAGAAAAAATGACGGTGTGGCGGCCAAAAAATCCGTCGCAAAACTAATTTACTACACCCCTGTTCAGGCCTTTTTCTGACCCTTGATCTTAGCCCACCGCGCCTTGGCTGCCGCCGAGATTTTTGCCTTGGCCGCCGCGCTCATCGTGAATTTCTTTTTCGCGACCGGAGCCGGGGCTTTCACCGCAACCTTCACCGGCGCGCTCTTTTTGATTTTTGCCCAGCGCGCTTTTTGCGCGGCTTTGATGCGGGCGCGCCCGGCGGCGCTCATGGTGCTCTTTTTCTTGGGTGCTGCGACGGGCTTCGCAGCGGGTGCGGGCGAACCCAGAATGCAAACCAGTTCCTTTTCCAAGGCGCTAATCTTTTCTTTGATTGCGGCGGCACGAATCAGTTGGGCGGAACTCAGGTCAAACAAGTTACTCATAGTGGCTTCAGGCTAATCCTGGCAGCCCACATATCAAGGCTTATGTGTCTTTGTGTCTG
>Ga0114951_10001250_pt1 | contig 32232 bp, 27 predicted proteins | sample AM7aDNAmetaG_FD_88677 | JGI IMG/M metagenome (GOLD analysis project Ga0114951, IMG submission 88677) | Freshwater microbial communities from Finland to study Microbial Dark Matter (Phase II) - AM7a DNA metaG | ecosystem: Environmental > Aquatic > Freshwater > Lake | place: Finland: Lake Alinen... | reverse complement strand
TCGATGACGATTTTTGCTTTAAAATCAGCACTGAATTTTCTTCGACTTTTCTTTTCCATTTGTTAGGATTTTAAGGTTACTATTCCACCTTAACGTCCTGTCCTAAAAAAGGGTTACACTATATTAAATCATCCATAAAAAGGTTCGATTTCAGTCTGCTACGGGCTACAGAGATCGTCATGAATGCCCCTATTTACGGGGCTTTTGTGTTTTTTCAGTACCAAATAAAAAGTTGAAATTTTGTATGTTTTATTTCCAAAATTTCAGGGTTCAAATTACTGTCAGTTAATTCTTTCTATTTATTAAGTTAACAATTACTTTTATCATAGTTTCTTTCTCTTCAGGTCTACTTACTGCTATCATTAATGTTAAGGCAACCAGGGTATTGTCTGCAATTCTTTTTCCCCCATACTCATTGAATAAGATTCCGTTTCTTTCGAGAAAATAGATAAATAAAAAGGCAGCAATTCTTTTATTTCCATCAGTAAATGAATGGTTTTTTGTTATAAAGTACAACAAGTTCGCAGCCTTTTCCTCAATACTGGGATATACGTCAATACCACCAATTGTTTGATATATAGTCAAAATAGAGCTTTTGAAAGATTCATCCTTTTCCCTGCCGAACAAATCGCTATTATTAAATTTATCTTTCACTATACGGATTTGCCTGATTGCGTTTTCATAAGATAACTTATAAATTTCTTTTTCTGAGATTTCAGATATTTTAAGTGTTTGGTAGTCATATTGATCAAGTATATCAAGCGCATACGCATAATCTGAAATGACTTTTAGTAGTCCAAGACTTTCGTCATTTGTTAGCTTCTGAATATTTATAACATTTCCTAAAACTTTTACAGTTTCCTGAAGTTCTTTTAATTGCTGGTTTTGTTGCCTTAATCGTTTTTCATTTAAAGAATAACCTTTTATTAAGTATTCTTTAAGAATCTGATTAGCCCAAATGCGAAAAAGGATACCTCTTCTTGAATTAACTCTATAACCAACCGATATGATAGAATCAAGGTTATAGAATTTTACCTTTCTTTTAACTTTTCTGTTTCCTTCTTTTTGAACTACCGAGTATTCCTCGGTAGTTGATAATTCACTTAATTCACCTGATTTGTATATATTTTTAAGATGAAGTCCGATTGTGTCGATGTCTTTATCAAATAATTCGGACATTTGCTTCTGAGTCAGCCAAACTGTCTCATTATATAATTTAACCTGAATCTCTGTTTTTCCGTTTTCTAACTGATATATTTTAAGCTCAGAATTATTCATAGCTCATATTTCTTCAAAAATACGAAAATTTCAAAGGAATTATAATCGTTTGCGTGTACTCATAGGATTATAAGCTTGCTTATTTTTCATAGAAGTGGGGATACTTACAAATTGTCAGCTATAAGAACATTATACTATATGAAGTTATAAATATTCAGACTTTCGACAGGAGCTTCAATATAGACCACACATGAAACCGTTTAAATATTCTCTATAGTTAAGAAAGTCTTACACAATATGCTGTGATTAGTTTTAAAATATTTTAACTCATAAATTCTTCTCAAATCCTCCATAAAAAGGTTCGATTTCAGTCTGCTACGGGCTACAGTAATATAATAGAATTTTAACCCTATAACAAATTTATAAATAGCTTGGCAAGTGGACAGTCCTTGGACTTTTCTGCGCTTATCTGTGAAATTTGCGGGAGACAAATCTTTTTTATTTTCCCGCTGATCACTCTGATTTTCGCAGATATTTAGCGAAAAATTCTATTTGAAAAGATGGCTTTTAAGCGGGTGACACTCAAGATGGGTTACATTAGTGCCTATGAGAATAACATGAAACAGGGATCCGGAAAAATTCCCTGACCCCTGTTTCTCAGGTGGGACGTACAGGATTCGAACCAGTGACCTCATGCGTGTGAAGCATGCGCTCTGAACCAGCTGAGCTAACGTCCCTTTTACCAAAAATTTATTGGCATTGTAAAAGTATTCATTTTTTTACTTCTCAGGGGAAAACAATAAAATTTGTTATATTTGTTTTTTAATAAAAAATACCAAATAAATGAAAAAAGAAATGAAAGGGAATGCGCCTTCAGGAGCAGTATACGGCTTGGGATTTATTGGGGCCGCAATATATTTTATTTCGCATGCCACAAGTTTCTGGCTGGGGGTTCTTGGCTTTTTAAAAGCAATAATATGGCCGGTTTTCTTTGTCTATGATGCATTTAAACATTTTGGAATATAGGATAGAATCATCATTCTTATTTCCGGAAATCAACTCGCTTATTTGCTGAAAACCAGTATTGTTATTTTCTTTTTCCCAGGTCTGTTTTGTCATTGTGTAGACTTTTAATCATTTCTTTTCTTCCTGTATTTATGCTTTCTTAACAGGAATTGCACAAAAAAATTACCATTTTAACTTTATCTTTGCACTCAATCTGCCGGATATTTACTTTTGAAAAGCAATTTCCCGATGATTTTGAACGTTTGGTTTACTTTTTGCAAGAGCATGTGCTAATAATAAATCAATGCCTGTTTCTAATTATACTGACTACCCTGATTTTGACGAGCTTGTGTTTGAACACAGGAACAAGGATTACGGGGCATATGTACTGCGCAGGTCTTATTTCAGGCACATGGTAATTGGTTACGTAATTGCGATGGTATTCTTTATCGTAACGGTTTTTGTGTATTACCTGATTCTCATCAGTCAGTCAACAATCGGGCCCATTGCAGAATATAATCCTTTACTTGTTCAGAACAATTCGAAAAATATTGAAATTATTCTTCCCGAAAATCCGGCCATTACAACACATCCAAACGGTAATCTGATCAACAAAGAGGTGATCCGGCCCGAGGATAATACAACCAAACATTCTGCAGGGGTTATCAGCATTGACAGCACCAACTCGGTGAACGATTCCTTATCCCTCAGCACTAAGGGAGGAGGACTTGAAGGGGACACCAACACTACGGGTGGCAGTGGTGTTTACACCTATACTGAAAATATGCCGGAATTTCCTGGCGGCCAGCAGGGGATACTTGAATACCTGATCGGCCATACCCGGTACCCTGTTCAGGCTATACAATACAACATTTACGGTACGGTGGAAATTATTTTTTACATTACTAAAGAAGGACTTGTTGAGAATGTTAAGGTGGCTAAAGGTGTTAATTCCATACTCGACAATGAGGCTGTCAGGGTGATTTCAAATATGCCCAGATGGAAGCCCGGAACGCGCAATGGTAAACCTGTCACTGTAATGTATAAGGTCCCTATAACATTTCCTCAGATTGTGCGAAAAAAAACCTAAACTAACGGCAGATTCTTTTCCTTTTTCAAAGGAAGCTTCATAAAGAAAAATATCAATATGGCAGAAACCATGAGGCTTACTGCCAGAATCAACCAGCTGTCAGTGGAACCGAACTTTTCATAATCAGTATGCATAATCCCATTAAAATACAGGTAAGCTACAATTACGGTAATGGCATTGTTCACGAAATGAGCAAATACAGGAACCCATATAGAACCGCTTCGGACAAATAAAAAGCCAAGGTAAACCCCCAGCACAAACCGCGGCAGGAATCCGTAAAACTGCAGGTGAATGGCACTGAAAACAAAAGCGGAAATAATAACGGCCGGAATTTTTCTCCCTGTCCATTCATTGAGCATCCCCAGTAATACCCCTCTGAAAACAAATTCTTCCCCTATTGCAGGGACTGCGGCCATAATGAAAAGATTGGCTGCAAGTCCTTTTAACCCTCCTGTCTTCAGAAACAGCTCAGTGACTGATGCTGCATTTCGTTCAGAGTCCTTCATCCATTGCTCAATCCCTTTCGCAAATGCCGGAAGCTTCATCAATTCATTCCATTGCAGCAACCTGTCAATAATTGGTAATCCCGCTATTAAAATAAGTCCTGACAAAAGGATCAGATAGAAGGACGGCTTTCTCCTGATACAAAGAAAATCAGAATTGGTTTTACCTGAAAAACAGGCAAACAGTAAAGGAGGGACAACAAATAACCCCAACTGATTCACCAGTTGTAAATATTTTAAAATTCCCGCGTTTTGTACACACGGAATAAAAGCTTCTCCCGATAATGCTTTGGCAAGAGTAATCTGAAATATCGGAATACTCAGTAATAAACCGATAAAAGAGAACAAGATCAAGCATAATATCATGATTCCGATAAACACGGCAAAGCGGGCAGGAACAGAATATCGGCTTATATCGGGTCGTATCAGCATGATGAATTTCGTTTAATATGGTTACGAAATTAATGAAATCTTTTAATCCTTTCAGATTAGAGCGAAAATGTCTATAAAATCAGGTGTTTTTCACCGGCGGTTATAATAAAATCCTAACTTTACGGGAGATAAACAATTGTTATGGAACAACCTCAGAACAAGCTTTTCCTGCTCGATGCCATGGCCTTAATTTACAGAGCATACTTTGCACTGAACAAAAATCCCCGTATCAGTTCCAAAGGACTGAATACATCAGCTGTACTCGGATTTGCCAACACGTTATACGATGTCATAAAGAATGAGAAGCCGACACATCTTGCTGTTGCTTTCGATTCTGTAGAACCTACTGCCCGTCATGAAGAATTTGCTGCTTATAAAGCACATCGTGAAAGTATGCCGGAGGAAATAGGATTTTCCATACCATATATCCAGGAGTTGATAGAAGCTTTTCGCATACCTGTATTGATTGTACCCGGATTTGAAGCGGATGATATTATTGGTACAGTTGCCAAAAAAGCTGCCAAAGAAGGTTTTAATGTGTACATGATGACACCTGATAAAGATTTCGGACAACTCGTTTCCGATCATATTTTCATTTATAAACCGGGCAAATACAATGAAAAGCCCCAGGTACTTGGAGTGAAAGACGTTTGTGAAAAATACGGGATAAAAGATCCTCTTCAGGTTATTGATCTTCTTGGATTATGGGGCGATGCCTCGGATAATATACCCGGTATACCGGGTGTGGGTGAAGTTACTGCAAAAAAACTACTTGCTTCTTTTCATTCGGTTGAAGAACTGATCAGAAGGGCAGATGAAGTAGAAAATGAAAAACTGAGGGAAAAAATAAAGCAAAATGCTGAGCAGGCCATCACATCGAAACGCCTGGCTACTATTATTCTAGATACTCCTGTTGACTTTGATGCTGCATCTTATCAACTGAAAGACCCTGATGAAATGAGACTCAGGAAAGTTCTGGATGAATTGGAATTCCGAGCTTTTGCTAAAAGGGTTTTCACCGATCTTTCATTAAAGAAAAGTGAAAGAAAAATGCCGGCACACTCACTTCAGATAAATCTTTTTGACGATTTCGAAACTGAGACAGTGGCAGATGAAGTAACGCCCCCTGAAAATAAAAATATTGGTAATACCGGTCACATCTACACCCTTGTTAATACTCCTGAAGCCAGAAAAAACCTGATTGAGATGTTGAAAAAAGCATCTTCGTTCTGTTTTGATACCGAAACTACCGGTCTCGATCCAAACTCCTCGGAGCTGGTAGGTCTGTCATTCTGTATCAAGCCAGGAGAAGCCTGGTATGTCCCTGTTCCTGAAAATTATTATATGGCAAAGGAACTGATTACTGAATTTAAAGAAGTATTTGATGACACTTCGAAGGAAGTTGTCGGGCAAAACCTGAAATTTGATGTATCGATGCTGAAATGGTACGACATTGACATCAAAGGAAGGCTGTTCGACACTATGATGGCTCATTACCTGATAGAACCGGACCTGCGTCACAACATGGATTATTTGTCGGAAACCTACCTCAAGTACAAACCCGTTCCCATAGAAGAACTGATCGGTAAAAAAGGAAACAATCAGACAAGCATGAGGTTGGTTGATATAGAAACCATTAAAGAATATGCCTGTGAAGATGCTGACATCACCATGCAGTTAAAAAACAAGTTTGAACCGGTTCTCAAAGAAACTTTTACCCTGAAATTATTTGATGAAATTGAGATGCCCCTCATTCCTGTGCTTTCTGCTATGGAAGCTGAAGGAGTCAGGATTGATACCGGTGTTTTAAAAACTTTTTCAACGGAACTTTTACATGAGATCAGAATAGTGGAACAACAGATCTATGATCTTGCAGGTGTGAGGTTTAATATTTCATCACCGAAGCAGCTTGGAGAAGTGATTTACGATACAATGAAAATTGTTGAAAATCCCAAAACGACCAAAACAAAACAATATTCGACAAGTGAAGATGTGCTTGCCCGCATAGAGAATAAACATCCTATCATCAGGAGCATCCTCGATTACCGTTCGCTTACGAAGCTGAAATCGACCTATGTCGACAGCCTGCCTTTACTGGTGAACCCACGTACTGGGAGAATTCATACTTCATACAACCAGGCAGTTGCCTCTACAGGAAGGTTAAGTTCTAACAATCCCAACCTTCAGAATATTCCTATACGCACCGAAAAAGGAAGAGAGATCAGGAAAGCATTTGTGCCCAGAAACGACAAATATGTATTGCTCTCTGCCGACTATTCTCAGATAGAACTGAGGATAATGGCGGAGTTGAGCGGCGATAAAGGTATGAGAGAAGCATTTAATACAGGTCTGGATATCCATACAGCAACAGCGGCCAAAGTTTATGGATTATCGCCTGAACAGGTCAGCAAAGAACAACGTGGAAAAGCCAAAATGGTTAACTTCGGCATCATTTATGGTATTTCGGCTTTTGGTTTATCCGAACGGTTGAATATCCCGCGCAAAGAAGCAGCAGAAATTATTAGCAATTATTTTGAGCAATATCCAGGAGTTAAAAAATACATGGAAGATGTGGTTTTGACAGCCCGCGAAAAAGGATATGTGGAAACCATGATGGGCAGGCGGAGGTATCTGAGGGATATAAATTCAGCAAATGCAACCATCAGGGGTTTTGCCGAAAGAAATGCCATCAATGCACCCATACAGGGATCATCGGCAGATATGATAAAAATAGCCATGATCAGCATTCATCATGCTTTTATTCAGAACAACCTGAAAAGCAGGATGATCATGCAGGTTCACGATGAACTAGTTTTCGATGTTTATACTGAAGAGGTTGATGCAGTAAAAGTTATTGTGGAGGAACACATGAAAAATGCTATTCAAATGAGTATTCCCGTTCTGGTAGAAATAAATACGGGTAACAACTGGCTGGAAGCACATTAAAAAAATTGGCTGCTGTATAGAATTCTTTCAATTATTATTTATATTTGCAATAGTAAACAATTATTAACCAAATTTTAATTTTATGAAAGCAATCAAACTCTTTGCTCTTTTTTTAGCATTAGCTGTTGTTTTTGGTGCCTGCAAAAAAGAACAGACCAAAACACAAAAATTATGTGGAAAGTACTGGATCAGTACTGCTATTACTATTGATCCTCCGATTATTGTAAACGGCACACCGGTTACTGACTTTTTCTCCCAACTTGATCAATGCTGGAAAGACGATCTTCAGAAATTTGATGAAAATGGTGTTTATACGTTTGATGAAGGCGCTTCCAAATGCAGTGTAAATGACCCGCAGACCGTTCTCGGAACATGGTCCTTTAATTCAGGTGAAACTATTGCCACTGTATCATGGGGAGGTGCCACGCGAAGTTACACCATCCTCGAACTTTCTGCTTCAAAGCTAGTTGCAAAATATACCTCACTTGCAGACTATGGTTCAGGAGCACTGAATTATACTTACACTGTAACACAGGTTCCTCACTAAAATTGTCATTTCAGCTTTTTCTTAAATCTGTAATAAAAGGGTTGATGATTCTATATTATTGACCCTTTTTATTTTAGCAATCCGGAATTTTTTAACCACATATATTATGGACAACTTAAAATCGCTTGATATCCTGAAAAATGCACTGATTATGGAAAAACGCGGTGAAGCGTTTTATAAGAAAGTAGCAGAACAGACAGATAATATAGATGTGAAATTGATATTCAGCACTATGGCTCAGGAAGAACATTTGCATATTGAGTTTTTATCGAGACAATATGCCCGTTTTTTTAAGCATCACACCTTTGAAATTAACGAATTTCCGGAAAACACAGGAATTAACACTGCTAATTTAATACTTGCAGAGAATATTAAAAAAAACATTGCAGCTGCAGGATTTGAGGCTGCTGCTATTTCTGCTGCTATTGACATGGAAAATAAAGCCATAGAAGTATATACAGAAAGAGCTGTTAACTCGACCGATCCGAACGAGAAGAAATTATACGACTGGCTTGCACGTTGGGAACAGGGACACCATAAACTTTTATACTATCTTGACCAGGAACTAAAAGAAAAAATCTGGTTCGATAACCAATTCTGGCCTTTCTGATTATAACCCTGCTGATTATTTTTTCCCCGGGACTTTACAACAGGCCGGAAGTTTTGCGTATGCTACTTTATCGGCAGGAACCTGGTCGGCATCGTAGCCGATTTTACTGACGAGTTCCCTGATCTTATCCGGGGTAATTTTTAATGGCTTAAAGGTGACGGTAAGGATCTTAGTATCTACATTGAGATCAGATTTTACGATCCCCTTTTCATAAGCCAGTGCTGTTTCAATACGGTCTTTACACATACCACACTGTGCAGAGGTTTTTATCTTAATGATTTCGTTTTTTGTGCTTTTCTGGGCAAATGCTGTTCCGCTGATCAGAAACAGTAACACCGCCATGTAAATAAATGCAGCTCTGGTTGTTTTCATTATGTTGTGATTTTAAAATATAACATCTATAACCATAAAATGTTCAAAAAATTGCTTGCAACAGCAATTGTTGAAACGTGTATCATTTTGAATGAAACGATTTTTATTGTAGTTTTGACATCATTTTACAGATAATATAATCTACATTTTCATATGAAAGACAAAATCATATTTCCTGTGGCGGTAACAGTTATGCTGTTGTTACTGATCTATGCCTATGCCAATCATTTCCATAACGGGTTTCATTTTGACGACTCTCATACGATACAAAGCAATATATACATCACCAGTGTCAAAAATATCCCTCTTTTTTTTCAGGACAGTAAAACCTTCAGCTCAATACCATCGCATCAGGGATACAGACCCGGAGTTACAACAACCCTTGCCATTGATTACTGGCTGGGAGGTGGTCTTAACGACACTTTTTATTTCCACCTCTCCACATTTATCTGGTATATCGTTCTGTGTGTCCTGTTTTTCTTCCTGGTATACAGGCTGCTGAATATTTCAAAGAAGCATAAATGGAATAAGTATATTGCACTTTTCACTGTTGGGTTGTTTTCTGTCCATACGGTTAACGCTGAGACCATAAATTATATCATTTCACGCTCTGATGTATTGTCTACCCTTTGCATTCTTATTGCTTTTGTCATTTATATATTTGCCCCAAAAACAAGAAAATGGTTCTTATACATCATCCCGCTCATTGCCGGTTTGTTTTTTAAAGAAACCATTCTGGTTTTTGCACCGATTTTATTTTTATATATCCTATTGTTCGAAAAGAACTTAAGCCTTTATGATATCTTCAGGATTAAAAATCTGAGGACTTCTTTGATGACTCTTCTCCTGGTTTTACCGGCATTAATTGTGGCCTTGCTGTTTCAGGTGTATACCCTATCAATGGCAAAACAGATAGAGCTCACCAACTCTCCTCTGCATTACCTGATAACTCAGCCATTTGTCATGTTCCATTATTTCACCAGTTTTTTTCTGCCCTTCAACCTGAGTGCCGACACCGACTGGGGAATAATCACCAATCCGTTTGATGACCGGCTGATGGCCGGGCTTGTTTTCATCATCACCATGCTTGCCATTGCGTTCAGGTGTTCAAAGAAAAAAGAACAGAGACCGGTAAGTTTTGGTATTCTCTGGTTTTTTATTGCCCTGTTACCGACTTCCAGCATTATACCCCTGTCGGAGGTGATGAACGACCATCGTATGTTTTTTCCGTTTATTGGACTTGCAATAAGCATTTGCTGGGCTGCCGGTCTGTTAATACTGCATTACGAGGAAAAGATAAATAAAAATGCAGGGTACCGTATTATCATTCTTTCTGCTGCTGCAGTTCTGATACTGACCCATGTATATGGTACAAGGCAAAGAAATAAAGTTTGGAAATCAGAAGAAACGTTATGGAAAGATGTTACCATAAAAAGCCCGTTGAATGGAAGGGGCTGGATGAATTATGGCCTGACACAGATGAACCAGGGGAAATATGATGCGGCCTTAAATTGTTTTGAAACGTCACTGAAATACTGTCCTTATTATTCCTCTCTTTATATTAATCTGGGTATCGTTAAAAATGCAATGGGGAAACCGGCGGAAGCTGAAACATATTTCCTGAAAGGAGTACAGTATGGCCCTCACGATGTATCACCATATTATTATTACGGACGATTTCTGAAAGAAAACAAGCGTTATACTGAAGCTGAAGGAATGCTAAAAAAGGCATTGGAATATAATTATTCCTACATGGATGCACGCTATCTGCTTATGGATATATATGCCGAACGGGGAAACTGGGATGAATTAAATACCATGGCTTCGCAGACGCTGGAAATCAGTCCGGATAATAAGTTTGCCAAAACATACCTCGACGCGAGTCTGAACAGGGTGACTAACCTTGATAGGGCTATCAGTGATGCTAAAAAACAAAACACTCCGGAAGCCTATCTGAATCTAAGCCTGACACTTTACCAGAGAAACAAATACAGGGATTGTATAAACGCATGCAATGATGCCATTAAACTTAAACCTTTTTTTCCTGAAGCATACAACAACATCTGTTCTGCATATAATGCCTTAGGTGAATGGGATAATGCCATCAAAGCATGCAATAAAGCGATAGAACTTAAACCCGATTTTCAGTTAGCTAAGAACAACCTGAACTGGGCATTAAGTCAAAAGAATAAAAACAGGTAAATTCTCATTCCGGCTCACACTCATACAGGTAATTATCACAGAATCCGGGAGTGAAGAAAAACAGCAAGCGGTTGATCAGCTTATCCGCAATATTTACAAATGCTGACCTGTCCTTGGGCAGGAAAACAGGATAAACCTTTTTTATTTTTATACCATAATGAGAAAGCAGCACTTTCATATTATTGGTGGAAAAATAGCAGGTGTGGTATTCATTGTAAAATTCCCGCCGGAATAAAGTAAATACAAAATTCAGATACGAGAATGGATTTGGTGTCATGATGAGGATGCTGACATTTTCCGGATAATATTTTTTTATTGCTTCCAGCATCAGGCCCGGATTGTTTAAATGTTCTATAATATCAGGGATAAGAAGTACTTCTGTGCTTTTCAGCTGCTGTGAATCACAGGTGAAGGTGCCAGGGTCTTCAGCATTTCCAAAATAAATATTATCGATGTTATGCCGGGATCTGAGATATTCCATTAAATCGGAATTCATATCAATGCCAATACACGATTTGGCATTTTCAGTGATGACCTGATGTAAATATATATTCCTGCTGATCTTGGAATCAATAATATCTGCACTATCGTCGATGCAACCGTAATGAACGACTTTTTTACCACGGGTAAGCTGAATAATAATTTCATGTTTGATGAAAAGTGTTCTCTCCAGGAAGTTCAATTTTTTCATTAACATATCTGCAAAGAATTTAATGTTTCTAAAAAATCAGAGGTTGTCTTCTTCCAGCCGTAGGATGAAATTACTTTTTGATGCAGATTTTCAGCCATGTTGTTTATAATTTCAGGATCGGAAATCAAGCATTCCAAAGCACTGTATATGTTTTCAGCGGAGCCTGCCTGTATGATCATCCCATTATTCCTATCAATAACTTCCCGGGTACCTCCCATAGGAGTTGCAACAACGGCACATTTACAAAGGCCTGCCTCAAGAATAAGTGTTGGCAGTCCTTCAGGATAATATGAAGGGATAACAACAAGCCCGGAATCCTTTAAAAGATCCAGTACATTTTCATGAGAAACAGCACCTAAAAAGATAATTCGTGGATTATTTGCATAAAATTGACTGAGTGTTTCGGATAATGGGCCTGAACCGGCAATGAAAAGGTAAAGAAACTGATGTTTTTTCGACAGTCGGTCAAATGCTGCAAGAAGCTCAGTCACTCCCTTTTCTTTTATAAGCCTGCCTGCAAAAGCTATTATCTGAGAATCCGGCGGGAGGTTATATAACTCTCTTACTCTGTATTCATTTGGGAAAACATGTTCCGTATCAACTGAATTATACACTACACCTTTCGATTCTATACCAAAATGTTTCAGCCATTGATTACATGCTTTGGATACGCCAAAAAAACCACCTGCATATTTTCTGATCAAGTGGCTTATAACATGTTCATATTGCCTGCCCAGAAAGTCAAGAAATTTGTTGCCCAAGCTCAGATGTCCGGTACCATGTTCTATGATATATAACGGTTTTTTTGTTTTTTTACCCAGGTATAATGCCAGTTGTGTGGAGGTATAAAAGCGGGTGTTGGCCAGAATACAATCGGGGTTGAAAGCTCTTATCTCCTTGAAAAGGAGTTTAAACTGATGATTCATCTTTGGCAGGGGGAACCTTTCTTTAAAAAGTGCAAAGACAGGGAAGCGGAAAATCTGAAACCCGTTCAGCATCTCTCTGCTGACTTGGTTTTCTGTATTGAACGTTACCATGTAAACCTGATAACCCGATTTTACCATCTGTGTTGCCAGCTGATAGTTATATTGCTCTACACCACCAAAATGAGGATGAAAATATGCCGAGAAGATACAAATCCTATGGATCTTATTTTCCAAAACTTACAGATTCTTTTTGATCATGGAAAGTTGTTCCGCTATCAGTCCCAGCAGAAATGACATAATGGACATTATGATTAACAGGCTGGCTCCAACACTCATTCCGCCTCCGCGTAAAAGAATAGGTAATGCCCAGGCAATACCTGTGATCATGAACATAAAGGAAACGGGGAAAAATATTTTCATCGGATTGAATAAAACAACAATATTGATGATCTGCTTAAGTGTTTCAAATGCAGTATTGATAGAAATGGTACTTTGTCCTGTTTTTCTTTCTTTAATGGATATGGGAGTTTCGAGGACAAGATGTTTATTATTGATGAAGAGCAGGGTGATAATATCGCTGAAAGCCATAGAGTCAGGGCAGATGCTGATGTATTTTTTAGCATATTGCGTATTGTATATTTTCATTCCTGAGTTAATATCATATATTTTCAGGGGTAAAAGAATTTTTGCCACCATCCTGATCAGCGATTTTCCCAGACTCCGGTAGACACTCCCGCCTTTATTTCCTTTCCGGCTTCCAACAATCATATCAGCGTCTTTTTCAACAATTTCGGCGAATAATTTTTCAACATCTTCGAGATAATGCTGTCCGTCAGCATCAATGGTAATAATGTAATCAGTTGATGCTTCGAGGATACCACTTTTTAAAGCACCGCCATAACCACGGTTTACTTTATGATGTATCAGATGAAGGCAGGAATGATCAAGAAAACCGGTAATCACTTCTTTGGTTTTATCTTTTGATCCGTCATTAACAATAATCAGGTTGAAATTTCTTTGCTCGCAAAAAAGGATAATACCGGGGAGCAAATGAAATAAGGATTCTTCCTCGTTATATGCAGGTATGATGATAGTTAATGACTTGTTGGCCATAAATTTGATTTTGATTATTGTTTTCAGATATCATTCCGCATAACACAGGCGAAATCATTTGACCAAACTGACCCTGCCAATAAATTTATATTCGGTTCCATTGTCAGATGTAGCTATAACTTTCCATACATAAACTCCCTGAGGGCAGAGAGACGAACCATCAATTTTCCCATCCCAGCCTTTTTTAATGTCTTCTGTCTCATAAATTTTTCCTCCCCAACGGTTAAATATCATCAGCTGGTATTTTACAGGTTCAAAACCCAGGCATTCGGTCAGAAAAACATCATTATGAGTGTCGCCATTCGGTGTGAATGAATTAGGTACCCATGGATGCGGTTCCAGGTCGCTGCTGATCAGGGCCCAGTCGCTGAAAAAATCATTGTTGGAAATATTTAACACGGAAACTTTCAGGTTATCTATATCCGATAGCCCCTTAGGGGGCATATCTTCCCATGTACTTTGTGATGGGTTATATCTCATCCCTTTCAGAAAATCAGTTTTAATAGAGGAGTTAAAAACTATATCGGGAGCTGTGTAAGTGAATACAAGATCGATGTCCGGTTTTTCCGTAAAATCGGGGCTTACTAACCAGAACCGGTCTGCCATGGCATCAGGATTGTAGTCGTTCAAGGTAAATACATTCTGAGGGTAAGGAACATTCATCTGATCGGTATGATATGTGGCAAAAGAAACAGATCCGGTTGTCGGCCATGCAGAGGTCCTGGTGGTCAGGGTGACATTCAGATCGTTGGTCACATCAAGGCCAGAACCAAATGGAACATTGTAAGTTCCAATATTTCTTCCGATATTCCATTGTATGATACCATAGCCCATAGAGGGTGTCGTTTCGCTCAGGATATACTTGCTGACATAATTAATGGAAAAAGGATTTCCGTTTTCCAGGATCAGACGGTTGCTGTTTAGTCTGAGGATTGCATCAAGCCTGAGGCTACCGTAAATCCGGCAATCATTCAGGTTAAGTTCTTTATCTGATTTCTGTAAATCAACACTTTCGAAGAATACCGGACTGGTGCCATTGATGGATTGCGGTAAATTCCCTTTAAAAATAACATTACCGTTAGGTACAGGCTCTATATTGATAAAAACATTATTGGAGGCGTTGTTGGTAAAATTTCCGTTTAAAAGTATATTCCCGTCAAGAGAAATATTCCCGTCGTTTCCGGCGGCCTGAAGATTAACCAGATCTCCCCCAATCACAACATTGGCACCGCTGGTCACAAATATGCTTGCACCGTTATTGACAACGGTTTGTGCCTGCACAAAGATCTGGCACACAGCAATGAAAAATGTAAACAGAAATCTTATTAAGCCTTTATTGTTCTTACAGCAGATCATAAAAAGCACCTTTAATAAAGTCCTCTTTTTCAAAATAGCGATAATGCATTTATAATTAGCTACTAAATTAAATAAATTTTAATTCAAATAAAAATAAATAATATTTGCCTGTCAATTTTTATAGCACTCTATTCCCGGATCAGGATAAATTGATAACCACTTGGTTTAAGCTTTTCAAGAATTTCTTCAGCGCTGATATTCTCCCCATTTACTTCCAGTATCTTATCCGCATGATTCAGATCAATATTCCATGACTGTACTTCCTTAATGCCATCGAGGTATGGTTTCAGATTGCTTACACATCCGTTACATTTCAAACTGGTTTTAAATTTTAGGGTTTGCATATTAATAATTTTAAATTTTTACTTTTGTTAATCTCAGGCTATTAGTGACAACTGATACGGAACTCATTGACATGGCTGCTCCTGCAATCATCGGGCTTAATAAAAATCCGGTGAAGGGATATAAAATGCCGGCAGCTACCGGCAAAGCAATCAGATTATAGATAAATGCCCAGAAAAGATTCTGCCTGATAAACCTGACAGTAAGTTTCGACAGCTTAATGGCCTTATCGATATGTTGAAGGTCAGATTTCATCAGTACTATATCTGCATTTTCAATAGCAATATCTGTTCCGCCGGCAAGGGAAATGCCCAGGTCGGCTTGTGCAAGTGCTATTGCATCGTTGATTCCATCACCAGCCATCGCAACTTTATGTCCTTTTTTCTGAAGATCCGAAATAAATTCAGCTTTGCCTGCCGGTACCATTTCTGAGTGGAATTCTGTTATCCCTGCTTTTCCGGCGATATATGCCGCAGTTTTTGAATTATCCCCTGTCAACAGGTAAACCTCAATCCCCCTTTCTCTTAATGTTTTAACGGCAAGGGCAGAGTTCTCGCGCAGTTCATCGGCAATGACAAGTATACCCAATAGATTTTTTTTCATCCCAAAATATACGATAGTATTTCCTTCTGCAAGTCGGATCTCGGTAAATACTTTATCATCGTTTGTCAAATATACTTCAAAGTCCTTCATCATGTTTTCGTTCCCGGCAAAGTAATCGGTGCCCTGGTATTTAGCTCTCACCCCCTTAGCAGGAATATCCTCAATATCTGTAAGCTGCACCGGTGGAATATTTTCTACTTTCAGTTTATTCATTATCGGTTTAGCCAATGGATGGCCGGAGCCTGATTCAAGAGAGAATAAAATGCTTTTGGCAAGGGCTGAATTAGACTCAGAAGCCCAGAATATTTCTTTCACTCCAACATGACCTGTTGTGAGTGTACCTGTTTTATCCAGCACGAGAGTGTCGATCTGGCAGGCTTTTTCCAGAGCTTCAGCATTTCTGATCAAAATACCGTTACGTGAGGCATTCCCGATCCCTGCAATTAGGGCAGTAGGAGTTGCCAGCCCCAGAGCACAGGGGCAGGCAATGATGATCACCGTTATGGTTGCCATGAAAGCATGTGTTAATGCAGGTTGTGGTCCTAAAATCATCCACAGGGTAAACGTCGCAATGGATATCATCAGTACAACAGGAATGAATACTCCCGCAATTTTATCGGCAAGTTTTTGAAGCGGGGCTTTCTGAGACTGTGCTTCACGAACCATCTCAATGATCCGGGAAAGCAAGGTACTGTCGCCATATTTTTCAGCAACAACTGTAACCATCCCGTTTTGATTGATTGTACCGGCAAAAACACCGTCACCCGGATTTTTTTCTGCTGCAACAGGTTCTCCTGTGATCATGCTTTCATCTATGAACGTGTGTCCTGTTTTAATCTTTCCGTCGACTGGGATCTTTTGCCCGGTTTTAACAATAATAATATCTTCTGGTTCAACCTCCGAAACAGAAATGATCATTTCGATGTTGTTGCGGAAGACAATACATGTTTTTGGTTGTAAACTGATCAATTGCCTGACTGCTGACGATGCCTTGTTCTTTGCCCGGGTTTCGAGCAGCTTTCCAAGTAAAATAAATGTTATAATAACTGTGGCCGATTCAAAGTAAACATGAGGTTCCATTCCGTTTTTCCTGATGATAAAGGGAAAGAAGGTATTAAAAACACTGAACAAAAAAGCAATACCAGTGCTGAGGGCCACCAGGGTATCCATATTAGCATTCAGGTGTTTCGCCTGCTTCCATGCATTTAAATAAAATAAAGCTCCACCATAAAATATCACAGGGAGACTTAGTCCGAACATCAAATATGATGTATCTGAAAAAGACCGCATTGCAAACATCGAGATGATAAAAACAGGCAAAGAAAACACTGCCGAAACAACAAATTTCTTTAAAAGTTTTCTGTAATCCTTTTCCTGAGAAGCATTAAATTCTTCCTCAGAAATTTGTTCGGCGTAAAAGTCATATCCTGAGTCTTTAACTTTTTTCTTCAGTTCTTCAATACTTATCTCCTCCGGGTCGTACTCAATAAAAGCATTATTGTCAGCAAAATTTACTGCAGCCACCGCTACTCCTTTCTGAGCTTTCAAAGTATTCTCAACGGTTATGGCGCAGGCCGAACACGACATCCCTTTTACCCGTATCGTTTTTTTTATAAGATTGGTTTTCATTGTGCTCATTTTAGGGTAATACGTAATCCCCCATAAAACATTCTTCCCAGCAGGGGACCCCAGATCTGGGAGCTGTCGAAATACTTCCCGAAAGGATCTTCAGAAGCAATGATGGGGTTCTTCTGAGTATATCCGGTGATGTTTTCACATCCGGCATAGAGATCAAAAAATTTGAATTTTTTAGTGATCTGGGCATGAAGAATAAAATATACCGGAGTTCTGTCGTTTCTCCTGTATTGAACAGGATTATCCTGAGTGGAAGGGATACGGCCGTCGCCGTTGATCTGTGAAGTAATGTCGAACTTCCACTTCTCGTATTTTGTAGCATAAGAAAGAGCAATGAGTCCTTTGTATCGGTTAACAAACGGTTTTTCCATGAACCTGCCGTCGATGGTCGTTTTAACATCATTATACCTGAATGCCAGTGTAATGTCCAGGCGGGGAATGGCTTCAACCGTGATATCAGCTTGTATGCTGTTGGAGTATGACTTTCCTTTGAGGTTATAAAAAATAACCTGCTGAGGGTTAGCATCCATGTCAGCAATCACCTGGTTTACAAAGTCAGTCCTGTAAAAATCGAGGCTTATCGTTGCTTTTCTTTTTTGCGGGAGCGTAAATTCTTTGGTCAGATTAAGGCCATAGTTCCAGGCCTGTTCTGGATTTAAATTTTCTTTAAAAATAAATTTTCTTGAACTTCCCAATAAACCTGAGTTCTCAGCAATCACCGAAGCTGTCCGGTAACCTCTTCCTGCTGATCCGCGCAAAGTCAGGGTGGGGGTCAGGTTATATTTAAAATGAATTCTGGGTGTGAAAAACACCCCGTATTTACTGTTATAATCCAGACGTACACCAAGGATCAGGTTGAATTTATCGGGTAATGTATATGAATATTGTCCGAAGATACCGGGAACATGTTCCGTCCGCCTTAAAATAGTATCATTCATATTTTCATCATAATGATCGAACATATAACTTGCCCCGGTGCTGATTTTATGGAATGTATTTACAATGATGGTTTCAAAGATCACATTGGCATAAGCACTGATTTGCATCCCGTCGTAATTTCTGATCCCGAAATATGAATTCTGGTTGTGATAAGTCAGCGCAGTTTGAATACCAAGGCTTTGATAGGGCCTGCCCTTGAACCCGAATCCGGTCTTTCCTGTAAACTGGTAACGGTCGGTATTAATTTCAAGCCCGTACTTATTCTTAGTGCCATAATCCACACTGCGGTTATAATCCATCTGCCCCCCGTTGCGGAGATCCTTCAGGGCGGAAAAAATGAAAATCGAATGCACGTTGCCGTTGTCATAACGCCAGCGGCTTATAAGGTTGAGTTGTTTTTCCAAAGGGAAATCCATAAATCCGTCTTTGTTCTGGTCCATTTTTAACCCAGAATAATTGGCATGTACCATCAGCATGGAACTGAGCTTGCTGTTCAGTTTTAAAGCCGAATAAACATTACCTTCAAATTTCAGTTCATCGTTTCCATAAATATTGACGAAGAGCTTTTCAGCTTTTTCAGGTTTTTTGTACTCAATGTTGATCTGGCCTGTAATGGATTCGTAACCGTTGATAACGGAAGAAGTTCCTTTGGATATCTGTATGGACTCCATCCATGAGCCCGGAATAAAAGTAAGACCGAAAGAAGAAGATAAACCACGCATCATCGGGATGTTTTCGAGCATAAGCTGGGTGTAATTTCCGGATAGACCCAACATCTGTATCCGCTTCGCACCCGAAACTGCATCGGCATAGCCCACATCAACCGTTGCCGTGTTTTCAAAGCTTTCCGAAAGGTTGCAACAGGCAAGCCGCTGCAAACCTTCTTCCGTAATAATTTCCATTTTGACCGGCTTTATCTGTGAAATGTAATTACCACCCAGCCGGTCTTCGATTACGACTTCATTTAATACTTTGTTTGATTTCAAAACAATACGAAGGCTGTCGTTCTTTTCAGAAACCAATATGGTGTCATTTTTATAACCGACAAAACTGGCAATAAGAAATTTCTCTGCGGTATTGTTTTGCGCCAATTTAAATTCTCCGTTTTCTCCTGATATTACACCCAGCGTGGTTCCTTTCCAGTAGATATTGGCATAAGGAAGTGGTTCCTGTTTGCCGGATTCGCTGATCCCGAATATCCTTCCATTAATGAAACCCTGGCCAAACGATGACGCAGCAATGATCAGAAACAATATGCTTAAATATTTTTTTTTGACATACATTTTTTTATCCTCCTGTTAATAATGAATAATATTACTTTTTATAACAAACCGGGGAGGTCATCATAAAAGCATACACGAGGTTTTTAAAATAATGTCAGAGGTACTCTGTATTACAGGTGGTCCAATATCATCAAACAGTTTAAACAAAATGGCTGAGGGTGACAAGCGCGTATTTACAGTACAATAATAGCCGGAAATGAATTGATAAAAAGCTGCAAAGCCCCTTTCCGGAAGGAAAACCGAACTGATCTTTTTAAACAGAAACAAAGAAGAACAGCATTTTGCAGTACTCAGAGCGGGTATGCTTCCCTGATTATCGAAAGGAAAATTATCCTTTTGCCCGGAACAACAACTTGTTTCGGCAGCAGAATTACAGCAATCTGATCTGCTTTTTAATGAAACAACATTGGTGTGATTTGCTTCACAATGATTTATAACCAGATTGACCCCTGTTGTAGATAACAGAAAAAAAGCCATCATCAGCATTGCAAATATTTTTTTTGCTATTTCTGACATGAGATATTAAAGTTCTGATTATATAACAAAGCGGTTCAAATTTTGTTCTGATACAAAGATATTATATTTAGCAAGGTGGTTTTCAGCAATATTGTTAATTTTGTAAAAACTGAACCTATGAATAAATTATTCTTTTTAGCAATAATCCCCTTATTTGTTTCTGTATCATGTAATCATCCTGTTAGCAAAAACAACAATATTCAGAAGCCCCAGGCACAACTACCCGGTTTCGATGAAGATACGGCTTATTTTTATACCCGTGCTCAGGTTGACTTCGGACCGAGGGTTTGTAATACTCCTGCCCACGAGAAATGCGCTTCATTCCTTGTGGCCGGGCTAAAACGTTATGTCGAGGCTGTAAAAGTACAACGTGCCAGCGTCAAAGCGTTTGACGGCACCATTCTGAAATCTGAAAATATCATAGCATCCTACAAACCTGAGAGTTCCCAAAGGATCTTACTGTGTGCTCACTGGGATTCCAGACCTTTCTCTGATCACGACCCCAATCCGGCCAACTTTAAAAAACCCGTTGACGGGGCCAACGATGGTGCCAGTGGTGTAGGTATTCTTATGGAAGTGGCACGCCAGCTTAGTATCACGAAGCCAAACATTGGAGTTGATATTATTTTCTTCGATGCTGAAGATTACGGTGCACCTGAAAATGCTACAGGAAATACGGAGGATTCATGGTGTCTCGGTTCACAATACTGGGCTAAGAATCCTCATGTTCAGGGTTATAAAGCCCGTTTTGGTATTCTTCTCGATATGGTCGGAGCAGAGGATGCCACCTTTTTTATGGAAGGAGTATCCATGTATTATGCTCCTGACGTGACAAAAAAAGTATGGGATGTCGCTAACGAACTGGGATTTTCAGGATATTTTTCATCCACACCTGCGGGTTCGCTCACCGACGATCATTTATATATCAACAAAATTTTAAATATCCCAACCATTGATATCATTCATCAGGTGGCCGGTAGTGAAAACGGATTTTTCCCTTACTGGCACACTACTAAAGATAATATGGATAATATCAGTAAAAAAACACTGAAAGTCGTCGGGCAAACGTTGCTTGCTGTTATTAGGCAGGAAAATATGCCTGTATAATACAGGCGGAACGTGGAAATCCTTAAAACCAGAGGTATTATTCTTCACCAGGTCAAGTATTCTGAGACAAGCCTGATCGTTAAAATTTACACGGAACAATGCGGCTTGCAAACTTATATTGTAAAAGGAGTCAGAAAAAAGAACGCAGCCTTTAAAGCCGGTTTATTCCAGCCACTGAATATTGTTGATCTGGTGGCTCATCATAACTCTAAAAAAGAAATCCAGTATATCAAGGATATCTCCTGTGTTTACAATTACAAATCACTGCCTTTTGATATTAAAAAGACCACTATTGCCATTTTTATCAACGAACTGCTTTACAAATCTATTCATGAAGAAATTCCTAACGACGATTTATTTAATTATATCCAAGATGCACTCATAGGTCTTGACGAAGCTGAAGCTTCATTCACTGATTTTCATTTTATATTTGCCATGCAGCTTGCATTGCACCTGGGGTTTTTTCCTCATGGCAGGTATTCATCCGGTAATCAGGTTTTTGATATGATGGAAGGCATTTTTAAACCGGCTATCCCCGTGCATACCTATTATATTGACGGTCAGTTATGCAGGTATTTTGACCTGATGATCGATCCGGATAATATCAAAGTCTATTATTTTAATATTCCTTTCAGTTTCAGAAAACTACTCCTCGAAAAAATCATAGATTATTACCGCCTCCACATTCATGTTTTCGGGAACATACGTTCACATCATGTGCTTGAGGAGGTTTTGCGCGGGTAAGGATCAGAAATCATATATTCCTAATTCTGTTTCTTCATCTTCTTTGCTGATCTCCGTGTAAGGATTTCAATGTTGCACAGTTGTGCGAGAAATTTTTTATTAAGAGTTTCAAGCAAGGAACCTGTTTTTTAGAAACTAAAAGAATTAACTGCTTTTTCAGAGGTAAAGATCCAGATGAAATAGTTAAATCAGAGTGATCTTTTTGGTTTCTTTATCCGGTTTTTTTGCTAATTTTATATTGCCAGATTTTCCAGAATGCAAGCGCTTAAAAATAAGCTTTTCGCCTTAGCCGACTGCAACAACTTCTATGCTTCATGTGAAAGAGTTTTCAATCCGAAGCTGGAAGGGAAACCTGTCGTAGTTCTTTCAAACAATGACGGCTGTGTTATTGCACGCAGCAACGAAGCTAAAGTTGTGGGGGTTAAAATGGGACAACCTGCTTTTCAGATGGCCGATATTATCGAAAAAAACAATGTTTATGTTTTCTCCACAAATTTTGTCCTGTACGGCGACATGTCGAACAGGGTGATGAACACACTGGCACAGTTTACTCCTGATATAGAAATTTATTCCATCGACGAAGCTTTTCTCGATTTTACAGGCTTTGACACAGAACACATCACAGACTATGCAAAGGGAATACAAAGCACGGTGAAACAATGGACAGGCATCCCTGTTTCCATAGGAATAGCAGAAACAAAAACACTTGCCAAGGTGGCTAACCATATTGCCAAGAAAAACCCTGAATTTGACGGTGTGCTCAGCCTATATAATAACCATATGACCGATTCCCTGCTCGGCCGCTTACCCGTTGACGATGTCTGGGGTGTTGGAAAACAATACGGTAAATTTTTGATGGATAAGGGTATTAAAACAGCTCTGCATCTGAAAAATGCTGACGAAAAATGGATATTAAAACATATGCATGTACCCGGGCAGAGGACAGTGATGGAACTCAGGGGAACATCATGCATCAGGATAGAAAGCATTATACCTGACCGCAAAGGTATTTGCACTGCACGGTCTTTCGGTAAACCCATGAGTAATTACGAGGATATTGAACAGGCCGTGGCAACCTTTGCGGCGAAATGTTCCGAGAAATTACGCCGTCAGCATTCAATTACAAAAACCCTTACCGTTTTTATCATGACGAACCGTTTTGCGGATACGCCCCAGTATGTGAACGGGAAAACCATACAGTTGCCGGTGGCTACCAACCATGCCAACGAGATAATTCATCATGCGCTGTCCGGTTTACGGCTGTTGTTCAGGAAAGGATACCTGTATAAAAAAGCAGGGGTTATTCTGTCGGACTTTGTCCAGGAAGATCAGCAGCAATTTACTCTTTGGGACAATATTGACCGTGAAAAATATGCAAAACTGATGAAATCCCTCGACTGCATAAATACAGCGAATGGCGATGAAGTTGTAAAATTTGCCATACAGGGCACCCAGAAAAGATGGAAAATGAAACAGGAGCGACTCTCTCCCTGCTATACTACCCGTTGGAAAGACCTTTTAACCATTGACGTGAATAAAAAATAAAATAATTATGTGCGGAAGATTTTCATTTGCAGCTTCAGACCGGATTATTGAAGAACATTTCGGGATTAGCCCCGGCCAGACCGAATTCAAACCCAGTTTTAATTGTGCACCTTCTCAAAAGCTCGCTGTCATTTCTTCAGAAGCTCAGGATGTATTCAGCTATATGAGGTGGGGTCTGATCCCCTTCTGGGCGAAAGATATTTCAATAGGAAATAAGCTTATCAATGCCAAAGCAGAGACGATATCAGAAAAACCATCATTCAGGCAATCTTTTGCTACAAAACGTTGCCTTGTTCCTGCCGACGGATTTTATGAATGGAAACAGGATAAAGTAAAAACTCCTTTCAGAATCGCCATGAAAGATGACTCTATATTTGCCATGGCAGGTTTATGGAGCAGATGGAATGACGCCGGAGGAAAAGTACTTGACACATTTACTATTATAACAACAACAGCTAACCAGCTGATGCAGCCCATCCATCATCGTATGCCGGTTATTCTTGAATTAAAGGATTATAAAATCTGGCTTGGCAGAAGTTCTCCAGAAACATTGTTATCGTTATTAAAACCTTATCCTGAAATAAGGATGAAAGCTTTTCCTGTTTCTACACTGGTTAACTCGCCTGTAAATGATTGTATTCAGGTCACCAAAGCTGTCTGAGGTTGATCAGCCGGCTTTTTTCTTCATGGTCTCAAGCTCATTATGAAGCATTTCCCATTCTTCCAGTTTCTTATCCAGTTGCCGTTTCATCAGTTCATATTCCGAAAACAGCTCTTTAGAAGAAATAAATTCCTTATAAGTTTCAGGGTTCATCAGAATTTCATCCTGTTTTTGTATGGCTTCTTCCAACTCCATAATTATGCTTTCACACTTTTCAACCTGAGAAGTGATTTTGCGGAGCTCTTTCTCAAATTGCCTGCGTTTTTCCCATATTTCCTTATTTGCCGACAAACTTTCCGTTTGTCCGCTTGATTTTCCTTTAATGTTCACTTCCAGTTGTTTCAACGATTGCATCTTTCTCGATTCGAGAAAATCGTAAATGTCACCGATATATTGTCTGATGCCCCTGTTCTTAAATTCAAAAACCCTTGTGGTAAGTCCCTGCAGAAAGTCCCTGTCGTGAGATACTATAATGAGTGTGCCATTATATTGAATGAGAGCCATTTTTAAAATATCCTTCGACCTCATGTCAAGATGATTCGTTGGTTCATCGAGCACCAGAAGGTTTACGGGGGAAAGAAGTAACATGGCAAGGGCAAGTCTTGATTTCTCTCCGCCCGACAGTACTTTCACCTTTTTATCCATAGCGTCGCCACTGAACAGGAAGCTGCCCAATATGCTTTTGACTTTTGTCCGCATTTCTCCTGTTGCCACATAATCAATGGTTTCAAACACGGTTTTTTCAGGGTCCAGTAAATCAGCCTGATTCTGGGCATAATAACCCAGGGTAACGTTATAGCCCATTTTAACCAGGCCGGAATGATCAAGCTGACCGACAATGATCTTTGCCAGAGTGGTTTTCCCTTCACCATTTCTGCCGACAAAAGCGATCCTGTCATTTTTTATAACGGCAAAAGTAACATGTTCCAGCACAGATTTATTCCCATAATGTTTTCCTGCATTTTCAGCTTCAATGATCACTTTTCCTGAATGTGGAGCAGGAGGAAAACGAAAGTGAATGGATGAATTATCGGATTCATCAATTTCAACCATATCCATTTTATTCAGCATTTTTAGCCTGCTCTGAACCTGCCTTGCTTTGGTAGCCTTATACCTGAACCTTTCAATGAAGTTCTCAATGGATTCTATCTGTTTCTGCTGATTGTTGAATGCAGCCAGCTGTTGTTCTTTTCTTTCAGCCCTTTGCTCCACATAACCCGAATAAGAAACTTTGTAATCATATATCTTGCCCATTGAAATTTCAATAGTACGCCTGGTGACATTATCGAGAAAAGCCCTGTCGTGTGAAACTAAAACAAGTCCTCCCGGAAATGTTTGAAGGAATTCTTCCAGCCATTGAATGGATTCTATATCCAGGTGATTGGTAGGTTCGTCCAGGAGCAGCAGATCGGGCTGCCGGAGAAGGATTTTTGCCAGTTCAACCCTCATCTGCCACCCCCCGCTGAATTCAGCCATATTCCTGTCAAAATCGGATCGTTCAAACCCCAGCCCTGTCAGTACTTTTTCAGTATCGGCAAGTTTGGTATGGCCTCCGATCATAAGGTATCTTTCATTGGCTTCTGTTAGCTTCTGAACCATACTCATATATTTATCGGAATGATAATCTGTATGTGTGGATATCTCGTTTGTAAGTGTTTTTATCGTTTTTTCAAGATCATTGGCTTCGGTAAATGCCTTAAGGGTCTCATTCAACACGGTTTCCCTGCTCAGCGTGTCTACTTCCTGAGGAAGGAAGCCTATTCTGCAACCGGAGGGCAGAGCAACGGATCCGGTTTCGGGAATGACATCTCCGGCAATAATCCGGAGTAAAGTTGTTTTTCCTGCACCATTTTTTCCTGTCAGACCGACCCTGTCACGTTCACCTATGAGGAATGAAATATTTTCAAAGAGATAATCGCCTGAGAAATGGATGGATAAATTACTGACGGAAAACATGCAGATGTAAATATTTTGCAAAAGTACCAAAAAAAAAGGGCTGATCTCTCAGCCCTTTGAAATAACTTTAATACATTATTCCACAACAACTTTTCTAACAGTGTATCCGCTGGCTGTTTTAAGTTTAAGGAAATAAACACCTGTATTCATATCAACAAAGTTGACAGATACAAGTGGAGTATTTACAATTGCTGAATAAACATTCTGACCGATAGCGTTGAATATTTCAAGACTTTCGATAGCTCTTGATGATTCAATGTTCAGGAATCCTTTTACAGGGTTTGGATAAACCTGTATCAGATCAGATCCCATATCATCAACACCAACGGTAGTTGAAATATTAATATCGTCAATCATAAAAATGAAAGCATCATTCGAAGTACAATGTATCCCAATATATATATTCTGGCCATTGTATGAATTGAGATCATAAGTTTTCTGAGTCCAAACAGTATCAGCTGACTGCACACCACCTGACAAAGAAGTCATTGCACCGGCTGTTGGTGTGGTCGTTGAAACAAAAACCTCATATTTTTCAAATCCATAATCTGCAGTAAGTGATTTAACCCATAAAGAAACGCTGGAGTTTGAGTTAAGATGCTTTTGTGGAGTTATGAGCCAGTCGTTATTTGGGGCGCCGGCTGTTAATGCTGCAATACAGGCTCCGTATTTAGTTCCGCTGTGAGCATCGTAAGCTCCGCTCAAAGCAGGCGTACATAAGGAAGGGTTAAAAGCAATGAATGAGCCTTTATAGCCTGAATGTGGGAAAGTTACTCCCTGAATTCCATAAGTAGCTGTGGTATCTATATCAATTTGTGTCCAGCCGTTGAAAGCCAGGGCAAAATCTTCTACGTTTTCAAAATCACCGTTCATAACACCATAAGGTGCACGGCCGGTACCGCTTAAGGTAATGGAAATATTACCACCATTGGTATTGATAACGGCTGTCTGGTTAGTAGTGGTAACAGCAGTAGGGGCATATGTAAAAGTGAAAGTCACTGACTGATGAGCTGCCAGACTAACTGAAGCCGGAACTAATGATGTTGTAAAAGGAGCGCTTAACCCTGATATTGAACTTACGGTCATTGTGCCACCACCTGTATTCGTTAAAGTAAAATTAGCGGAGGTTGTTGATGATCCGGTAGCAATAGTTCCTGCAGCCCACGTAAGAGGGGAACATGCAGCAACAGGATTAACAAGAGGAGTACCATCAACCATCGCCCTGATATTCCAGTGGTAAGTCAAGGCGGCACTTAGATCTGTAAGATGCTGCCATGCGCCGCGATAGATAATCCAGTTCCCGTTTGGATTTGTAACGGAAGCAGTGTCACATCCACCGGGATACCCACCGGTAACAATGATATTGTACCCTACATAAAGATCAGTGGCAGGAATTGCTAAAGGAGTTGTTAAAACAACATTGTTCCAACCTTCAACCGGTGTAAAGGGCTGACTGTAAACCATTGTTGTCTGGTTAGAATAGAAACGTAATCCGGCCGAAGCTACATTGGTTACACCATTAATGTAAAGTTTTACAGATGTAATGTGATTGCCGGCAGCATGGTGTGCAGCTAATCTGGCTGCATCGAAAAATGCAAATACAGTAAATGTGTCAGCAGAATTGGTCCCAATAGAATTATTATTAGGCCCGTCATAATGCAGAGAGTCAACAATTGCTTTTGAATTGTTTGGAATGTTGTTAATTTCCTTAACGACCTTAACAGCTGAAAAGCTGCTGCTCCCGGGAACAGACTTACTAAACTGGGCAAAGGAAGTAAGTACAAAAGCCATTAATACGGCAAAAAGATAAATTTTTCTCATGATAAAAAAGGTTGGTTAATAAATGTGTTCATTAATGCAAATATAAATATTTTGATTGTATTTCTGCATATAATGATCAATTAAATGATTTTTATCCATGGCCACTGTAAACATCTTTATTTCTGCGGATAATCATTTCAGCTTTTAAAATGCACGATTTTGAATGATGTAAAATAAAAAAGACTGTCCAAATATTAGACAGCCTTTTCTTTGACTTTAACAAAATAATATTTTACTGTTTTATAAATTTACCGACGGCTTGTTTTTTAAATTGATTATCGGTAACATTCAGATAATAAAATCCAGGAGATAAAGATCCGATATTGAGTTTACTATTTTTGGCATACAGCTTGACCATCACTTTTTCGCCTATATTATTGTAAAGAACCAGGTTGGAATTATCGGAAAATTCTGCAGGCAAATTAATGGTTATTGTATTATTTGCGGGATTGGGATAAGGGCAGATATTAGTTAAGGTATTTGTACCGTCCATCCCCATTTCTTCTCTTATGTTGATATAAGTCGAATATGTTGCAATAGTTTTTTTAAAGGGGCAGTATACATTAAGAATGACCATCTGACCTCCAAAATTGCTGAAAGTATAGCTTACCGGCAGATAAACGACCGTACCTCCGCCTATAAATACCCAGTTGGCGATAACTGTATTCCCTCTGACAATAATGGAATTTATATAGAAAGAGTCAACCTGAAAGCCCAGACAAGTATCTATAGCAGATGTCAGAAGTGTATCAACGATTATGCCGGCATACGGTTCAAGGATCCATGTTTCGAGTGTTGCACTGCAGGAAGAATCAGCTGATCCGACAGATACCATGTAGCGGCCTGCAGGCAGATTATTTATATCTTCAGTTACAGCTCCTGTACTCCAGTAAAAAATATATGGGGGTACTCCGCCGGAAACTGACAGATCTATTGAACCATCGTTACCCCCGATTACAGAAACATGGTGGACAATTGCAGCTAATTGCAGGTTGCATGGCACCGTATTGGAATCTAAACCTACGAAAACAGTAAAATGATTACACCATGAGGTATCATTGACAGACCTTATATATACCACATAATTACCGGAAGTTAAATTGCTGATGTCTTCGGTAACCGCTCCGTTACTCCAAAGAAAAACGTAAGGTGGATACCCTCCTGTTACCGTTATGTCTATTGAACCGTCCTGGGCTCCCTGAACGGATTCATTTACTATAACAGGGGTTATGCGGATATTGCAGTTATTGCCTATGGTAATGGTAACACAATTAGTGCTGCCACAGGTGTCTCCTGTCTGCATGTTTTCGGTTCTTATCGTGTAACATATATCATAAGTACCTGACGGGGAATAATTAAAATTACACAGCAAAGTATCGCTATAGGTATAAGCCACGCCACCGCCGCGGATAGTCCATACATTTGAAGTTATCGTATAACCGGGTAAAAGAAATGATGAATCAACGCAGGTAACAACACCATTCTGGTAATCGACCCAATACTGAAATTCAGCTCCGCAAATTTGTTGAGAGAAGGAGACCTTTGCTGAAATAATAATCAGAATCAAAATAATTAACTTTTTCATTTTATTAATTTTTATTGTTTACACCTTTAATAAACCGGAATTTTCTTTTGGTTGCCTTTATCGGATTAAAATTTATAAATGAAACCAAGGTTTAATCCGAACATATTGTAACTGACGATTGTTTTTCTATCGTTTGAATAAAGCTTTAGCAGGTTCCGTCTGTAATACGGGCTGATTTCTATTCCCGAATGCCTGCCCAGCCAGTACGTTCCCGATAAAGAAACAATGCAGGACAGCTGCAAACTTTTATAATTATAATAGCTCCTTACAGGAACATAAGGCCCTGTTGCTGCCTCACCGGCATAAGTGCTGTATCTGCTTCCTGTGATATAACCAAAGATCAGCCCGCCGCTCAGTGTAAGTTCTGTATTTTTTATATTCAGCGAATATCCGATGGTTACAGGGACTTCTATCAGGTGAAAGGTTTCCTTCCAGCTGGCCCGTTTAAGGGAATCGTAATGCTGGTGATGTGTCAACTCGTAAATAGGCAGGTAAGAGGTGTCATATTCTGTAGTATAAACTGAATCAATGGTATGAATTACCGAGTCAAGGCGATATGTATAGTGATAATAGTTGTGTTCATCAACATGTGTATTATAACCGCTTACAACGGTTTGCGTATCAGTGCGTGAATTGTAAAGAAGGTTATTAGAGGAATATTTAAATTGCAGTTGTGAGTATTGTATGCCAAATTGAAAATGGAAATGGCTGAGCTTCACATCCATTGCCAAACCCGCCGATTCACACCAGGTGAAATCTGAATAAGTATTAAATGCATCAGATCCGTTGGTATTTGTATCGTGAGCGTCATTCCTCTTGCTGATAGCAAGTGCCGCACCGCCGTATATTTTCAGGTTATATTCACGGTTGTTGTTCTGATAAAAGTAATCGTTTTTATTTCGGTAAACACTCAGACCAGGAATGGTTTGAACAGAATTCATAAATATTGGAGAAAGAGATTTAAAGGGGATTCTCTCTTCGGCGTTTTTTTCGTCATCCATAAACCCGGCCTGTTCGCCGGCAGCCTGCTGTGCCGCCTTTGTAATTGGCGGTTTGTTTTTAATTGTGTTGTCCGGAGGGATAATAATCATATGATTTTCAGGAGTGTTTTCGTTCTTTGTTAAATCCGGCCTTTCATTTTTCTGTGATTCTGCTAAAAACAGGTCAGTAGTTCCGTTTTTGGACTTTTCGCTAATTTCATTATTTGAAGAATTCTTCTTTATATCAGATGTTATATGGATTGCATTTATTTTTGAATCAGTATAGCCTGGACTTTGCTTTAGTTCGATTTTAATTGATGGTTTATTTACCTGCTCAAAGGATTTTAATGCATTCTGATGTGCTGCCTTTTCATTTGTGCTTTTCCCTGATTTATGTATTACAGCGTGATCAGCTGAATTTAAATTCATAAAAAGTATAATCAGCGCGATGATTGTACCAGTTGAAATCAAGGTAAAATGTAGCGCATGTGCTTTTAAAAACAACCTGCAGTTATTCCAGAATATTCTTTTCTGAATATCACCGAACATTCCGGGTGGGGGAGATAACTCCTTCTCCTCGAAAGCTTTTCTGCTTATTTTATTAAAATCTTCCCAGTTATTTAGCATATTTTTTTCAAATAATATTCTTTTTTTGTTTCTTTTATCTTTTGTAAAATGGCTCTTCTGGCTTTCATGAGCTGTGTTTTGGATGTGTTTACCGAGATCCCAAGCATTTCCGAAATTTCATAATGACTGTATTCCTCAATGGAGTATAGTGTAAACACCGTTTTATAACCTGTTGGCAGTAACTGTATTATTTTCATGATTTCGTTTACATCTTCAATACCTTCTGGGTATTCTTCAGCGTTGGTGTCGGAAATATTTTCATCCATCTTTTCAACGGATTCCAGAAATCGGTATTTTTTATTGTCCCGTAAGTAATTCAGCGCCGTGTTTATAATGATCCTTTTCATCCAGTAGTAGGCCGAATTATTGCCATTCATCCTGAACGAAGAAATGTTTTTATACACCCTGATGAGACCTTCCTGCAAAATTTCTTCGGCTTCAGCCCTGCTTCCTGCATACCTCATGCTAACGGAAAGCAGTTTTGATGCATACCTGTCGTACAGTAAATACTGGTATTTACGCATACCTTTCTGGCATCCTTCAATTATTTCATTGTCACTGATCAGGATAATTAATTTTGTAATAAAAACACCTATATTGATTTATAGTTGCCTGCATATTATGTTTTCGGTATAAATTTATTTAATTTTGCATGCTGATTTTTATAAATAAAATCAATTCAGCAGGCCTCATAGTTCAATGGATAGAACGGAAGTTTCCTAAACTTTAAATATAGGTTCGATTCCTATTGAGGCTACTGTAGAGGACAATTCAGAATTTTTACTGAATTGTCCTTTTTCATTTCTTACGGAAGCCTTGTTAATATTGCAGATCAGCTCAACAACTGAATTCAGTTTATAGGTTCGATATTTGTTTT